>WNFR01008739.1_pt1 | contig 18384 bp, 15 predicted proteins | sample 5400221 | NCBI WGS metagenome assembly WNFR01 (sample SAMN13153357, study PRJNA577476) | soil metagenome | isolation source: 40 cm soil under Madrone tree | place: USA:California | collected 2016-06-14
CGGACCGAGTGCAACTAGGGTGCGCAAATGAGTCCAACACTGCGTCCGCGAGTTCTGATCGCCGACGATCATACCCTGGTCGCGGAAGCGTGCGTGAAGATTCTGGAACCAGAGTTCGAAGTAATCGGCATCTTTCCAGACGGACGGGCCCTCTTAGAAGCAGTTCCACAGCTTAGGCCAGATGTCATCGTGCTTGATGTCGGCATGCCGTTGATGAATGGGTTGGAGGCGGGCAAGCGTATTAAGAAACTGGTGCGTACAGTCAGAATTGTGTATCTGACCATGAATAAGGACATTGGGGTTGCGGCCGAGGCATTTAGGGGTGGGGCGTCCGGCTACCTGATGAAAACTTCGGCCGCGGCCGAACTCGTGACTGCTGTTCGTGAAGTGCTTAAGGGCAAGCAGTACGTATCTCCTCTGGTCACGCCTGACGTCGAAGGTTTTTTCCTCGAAATGCGCGTCTCGCACATCGGTCAAGAGAAACTGACGAATCGTCAGCGTGAGGTGCTCCAGTTGTTAGCGGAGGGGAGATCGATGAAGGAAGTTGCCTATATCCTCAAGTTGACTCCCCGGACGGTGGCATTCCACAAGTACAGGATCATGGAACATCTACGCTTAAAAACGAATGCCGAACTGGTCCAGTATGCAATGCAAGAGCACTTGATTCCGCCGCGCATGTAGCCCACGTTCGGTAAGCATTGGTAGTGCCTACCTCAGGTTCCCTGTCAATCATGACAGTTCCCAGCCTCCGCCCTTCAAATTACATTTAGCTTAATCCATCGAGGAGATGGCTCTGGCAGTCGGAGTTACAGAGTTGCTGCTCTCGGCCGACTCGTCTGCAAGGACGCATGGTTGTGTTCAGGTAGCCCGCACGCATTTAAGTTCCCGAGAAAAGACAGCCGCCCACAGCATTAGTGAGTTGTGGGACGAAAACCGTAGTCAAGGAGGGCAGCGTGAAACACTTGGCGATGATGATGATAGTGACGGTGGCTTGCTGGGCGCTCTCCGCGCTGGCGCAGACTACCCCGGCAGCCGCAACCGGCGGTCCCGCGTGGTCCCCAGCCAAGAGCATTGGGATGTTTGCTTATCCAAAGAATAAACAGAGCGCTGATCAGCAGCTCAAGGACGAGAGCGAATGCTATGGCGCGGCCCGGCAGAACACCGGTTTCGATCCGCAAACTCCGGCGCAAGCAGCTCCGAGTGCGCAGCAACAGCAAGCGGCCCAACAACAGGCTGGGCAACAAGCGCAGCAAGACGTGGGAAAGGGCGGAACGGTGAAGGGTGCTGGTGGAGGCGCATTGGGAGGTGCTGCGGTCGGCGCGATCGCAGGCGATGCTGGAAAAGGAGCGGCAATAGGTGCCACAGTCGGCGCGGTTGCCGGCAGACGCAGACAGAGGATGGCGGAGGAAAAAGCTAAAGAGCAAGCGGCGCAGCAGACAGCCGAAGCCCAACAACAGACCCAGTCTCAGTCGCAGGCCCAGCATCAAGCCGCCATGGAGACATTCAAGAGATCATTTTCTGCGTGCATGGATGCCCGCGGATATTCCGTCCAGTGACGCCGACGATTTGCCGTCCCGATGGTTGCAAGAACCTGCGCACTGAAAAGTGGCGGTTATCGACAGAGATATCTGATCGACCGAAGTAATGCTGTCTTGCCGCGAGTGAGTTAGCTAAGAGGCTTCGAAGTTAAACAAAATACGTTGGCTTAATTTGAGGAATGACTGGAGCAAACTTATGCGAGTGTTAATGGTTATCTGTGGTTTGTTTGCGGTGCTGAGCGTGGTTACTTCGGCTCAGACTGCGGATGTCTCTGCGAAGCCCCTGACGGACTCCGACATCCAATTGATGCGTTCGAACATCCAGGCCGACAAGAACCAGATTATTGCTGACACAATGCAATTCACCGATGCAGAATCTACAGCATTCTGGCCCATCTATCGCACCTATGCCAACGACCAGCAAGTGATCGGTGACCAGCGCGTGCAACTGATCAAGGATTACGCCCTCCATTACGACAGCATGGACGACGCTAAGGCGAAGGACATGGTACAGCGGATGATCAACATTGAGGACGAATCCTTGAACTTGCGCGAGGACTATTGGCCGGCCTTTATGAAAGCATTGGGAGCGAAACGAGCCGCAAAGTTTTACCAGGTTGATAACCGGCTCAGTCTCATAATCAATGTTCAATTGTCCTCGAGCATTCCCCTCATTCAGTAGCCTACGGTCGCTTGGCGCTTTGTGGAGCGAAAAGGGCAACGTGCCGCCGAGTGAGTTAGGTCTCATGAAGATCGCCGATCATTCCGTGTAGCGGAAGCACGACTGGCCGCAGCCGTTAGGCAGCGGTGCTGCCAGTAGACGTGGTTGTTGCCTGTACAGGAAGGGAGACGACGAAGGTTGCGCCCGCACCGGGCGCACTCTGAACCTTGATATTACCTTTGTGCTGCCGCACGATCCCATAGGCGCTCGATAATCCGAGGCCTGTTCCCTTGTCCGCTGGTTTTGTCGTGAAAAAGGGTTTAAAGATGGCGAACTGAAGATCCTCTGGAATACCCGCGCCGGTGTCAGAAACCGAGATAGTGACGAACTGCTGACCGGTGTCGGGATTTGGTGTTCCCGCGCTGGTGTCCGCAAGTGCCGTGGAAATTTTCAGTTCGCCACCGTCGGGCATAGCATCCAGCGCGTTTACGATGAGATTTATCAGGACCTGGTCAATTTGCGAGGGGTCGGCCTGAATGGGTGGAAGGCCTTCCGAAAGATCGGTTTTTACGACAATATTTTCCCGAAACATTGGGTGGACCAGCTGCACAACTTCGCGAACGACGTCATTAATCTGTACCGTCCGCACCTCGATCCGTTGAGTTCGACTGAACTGCATTAGGCGGGTCACAAGGCCTGCCGCCTTTTTCGCGGCTACCGAGATCTGTTGCAGTCGGGCGCGCGTTTCCTGGGGAGGACTTTCATCCCTCTGGGCCAGTGCCACGTTCAACAAGATTGTGTCGAGGATATTATTGAAATCGTGCGTCAGCCCGGCTGCCAATGCTCCGAGCGTTTCCATTCGCTGTAGGTGCTCGGCTGCCCGGCGAAGGTCCACCTCTGAGGTCTGGTCCACGGTGAGCGCCAGAACTCCCGCAAGGCCCATGGTTGAGAATGGATACGCCCAGGTGAGAAGCCACTTGACGCCACCCTCCGGGAATTTGACCCGAACCTCCTCTGATTCGACGCGCTCCCCTGTTAAGGCGCGCGTGACCGCGGACTGCGCCATCGGAATTTCATGTCCCAGGAAATCTTCGAATCTGTAGTTTTGCCGCCAATCCTGGAATGAAACCGGGCTCTCTTTTCTGCTGATGCCGAACATGTCCAATGCTGTCTGATTCGCGAACACCACTCTGCCGTGATGGTCCACCACAGCAACTGCGGCCCCCATACTCTCAAACATTGTTTGTAGTAGGCCTGCGGGCTGGATTCCAAATAGCGGCATTAGGCGATACTCGTGCCCGGCCGAAAGACCCAAGCGAAAAAATTCTGCACTCTAACCCCATCAGCAAAAATCGGATCATAGGCATCATCCTCTGTAATGGGAACTGTCAAATGTTACAGGACCTTTGGAAGAGGAGCCGCGCATTGATTGGGGAGACGGGCACCATCTCCGCCGCTTGGGTTAGAAGGCAGTCAATTACGCGAAAGTTGCAAATCCAGCACAGGAACGGTCCTTGTTCACCCTTTCCGAATTGAAAGTTGGCATGTGCGCGATTTAGTCTAAAGCTTTCGCCGCATCGTAGGAAGCGCGATCCAGGAAAAGGCCGCGTCTTCCTGATTCAACTGGACGCAAATCGCGCCTGAACTTGATTATCGCGACCAGATGCACGTTATTTCTTGACTGGCAATATTGACAGTTTATTCGGAGCATTCATCGTTGTTAGATTTGTAACACTGACTCACTACGGTCATCTTTATGGGCACGTCCAGTGTGCGATCCACCAACAAGCATTGCAGTCCGAGGATTTTTACCGAAACGGAAGCAATGGTCAATAACTGAAAGCAACGTGAGCTGCCTCCAGGCGGCAGAAGGATTGCACAATGAGCGACAACACGATCAGCATTCTCGACGGTTCAACCTTCCTGGTTTCTAGTCCTAATGGCGACATCGATGCCGGCCCTAATCAACCACAAGGCCTGTTCTACAAAGACATGCGTCACCTGTCAAAGTGGAAACTCACTATCGAGGGTATATCGCTGGACGTATTATCAGCGGACGCTAACGAATACTATTACGCGCAACACTTCTGCGTTCCGCCTACAGGCACCATCTACAAGAACCCCACGATTGCGATTGTCCGTCGCCGCTTTGTCTCAGACGGCTTCGTCGAAGACCTAACCGTGCTCAACCATGGTACTGAAGCAGAGGAGGTTGAGCTCCACCTTGAGATCGGCTGCGATTTCGCCGATCTTTTTGAAGTGAAGGATGCCTTAGCGAAGAAAGGAGAGTTTTATCAGAAGATACGAGACCGCCGTTTAATCTTGGGCTACAGACGAGAGTCGTTTGTCCGGGAGACGCTCATTGGCTCAACTACGCCAGTCACCGAAGGAACCGTGAACAAACTGGTCTTTCGTATAGTTCTCCAACCAAAATCGACATGGAATACGAAGCTCCGTGTGACGCCCATGACCGGCGAAACCGCGCAGGCGCCTCAGCCCACCACTGACGCCGGGATTGCTATACGTCGCGGGCTGAAAGAGTGGCTGGAACAAGCGCCCACGGTGACCTGCCATCCCGAAGCCATGCGTGTGTACGCCCGAAACCTGGTAGACATAGCCGCGCTTCGCTTTCGCCCTGACACTATGCCCGAAGACTCGCTACCGGCGGCAGGGCTGCCCTGGTTTATGGCGGTGTTCGGACGTGACAGCCTAATTACCAGCTATCAAATGCTGCCGTTTGCTCCAGAATTGGCCGCTACGACGCTACACGCTCTGGCCGATTCCCAGGGAAAGAAGGAAGTAGAACTCACCGAAGAAGAACCGGGACGCATTCTCCACGAATTGCGTTTTGGCGAGCTCACCTATTTCCGGGAGCGGCCCCAGGCCCCATATTATGGAGCCAGCGATACTACACCGCTGTTCCTCGTGCTATTGGATGAGTACGAACGCTGGAGCGGAGATGCGAACCTGGTGCGGAAACTCGAGCCCCATGCGCGCGCCGCACTGGACTGGATTGATCATTACGGTGATCGAGACGGTGACGGGTACATCGAATACCAGCGAAAGACGACTCTGGGTCTGGACAACCAGTGCTGGAAGGATTCCTGGAATTCTATTCTGTTCCATGACGGCACTCTGGCTCGAACCCCGCGTGCCACCTGTGAAATTCAGGGCTACGCCTACGACGCCAAGGTACGCTGCGCGCGTCTGGCTCGTGAAATATGGAAAGACGAAGCTTTCGCCGCTCGCCTGGAATTGCAGGCAGCGGAGCTGAAACGCCGCTTTAACCAAGACTTCTGGATTCCAGACCGCCAGTTCTTTGCGTTGGCGCTGGATGGCCAAAAGAAGAAGGTCGACAGCCTCTGCTCCAACATAGGCCAGTTGTTATGGAGCGGTATTGTTGAGGACGACAAAGTCGCCGCCGTGCGCAATCACCTGATGGGCCCCAAGATGTTCTCCGGCTGGGGCATTCGCACTATGGCAGAGGGGGAAGGCGGTTATAACCCCATCGAATATCACAACGGAACTGTCTGGCCTCATGACTGCAGCATCATTGCGGCCGGTCTTGCGCGTTATGGATATCGCAAAGACGCGTCGGACGTCATTGCCGGAATACTTGAAGCAAGTTTGTTCTTCCGCTCGCGATTGCCGGAAGTCTTTGCCGGATATGAGCGGACGCAAACCTGCTTTCCCGTTCAGTATCCCACCGCCTGCCTTCCACAAGCCTGGGCCGCAGGGGCGCCGATGCTGGGAATCCGCACCTTGCTAGGGCTGGAACCGAAGGGCGAAGTGCTCACCTCTGCCTCCAACCCTGTGCTTCCCTTCTGGTTAGGAACTCTTTCGGTGGAGGGAATTCCGGGCCGCTGGGGGCGAGCTAATGTAGTCGCCAAGGGCGATGACAAGGCAATGCTTAGTACCAAAGAGATCTTCGAGCGTGCGTTGTCAACGCGCGCTGACCTAGGTGAGGAGGAACTGGCGGCGTAAAAATACTACGCCTGTGCGAATCGTTCGCGATAAGAACTTGGAAGAAGCTCATTCGACCAATCCTGAGACGTTTCCGACAAAACTTTGCTCAATGCGCTGTTGCTAATCCCTTCTGCTTAGTTCCTGCCCTCTTTGATTTTCGCCCACCTCGCTTGCTGTGGGGCTGCAATTCGTCTGCGTGCTGCGGGCTATAGAGTTCTCCGGACTCGAGCTGTAGCAAGCGGACATTTAGAGGACACTTTGATTGAAACAGCTCTGGATTTCTGGGCAGATAAAAGTTGATTTCACGAACGATCTTTCAACGAGCGCACCTCACTGACTGAGGTTAACCCTCAGAAGCCAAGGCCCCGGCGCAAAAAGAGTGAAACCGAGTCTTGCTCCTCGCGCCGGGATGCTGCACAAAGATCCGGCGCTTGAACTTCCCCGCGTATTCGAGAGAGCCCCCGTTCTTATATGAGATGGCGGCTTTTGTCTCGTTTAGGAGATGTCATGGAAATCGATGGAAAATGTACGTAAGGTCGTAAGAGACCTTGGCCCGGTAAGCATTTTTGACAGTAAGGGCGAAGTTCAACGTCTCAAAGACGGAAACCTTGACACCTGGGCAATGGTCGAGAAAGCCGACATGTTCATTTTCGCCGGGTCACGGTACAGCAGGGCCGATTTTGAAAAGCTCTTGGACCGGCTTATCTCTAAGCCCGGCAATGCTTTCCAGCTCAATCTCCCGACCTCGTAGGCGCGTTTTCCGCCACGCCGATCCGTGCCAGAACGCCGTTCAGGGTCCGCACATAGCCGAGTTCATCGTTTAAACGAGAGCGACTGGGGACGCCAAATCTAAACCCGTCAATTCGCGCCAGCCATGCATATCGAACAACCCGTATACGCGTAGTCACGTCTGCAGCACAAGCAGACTTTTAGCACGGATGCACCAAATCCCGCGCGGGCACCCAGGCCGAAGACAACGCCTGAGCTGCTGGATCCATCCAATGCTGGCCGTAGTTTCTCTGGAAGGCATCGGCAAATGAATAAGACCCTTGTTGTCTTAGTTCTTGGTTTGGCTACTATTGCGGCAAGTTGTGGAGGCGGGACCGCGAAGGTCGTGGATCCACCGCCACCGCCGGCTCCCACTGTGGACATCACGGTCGTCAATCACATCGTGTACATGATGCAGGAGAACAGGTCGTTCGACCACTATTTTGGCCAGCTGAATAGCTACCGCCAGTCCCAGGGCGCGGGCGCCGATGTCGACGGAACCCCGGCCAACGCCTCACAGCTGAGCTACGACCATACGACCACCTTCACCCCGTTTCACATGAATTCAAAATGCGTGGAGGACCTCAGCTCTTACTGGAACGAGAGTCACAACGATTGGAACCATGCAGCTCCGACTTCTGGCACCCCGATGATGGATGGATTTGCCAATGCCGCGGGCGGCAACTCCCGCAATAGCGCCATTCCCGGTTATGACATCAATGGCCAGCGCGTTATGGGGTATTACGACGACACAGACCTGCCCTATTACTACTTTATGGCGACCCAATTTGCCATGTCAGACCGCTGGTTCTCCCCGCTCATGACCAATACGCCAGCGAATCGCATGTACGCCGTTGCCGGAACGTCACACGGTGTTATCAACAAACAAGGCACACAGTTGAACGTCCCCACTATTTTTGACAGGCTGGAGAGCGCGAACATAGGTTGGAAAGTCTACGTTCCGGACTTTCCTAACGGGACCTCAATGAAAGGGTTCCCAGTGTATGCCAAGTACCTCAATAAGAAGATCGTCCCCTTTGATCAGTACTTCACCGATCTGAAAAATGACACACTGCCCCAGGTCGTCCTGATCGAACGAAGCTCACTTCAAGGGTTGGATGAGCACCCGGGTCCCGGCGTCGATGTTCAGAAAGGATCCTCGTATGTGGCAAGTATTATCAACGCGCTCATGGCGAGTAATGCGTGGAAAGACTCAGTGTTCTTTTTGACCTTTGACGAGGCTGGCGGATTCTATGATCACGTCCCACCGGTTCAGACGGTTTCGCCCGATGGCATCCCACCCATTCTGGGGACGAACGACACATGCACGGTGACTACCGGACCCACCTGCGATTTTGTCTATACCGGCTTCAGAATGCCGAATTTCGTTGTCTCACCGTTTGCAAAGCCCCATTACGTTGACCACACCAACATCGATACGACGGGCTGTTCGTACTAACTACCAAAATTAAGATGTCCTTTTGTCGCATGGGCCACGCCTACATCTGTGATGGAATCCGAACGCCATTCGGGAAATATGGTGGAGCACTATCGTCCATTCGGGCCGATGACCTGGCCGCGCTTCCGATCAAAGCTCTCATGGAACGAAATCCCAGAGTTGACTGGGAATCTCTCGACGATGTTATTTACGGCTGCACCAATCAGGCCGGGGAAGACAATCGCAACGTTGCACGCATGGCGCTGTTGCTTGCCGGTTTGCCGAAGGAAGTTCCCGGCGCTACCGTCAATCGATTATGCGGATCGAGCCTGGAGTCAGTTTCGGTTGCCGCGCGCTCCATCAAATCCGGGGAAGCTTCGCTGGTGATCGCCGGTGGCGTAGAGAGCATGTCGCGCGCACCGTTTGTGATGGGAAAATCGGAAGCGGCCTTCTCGCGATCCATGAGAGTAGAAGACACTACGATCGGCTGGCGTTTGGTTAATCCGTTGATGAAGGCGAAGTATGGAACGGACTCAATGCCCGAGACCGGGGAAAATGTCGCCGAAGAGTGGCATATTGCACGCCAAGATCAGGACGCTTTTGCTCTCAGAAGCCAGCAGCGTACGGCGGAGGCAAAAACAAAGGGCATCTTTACGGAAGAGATCGTGCCGGTCCCGATTCCAGTGAAAAAAGGCGATCCGCAGACTATTTCGGAAGACGAACAGCCACGTCCCGATACAACGTTTGAAGGCCTTGCCAAATTAAAACCGATTGTAAAGCCGAACGGCACGGTCACGGCCGGCAATGCCTCGGGAGTCAATGACGGGGCTTGCGCGCTGCTACTGGCTTCAGAGGAAGCAGTCAAGACGCACGGCCTCGCTGCGCTGGCACGGGTCGTTGCTTCAGCCGCGGTCGGAGTTTTGCCGCGCGTCATGGGAATTGGCCCAGTTCCCGCGGTCCGTAAAATCTTGGCGAAAGCAGAGCTCAAAATAACTGACATGGACGTGATCGAGTTAAACGAGGCATTCGCTGCGCAATCCCTTGCCGTGCTCCGGGACTTAGGGTTGCCGGACGATGCCGCGCACGTCAATCCGAACGGCGGGGCAATCGCAATCGGACATCCGTTGGGCGCCAGTGGAGCACGCCTGGTCACGACAGCTGTAAATCAGTTGAAGCGAAGCGGCGGAAAGTACGCGCTGTGTACGATGTGCATTGGTGTTGGGCAGGGAATAGCCACCATTATTGAGCGAGTCTAATGTGACAAAAACCAGCGCACCGGAATTACTCCCGCCTTCGCATCCAAAGAACGCGGCCTCCAGCATTCTGAAAAAGGTGGGTCTCTTTTCGTTCGTGTTCGTAATGTACTCCTACAACACCGCAGGACCTTTCGGTCTGGAAGACCAGGTGCGCACCTCCGGCCCCGGAATGGCCCTGATTTATCAACTGCTGATTCCCTTTTTCTGGTGCATTCCCATCTCCCTGGTTGCGGCGGAGTTAACCACAGCCATGCCGGTAGAAGGCGGTTTCTACCGCTGGACGCGCGAAGCTTTCGGAGACTTCTGGGGATTTCTTGCGGGCTGGTGGAATTGGTGCGCGTCGTTTCTCCTCGGAGCTTTGTACGCGGTCCTCTTCACTGACTATTTGGCTTTCTATTTTCCGCAGCTCACGGGATGGCGCCACTTTCTGGTCGCAGTGTCGGTGATAGCGGTTGTCAGTTACATCAATGTGCGCGGGATTCGGCTGGTGGGAACAGTTGCGACCGTACTCGAATTGGGGATCCTCCTGACAGTGCTCGTGATGTGCATCATGAGCATGAAAATGTGGCACTACAACCCGTTTCTGCCCGTCATTCCCCCACATAAACCGGTCTTCCAGGTTTTCGGTGTGGGCTTTGCACTTGGGCTCTGGCTCTACGCCGGGTACGAGCAGGTTTCTTCAGTTGCTCAGGAAGTAGAAAACCCACAAAGGAACTATCCCAGGGCGCTGGCCTGGGTGGTCCCACTGTCGATGGCAACTTACTTATTGCCGACGGCGTGCGCATTGGCGGCATTAGGAGACTGGGAGAAGTGGGGCACGGGATATTTCTCCCAGGCAGCGACGCTCATCGGTGGTCCCGCCCTGGGGTTCGCGATTACTGCCGCTGCTGCGGTGATGAACTTGTCCATACTCAACAGCACGATTCTGACCACAACCCGTATGCCTTCCTCAATGGCTGAGGACGGGTATTTATCTCCATCGCTGGCGCGAATTCACCCGAAGTTTGGCACACCGTGGATTGCGATCCTGCTTTCAGCAGCAATCTATTGCCTGCTCGCCTGGCACAGCGTGACCCAGTTGATTTCCGTCTACATCTGGCTGCGGATTGCGACGTCCGTCTTGACGGTGCTCTCGGCGTGGCAATTGCGCCGGAGGCGTCCAGATATGCACCGGCCATTTCGGATTCCGTGGGGAGGGAAAGGCCTCGCGTACGCTGTAATTGCGCCGCTCGTAATCAGCGCGGTTGCGATTATCGTGCCGGCGTTTTCGGACGCGCCCGCCGACCGCTTTGCCCTCAAGTGGGGACCAGTTGCGCTCCTGCTCGGTCCGGTAGCGTACTTGTTATTCCGGCGAAAGAAGGACGATCAGCTGATCCAGTCCAGCACTTTGTAATACGCTCCCGCAAACGGCAGAAACCAGGGGTTGCCGTTGTAGAGTCCGAGCGGCGCACCGGGGAAGGGAATCGCTCCATAGGGAATTTCTGGATTGGCGCCAGAAAGTTTTTCAGCAATCTTCTCGCCGAGATAAGTTGCCATTGCAACACCGTGTCCCGCGTAGCCAAGAGCATAGTGGATGCCATCGAGCTCCCCAGCGTGCGGCATCGTATCGAAACAAAAATCGAGAGTGCCGCCCCATGCGTACTCGACTCTAGCGTCGCGCAACTGGGGAAAAACTTCGACCATACCGCGACGCAAAATTTCAGCGCTGCGACGAATCGTATCTTTTGTCTCTGGGAAAAAGGCAGCCCGCCCGCCAAACAACATGCGATTGTCGGGAGTCAGCCGATAATAATGAAGATAATGTTTGGAATCGTAGATCATGCGATTCCGCGGACTCAGTTTACGGGCGAGCGTTTCCGGCAAACGTTCAGTCGTAATAATGAAAGAACCGATTGGGATGATCCTCTTCCGGAGGGCGGGAGTTGTCTTGGAAGTGTAGCCACTGGTAGCGACTAAAACATTCTTAGCGAAGATATTGCCGAGTGATGTTTTGAGTTCAAATCTCCTTACACCATTTTGAGTACTGAGCACTATCTCCTGAACGCGCGCGTTCTCATAAATGCTGGCTCCAGATTTGAGTGCGGCGCGCGCAAGCCCCGCGACATATTGCGCAGGATTGACTCCGGCACTGGTTTCATCGACCAAGCCCCCAAAATAAAGAGGCGAGCCGATTTCAGCCGCCAGTTCGTTCCGAGGGACGACACGAAGCTGGTGATTAAATTCCTTTGCCACAATCTCAACCGATCGCGCATACGAGTCGAAGTGCGATTGCTTACACGCGACTTCCAGATGCCCGCAACGCGAGAAGGTGCAATCGATGTTTTCTTCGCGGACAATTTCCTCAACCAGGCTAATCGACGCCAGAGACGCGGCATACATTCGCCGGGTAAGCTCCATCCCATAACGCTTGGCGAGGGTCTCAACCCCTAGCTTCATCCCGGTCAGGACCATGCCGCCATTACGGGAGCTCGCTCCCCATCCAATGCTGTTGGCCTCGAACACGGCAACCTGCGCACCACGTTTTGCGAGAATTCGTGCGGCGGAAAGTCCGGTGAAACCTGCACCGATCACAGCGACATCGGTGCGTGACGGGAGATCACCGCGGGTCCCAGCCGGCATTGAGGAGGTTGTCAGCCAGTAGTTGGACCCGTTGAAGTCGAGAGTGCTCATGGTTGCGCGCGGTCGAGCGATCGCCAGCGCGACGAAGTCCCCGTCAGATCGCGAATAACCTGAGCTTCCCGCTCGCGATACGGACGACCATCAGCATAAAGAACTTCGTGAAACCACACTGGAGGCGGCTGCAGCACATACGGCTTTTCCCATGAGTCCCAGGGAAGATTGGTTTGAGATTTACCGACTACAAATCCCCAATTGATTGCGGCGACGTGGTGCTGCTTGGCAATGGGCAAAATTGTGTCAAAGGTGCTGCCCACTGACCGGGCCATGAATTCGGTGCAGAGAACCGGGCGATGATAGGCCTCAAGCAATCGTACATGCTGCTCGAAATCCTCCGGCCAACTGTAGTTGTGGAAAGAAATCACATCGGATTGCTCAAACTGAACGCGCGCCATGGGATCCAGTTTCTCTGGCGCCGACCAGTCGCCCTCCCACAGACCGCTAGTCAGGGGTTGCGATGGGTTAGCCGATCGTGCCCACGCAAAAACTTTCGGCAGCAGATCGAGCACGCGCTCCTTCTTGTCTTTCAGTTCCACCCTGCCATACGCGCCACCGTTGGTGTTGGACGGTTCGTTCCAAACGTCCCAGCCAAGCACGCGGTCGTCCTTCGCAAATGCTCCGACCACTCCTTTGACGTAGGCCTCAAGCCGGGGTTCTTGTGCCGGGTCCTTCAGCGCCACCGCGCCGGGACTTTGCACCCATCCGGAGTTGTGCACGCCCGGAATCGGCGGATGCTGTTGCCCCAGCTTCGGATAAGGGTCCCAGCAGGAATCGAACAGCACAAATAGCGGCCGGATGTGGTGCTTGGAAGCAATCGTTAAAAATGTGTCAATCCGTTTGGTGAAGCCGGCAGAGTCCTGCTGCCACACGAGGTCGTGCAGAAACACGCGCATAGTGTTCATGCCCAGGCCTTCGGCCCAACCCAGCTCCTTATCGATTTCCTTGGGGTCGAAACTTTCAGCTTGCCACATCTCAAGCTCGTTGATGGCATTTGCGGGAAGGTAATTGCTTCCGACCAGCCATGGTTGATGCTGGTACCAATCGTTGGCTTTGCCGTCCGTCCAGCGTGTCGATTGCGCTTCCACACCGGGCACGACTGAAACGAGGAGAAGCAGAACTGACATCAAATAGTTTCGAGACATTTGGTAGGACCTCCGATAAAGAGAACAGAAACAAACATCGCGGCGAGATTGTAACACTCGTCGGTCTGAACAAGATGTATAGCTTCGACCGACTACTCTGCGATAACCAACGATCTTAATTTCTCAGCGGCAAGCTCGGGAGTAATGTCCCGCTGCGGGGTGCCGAGCATCTCGAATCCGACCATGAACTTTCGCACAGTAGCTGAGCGCAGCAGCGGAGGATAGAAGTGCGCGTGGAAGTGCCACTCTGGATGTTGTGCGTTATCGGTCGGAGCCTGATGGAACCCCATCGAGTACGGGAAAGGAACATTGAAAACCCGGTCATAGGTGGAAACGATCTGTTTCAGCATCGCACTGAGTTGTGTGACTTCACTGGCACTCATGTCAGGAAAGCTCGCGAAATGTCTGCGGCTGCACAGGAGCACTTCAAAAGGCCAGACGGCCCAGAAGGGAACCATGGCTACAAAACCATCATTCTCGCAGACTAATCGCGTCTGCTCGGCCATTTCGATCTTCACATAATCACAAAGCAAACAGCTGCCACGTCCCTGAAGATAGGCTTTTTGCGAGGTCAGTTCACGCGCCGGCGCCTGAGGAATGGAGCTGGTCGCCCAGATCTGGCAATGCGGGTGAGGATTGCTGGCGCCCATCATCTCGCCACGGTTCTCGAAGATCTGCACGTGCTGGATGGCCGGCATCGATCCGAGTTCGCTGAACTGGGAGGTCCAGGTGCGGACCACTTCTTCGACCTCGGCTTGGCCGATGGTCGAAAGTGTCAGATCGTGGCGCGGAGAAAAGCACATCACGCGGCAAATTCCACTCTCGCCTTCAGCCACCAGCAATCCTTTATCCTGTACATCGAGGTGAAAGGCGGCAGTGTCTTTTTTCAGCGCCGCAAAATCGTTTTCAAAGACGAATGTTGACCCATACTTCGGGTTGTGGACCCCGCCTGCGCGCTGATTGCCAGGACACAAATAGCAAGTCGGATCGTACCGGGGACGCTCCGAGGGAGGCACAGTTTCGAGAGCGCCTTGCCACGGTCGCTGGGTGCGATGTGGTGAAACCAGCACCCATTCATTTGTCAGAGGATTCAACCGACGATGAGGCTGTTCGCTGAGCTTCAATTATTCACCGTGAAGATGACGTCGAAGAAAATGTCGTTCGAACGCAAGCTTTATCTTTTCTCATAACATGCAGCCGATGACAATACCGCCACTCACTCGAACTTGCACTCGATTCGATCAAATGGCTCGCGTCGAATCACGCACGATCAGCTTGGTGCGAATAGTACCCACCGGTTTCGCAGAGTTCTCGCGCCGCATCAGCCTCTGCAGTTCTATCAGGGCAGTGATGGCCAATTCCTTCCGCGGCAACCGAACTGTAGTTAACGCTGGTTGCGTTAAGTTGGCGAACGCGATGTCATCGAATCCCACGAGAGAAATGTCCTGGGGAACGAGCAGGCCGGCTTCGTGGATGGCCGCCAGTGCTCCAATGGCGGTGAGATCGTTTGAGGCAATAACCGCCGTTGGATGACGCCGAAGTTTCAACAACCTGCGCATCGCCAGCATCCCACCTTCGATCCGATGATTGCCCTTGACGATCAATTCCCGGTGGGATGGGAGCCTCTTCTTCTTCAAACACGACACGAATGCGTTCTGCCGTTCCCGCGCTGATTGCAGTCCCAGCGGGCCGGAAATAAACGCGATACGGCGATGATTAAGCCTGTACAGATGTTCGAAGGCATCGCGGATTCCCTGACCATAGTCAATGCTGATGCTGGTTCTTAGAGGCCCGGGCCTGTGCGTGTCCATCAACACCGCTGGGATGTCCCGCCGCGCCAGTTCGGCGATTTCGCGAAGGTCTGTTTCTGAGGTCATAATGGCGACGCCATCCACTTTGCGTTCGACCATGCGGCGGATGCAACCGGCCATCCGCTGCGGGTTGTAGTCGGTATTTCCAATGATCACTATTTGTCCCCGCTGTAGAGCCTCGTCCTCAAAGCTCTTTACCAAGTCCGGGAAAAAGGGATTTGTGATGTCGGAAATGATCAGGCCCAGCATGTTACTTCTGCCCGAGACCAGGGTGCGCGCGTGGATGTTGGGGTAAAAATTCAGCTCTTTGATCGCCTTGCGGACTCGTGCGGCAGTGCGGGGGTTTACTTTTTCGGAATCGTTAATCGTCCGCGAGACAGTAGCCGTGGAGACGTTCGCGCGCTCGGCTACTTGTTTGATGCTCATGAGAAACGCTATTTCGCGGTCGCATGTAGATGCGAACCAGAGATGCCGCCCGCCTATGATAAACGCATGCGTGCTCACTACGGACGCTGATACGCTCGAATCAATAGGCGGGAAAACGCCCAAGTAAGCGTTTACAAAAGACTCTCAATCAGAGATAATGCTGCCGTTCGTACGCATCGTGGGGTTTGCTTTGTTCGCTAACTGCGTCGATGTGGTGCATCTTCAAACGGAGGGTTGCGAGAATGCGGATGTGTGCTCTCGTGCTTGCACTTATGACCATCGCGGCGGACTTGCAAGGCCAGGTTACCAAACAACCGTTCGGGAAGACACCCGAAGGGACTCCCGTTGACGTTTACACCTTGAAAAATGGCGCCTTGGAAGCACGCATAATCACTTATGGCGGCATCGTAATCTCGCTCAAAGTTCCAGATAAGAGCGGCAAGTCTGCTGACGTGGTTCTGGGATACGATTCTCTCGACGGATATCTGGCAAAGGGCCCCTATTTTGGCGCCATAATCGGTCGCTACGGGAATCGCATTGCGGGCGGCAAATTCACGCTCGACGGGAAAACCTATTCGATTCCGCCCAACGACGGCCCCAATGCACTGCACGGAGGACCGCGCGGCTTCGACAAAGTCGTTTGGAAGGCGAAGCAGATTCCACACGGAATCGAACTTTCGCATGTGAGTCCGGACGGCGACCAGGGATTTCCTGGCACTTTGAGCGCCGTCGTTCGCTATACGCTCAGCGGCAAAGATCTGAAAATCGAGTACTCGGCGACTACGGACAAGAACACAGCCTTGAATCTCACGAATCATTCGTATTTCAACCTCGCTGGGCAGGGCAATGGCGACATCCTGAAACATCAAGTGAAGCTGAACGCAGGCCGTTTCACTCCGGTGAACGATGTCCTTATCCCCATCGGGGAACTCGCCACTGTGGAAGGCACACCGTTCGACTTCCGCAAATCCACTGCAGTCGGTGCTCGCATCAATGACGACAATGAGCAGTTGCGCCGTGGCAAAGGCTATGATCACAATTGGGTGCTAGACAGCGGTGCGGGCAAGCTGGCTGAGGCGGCGGAAGTGTACGAGCCGACGACGGGGCGCGTGATGCAGGTGTGGACCGACCAGCCTGGAGTGCAGTTTTATACCGGCAATTTTCTGGATGGGACCATCACTGGGAAGGACAGGAAGGTTTACCGGCAACGCTCAGCCCTGTGCCTGGAGACACAGCACTTCCCGGACTCGCCGAATCATCCCAATTTTCCTTCGACCGAGCTCACACCCGGGCAGAAGTACCATAGTGTCACGATTTACAGGTTCTCATCGCGTTAGACTTCAGCGGAAGCTGAGGAGTACTGAATGCGTAAGTTGCGGAGAATTGTGCGCTTCCAGCAGCTTTGATCATGTCCAAGGGTCCTGTCACTGCACCTACAAGATGGCTTCAAGCGTTACGCGAGGAAGTGCTTGAGGCCAACCTGGAATTGGTTCGCCGCGGACTCGTGTTGTACACCTTTGGAAACGCCAGTGGAATTTTGCGTGACGAAGGGTTGGTTGTCATTAAGCCGAGCGGTGTTCCTTACGACAAGATGAAACCAGAGCACCTGGTGGTCACGAATCTTGAAGGCAGGATTGCTGAAGGTAGTTTGCGTCCATCATCCGATCTTGCGACTCATCTTGTGCTCTACAAAGCGTTTCCGGAGATCGGGGGCGTCGTTCACACTCACTCCGAATATGCGACCGCATGGGCGCAGGCGCGCCGCGAAATTCCTTGCTTTGGCACAACCCACGCAGACTACTTCCACGGTCCCGTGCCGGTCACGGACACTATTCGCGATGAAGACATCGCCGGTGAGTACGAGAAAAACACCGGAGATGCGATCGTCCGAATATTTCAAAACAAGAAGCCAGAAGCCATGCCCGGCGTTCTCGTCGCAAACCACGGCCCATTCACCTGGGGACCGAATGTGGAAGCCGCGGCTCACAACGCGGTGATCTTGGAGTCTCTGGCGAGAATGGCCTATTTCACTGTGACACTGAATCAGCAGGCAGCACCCATCGGAAAGGCTCTACACGACAGGCACTATTTGCGTAAGCACGGTCGCAACTCATATTACGGTCAGACAAAGGAAGGGAAATGAACTCACTCTTCGCGATGTTCGTGACGCAACGGCTGGTGCATCTTTCGGGAGTGGACTATGTGATTGTCGCCTTCTATTTCGCGCTGGTCCTTGCGATTGGATGGTACTTGAAGGGACGAGCCAATACGGGCGAAGACTTCTTTATGGCGGGCCGCGAAATGACCGCCTGGGTTGCGGGGCTAAGTTTTCTTTCCGCAAATCTTGGCGCGCTTGAGTTGATGGGCTGGGCCGGGTCGGCCTATCAGTACGGGATTCTGGCGACCCACTGGTATTGGATCGGCGCCATTCCCGCCATGCTGTTTCTCGCCTTGGTGATGATGCCGTTTTATTACATTTCGAAGACCCACTCCGTGCCGGGATATCTAAAGCTGCGTTTTGGCGAACCCAGCCGAGCGCTCTCCGCGGTTTCTTTTGCGTTTATGACCGTGCTGATGAGCGGCGTCAACATGTTCGCCATGGCGAAGGTCATGCAAATCGTGCTGGGCTGGGACATCAATTTCAGCATTTGGGTTTCCTCCCTCACGGTAGCTATTTATGTTTCGCTCGGCGGCCTGCGGTC
>WNFR01002709.1_pt1 | contig 18381 bp, 16 predicted proteins | sample 5400221 | NCBI WGS metagenome assembly WNFR01 (sample SAMN13153357, study PRJNA577476) | soil metagenome | isolation source: 40 cm soil under Madrone tree | place: USA:California | collected 2016-06-14
GGCCGGTGGCGGCGGCGGCCGATTCGGTCGAGGTCGCCAACGTGGCCAAGGTCGTCGTGACGGAGGCCAACGACATCGTGCTGACCTTGCTGTTCGACCCCGAGCACGATCTGGAGGAGCGCATCCTCAAGGAGCAGTTCACGCCTTGAACCCCAAAGCGATCCCCCTCAAGCGCAAGAAGAAACACATCATCGGCCACGAGGGTCTGGCGCCGCTTGGGCTGGCGCTGGTCATCGGCGGGATCGGCGGATTCATCTTCAACTGGCTCCGGATGCCGCTCGCCTGGATGCTCGGCGCCTGCCTCTTCACGACGGTGGCGGCCTTCGCCGGCTTGCGGGTCGGCATGCGGGTGCAGCTGCGCCAGGGCATGATCATCATCCTGGGCGTGCTGTTGGGCTCGGGCTTCACGCCCGACCTGGTGCAGCGGCTCGGCCAGTGGGCAGTGAGCCTGGGTATCGTCACCTGCATGACCCTGACCAGCGCCGGCCTGTGCTATCTCTGGCTGCGACGCTTCACCGACTGGAACAGGTCGACCTGTTACTTCGCCGCCATGCCGGGCGGACTCAACGACATGACCATCATGGGCGGCGCCATGGGCGGCGAGGAGCGCTCCATCGCGCTCGCCCATGGATTGCGCATCCTCACCGTCGTCATGACCATCCCGGTCTGGTACCGGCTGGTAAACGGCGCGCAGACCAGCGTGCTCACCATGGTGCACGGCCCCACCGGCAACGACTGGAAGGACTACGCCATCCTAATCGTGTGCGGCATCGTCGGCGCAGCCATCGCCCGGGCGGTGCGCCTGCCGGCGAGCTTCATGATGGGCCCGATGATCATGAGCGCCATGGCCCATCTGGGCGGCCTCACCGATTCGCGGCCGCCGGGCGAGTTGGTGGCCGCCGCCCAGGTCGTGGTCGGCGCCGGCATTGGCTGCCGCTTCGTCGGGGCGGCAATCGATAAGCTGCACAAGGAGATGGCGGCCTCGATCGGCGCGGCGGTAATCCTGATCGGCTGTGCGGTGATCTTCGCCAAGATCACGGTGGCCGTCACCGGCCTCAACCTCGACGCCACCGTGCTCTCCTATGCGCCCGGGGGCTTCGCCGAGATGAGCCTGATCGGCCTCTCGCTGGGAATCGAGACGGCAATGGTGGCCACTCACCATCTTTTCCGCCTGTTCCTGATCATTTTAACCAGCCCGTTCGTCTTCCGCTTCTGGCTACGTCGCCAGCGGGCTTAGACCTAGAGGAAAGGTCCCTCGCTACGCTCGGGATGACAATTTTGGTGTGATCGACGCCGTGCGCCGACTCGAAGCATCGATGAAAAAAATGGTGTCATCCCGAGCGTAGCGAGGGACCTTTAACTCGTTACGCCCGCACCGTGATGCCGCCGTCGACCACGAGCAGGTGGCCGTTGACATAGGCGGCCTCGTCGCTCGCAAGGAAGAGCGCGGCATTGGCAGTGTCCCAACCGCTGCCCATCTTGCCGGTCGGCGAGGCCTTGTCGCGGATGGCGATCATCTTGTCGTAGGCGGCGCTGTGGTCCTTGGAGTCCTTGGCGTACTGCTCGGCCAGGAAATCGATCATCGGCGTGTGCATCAGGCCGGGCAGGATGGCGTTGCAGCGGATGCCCTTCTCGGCATACTGCGAGGCGATCGCCAGCGTGAGCGAATTCACCGCGCCCTTGCTCGCATTGTAGGCGAGATAGGAGATGCCCTTCGGGCTGCGGATCGAGGCGATCGAGCTCACATTCACGATCGAGCCCTTGCCCTGCTTCTCCATGACCGGAATGACGTGCTTGGCTGTCAGGAAGAAGCTCTTCACATTGACATCGAAGACGTTGTTCCACTCGTCTTCGCTCAACTCGACCGGCCCGCCCTGCGAGCCGATGCCGACATTGTTGTCGAGAATGTCGACGCGGCCCCATTTCTTCAGGCAGGCATCGACCATCGCCTTCACATCGGTGTTCTTCGAGGCGTCGGCTTCGAACGCCTCCGCGCTAAAGCCCTCCTTGGCAATCAGGCCGACAGTCTCTTCGGCGGCGGCTCGCTTGCGGTCAACGCAGAATACTTTTGCGCCTTGGCGCGCAAACGTTGCCGCGGTGCATTTGCCGTTGCCCCAGCCCGGCCCGCTCGAACCCGCGCCGACCACGATCGCCACCCTGTCCTCAAGCCTGCCCGCCATTGTTTTTCTCCCTTGAGACCAATCGTCATGTTCATGGCGCAAGCCTAGCATGGCCGACGAACGTTGCAGCCGCTCCCTACACATGAAATGCTGCCGCCAACGATAGATAGATCGCCAGGGGGGTTCCATGTTTCGACGCGCGCTCGTTTCAGCGCTCACGCTCGCCATTGTCGCCGTGTCGGCGAGTGCTCAGGCGCAGAAAAAGCTCGTGGTCTACACGTCCAACGACAGCACCCTGAACGATCTGGTGTTCTCGGCCTTCACCAAGGAGACCGGTATCCAGGTCGAGCCGGTCGCGGGCGGGTCGGGCGTGGTCGTGCGTCGCATGCAGGCAGAGAAGGAACGGCCGCTGGGCGACATACTCTGGGGCATCAGCCGTTCGCTGCTGCAGAGCAACAAGGCGCTGTTCACGCCTTATCTCTCGAAGAATCACGACGCCATTCCGGCCGAATACCGCGATCCCGACAATTTGTGGATCGGCAACAATTTGCACCTCCTGGTGATCCTGCAGAACACCAAGCTTTTGGCGGCAGCCGACGGACCCAAGAGCTGGGCCGATCTGCTCGATCCGAAATGGAAGGGCAAGATCGCCTTCACCGACCCGGCCAACTCGGGCTCCGCCTATACCAATGTCACTATGCTGGTCGACCTGTGGGGCGGCGGCGACGCCGGCTGGACGAAAGTGAAGGCGCTATTTTCAAACATGAAGGTCCTGAACCGCTCCTCGCTGGTCTTCCAGGGCGTCGGCAATGGCGAGTACCCGCTCGGCATCTCCCTCGAGTATGCCGGCCCCATGTGGGCGGCCGGCGGCGCGCCGGTCAAGACCATCTACCCGAGCGACGGCACGATCGCGGCCATGGAGGGCGTGGCGATCATCAAAGGGGGACCGAACACCGAATCAGCCAAAGCGTTCGTCGACTACATCAACCGCAAGGACGTGCGCGAGATGATCCTCAAGGCGACCTTCCGCCGGCCGGCGCGTGGCGATCTCGATCTTTCCGCCCTGCCCGGCGGCATGCCGCAGCTCTCAAGCATAAAGCTGCTGCCCTACAACGAGGATGCCTGGACCGACAAGCGCAAGGAGACGCTGGAGCGGATCAAGGACGTCCTCCAGGAGTCGCGTTGAACGGATTCGCGACGTGACCGGCATCGTCATCGACCGCGTCAGCCGATCCTTCGGATCGGTGAAGGCCGTGGATCGCGTGGAGCTGACCGTCGGCGACGGTGAGTTCTTCACCCTGCTGGGGCCCTCGGGCTGCGGCAAGACCACGTTGCTGCGCATGATCGCGGGCTTCTGCGAACTCGACAGCGGCGAGATCCGCTTCGGCGAACGCCGCATCGACGGCCTGGCCGCCCACAGGCGCGATATCGGCATGGTGTTCCAGAACTATGCGGTGTTTCCCAATCTGACGGTCGCCGGCAACGTCGCCTATGGCCTGAAGGCGCGCGGCATGGCCGGAGCCGAACTCGAGCGCCGCGTGGCTGAGGCACTGGCTCTGGTGCAGCTCGCGGGCTACGGCGAGCGCTGGCCCCACCAGCTCTCGGGCGGCCAGTTGCAGCGCGTCGCCATCGCCCGCGCGCTGGTCATCCGCCCGCAGGTTCTGCTGTTCGACGAGCCGCTGTCCAACCTCGATGCACGGCTGCGCGTCAGCATGCGCTCGGAGATCCGCGAGCTGCAGAAGTCGCTCGGCATCACCGCGATCTATGTGACGCACGACCAGGAAGAGGCGATGTCGGTGTCCGACCGGATCGCCTTGATGAGCGCCGGCCGCCTCGAGCAGGTGGGCTCGCCAGAGGAGATCTACCGTCATCCCGCGTCGCGCTTCGCGGCGGAGTTCATGGGAACCACCAATCTGCTCGACGCCGCCGTTGTCGGCTGCACCGCCGGCGGCACGGTCTCGCTGCGGCCGGAAGCGCTGCGCCTCGTGACACGGGCCTCCGACACGCCGGCCGGATGGCAGCACCTCGCCGGCACGGTGGCGCGCGTCGAAATCCTGGGGCCGATCACCCGCGTCGAAGCCCGCCTCGCCGACGGATCCCTGGTCAAGGTGGCAACTCTCGACGAGCCGCAACTCCCGCTCCACCAGGGTCAGGAAGTAACGCTGGCCTTCGATCCGGCGCGGCTCACCGCCCTGTCGTGACCGCGTTCGTCATTCCCTACCGCCAGCGGCTGCCGCTCGCGATTGCCGGCGGCGCCTTGCTGTTCCTCGGGTTGTTCCTGCTCTACCCGCTGTTCAACGTGTTCGGCGCCAGCCTGCTCGATGGCGACGGCGAGCATTTCACCTTCGCCAACTACGTCAAGATCCTGGGCCGGCCGTTCTACCGCGGCGCCATCGCCAATACGCTTGGCATTGGCCTCGCCGCGACCGCGATCACGACGGCGCTCTCCGTGCCGTTCGCCTTCGCGCTCGCCCGGCTGCCGATTCCCGGCAAGGCCGCGATCCTGGCGCTCGCCGCCCTGCCGCTGGTGCTGCCGTCGTTCGTCAGCGCCTACGCCATCGTGCTGCTGCTCGGCCGCTCGGGCCTGATCACGCAGGCACTGCAGTCCTGGGGCGTGGGATTCGGCTCGATCTACGGCGCCGGCGGAATCGTGCTGGTCTACACGCTGACGCTCTATCCCTACGTGCTTCTGCCCACCATCGCCGCCTTCAAGGCGGTCGACGTGTCGATGGAGGAGGCAGCGCAGAACCTCGGCGCGTCGCCGCGCCGCACTCTATGGACGGTCACCCTGCCGATCGTCATCCCCTCGGTTCTGGCGGGCGCGCTGCTGGTGTTCATCGACACGCTGGAGAATTTCGGCGTGCCCTTCGTGCTGGCCGAGGATCTGCCGATTTTCGCTGTCGAAGCCTTCAAGCTCTTCATCGGCGAGACCGCGCCCAATCCGTCCTCGGCCGGCGTGCTGGGCGTGCTGCTGATCCTGACCACCGCGCTCGTTCTGGTGGTCCAGCGCCGCTATCTGGCGCCCCGGCGCTTCGCCACCGCGACACGCGGCGCACCGCCGCTACTTTCGGTCGGTCGCGGGACCCGCCTGGTCGCCAGCCTGTATTGCTGGATGATCGTGCTGCTGGCGCTGGTACCCTTCTTCGCCATCATCGTGCTGTCGTTCATGGAGTTTCGCGGACCGGTGCTGCACCCGCACTTCAGCCTCGACAATTTCGCCCGCCTGTTCGATCACGCGATGCGCCCGCTGTTCAATACGCTGGTCTTCGCCACGCTGGCGGCGCTCTGTGTCACCCTGGTGGGCGTGCCGATCGGCTACGTGGTGACGCGCTTCCGCTCGGGCCTCGCCACCCTGCTCGACGTGATCGCCACCCTGCCCTTCGCCGTGGCCGGCACTGTGCTGGCCATCGGCTTCGTCGTCTCCTTCAACAGCGGACCGCTGGTTCTGACGGGCGGGCCGCTGATCATGGTTCTGGCCTACACGGTGCGCAAAGTGCCATTCGCGGTGCGTTCCTCCAGCGCCATCCTGCACCAGATCGACGCCTCGCTCGAAGAGGCCTCGATCAGCCTCGGGCGCTCGCCGCTGCAGACGCTGCTGCGGGTCGTCGTGCCGCTGATGCTGGGCGGCATCCTGAGCGGCATCGTCCTCACCTGGGTCACGGTCGCAGCCGAGCTCAGCTCGACCGTGGTGCTCTACAGCGGGCCGTGGCGGACCCTGACGGTGGTCATGTTCCAGGCGCTCGAGGGCAGCGGCGCCGGCATCGCGACGGCGGCGGCCTCGACCTTGATCGTCGTCACCCTGGTGCCGATCGCGCTGCTCTACCGCCTGGTTCGCAGATACGAACTGTCGATGCTATAAATTGAAAAAATAGATCCTGGGAGGATCGGCATGTTTCGACGCGTCTTCATCGCTGCCTGTGCGCTCGCGGCGCTTTCCCTGCCCGCGGCGGCAGAGGATTGGCCCACCAAGCAGATCAAAGTGGTGATCTCCTACCCGCCCGGCGGGCCGACCGACATCTCCACCCGCATCGTCATGGAGAAGGCAGGCCAGATCCTCGGCCAGCCCATCCTGTTCGACAACAAGGGCGGCGCCTCGGGCATGATCGGCGCGGAATACGCCAAGAACCAGCCAGCCGACGGCTACACCTTCCTCGGCATGACGGTAGCGATGGTGGCCATCACCCGCCACCTGCAGCCCATCCCCTTCGATCCGGAAAAGGATTTTGTCCCGGTCGCACGCATGTCGACCTCGTGGATGGCCCTGGCGGTCCATCCCTCGGTACCGGCGCAGAACCTCAAGGAGTTCGTCGAGTATGTGCGCGCCAATCCCGGCAAGGTGAATTTCGGCTCGGCCGGACTTGGCACGATCACCCAGCTGTTCGGCGAAATGCTGAACCTCGAGGCCGGCATCAAGATGGTGCACGTGCCCTACAAGGGCAGCGCCCAGGCCACCGGCGACGTGGTGTCGGGCCAGATACAGGCGCAGTTCGACCAGACGGTGCTGCCGCAAATCCAGTCCGGCCATCTGCGCGGCCTCGCAATCCTCGCGGACTCTCGCTGGCCCTACAAGCCGGAGATCCCAACCTTGCGTGAGCAAGGCTATGGCAAGGAAGGCGGCGACGCCTGGTACGGCATCCTCGCCCCGGCGGGCACGCCGCCCGCCATCGTCGACAGGATGAGCAAGGCGATCGGCGAGGCGCTGAAATCGCCCGATGTCATCGACCGGCTCAACGAGGCGGGCGCCAAGGCGACCTATCTCGATTCCAAAGCCATGCGCGCGCAGATGGCCGCCGACAACAAGATGTTCGCCGACATCATCAAGCGCGGCAACGTCACGCTGCAGTGAGACGGGGGCGCTCCCAGCGCCGTCAGCTTTTCTTGCGGTCGAGGAACAACCGGTCCGTTTCGACACTCAGCACGCCGCCCAGCAGCAGCCCTTTGTAGAAAGGCGCCGCATCGGCTACGGCCTTGGCGGTGATATCGATCTGATCGATGCCGGCCCGCCGAATGGCGTCGATCGACGAGCCGAAGACAACGCCGCCGATACCGGCCCAGACCAGCGCGCTCATGCACATCGAGCACGGCTCGCCTGTCGTGTAGAGAACCAGAGGCGCCCATCCCCGATTGCTGCTGCGACGGACATAGTCGTTCATGCAGGCGATTTCGCCATGCAGGATCGGGTTTTCGCGTGAATTGTTGACGCCTTTCGCCACCACCTCGCCGGTCTCCGGCCGTACCATGACTGCGCCGAAGGGATAGGCGGGATTACCCCGCGCCTCCTCGATCGCGGCGCGCATCGACTTCTCGTGTTGCGCCTGGGAGATCGGCGGCAGCGCCGCCCGCGCCGGTCTCGCCAGCGCGACACACGTCAGGCCGCCGAAACACGCCAACAGCTTCCGCTTCGAAATCATGCGCATCACCTGATTTTCTGTTGTTTCATAGACGAACGGATTGACCACCCGCTCAACCCTTCGACCAGGCGCGCGGCGCCACACAGGAAAGCGCCAGTGCCACCAGAAGACCGCCGCCCGCCATGGTGAAAGCATAACGGTAGCCGACAAGGAATACTGCCGGCTCCCCTGCTCCGGCGGCGTAAAGGGCACTCAGCACCGAGGCACCGCCCACGATGCCCAACGTGCGTGTCAGCAAAGCAAGGCTGCCCGCAACGCCACGGTCGCGGCGCGCCAGCGCGCCGGTGACGATGTCGGTATAGGCGACGTTGAGCAGCCCCTGCCCCACGCCCATCGCCATCAGCACAACGACCACAAGCGTCACGGGCGTGTCGGCCGCGCTTCGACCCAGCCCGAGCAGCGTCACCGCCTCGATGACGATCCCGGCAAAGGCCACGCGGCGCTGGCCGAACAGCGGCACCACGCGCGCCGCCAGCGACGCGCCGGCTATGCTGCCCACCAGCTCCAGCGCCAGGACCAGGCCACCCCTCAGCACGCTGAGGCCGAGCGTGTTCAGCAGGTAGTAGGGCGTGAGCAGCAGGATGGCGAAGCCCGCTAGGTTGGCCAGTACGTTCATGACATTGGGCACGGCGAAGGCCGGATCGGCGAATAGAGCCGGCCGGATGATCGGCTCGGCAAAACTTGCCTCGCGCCGCAGGAAGGCGAAAAAGCCCGCCGCGCCGATCGTCAGCAGCGATGATGGCAACCAGAGCGGGACGCCGCTGCGCTGGACGAAGACCAATGAAAGAAGGAGCGCGCTCATCCAGACCGCCAGCAGCACCGCGCCCACGCCGTCGAAGGGCCGGTTGCTCGGTTTGGGCGATGGCAGGAGACCAGACAGAGCAAGAGCAATCAGCGCCACCGGCACGCGCATCCAGTAGACGGCCGACCAATCCCAGACCTGGATCAGTGCCCCGCCGAGCAGCGGCCCGATGGCGGCGGCCAGCGCCTGCGAGGCGGCAAAGCCGGCCAGCGCCTTGGTGCGCTCGCTTTCGGGATAGAGCGAGGTTGCCAGCGCCGGCGCGCAGGAGAGCGCGAGCGCCGTGCCGACTCCCTGACCCGCGCGGGCCCACAGGAACAGCGGCCAATCGGGCGCGAGCGCGCAGGCGGTGAGTCCGACGGTCGAGAGCGCAAGGCCGAGGCGGAAGATCAGGCGGTGGCCGAACAGATCGCCCAGCTTGCCGCATACCAGCATCAACGAGCCGTAAACAAGCACGTAGCAGATAACCAGCCATTGGACGTCGCCCAGCGCCAGCTTGAAATGCGCGGTGATCGCCGGCAACGCGATGTTGACGGCGATGTCGAGCGGGGCAAGCGAGGCGCCCAGCCCGACGATCGCGAGGCCGATAAAGGGACGTCCGGTCATGTCATCGCCGGGAGCGCCATTCATTGGCACTCATGTTCATGAAATGATGCGCCAATGAGTGGCGCGCTCCCAGCAAAGATCAGAGCGTCTTGCCGAGGAACGCCAGCATGCGCTCCCACGCCTGGTTGGCCGCGGCCACGTCGTAGGCGGCGCTGCGCTCGTTGGCGAAAGCGTGAGCGGCGGCGTAGCGGAATATCTGGGGCGAATGGCCGGCGCCCTTCATCGTCTTCTCCAGTCCATTGACGAGGGCGGGCGTGCACCAATCGTCCTTGTTGGCGAAATGTCCCTGCAAGGGAATATTGATCCTGGCCGGATCGGCCAGCGCTTCGGGCGGAATGCCGTAAAACGGCACCGCCGCCGCCACGTCAGGCACGCGCATGGCCGCCGCGATGGTGAGCGCGCCGCCCATGCAGAAGCCCATGACGCCAATCTTGCGGCTCATCGGCTTGAGGTGCTGCACGGCGCCGTTGATGTCCTGGTCGCTCGCCCCGACGAAATCGAGGCCGTTCATCATATGGTTGGCCTCGTCGGGCTCTTGCACGACGCGGCCCTTGTAGAGGTCGGGCGCGAGCGCGTTGTAGCCGGCGCGGGCGAAGCGGTCGGCCACGCCCATGATCTGATCGTTCAGCCCCCACCATTCCTGGATGACGACGATGCCCGGCTTGCCGCTGCCCGCTTCCGCCAGATAGCCGCGGCAGCTCGTGCCGTCGGGACGCTTGAAATTGATCATGCTGCCCATGGGGCCCTCCTTGGTTTTCCTACCTGACGACTCTAGAGCTTCTTCCTGAGCTCCGTTTTGAGAATCTTGCCGTAATTATTCTTCGGCAAGGCGTCGACGAACTTGTAGTCTTTCGGCCGTTTGAAGCGCGCGATGTTGGCGAGGCAGAGCTGGTCGAGCTCGGCCGGCGCGATCGTGGCGCCCGGCCGGGCCACCACGAAGGCCACGACGTCCTCGCCCCATTCGGGATGCGGGCGGCCGACCACCGAGCATTCGGCGACGGCAGGATGGAGGTTCAGCACGTCCTCGATCTCGCGTGGATAGATGTTGGAGCCGCCCGAAATGATCATGTCCTTAGAGCGGTCCTTCAGGGTCAGGAAGCCGTCCTCGTCGAAAGCGCCGACATCGCCCGTCCACAACCAGCCGGCGCGCAGCGAGCGGGCCGTGGCTTCGGAATTGTTCCAATAGCCCGCCATCACCGAATCGCCCTTGACGATGATCTCGCCGGTATCGCCTATCGGAACCGGCTTGCCGGCCTCGTCGACGACGCGAACCTCGACGCAGCTGTCGGGCAGGCCGGCGGAGGCAAGCCGCGCCTCCCAGCGCGGATGATCGCGCATCGCATGCATTTCGCGGCTAAGATGGGTGATGGTCATCGGACTCTCACCCTGGCCGTAGAGTTGCATCATCACGTTACCCAGCGTGTCGAGCGCCCGCTTGAGGTCGCTGACATACATCGGCGCGCCGCCATAGGTGATCAGCCGCAGCGCGCCGGGCTTGAGGTCGCCCACGCTGGCATGCTCGACCAGCCGCTTCACCATAGTGGGCGCCAGGAAGATGCTGCAGTCGGGCCAGCGGTTCATCAGCTCGACCGTCTCCGGCACCTCGTACTTGCCGCTCTCGGGAAAGACCTGCACCGCGCCGCGCGCCAGCATCGGGAAGTTCCACAGGCCGGAGCCGTGGCTGATCGGCGCGGCATGGACCATCGAGCCGCCGGGCACCGGCCGGTCGACATCGGCGAAATAATTGAGGGTCATCGCCAGCAGGACCCGGTGCGTCAGAATCGCGCCCTTGGGCCGGCCGGTCGTGCCCGAGGTGTAGAACAGCCACGCCGGGTCGGTCGGCTCGGCATCGGCGACCGGGCTCGGGTCACCTACTTCCAGGAAACTGTAGGATCGGCTCGTCACATCGACGATCTCCTTCAGATCAGACGCTTCGGCCGCAGCCTCAGCGATTGCGGCCGCCAGATCGGGCGTCACAAAACAGAGTCGGGCGCCGGAATTCTCGAGGATGAAGGCGAACTCCTTGGCGTGCAGCTTGGCGTTCATCGGCACGGCGCAAAGGCCGGCGTGCCAGATGGCGTACATGACCTCGATCGATTCCACGCAATTGGTCATGGCGAGGGCCACGCGATCTCCCTTGGCGAGTCCGAAGCGAACCCGCAGATGCGTGCTCATCACCGACACTCTACGCCACAGCTCGCGATAACTGGCATGAGCGGACGTGCCACGGGCAAGCGCGGTGTGGTCGCCGAAGGAAAGAGCGGAACCGAGCAGGAGGTGTGCGATGTTCATGGCGGTTCGACTATTGCAGGCGATAGGACAGCCACGCAATGTGCCCGCCAACAGGAGGGGGAGCTTTGCAAGAGTACGATTTTGTCATCGTCGGCGCGGGAATCGCCGGCGTTTCCGTGGCCTATCACCTCAGCCCGCATGCGCGCGTGCTGATCCTCGAGCGTGAGAATGTGGCGGCCTACCACACGACGGGCCGTTCGGCGGCGTTGCATTCGGAAACCTACGGCAGCGCCGAGATCCGCGCCATCACGGTGGCGAGCGGCCATTTCTATCGAAATCCGCCGGCGGGCTTTGCCGATCATCCGGTGCTGACGTCCCGCGGCGCGCTGACCGTCGGCCGTGCCGATCAGTCGGCGGCAATGGACAAGGCGCAGGCCGACTATGCGGCGCTGGTGCCGAGCGTGCGCCGCGTCGACCAGGCGGAGGCGCTGAGGCTACAGCCGCTGCTGCGGCCTGAGGCAGCCGAGGGCGGCGGCATCCTCGAGCCCGAGGCCGACGACATGGACGTGGCCGCCATCCATGGCGGTTTTCTACGCGGCGCGCGGGCGGCGGGCGGCGGGCTGCGCCTCAACGCCGAGCTTGTTGCACTGGAGCGCAAAAACGGACGCTGGCTGATCAGACTGCGCGACGGCGAGACAGTGTCGGCGGCGAACATCATCAACGCGGCCGGTGCCTGGGCGGATGTCGTGGGCGGTCTCGCTGGCGCCAAGACCATCGGGCTTGTTCCCAAGCGCCGCACGGCCTTCACTTTCGATGCGCCGCCCGGCCTCGACATCGTACGGTCACCAATGACGATCGATTTCGATGAAAGCTTTTACTTCAAGCCCGAAGTCGGACAGTTCCTGGCCTCACCGGCCGACGAGACGCCCTCACCACCCTGCGACGCCCAGCCGGAGGAGATGGACATCGCTATTGCCGTCGAGCGCATAGAGGCGGCAACGAAACTGTCGATCAGGCGGATCAAGAACAAATGGGCCGGGCTGCGCAGCTTCGTCGCCGACAAGAATCTGGTGGTTGGATACGATTCCGATGTGGACGCGTTTTTCTGGCTGGCAGGTCAGGGAGGCTATGGCATTCAGACAGGAGCAGCAGCGGGCCGCATCGCCGCGGCGTTGGCGCTGGGGCAGGAACTGCCGGCCGACATTGCTTCCTTGGGTGTGACCAAAGTCGCCCTGTTAGCCAGGCGAATACAACAGACGGAACGCAGATGACTGTTGAGAAATTGCTTGGCGAATATGACGGTGTGGTCATCACGCCGCATGCGTATACGTCACCAATCGCGATCTGGTTCACCCACATCGCCTCACGCCTCGGTGACTCCAGGATCACGTTCCCTCGCCAAGGCCTGATTTCCCGGCGACATTCGTATCCTTCATGATTTGCATGTGAGGCTTGCCATACCGGCGACCCACAAACACATCAGGGAGTGAGAGATGAACAAGGGAACCCTCACCGCCGCCGCAGCCGCCGCTCTGTTCGCCGTCGGCACGATGGCCACGATCGCGAATGCGCAAAGCACGGTGAAGTGCGGCGGCATCAATTCCTGCAAGGGTCAGAGCGCTTGCAAGACGGGCGCGTCATCGTGCAAGGGTCAGAATGCCTGCAAGGGCCAGGGCTGGAGCGAAGCGGCGAACGCCGGTGACTGCACGAGCAAAGGCGGCAAGGTTCTCTAGCGGGCTGTCGGCTATTTCGGCCAAATGCGAAGTGAGGGCGCCCCGAGAAATCGCGGGCGCTCCAACCGATTGGTGCGTCCGTGTTACGTTCGGCATGAACGATCGCATACGAGAGAATTCCCGGACGGGCCAACACCTAGCTGGAGTACCTGGCCAAGGGTGGCGGGCTTCTTCTCTAGTACGCCGGACCGGCTTTCGCCGGCCGGCCAAGCTTACGGGCGTCTCGAACCATCGGGGGCGCCCGTTTCATTTTTCACTCTTGTTACATATTGAGTGATTCCGTTTCCCGGTACATACTTTCTGCACCCGACAGGCAAAAACGCCATTTCGGGCGATATCCAGGGAAGGCATCATGCAGAAAAAAATCGTCATCGCGACCGCTGCCGCTATGTTCGCAGCCAGCACGCTCGTTGCGACCATGGCTAATGCGCAGAATGCGAACAAGGACTGCAAGGGGGTCAACGCTTGCAAGGGCCAGAGCGCCTGCAAGTCCGCCAGCAACGCCTGCAAGGGCCAGAATGCCTGCAAGGGCAAGGGTTGGGTCTCGGTTGCGTCGCAGATGGAGTGCACCGTATTGACGCAAAATCCGCCGAAGTGAACATCGGGCGCCGGCCTTCCGACCGGTGCCACAAAGCGGGCGCCCCGGGAAACCGGTGGCGCCCGCGTCTGTTTTCGGCCTGTCATTTTCGGCCTGTCTCTTTTTGCGACGTGCGCCTTCGGGAGTAGAATGACCTCATGTGCAGCACTGCTGTCGATTTTGGACTGGGCCTCCGACCCCAGCACTATGAGGAAATCGCGGCAAGCCCCGGGCGGGTGAGCTGGTTCGAGGCTTTGTCCGAAAACTACATGGAGCCCGGCGGCAACCCGCTGCACTGGCTGGAAAAGCTTCGGCACGACTATCCAATCGCATTGCATGGCGTTTCGCTCTCGATCGGCTCGATCGATCCGCTCGATGCCGACTATCTGGCATCGCTCAAGGCGCTGGCTGAGCGCATCGAGCCGATGTGGGTGTCCGACCATCTCTGTTTCACCGGCCTGCGCGGCACCAACATGCACGATCTGCTGCCGCTGCCTTACACCGGCGAAGCGCTCGATCACCTCGCCGAGCGGGTGATGCGCGTGCAGGACACCCTCGGCCGCCGGCTGGTGATCGAGAACGTGTCGAGCTACGTCACCTATGCCGCATCCGAGATGACCGAATGGGAATTCATCGCCGAGCTGGCCAAACGCGCCGACTGCGAGATCCTGCTCGACGTGAACAATATCTATGTCAGCGCGTTCAACCACGAATTCGACGCCCTGGCTTTCCTGCGCGCCATGCCGCGCGACCGCGTGCGCCAGTTCCACCTCGCCGGCCACCTGCACAAAGGCAGCCACATCATCGACACGCACGACCATCCGATCGTGGGCGGCGTGTGGGAGCTCTACCGTGAAGCCGTGCGGCTGTTCGGCAATGTGCCAACCATGATCGAGCGCGACGACAACATCCCTTCCTATGAGGAACTCCTGGCCGAGCTCGACATCGCGCGCGACATCGCCCGCGAGACGATACCGTCCGCCCGCGCCGTGGCGAGCGTCGCATCGTGACGCTCGGCAATTCAGGTTCGCTCGGCGACCTGCAGCGCGCTTTCCAGGATTACCTGCTCGTCCGCAGCGACCGCTTTACTGCCGCGGTACGCGACGCCAGCAAGGCCGACCGCACCACCCTGCTGGAAGTTTACCGCAACGCCTATGCGCTGCGGCTGATCGAGGTGCTGACCAACGACTATCCCGGCCTGTACGCCATGGCCGGTCCGGCTGATTTCGACCATATGGCGCGCGCCTATATCGCCGCCCATCCATCGAGCCATCCATCGGTCCGCTGGTTCGGCGCCAGGCTTGCCGACTTTCTCGGCCGCACCGCGCCCTTCAGCGGCTCGCCGGATGCCGTCGAGATGGCCCACTTCGAATGGGCGCTCGGCGAGGCATTCGACGCCGCCGACGCCGAGCCCGTGACTGCCGACGCGCTGATGGCGCTGCCGCCCGAGGCCTGGGGTGAGCTCACCTTTACAGCGCTGCCGTCGATGCGTCGCCTCACGCACGCATTTGCGGTACCGCAGGCGTGGCAGCGGCGCGAGGAAGTCGAGCCGGGCAATCTCGAGGTCGAGGCCGAGGCGGCGCCCGTCGAGTGGGTCATCTGGCGGCCTGAGCTGATGACCAACTTCCGTTCGCTGGACACCGACGAGGCTGCGGCATTCGCCGCCCTTGTCGAGGGGCGGAATTTCCCGGAGATCTGCGAAGTCATTTCGACCTTCACCGGCGAAGAGGGCGCCCCGCCCCGCGCTGCGGGCCTTCTGCGCGCCTGGGTCGAAGAAGGGATGATCGCGTCATTCCGCTACTCGGGAAGCGAGGGCTGAGCTTTCCTTTGGCGCAGACCGCACCTATGGTCGCGCGCAAATCGAGCCCCCGTGGCGGGATTGGTAGACGCACCGGACTTAAAAACAGTTTTCTTTGGGATGCGGCGACCCGCCGCATTCGGTGGAATTGGACATGCGAACAATGAGTTAAGTCGAGAATGACGGATATCGTTCCATTCGAGCGTGCTCGCTAGGGGCCAACTAGGAGCCGGGAGCTTCAGGGGCGCACCGCGCCTTCGCGCTCGGACGATGGGATGCGCTGTAGCATGACGAAGGAGACTCAGAGTAAAAAGCGGACGTGGCGAAATCGGTAGACGCAGCAGACTTCAATTGGAGTGCCCGCGGGGAAACCCGTGGAGCAGAACCGCTCAAAGTCGGGGAAAGCTAAGGGTTCGACCTAAGCCAATCCCGAGCCAAGCCCCTCCGGGGAAGGTGTAGAGACTAGACGGGTGGCGCCTACGGTCGGAAGGCCTTGGCGAAGGGATAGTCCAGACCACGAACGCCGATGAGGCGGCGGCGAAAGCCGAGGTGGTACGAAAATCTGCTTCTCGAAAGGGAATGCGGGTTCGAGTCCCGCCGTCCGCACCATCTTATTTTCGGCATCTGGATGAGCAGCTGCCGAGGCAGGTTCAAATCGGGAGGGCGCAACCATCTGAACTTGCGAAATGCAAAAAGGCCACCTATGGGGGCCTCTGACGTGCAACATTTAGCATCGCAATTGGAAATGGCTGCGAGTGAAAGCAACCACCTCAAACTGCTTTTCCAGACTGTCGCTTAACTGATTGCATTAGTTGCATATTTTCGGTCCTGTCGAGGCGCGAATTTTGCAGGGCTCATGCATCGATCACCATCGCTTCGACGTAGAGGCGCATTGCCGACGAGACTCGCGGCTTCGGGCATAGCACCAAAGTTCATCAGGCGTGCATCGACGGCGGCAAACGCCCTCGCGCAGCCCTGCATCGCCACGTCGAGACTGACTTTGGCGAGTAGCGGAATCAGTCCACGATCGTCCTGGCCGGATCGGTGATCGCCACGCCGCCGCCCTCGGGCCGACGGCGCGCCACCCCGTCAGGAGCGCGAACCGGATGCGCGGATAGTCGAAGGACCTCGAGAGCGAAGATTACGGCGCCTATCGCAGCCAGATCGAAAGAAGGTAAGCATGCGGTGAGCATCCTCTTAGCCATGTATTTGGCGACCGTCGACTGAGCGACCTCAATCCCGAGCTTCAGCAGTTCACCATGGATACGCGGCGCTCCCCAGATCGGATTGGCCAGGCTCAGCTCGCGGACCAAGCGGCGGATCTCCCTGGTATCTTCGGCCAGAGACGGGGTCGATCGTACTCGAAGGAGACGCGGCAGCCCTTCTTTCGGACACCCGTGTGAGAGATGCTTACCTCGGAGAAACCACAGAAAACCCGATGGAGGATTGGTACCGTCAACGTGACAATGCCAAGTCCCACGTATCTCTACCCCCTCAGGCTTTTATTGCCCGGGTCAAAAGGCGATTCCGGGATCACTCGAGCGCGATGCGTCTTGCCGAGCATCGTGATGTGCAGTTCTTGGCCGACTTCACCTAGATCTGGCCGCACCATCCCCAACGCCAGCGACTTGCCCGTTCGCCAACCAAAGCCGCCTGACGTCGCGCGGCCGACGAGCTTGCCATCCAGCAAGATCGGCTCGGATCCGCGCGCGTCGCAATCCGTCGCCCCCTCCACCTCCAGGGTGACGAAGCGGTTGGCGAAGCCGCTTTCGCGCCACTCGACGAGAGCGTCGCGGCCGATGAACTGGCCTTTGTTCAAATGGACGAAGCGGTCGAGCCCAGATTCGAGGGGCGAATATTCGATAGACAGCTCCCGGCCGACGAGCCGGTAGGACTTCTCGACCGCCATCGAGAGCATCGCTCGGATGCCGAAGGGCTTGATGCCGAACGCAGCGCCTGCTTCCATGAGGAGGTCGAAGAGCGCGTTCTGCATTTCGATCGGGTGGTGTAGTTCCCAGCCGAGTTCGCCGACGAAGTTCACACGCAACGCGTCGAGCCTGACCGGTCCGACGGAGATGGATTGGCCAGAGAGCCACGGGAAGGTCGCGTTGGAGAGGTCTGCGTCGGTGAGCTTCGCCAGGACGTCGCGGGACCGCGGCCCGGCCAACACGAACACGCCGTAGGCCTGGGTCACGGGCCGGAAGCTGACGCTACCGTCCGCCGGCAGGAGCTTCCTCAGCGTGTCGTGGTCGTGGCGCTCGAGCGCGCCGGCCGACACGAGATAGAACTTGCCGGGCTTGCGCTCGTAGACGGTGAACTCGGCCCTGACGCCGCCGCGCTCGGTCAGGAGGTGGCAGAGCGCGATGCGGCCCTGCTTCTTCGGGATGCGGTTCGCGAAGATCGATTCGAGCCATTCACGCGCCCCGGGGCCCGACACGACCGCCTTGGCGAAGGGCGTCATGTCCTGGAGCCCGACGCCCGCCGTGACGTTGCGGATTTCGTTGCCGACATGCTCGAAATAGTTCGAGCGGCGGAAGGACCAGATCTCCTTGACCTTTCCGTCCGCGTCGGGCCTCGGATGGTTCTCGTTCGTCAGTACGTCCGGTTTGTCGAGTGAGGATACGTCGATGCCGTAGCCGGGCGGCGCGAACCAGTTCGGCCGCTCCCAGCCATAGACGGAGCCGAACACGGCGCCGAGCGCCTTCATCCGGTCGTAGCAGGGCGCGGTCTTGAGCGGCCGCGCGGCGCCACGCTCCTCGTCCGGGTAATGCGGCGTGAACACGTTGGCGTAGGCTTCCTCGTTCTTGGCCTTGAGGTAGCCGCGACTGGTATAGGGGCCGAAGCGCCGCGGATCGACGCCCAGCATATCGATTGAGGGCTCGCCCTCGACGATCCACTCGGCAAGCTGCCACCCGGCCCCGCCGGACGCAGTCACGCCGAAGGAATGACCCTCGTTCAGCCAGAAGTTCGGCAGGTCCCAGGCCGGACCGACGATCGGGTTGCCGTCCGGCGTGTAGGCGATGGCGCCGTTATAAACCTTCTTCACGCCCACCTCACCAAAGGCCGGCACGCGCGCGATCGCAGCCTCGATATGCGGGTGCAGCC
>WNFR01004531.1_pt1 | contig 18377 bp, 19 predicted proteins | sample 5400221 | NCBI WGS metagenome assembly WNFR01 (sample SAMN13153357, study PRJNA577476) | soil metagenome | isolation source: 40 cm soil under Madrone tree | place: USA:California | collected 2016-06-14
CTGTTCTACGGCATCCGCGGCTACTTCGTCGAAGCGATCGTGCGCATCGGGTTCAGCGTGTATCAGGTCCTGGCCGTGCTCTCCTGCATCGTCTTCGTCACGCTGATCGACATCCTCATGGCGCGCGGCGCCCAATCGCTGGGCGCGATCCGCTGGGGGAAAATGCCGCCCCGCTCGCAGTACGCGCTGTTCATCCTGGCCGTCACGTTCACCTGGCTGATGGGCCTGATGGGATTCGCGCGCTCCGGGATCCGGCAATACTGGCACGTGTGGCAGGTGATGCAGGACACGAGCAAGTATGCCGCCACGCCCGCGCTCGGCTACGCCTCGAAGATGATCAGCCTGTGCGTGCTGATCTTCCTGGGCCTGGTGGCGTTCGTGTTCTGGCTGGGCGGGCTCGCGGAGAAGTCCACGTTCGTCGCGTCGGGAGAAGGCGAGAAGGGGGCCCGGCATGTGGGCCACTAACGCGAAGATCGTCGGGATCGTCCTGGGGACGCTGGCGCTCTATACCCTCATCGCAAACAAGATTCCGCAAGTGCAGTCCGAGGTGCCGCAGGCGCTCACCCTCGGCGCGAACGTCACGCCCGAGCAGCTCGTGGCGGCGGGGGAGAAAGTCTTCAACGGGATCGGCGGCTGCCCCACGTGCCACGGCCTGGGCACGCGCGCGCCCAATCTGCTCACCGACGAGAAGGGCCAGGGACCGATCGGCGCCCGCTGCGGCAAGCGCGAGCCCGGAAAGAGCTGCAAGCAATACCTCTACGAATCGCTCGACCAACCCGGCGCTTACGTCGTGGCAGGCTACCAGCCGATCATGCCGGTGATGACGAAGCAGCTCTCCCCCGAGCAGGTCTGGGCGGTCATCGCGTTCCTCGAATCGCAGGGCGGCACGGTGGACGTAACCGCGTCCGATATCCCATCGACCTCCCAAACCTCCGCAACCTCCCCTGGGGGTGGTGGCGCGGGAGGGGGAGCTGCTTTTGCGGGTGGGTCCACCGATCCCAAAGCGATCATCCAGGCCGCCGGGTGCCTCGCCTGCCACAAGCTCGATGGACAGGGCCAGGTGATCGCGCCCGATCTCACGCACGTTGGCTCGCGGCGGAACGCGGAGTCGATCCGCAAGAAGGTGCTCGACCCGGCATCATCGGTCACCAAGGGCTACGAGAAGCTCGCGGGGATCATGCCCAAGAGCTTTGGCACTCTGATGAACGCCGCGCAGCTCGAAGCGCTGGTGCAGTATCTGGCGGCGCACAAATGAGCCTTCCCCCCCAGGTTCGCCGCTACACCGAGCACCCGTTCTGGCAGGCGGTGGGCATTCTCGTCCTCGCCTACGTCGTGGTCGTGTGGGTGGTGCCCCTGCTGCCGGGGAGCGCCATCGTCCCGAAGAGCGTGGTGCTGCAGTACATGGTCACGGTGCTCGTAGGCGTGCTCATCTACGTGAGCGATAACGAAGAGCGCTGGCGGCGCTTCAAGGAGCCGATCCAGGCGGTGTTGATCGAGCCGCGGCTCAAGCTGGTGCGCGCCGCGGTGGTCGCGGCGGTGACCGCCCTGGTGGGACTCGTCGCCTATGGCCAGGTGAAGACGACGGTGGCCGCGCCGCCGAACCTGCGCTCGATCCATCCCGCGCCGCCGGCCGAGATCACCTTCCGGGGCAGGACGATCACGCTGACGGGACTCGAGAACCCGCTGCGGCAGCACGCCGACTCGCTCCCCGCCTACCTCGCGGATGGCAAACGTGTCTACTACCAGAACTGTCTGCCGTGCCACGGCGACCACCTCGACGGACAGGGACACTTCGCGGTCGGGTTCAACCCGCTGCCCGCGAACTTCCAGGACAACGGCACGATCGCCCAGCTCACCGAGAGCTTCGTGTTCTGGCGCGTCGCGAAGGGTGGCCCCGGGCTGCCGCGCGAGGGCGCGCCGTGGAACTCGGCGATGCCGGTGTGGGAGGACTTCCTCACCGAGCGGGAGATCTGGTCGGTGATCCTGTTTCTGTACGAGCAGACGGGGTGGAAGCCACGGACGTGGGAGAAAACCGAAAACGGAGGCGCGAAGTGATCGGGGGACCCATGCTCGCGCTGGCGGTGTTTCTCTCCGCCCAAGACACGACGGCCGGGAAATCGGTCTACGTGAAGTGGTGCGCGGGCTGTCACGGCGATGGCGGGGCCGGCGACGGCGCGGCGGCGGCGCACATGCTCCCGCGGCCGCGCAACTTCACCAGCGGGCTGTACAAGATCCGCACGACGGCGAGCGGCCAGCTCCCAACCGACGCGGACCTGTTGCGGGCGATCGACCAGGGGCTTCCCGGGAGCGCGATGCCCGGATGGAAGACGCGGCTCTCGGACGCCGAACGGCGCAACGTGATGGCGTACATCAAGACGTTTTCGTCGTTCTTCGCGGACACGAGCCAGCACGTCGTACCACTGAAGTTCTCGAGCCCGCCGGGCAATGGGACGACCGACAAAGCCATCGCTGTGGGGAGGCAGTTCTACGACTCGATCGGGTGCCGCAAGTGCCACGGCGACCAGGGGCGGGGCGATGGCCCGTCGGCGCCGACCCTGAAGGACGATGCCGACTTCCCGATATTCGCCGCCGATCTGCACCAGAGTTGGCGGTTCCGCGGCGGCGGCTCGGTGGAGGATATTTACCGGCGGCTGCGCACCGGGCTGGACGGCACGCCGATGCCGTCGTTCGCCGACCTGATCGATCAAAAGTTCCTCACCGACGAGGAGCTGTGGCGCCTGGCGCAGTACGTACGCTCGCTCTCGCCGGAGGCCCAGCCCGAAGTACGCGACGTGGTCCATGCCCCGCAGATCACCGGCACGGTGCCGGTCTCACCGGACGATTCGGCATGGGCGCGCGTGGCCCGCTACTGGTTCCCGCTGGTCGGCCAGGTGATCCACAAGGCCCGCTGGTTCGCGCCAGCCGTGTCGGGCGTGTGGGTGCAGGCGCTGCACGACGGCACGACGCTGGCCCTGCGGGTGAGCTGGGATGACCGCACCGAGAGCCCCGATACGGCGTGGCTCAAGTTCGAGCAGCGGATTCTCGAGACCGTCGCCAGCGACGACTCCGCAGGCTCCCCCAAAGCGGAGCCTTGGCCCGACCAGCTGGCGGTGCAGTTCCCCCGCCACCTACCCCAAGGGATGGAGCGGCCCTACTTCCTCATGGGGACGGCGACCGACCCCGTCTATCAGTGGCGCTGGACCAGCCGGCCGCGCCGCGCGGTCGCCGGTCTGGGCCGCGGCATCGAGCGATTCGACACCCTTCCGGGCGCACCGGCCGGGGAGGCGGTCTACACGCATGGGGAATGGCGCCTGGTGCTCACGCGCGCCCTTGCGACGTCCGATACCGCCAACGAAGTTCAGCTTGAGGCTGGCCGGGCGATTCCGATGGCGTTGTTCGCCTGGGACGGTTCCAGCGGGGAACACGGCTCGCGCATGGCGGTGAGCACCTGGTACTTCCTGGCGCTCGACCGGCCCACGCCGCCGAGCGTGTTCATTTCTCCGGTGCTGGCGATGCTCGTGACGCTGGGGCTGGTTCGGGGGTATAGCGTGCAGGACTCTCATCGAGGAGGCAGGATGCGGAAGCTTGGAGCAATGGCAGCAACGGGCGCCGTGCTGGCGCTGGCCCTCGCGGCGTGGACCCGCCAACCCCCCCTTCCCGCCCAGGGCGGTGCGAAGGTCACAGGGAAAATCAAATTCGTCGGGACGAAGCCCGCCATGCCGAAGATCGACATGACCGAGGAGCCCAAGTGCAAGGCGAAGTACCAGAGCGTGCCAACCGAAGAGATCGTGGTCGTGAACGCGAACGGCACCCTCGCCGACGTGTTCGTCTACGTGAAGTCCGGTCTCCCCGCGAGCTACCAGGCGCCCGCGGCTGCGGGGCCGGTGACCCTCGATCAGGACGGCTGCCGCTACCATCCGCACGTACTCGGCATCCAGGTCGGCCAGCCGCTCGCGATCAAGAACTCCGACGGCATCCTGCACAACATCAAGGCGAAGGCGAAAGCCAACCGCCCCTTCAACATCAGCCAACCCACCGTCATGACCTCGAGCAAGACGTTCGACAAACCCGAGGTCATGGTGGCGCTCGAGTGCAACGTGCACGGCTGGATGCACGCGTGGCTGGGTGTGCTGCCCCATCCGTTCTTTTCGGTGAGCGGCGCGGACGGGAGCTTCACGCTCGCGGGCCTGCCGCCCGGGACCTACACCATCGAGGCGTGGCACGAGAAGTACGGCACGCAGACGGCCACCGTCACGGTGGCGGGCAGCGAGACCAAGACGGCGGACTTCAGCTTCGCGGCCAAGTGAACTAAACAGAGGAGAGGCCAATGCATTGGTGGCTGCCGGCCAAGGCTTCGACATTTACCGGGCCGATCGACGGTCTGTTCCTGGCGATCCTGATCATCACCGGCATCGCGTTCGTGCTGGTCGAGGTGGGATTGATCTGGTTCATGGTGCAGTATCGGCAGCGTCCCGGCCGGAAGGCGTTTTACACGCACGGGAACACGCGCGCGGAGGTGATCTGGACCGCGATCCCGGCCGTCACCATGGTGGCGCTGGGCCTGATCAGCAACCACTACTGGGTCGAGATCAAGGGACGCAATAGCGTGCCGGCAAACGCCTACCCGATCGGGATTCACGCGAAGCAGTTCGAATGGCAGATGACCTATCCGGGGGCGGACGGCAAGCTGGGCACTGCGGACGACTTCACGATCCGCAACCAGCTCCACGTGCCCGTAGGGAGGCCGATCGTGGTGCAGCTCTCCTCGGAAGACGTGATCCATTCGTTTTACGTGCCGCAGTTCCGCGTGCGGCAGGACATCGTTCCGGGCATGGACATCAGAGCCTGGTTCCAGCCGACGGTCGCCGGCACGTACGAGATCGGCTGCTCCCAGCTCTGCGGGCTGGGTCACTACCGCATGCGGGCGCAGGTGTTCGTGCATACCCAAGAGGACTACGATGCCTGGATGAAGCAGGCTGCCCAGGAGGCCTCGCAATGACGAGCGTTGCCGCGACGGCGCACGGCGCACACGCGCATCACGACGATCGAAGCTTCGTCCGGAAGTACATCTTCTCGACCGACCACAAGATCATCGGGATCCAGTTCTTGTTCGTCAGCCTCTTCTTCCTGTTGGTCGGGGGATTGCTGGCGATGCAGATGCGGTGGCAGCTCGGCTTCCCGGGCAAGCCCATGCCGGGCGGCGGAGTGCTTCCTGAGACCATGGCCCCAGGCGGTGTGATCCTCCCTGAGTACTACATCCAGCTCGTCACGATGCACGGCACGTTCATGGTGTTCTTCGCCATCATGCCGCTGCTCGTAGGCGTGTTCGCCAACTTCCTGATCCCGCTCAAGATCGGGACGCACGACATGGCGTTTCCGCGGATCAACATGTGGTCGTTCTGGACGTTCTTGATCGGCGGGCTCGTCATGCTCTCGAGCCTGTTCGTCCCGGACGGCGCGGCGCGCGCAGGATGGACGATGTACGCGCCGCTCTCCGCGCGGCACGACTATTCGGGGGCGTCGCTCGGCCAGGAGCTCTGGTCCGTCTCGATCATCTTCGTGGGGCTCTCGTCGATCCTCGGGTCGCTCAACTACATCACCACGATCATCAACAACCGCGCCCCCGGCATGACGTGGTTCCGCATGCCGCTCTCGATCTGGTCCCTGTTCATTACCGCGATCCTCGGCCTCCTCGCGCTGCCGGTGCTGTCGGGCGCGGCGATCATGCTGCTGTTCGACCAGATCATCGGCACGCACTTCTTCGATCCGGCGGTCGGCGGTCAGGCGCTCTTGTGGCAGCACCTGTTCTGGTTCTTCGGGCATCCCGAGGTCTACATCCTGATCCTGCCCGCCATGGGCATGGTCTCGGACATCATCTCGAACGGCAGCCGCAAGCCGATCTTCGGCTACCACTCGATGGTGTTCGCGATCGTCGCGATCGCGTTCCTCGGCTGGATCGTGTGGGGCCACCACATGTTCGTGAGCGGGATGAACCCGACGCTCGGGTCGTCCTTCATGGTCTCCACGCTCGTGATCGCCGTCCCCTCGGCCGTGAAGACGTTCAACTGGATGGGCACGATGTGGCGCGGCAACCTGCGCTTCCACGTGCCGATGCTGCACGCGGTGGCATTCGTCGCGATGTTCGTGATCGGCGGGCTCTCTGGGATCTTCATGGCCGCTACGCCGGTGGACATGTTCATCCACGACACGTACTTCATCGTCGCCCACCTGCACTACGTGCTGTTCGGCGGCAGCCTGTTCGCGCTGTTCGGCGCGATCACGTACTGGTATCCGAAGATGTTCGGCCGGATGATGAGCGAGCCATGGGGCAAAGTGCATTTCTGGCTCACGTTCATCTTCTATAATTGCACGTTCTTCCCGATGCACATCACGGGAATGGCTGGAGAGATGCGACGGCTGTACGACCCGAACCAATACACGTTCTTGCAACCGTTACAGCCGATCCGGGTGTTCATCTCGATCAGCGCGTTTCTGCTGTTCGCGACCCAGCTGATCTTCTTCGTGAACTTCTGGTGGAGCCTCAAGCAGGGAAAACGGGCGCCGCAGAACCCGTGGGAGGACAACGGTCTCGAATGGTCGCTGCCGTCTCCCGCGCCGCACGGCAACTGGGAGAAGGTGCCGACGGTGTACCGGGGCCCCTACGAGTTCAGCTCGCCTCAGTCGACCGAGGACTACCTCCCGCAGTACACCAAGCTGCCCACCGACCGTGAGCCGGCGCGCGCGCCGGTCGCGGGCCACTGACCGAGGGGACGACCGATGACGCATGCAGCCGCCACCGTCGATCAGATGCTCCCCCCTTATCCGGCCGAACGGGGGCTCGACGTCTACAACAAGAAGCTGGGGATGTGGGTGTTCCTCGCCTCGGAGGTCATGTTCTTCGCGGCCCTGATCGGGACCTACATCATCCTCCGGTTCGGAGCCCCGGGCGAGTGGGCCAAGCCGGGCGTCGTGCTCAACATCAAGATCACCGCCTTCAACACGTTCCTGCTGATTTGCTCGAGCGTGTCGATGGTCAAGGCATACGCGGCCATCCAGGACGGCGACCCGAAGAAGATGCGCTTCTGGCTGCTGATGACCATTCTGGGCGGCGCCGCATTCGTGGGTATTCAGGTCTACGAGTACATCCATCTGATCGAGCACGGGTTCCTGCCGAGCGGCGTGCGCGAGGGGAGCGAGCTGGCCGAGAAGGTGGCCAAGGGTGAGCTGCCGGCCGCGACGATGGGTCTATACGGCTCCACGTTCTTCACGATGACGGGGTTTCACGGCTTCCACGTCACCTGCGGCGTGATCTCGATGGCCTACCTGTATTTCACGAAAGCGCTGCCGGGCAAGTACTCGAAACAGGACTACGGGGGCATCGAAACGGTCGGCCTGTACTGGCACTTCGTGGATCTGGTGTGGATCATCCTGTTCACCATCGTCTACCTGATCTGAGGGGCAATGGAGACCGCACACAAGCGTCCCAACTACATCCTGATCTGGGTGTACCTGGCGGTCCTCACGGCCGCCGAGCTGGCGCTCGCGTTCGAGCTGCCCATCTCGCGCAACTTGAAGCTCGTGCTGCTCCTGTTCCTGGCGATCTGGAAGGCCGCCCTGGTCGGGTTGTTCTTCATGCATTTGAAGTTCGAGCGCTGGAACCTGCGCATCATGGCGATCATTCCGCTGCCGCTCGCCGTGATCTTCATTCTGGCGGGGATGTCGGAGCACATCTGGTAGCGTTCCTCGAGCTCACGAAGCCGCGCATCACGCAGCTGGTGCTGCTCACCGCCGCGGCCGGATTCTATCTCGGCTCGCAGGGCGGGGTGGACGTCTGGCTGCTGGTGCGCACGCTCATCGGCGTCGCCCTGGTGGCGGGGGGGACCAACGCCTTCAACCAGGTGCGCGAGCGGGACGTGGACGGGCGCATGCGGCGCACCGAGCGGCGGCCCCTGCCCTCGGGGCGGCTCACCCCGCGCGCCGCGGCGTTGTTCGCCGGCGTCATCTCGGTCGCAGGCGTCTGCTATCTCGCGCTCGCGGTGAACCTGCTCACCGCCGGGCTCGCCGCGCTCACGCTCGCGAGCTACGTGCTGCTCTACACCCCGCTCAAGCGGAAGACGACTCTGAACACGCTGATCGGCGCCGTGCCGGGGGCGCTGCCCATCGTGGGGGGCTGGACGGCGGCCGGGGGTGCGATCGGTCCGGCCGTGGCGGCCCTGTTCTGGATTTTGTTCTTGTGGCAGCTGCCCCACTTCCTGGCGCTCGCCTGGATTTATCGCGAGGACTACAAGCGCGGTGGGCTCGCGATGCTGTCCGTCGCAGACCCCGACGGCCGTCACACGGGCCGGATGGTGCTGCTCTACGCCATGGCCCTGCTGCCGGTGAGCCTGTTACCGACCCTGTTGGGCGTGACGGGCGCGCTGTATTTCTTCGGGGCACTCGCGCTCGGCCTCGCGTATACGGGCGTGTCCGTCGCCATGACCGGCGCCGTCACCACCGCGCGCGCCTGGCGCGTCTTCCTGGTCTCGATCGTCTATCTGCCGGCGCTGCTCACGCTCATGGTGGTGGACAAGGTCGTATGATTCCGTTTCACCGCCTGCTCATCTCGACCGCGATCGCGTTCTGCGCGGGCTTCGCGGTGTGGGCGGTATGGAACTACCGGCAGTCGGGTGACGCCCTGACGCTGGTGATGGGGCTCGCATTCGCGGTCGCCACCGTGGGGCTCGTCTACTACCTGCGACACCTGAACCGCTTCCTCGGCCGATGACCCTTCCCGTTCTCCTGGCCATCCTCCACGGCGACGATCCACGGATGGATCTGCTGTATTTCTGGGCGGCTGTGCTGCTCGCGCTCACACCCGTGCTCATATTTGGCGGGATTGGCGTGTGGGTGGCTCGGATGATCTGGAAGGAGCGGCGCAAAGGCGAAGTGCGGAATGCGGAATTCGAAATGCGGAATTGACCGGACGACGGTCGAGTCGGCGGATACCCGCATTGGTGATCGAACTACCCCTTTAATTCCGCATTCCGCATTCCGCACTCCGCATTAGATTGGGTTCTATGAGTTCCAAGCCCGCCGAGAAGCGTCAAGTCGTCCGCTTCGCCTTCTATAGCCTCGACACCGCATGGCGACGGCTGTCCGCCGAGCGCCAGGCGAGCTCGAAGATCGAGTTCGGCCAGGTCATCGAGAGCTTCGCCGGCCGGCTGCTGCTGCGTCCCTACGGCCTGGTGGGGATCCGGGGTGACTGCGATTTCCTGCTGTGGCAGGTGGCCGAAAACCTCGACGCGCTCGTGGCCCTGCAGACCGCGCTCAATCGCACCGACCTGGGCGCCTATCTGACCAGCCCGTACAGCTACCTCGCGATGACCCGGCGCTCGATTTATGAGTTCCCGGAGGACCCAGGCCAGCCATCGCGCCTCGTCATCCAGCCGAGTGAAGCGCGCTACCTGTTCGTGTACCCGTTCATCAAGACCCGCGCCTGGTACATGCTCCCCAAGGCGGAGCGCCAGACCATGATGGACGAGCACGTGCGCGTCGGCAGGAAGTATCCATCCATCCGGCTGAACACCACGTATTCCTATGGGCTCGACGACCAGGAATTCATCGTGGCGTTCGAGGGGGACAATCCGGCCGATTTCCTCGACCTGGTGATGGAGCTGCGCGAGAGCCAGGCGTCGTCCTACACTCTTCGGGACACGCCGACCTTCACGTGCGTGCAGATGTCTCTCTGGGACATGCTCGACACCTTGGGAGGCGCGGGCTCGGCCCAGGCCACCGCGCGACGCCCGACCCGGGCCGACGGGTACACGCCGGTGGCGACGCTCGCGGATCTCCCGGCCGGGGCGGGTCGCCGGGTGTACGTGGGCGGCGACGCCGTCGCGCTCTTCAACGTGCAAGGCACCGTGTACGCGATCGCGAACCGTTGCACCCACGCGCGCGCCAGCCTGTCGGAAGGCACCATCGATCCCACGCGCTGCACGGTCACGTGTCCGTGGCACGAGGGTGTCTTTTCGCTCGAGACGGGCCAGGTCCTGGGCGGTCCACCGTCGCTCCCCGTCACGGCCTATCGGGTCAAGCTCGAGGGGGATACCGTCCTGATCGCCCCAGCCGAGGCGCGCGAGCCGACGGTTGCCCCACACTCCTGACGACAGCCGTTTCCTGAAGGCCTGCCGGTCGCAGCCCACCGACGTCACGCCGGTGTGGTTCATGCGCCAGGCCGGGCGCTACCTCCCGGAGTACCGCGCGCTGCGGCAGCGACACTCGCTGCTCGAGCTGTGCCACAAGCCCGAGCTGGCGGCACAGGTCACGCTGCAGCCGGTCGAGCGGCTGGGCGTGGATGCCGCCATCCTGTTCGCCGACATCCTGCTGCCGTTCGAGCCCTTGGGACTGGGACTCTCGTTCTCGGCTGGAGAAGGGCCGCAGATCACCCGGCCGATCCGCGAGGCGAGCCAGGTGCTCGAGCTGCCGCCGGTCGATCCCGCGACCGACCTGGCCTACGTGATGGAGGCCGCGCGCGCCGCTGCCCGGGCGCTGCCCCAGCGCGTCCCGCTCATCGGGTTCGCGGGCGCGCCGTTCACACTCGCGAGCTACGCGATCGAAGGCGGCCCGACGCGCACGTTCACCCTGACCAAACGCTTCATGTACGCCGAGCCGCGGGCCTGGCACGAGCTGATGCAGCGGTTCGCGGAGCTGGTGGGCGGCTATCTCGCGGCCCAGGCCGGCGCCGGCGCCCGCGCCCTGCAGCTGTTCGACAGCTGGGTGGGGTGTCTGTCGCCGGCGGACTACGCGACCTACGTGTTTCCGCACAGCCAGCGCGCCCTCGAGCTCGCGGGCGCGAGCGGCGTGCCGGTGATCCACTTCGGGACCGATACGGCCACCCTGCTGGTGGATTTCGCGCGCGCCGGGGGTGATGTGATCGGCGTGGATTGGCGCATCCCGCTCGACGTCGCGTGGGAGCGCATTGGGTCGTCTGCTCCCCGAGCCATTCAAGGCAACCTCGATCCGGTGGCGCTCCTGGCGCCGCGGCCGGAGCTCGAGCGGCAGGTGCGGGACGTGCTCACCCGCGCCAGCGGGCGACCAGGGCACATTTTCAACCTCGGGCACGGCGTGCTCCCCGAGACGCCGGTGGAGGCCCTGCAAGCGGTGGTCGAGTGGGTGCATGGCGGCTGAGGGGGGGATCGCCGTACTGCTGATGGCGTACGGCGGGCCGGGAAGCCTCAACGAGGTCGAGCCGTATCTGCAGGACGTGCGTGGGGGGCGGCCCACGCCGCCGGAGTTGGTGCAGGAGATCAGGCAACGCTATGCACGGATCGGCGGCCGTTCGCCGATTCGGGAGCTCACCGAGGCGCAGGCGGCCGGCGTGCGACGGTCGTTGGGAGAGCGATTCGCGGTGTACGTGGGAATGCGGCACTGGCATCCCTACATCCGCGACGTGGTGGAGCAAATCGTGTCTGACGGGCACCGGCGGGTGGTGGGAGTCGTGCTCGCGCCGCACTACTCGGCGATGTCGGTGGGCGCGTACGAAAAGAAACTGCTCGAGGCCGCCGGCGGGCGGCTCGATGCGGCGCTGGTGCCGCGCTGGGGTGACCATCCCAGGTTTCTCGACGCTGTGGCCGGACGGGTCGCGCAAGCCCTGCAGCGGTTCCCGGAACCTGGCGCCGTGCACGTCCTGTTCACCGCGCACAGCCTGCCCGAGCGCATCCTCGCGACCGGCGATCCGTACCCCGACGAGCTGCGGGCGAGCGCCGCGGCGGTGGCCCAACGCGCCGGGCTCGCCACATGGAGCTTCGCCTACCAGAGCGCGGGAGCCACGGCCGAGCCGTGGCTCGGCCCCGAAGCGGGTGCGGTCATGACGGAGCTCGCCGGGAAGGGTCAGCGCGCGTTTCTCATCGTTCCCATCGGATTCGTGAGCGACCACGTCGAAGTGTTGTACGACGTGGATGTCGTGTATCGCGAGCTCGCCGGACGGCTTGAGGTACAGTTCGAGCGCACCACGTCCCTGAACGACGATCCGTTGCTGGTGCGCGCGCTTGCGGAGATCGTGCGCGACACCGCGGCGGCGCGCGGCTGGAAATGACGGTCGCGGTTGTCGGCGCGGGCCTGGCGGGCCTGTCTGCTGCCTGGGAGCTCCGAGAGGCAGGGGCAGACACGATCCTGCTCGACGCGGGACGACGCCCCGGCGGGATGATCGTCACCGAACGACGCGACGAATTCGTCGTGGAAGGCGGCCCCGACGGCTTCCTCGCCGCCGAGCCGGACATTCAGGACCTGGCGCGCGCGGTCGGCATCGGGGATCGGCTGGTGGACCAGGTTGCGCGCGGGTCGACGTTGTGGACGGGGCGGCGGCTCGAGCCGCTCGCCGAAGGAAAGGCCGCTGAGTTACTGGGGATTCAGGTAAACGCGAACGCTGGGACGCAGTTCCGGACTTTCTCTGGAGGGATGGTCGAGGTGGTGGAGGCGCTCGTCGCCCGGCTTGCCCCCCGATTACGCACGACGCAGGGCGTCACGGCCGTAGCGCCGGCTCAGCGCGGGTGGCGGCTTTCGTTCACCGGCGCCTCGTCACTCGATGCGGAGGCGGTTATCCTCGCCGTGCCGGCCTGGGTGGCGGCCCGCTTGCTCGCGGGCCTCGGCGTATCGGCGGCTCGCGCCCTCGATACGGTGCTCTACGCTCCGAGTATCACCGTCTCGCTCGCGTATCGGGCGGACCGGGTGCCCGGAAAGCTCGAGGGGTCCGGCTTCGTGGCGGCGCCGGATGCGGGCGGAGCAGTGCGCGCGTGCACGTACGCGTGGCGGAAATACCCAAAGCGCGCGCCGCAGGGGTTCGCCTTGCTGCGCGCGTTCATCGGTCCGGTGGACGGCGATCCAGCCGCGATCGCCCACGCCGAGCTCGCGGCCATCGTGGGGATCGAAGGAGCGCCGCTCTGGAGCCGCGCGTTCCACTGGCCGCGGGGGCTGCCGCGCTATCCGCGCGGGCACGCCGACCGGGTGGCAGCGGTCCGCGAGCGGCTCGCCGGGCTCGCGCCGCTCGCGATCGCGGGAGCGGGGTTCGACGGTGCGGGCGTGTCGGCGTGTGTGAAGTCGGGGCGGGAAGCGGGGCGGGTCATTCTCGAGCGGTTGGGCGCTCGTCCAGTTCCGCGGCTCGGCGCGTACCGCTAAAGCGGCAGATCTGATGTCAGTTCACTGACACTTGCCGAGCCGCGAGTTCACTCGCGCACTACGTGCTGAGCATCTCTTTCGCTTTCCTGACCACGTTCTCGACCGTCAACCCCAATTCCTGATAGATCCGCTGGTACGGCGCCGAGGCGCCGAACCGCTCGATGCCCATTACCACCCCGTGGTCCCCGACCCAGCGGTACCAGGGCTGTGGCGCGGCGGCTTCGACGGCGAGGCGCGCGGGCACGGTGGGCGGCAGCACCGCGTCGCGGTATTCCTGCGGTTGGCGTGCGAACAGCTCCATCGACGGCAGGCTCACCACCCGAGCGGCGATCCCCTCGGCGACGAGTCGCTCGTAGGCGGCGAGCGTGAGGTCGACTTCCGACCCGCTGGCCAGGAGAACGATCGCCGGCTTGCCGGGGCGGGCGTCCGCGAGCACGTAGCCGCCCAACCGCACCCCGTTCGCGGGGGCGTACTTCGCGCGGTCGATCACGGGGACTTTTTGCCGCGTCAGCACGAGGGCGACCGGGCCGCTCCGGGACAGGATCGCCATGCGCCAGGCTTCCACGGTTTCGGTCGCGTCCGCCGGGCGGATGACGACGAGGTTGGGGATGGCGCGCAGGGCGGCGAGCTGCTCGATCGGTTGATGGGTGGGACCATCCTCCCCGAGGCCGATGGAGTCGTGTGTGAACACGTAGATCACCGGCAAATCGCACAAGGCTGCCAAGCGGATCGGCGGGCGCATGTAGTCGGAGAAAATCAGAAACGTCGATCCGACGGGCCGCACGCCGCCGTGCAGGGCGAGACCGTTCAGGATCGCGCCCATCCCGTGCTCGCGCACCCCGAAATGGACGTTGCGAGCACCCCAGGTTCCCGCGGACACGTCGCCTCCGTTCTTGAAGACGACGTTCGTCGAGCTCGCGAGGTCCGCCGACCCCCCCACGAGCTCCGGGAGTTTGGGCGCAATGACGTTCAGCACCTTACCCGACGCGGCGCGGGTGGCCTGGGCATCGCCGGGCGGGGGCCCGAACGTGGGGAGCCCCTCGTCCCAGCCCTCCGCCAGCCGGCCGGTGAGCCGGCGCTCGAGCTCCGCGGCGAGCTCCGGGTGTACCCGCCGGTACGCGTCGTACTTCTTGGACCATTCGGCTTCCAGCCGGGCGCCGCGCTCCCGGGCGAGCCGCCAGTGCGCGAGCGCGTCGTCGGGTACGTGAAACGGCTCGAGGCTGGGCCAGCCAAGGCGCTGCTTGGTGAGCTTCACCTCGTCTTCGCCGAGCGGGGCGCCGTGGGCCTCGGGCGTGTCCTGCTTGTGGGGGCTGCCGAACGCGATGTGGGTGCGCACGATGATCAGGGACGGCCGGTCCGCGACGCGCCGGGCGGCGGCGAGCGCCGCGTCGAGCGCGCCCAGGTCGTTGCCGTCGGCGACGCGCTCCACGTGCCAGCCGTAGCTCTCGAACCGCTTCGCCGTATCGTCCGAGAACGTGATATCGGTTTTGCCGTCGATGGTGATGCGATTGTCGTCGTAGATCCCGATCAGGCGGCCCAGCCTCAGATGGCCGGCCAGCGAGCAGGCCTCGTGCGACACACCCTCCATCAGGTCGCCATCGGACGCGAGGAAGTAGGTGTGATGGTCCACGACGCTGTGGCCCGGCCGGTTGAACAGCTGCGCGAGGTGCGCTTCGGCGAGCGCCATCCCGACGGCGTTGCCGACGCCCTGGCCGAGCGGGCCGGTGGTCGCCTCGACGCCAGGCGTGAGCCCGTGCTCGGAGTGCCCCGGCGTGCGGCTCCCCCACTGGCGGAACTGCTTGATGTCGTCGAGTGAGAGGTCGTATCCGGTGAGGTAGAGCGCGGCGTAGAGCAGCATGCAGGCATGCCCGGCCGACAACACGAAGCGGTCGCGCCCGAACCAGTCAGGATTCGCTGGATTGTATCGCAGGTGCCGCTGCCACAGCACGTACGCGACGGGCGCGAGTGCCATCGCGGTGCCGGGGTGGCCGGAATCGGCCCGTTGCACCGCGTCCATCGCGAGGGCGCGGACGGTGTTGATGCAGAGCTGATCGAGTGATGCGGCGCGGGCGGTGGGTGGAGAGGGGGCGGCGCCGCTCACGGGTTTGGTCACAACAGACCGGATTTGGCGGCCTGCCACAGGCTGACGAGCCGGTCGAACCCGCTCACCAGCGCGTCCACCTGCTGCGGGCTAGGGCTGGCCTTGGCGGCGGTCCTGAGTTCGTCGCAGATGCGCGGCATTTCCTTGCGCCCCTGCTTCCTGGCTTCGGCGGCGATCTGGTCCAGGATGGCGACGATCTTGTGGCGCGCCGCTTCGTCCTTCGGCACCTGCCACAGGTAATCGGCGAGCTGCTTGCCCTCGGTGCAGAGCTTGCCGAGGCCGTCCAGGAGCGGCGGGTGCGAGCGGCGCGGCGCGTTGGGATCGCTCATTGCGAGGTCCAATTATACCCAGAAACGGGCTCCGAGGAACGGTTGCCCGGAGTCCCGGGTGTCCCTAGCTTGCGGACTCCATGGAGCGACCCTCGATCCTCGAGCGCCTGCGCGCCTTCAACCGATGGACCAAGGGCTGGGCCGGGTCCGTCGCGGTAGCAGTTGGCATCTGGATCGTGTTGCGCTCCTATCTGATCGAAGCGTTCCGCATCCCGTCGGCCAGCATGGAGAACACGCTGCTCGTCGGTGACTTCCTGTTCGTGAACAAGGCGATTTACGGAGGCGAGCTCGAGATCCCGCTCGTCGGGTTCCGCTGCTGCCGCCCGCCGGGCTACGCCGAGCCGCGGCGCGACGGGATCGTGGTGTTCCGCTCGGTCGAAGACTCGACGCCCAATCTGAACATCGTGAAGCGCGTGATCGGCGGGCCCACCGATACGCTGCAGATGGTTCACGACACCGTGTACCGCAATGGCAGGCGGCTCGACGAGCCGTACGCCCTGCACCTGGGATCCCACTCCGACGACCCTCTGCAGCTGCGCAAAATCCGGTCGCTGCACCTGCCCTATTACGTCGGGCGCGACACGGCTCGCTACCACCCCACCACCCACGACTGGGGCCCGATCGCGATTCCGATCGGGCATTACTGGGTGATGGGGGACAACCGCGACGAATCCTATGACAGCCGGTTCTGGGGATTCCTGCCGCGGTCGCACATCGTGGGCAGACCCCTCATCATCTACTTGAGTGTCGCCACCGACCCGCTGCGGATCCGCTGGAATCGGATGTTTCGCCAGCCGAGGTAGCCTTGACGCGCCCCGGCGGACCGGTTAAAACCCCTCTCCCCGCTGTGAAAGCCATCGCCCTCCTCTGTACCCTCTGGTCGCTCCCTGCGGCGGCCCAGCAGCGGGACACAACCGCCCGTCACGACGACAGCCTCAAGGTCTACACGCTGCCCCCCGCGGTCGTTTCGGTCACCAGAGCCAACCCGCCCATCAACCGCATCCCCCAAGCGGTCCAGCTCGTGGACCAGACCGAGATCAGCCGGGCCCGTCCCACGTGGGGCCTGGACGAGGCGCTCGTGACCGTCCCAGGGGTGTACGCGGCGAACCGCTACAACTTCTCGCTGGATCAGCGGATCTCGATCCGCGGGTTTGGGGCCCGGTCGGCCTTCGCGGTGCGCGGGATCAAGGTGCTGGTGGACGGGATCCCGCAGACGCTTCCCGACGGCCAGGGTCAGCTCACCAACCTGGAGCTCGGCGCCGCCGATCGGATCGAGATCCTGCGCGGCTCGGCGTCGGCGCTGTTCGGCAACGCGTCGGGCGGCGTCATCAGCATCTGGACCGACCCGACCGCTCCGCGGAACGTGCGTCAGGAGGTCCGCGTTCTCTTCGGGACATTCGACCGCGATCTCAATCGCAACTGGACCAAGTGGCAATCGAGCACCTCGTTCCGTGTGGGCGCGGGGAGCGGGCTGGTCACCGTCTCACGGCTCGACTACACGGGGCAGCGGCAACATTCCGATGCCGATTTCCGCAACTTGAATTCGCGCTGGCATTTCCCGCTCGCCAACGGCTGGTCGCTCGCGGCTACGGCGGACTTCGGGTGGGATCCGCGGGCCGACAATCCCGGCGCGCTCACCGCCGCCGAGATGGCCAGGAACCCCGACTCGGCCGCCGCGATCAACATCACGCGGGTGGCCGGGAAGGACGTCACGCAGGGGCAGGGTGGGGTCACGCTGCGGCGCCAGTTCGAGGGGGGCGGCGAGGCCTCGCTCACGCTGTTCGGCATCGCCCGCAGCCTCAAGAACCCGACCACGTTCGCGTACATCGATCTGGACCGCCTGGCGTACGGCGCGCGCGCCGCCGTCAGTCGCCCGCTACCGCTCGGACGCCTGGACCATCGGCTCACGGCCGGCATCGATTTCCAGCGCCAGCGCGATGACCGCCACAACTTCGGCAACAACGCCGGCCAGCCCGACACGGTGCGCTCGCTCGACCAGCTGGAGCGCGTGACCGAGGCCCGACGATTCGGGACAGCGGCTGATGCACGCGCTATCCGGCTCGGTGGGCGTCGCCGTCACGCCATCCGACGCCCTCACCGTGTACGGCAACGTCGGGACCTCGTTCGAGACGCCGACCACCACCGAGCTCACGAACCGGCCCAACTCCGCGGGCGGCTTCAACCCGACGCTGCAGCCCCAGACGGCCACCAACTACGAGATCGGCGTGCGCGGCGACCTGGTGGGCCGGCTGAACTACTCGGTGGCGCTGTACCACGCCAACGTGACCGACGAGCTGATCGGATACGCGTATCCGCCCCCGACGGCCCCCGGCCGGGTGTACTTCCAGAACGCCGGGAAGTCCCGCCACCGTGGTATCGAGCTGGGCACGGAGCTCGAGATTGTGTCCGGACTCGATCTGACGACAACCTGGACCTACTCCGACTTTCGCTATACGAGCTATACCATCGGGACACGCGTCCTCGACGGCCGCCCGCTCCCCGGCATCCCACAGCACTGGCTCCACTTCCTGCTGAAGGCGCGGCCGGCGTTCGCGCACGGGGCCTGGGTAGAGGTCGAGGAGACGCACTCCTCGGGCTATGTGGTCAACGACACCCTCGACACCGCCACGAGCCCCTGGTGGGCGAGCGACGTTCGCCTCGGCTGGGACGGGACGGTGGGCAGCCTGCGGCTGCGTCCCTTCGTGGGCTTGAACAACCTGTGGAATCGCGTCTACGTCTCGTCGGTGGTTATCAACGCCGCGAATGGGCGCTATTATGAGCCGGCTCCGGGCCGG
>WNFR01003773.1_pt1 | contig 18376 bp, 14 predicted proteins | sample 5400221 | NCBI WGS metagenome assembly WNFR01 (sample SAMN13153357, study PRJNA577476) | soil metagenome | isolation source: 40 cm soil under Madrone tree | place: USA:California | collected 2016-06-14
CGGCCAGCACGGACATGCCGGAACCGGTATCCAGGACGAACCGCAAATACTCTTTCGATCCATTGATGCGAACTTTGATAATCGGTCGGTAGTCCGGAGCTTCAAACTCCAGTACGGTCCGGTCAGAGCCTTGCAGGTCATAGAGCGAACCCTGCTGTCCGAGGTAACGCAGAAAATCGATCAGGCCACGAATTCGCGCGCGCCGATCGGCGTCCGTGCGCGGAGCAATAACCAAAAACCGCTCATAAGCATCGGCTGCTTCCTTGTAATGTTCAGAGCGCGCTGCCGCCTGGCCGAGATTAAACACATAATCAGGTTCACCCGGGTCGATGTCGGCGGCGCGGCGCAAGCCCGCGAGACACTTTGCGGTCCGATTCTCGTAGTAATCGACCATCGCCAGACCGGCAATGGCCATAGCTTCGTTTTCATTCAAAGCCAGAGCCGTCCGAAACTCCTCTACCGAAAGACGGAAATCTCCCGAGGCCAGCACGGCCGATCCCAACAGAGCATGCGCGCTGGCGGATAGCGGGTCGATTGCTATGACCCGCGCGGCGTAATCGTAAGAATCCTGCAAGCGGCGCAGCTTAAGCAGCGCATGGCTCAGCCCCAGTCGCGCCTCGTTATCCTGATCGTCTTTGGCCAGCACGTCGCGATAAAGCTGCTCGGCACGCTCAAAATCACCGGAGCGCAAAGCCTTTTGAGCTCGGCCGCGCGCCTTCTGGTTGTCAGGATGAGCGGTAACTACGGTAACCAGCGACAGACAAGCCAGCATGGCGGCCCACCGGCCGATCGCTCGGCCTGATACAGACGTGAAAACTTTGCACTTCATTACTACTTTAGGACCTCGCCCGTCTTTATCGACCAAAACACCAGATCGAGTTCATCGAAATCAATCCTGACCTCGCGGGCAAATTGCTGCATTCTTGTCTCGGTTTCCAGATATCGGCTGCGAACGGTCGGGGGCTTCGGCGAATCAATCACGCCGAGTTCCGCCAGGCACCGCATGATATGCTTGTCCAGGATGCTGTATCCTTTGAAGCCTATATTACGCAAATAGTGGCTTGCCTCTTTATAGCCGAGGCCTTTGATCCGCGGGTCGGCCGCCAGCCAGTCGCGGCGCTCGAAGGGATCGCTGAAGCTTTTCAGACGTTCGCGCAACTTCATTGAGAACGACCCTTGTAAATAGTCGCGTGTGGTCACTACGTAAATGGGCCGCGCATTGGGGAAGCGGTGCGCACCCGCTGCCACTAAAGCATGCGTCATGGCTCCCTGGTCTCCCTTCCCCAACAAGGGTCTGATCGCTTCGACTGAACGCAATCCCATCTTTGCTGAAGCTCCCGCAGTGAATATGCAATAGACCATCTCTTCCCAGAGTCGAGCGTCGGAAGCCGTTTGCCATACCCGGTGAAACTCTCGCAAACGGGCTCGAACTTCTTTACGCCGCGACGCGTGCGCCGCTCGCAGGCTTTCCATTGTTACCGCTTTCTGTTCGCGTGCCACGACGTTTCTTCGACGGTTGAATTTTAGGTGCGTGCTTGTTGGCCTGTCAACGAACTTGCGGGCACAAGCCCGGGCCGAGTACTTGCGTGTTCATGCCTTGCGATCAACTTACCACTAATTGTGTGGGCTCTGACCTTGGGCGAGAGAGCGGCTCAGAGCATCCGGCCGCAGAGGTCCGGCATCAAAGGTTCATCGCTCAGATCGCCGCCGAATGCGATCTCCCGTTCATGGTATGATGCGAAAGGGATTTGATAAAGGTCAATTCAGCAGTTGAAGAGCATGCATTTGTTAAATTGGTCCGCAAAGATTTTCGCCTTGATGCTACTCGGAAGCGTGCTGGCATTTGGGCAGCAGGCCCCACAGCCGACTCCTTCGCAGACTCATCCGAATCAAACACAACCACCGACCGCCGCGCCTCCGACAAACGTTTCCGGTCCCGCGAGTACGAATCTTCCAGGCAACCCCCGGTTAGCGCAACCTGCCTTTTTGACGCCGATCTACGGATTGCAAGGTGTGCTGGCCGAGACCGTTGATGGCGCTACGCTCGCGGCGCAGTCAATCGACGAGAAATTCAATCCGGCGTCTTCAGTTAAATTGGCGACGGCCCTGATAGCTTTGCAAAACCTCGGCCCGGACCACCGATTTCTAACTTCCATCTGGGCTGCCGGAACGATCGATAAAACAAACGGGATGCTCACTGGCGACCTCATCATCACCGGACGCGATCCTTCGTTTCACTCTGAGCACGCTGTGATGCTGGCCCGGGAGTTGAACGCGCTTGGCATTCGGACAGTCAAGGGAAACCTGATTGTGGCGCCAGGCTTCACGATGAACTTTGACTGGTCGGCGAAACATTCGGGTGAAGTATTCCTGGCTACATTCGATGCGGCTCGCCGTTCAGCCTGCGCCACCCGCGCGTGGATCGACGAGCGCACTTTAGTCGCCGACAACCAAAGTCTAAGCAGCGTTCCCAGCGTGGTGATCACCGGCGAGGTCCTGGTGGGCAATGCGCCCGTCGGAGCGATCCCATTGCTCGCTCACAAATCAAGCAAGCTGGTTGACGTACTCAAGGCGCTGCTCTGCTATTCAAATAATTTTATGGCGGAAAGGATTGGCGAGTCTGTCGGCGGACCGCAAATCATCCGCGCGGCTCTGGTTGATAAACTCAGAATCAACCCGGATGAACTTATTATGTCTTCCGCCAGTGGTCTGGGTGTCAACCGCTTCACTCCACGCGCCATGAGGACAGATATACCGATCCATCAACGCGCGGCAGCGTGATCGCCAAGACCGGCACTCTGGTGCGAACGGATGGCGGCGCCAGCTCGCTGGTCGGGCAGATGAAAACGAAGAGTGGACGGGTGGTCCTCTTCGTCATCCTCAACCAGCACGGCAACGTCGTGCGTTTTCGTCAGAACCAGGATGGCATCGTGGCCGCGATTCAAAACACCCTCGGCGGTCCCGCACCCTTCGACTATCGCCCGGTCACATTGTCAATGCGGCTGGCCAATTCCGACTATGAGGCTGCGAAAGCTCGCGGCGAGTACGAGCCGCGCAACTAGTAGCCGTTTTGACCATCTGCCCAGAGACAGATTGTCAGTCAGAACGAACAGAAGTGACAGGGCGCGAATGTCAACCTGAACGAGTCGTCAGTCTATTAGCGACCGAGCGTCACGCAACTCAAAACAATTTGTCCCATCTTTCGACCTGACCTCTTTCAGCTTGTGCTGGCATGGGGCTTGCCCGGCCGGTACCTGGCTAGGGCTGCGCTTCCTGTGCTGCAAATCACGAAACGAGAAAACCCCGACCTGCCTGATTTCGCTTTCTTAAATGAGTTCAAGCGACGCACATATCAAACTTTGCAACTCTCTGATGGCCGCCAACCGCATGTGGGAGGCGACCATCGATACCCTGACGGATGCTGTTTATATCTTCGGGCCGGACAAGCGACTGAAGAAACTCAATTGTGCCGGTGAAGCTCTCGAGGTGGCAGCGCGCTCGTTTCTGGTGGGACGGCGTTGCTGCGATATGCTTTGGGGACTGGAAGAAACAGGATGCATGGTAGATCGCGCCATATCGAGCGGCGCCGAAGTCGAGGTAGAACTCTCCTCTGGCAATAAAGCCCAGCGCCCGCTGCTGGTGCGCGTGATCCCGCAAAACAAAGATCAGCAAAAGGACTTAGCCACCGGGTGCATTGTCATTGTCCGGGACATCTCTGAACTGCGTCACGCGGAAGAGGAAGGAAGTAAGAATCGCGCCTTTCTCGCCAGCCTCGCCGACCTTGCGCCCGATGAAATATACACGCTTGACACTGAGCGACGTTTCACCTGGATGAACCAGCGCGCCGAGGTTGATAGTGGATTGACCCGCTCAGTACTTCTCGGCCAGGAGTTCAGCATGATTGTAACGGCTGAGTCGGAGATAGAAGCGAATGCTGCGGTGCAGTCCACTCTGCTTGGCGAAGAGAAACAGCTCGAAGTGTTCACCATTTGTACCGATGGGCAAGTGCGCTGCATGGACGCGCACACATCGCCATTGTGGAACGACGGAAACATCACCGGGGTAATGGTCTTCATGAGCGACATTACCGAACGCAAATTGGCCCAGGCCCGGGCCGCGCGATCCGACAAGCTGCGCGCTTTGGGTGAGCTGGCAGCCGGCGTCGCACATAATCTTAATAATTCTTTGACGGTGATTCAGGGCAGGGCCCAGCTACTACTAATGCGCAGCAGTGCCGAAGCGGGAAACAAGAAGAGCCTGGAAGTCATTACCCAGGCGGTAAGCGATTGTTCGCAGACCTTGCGGCGCTTGCTCGACTTTTCCCGCCGCGAATCAACCAGGCATCCGGTCCCGGTGGATTTAAGCGAGCTCATCACTTCCAGTGTGGAAATTGCCAGACCTAAGTGGCAGGCAACATCGGCCGAACGAACGGGGAGTATCGCGATCCACATTAACACGCCTGAGCCGGCATTCACGCTGGGTGATTCGTCCGAGTTGCGCGAGGTGGTCCTGAACTTGATCTTCAATGCGGTTGACGCGATGCCCCAGGGAGGGACGATCGAAGCGGGAACGCGAGTCGAAGGGAAGACGGCGCGCTTTTGGATCGCCGACACCGGCTCCGGAATGGCGCCCGCTGTTATAGCGCGGATCTTCGAGCCGTTCTACACGACCAAGGGTGAGCGCGGCACGGGCCTCGGGCTGTCGGCGTCACATGGCATCATTGAGAACCACTCCGGAGACCTCAACGTAACCAGCGAGCCGGGCAAGGGTACTCGCTTCGAAGTGATCCTGCCACTGCAAGAGAAGACCTCGCCTTTCTCGCCTTTAGTGACAACTCCAGTGATGCATGTCGGCGCCCGATCGGCGCGTGTACTTGTGGTCGAAGATGAAGAAAAGGTCCGAGTGCTCTTGAACGAAGTTTTTCGGGCCGACGGCCATGACGTTACCGAAGCTACTACGGGCGCCGAAGCGCTCAAGCAGTTGGACAAGCACGAATTCGATCTGATGGTTTGCGATCTCGGCCTGCCAGAGTTGAGCGGTCTGCACGTCGCGCGCTGGGTCAAAGAGTTCCGGCCCAACCTGCCCGTTATCATAGCTACCGGCTACGCCGAAATGATCGCCGAAGAAGACTACCAAAGGGCCCGCATCGATGACGTCATCCGCAAGCCTTACTCACTCGCCGACGTGTTGAACCGGTCAAATACTCTGCTAGCCGCCCAGATCCAGACTCGCGAAACCGTAACGGTCTGAATTACGAACGGCGGCAGCATCTACGCGGCGTCTTTAAATAGGCGATCAAAAGCAGGGAGTGTTTCCTTATTCGCATTTTGTTGAAAGTCATTGACCCAGGAGCGGACCGCCCTGGACCAGCGGTTCTCATCATTAACTAATTCGGCCTCAGATCTGACCGGCGGCGATTCGCGCTTCTCTTTTTTGACAAGTTTGATTATCGATTTTGTATTCATGTCTTCACGTTTACCTTGATCTCGTCTGAGAGAGCGCCGGCGGTCGCCCCGCCGTGATTCGAATTCAGGAGTCATTGCTCCGCTAACAACTGCGCAAGAGAAAAATTAGTAAGAGTATCGAAAAAGGAACGCCCAGTAGCCACAAAATGATGTAGCCGACCTTGCCCGATTCATCCTTGCGATTTCGTACATTCATCGGTGACTCCTCCTTATCAGATTCTTTAGTTTCCAATCCATTCCTTCGAACGATCAACCGCTTAAGTCAATCCGTGTGCCGCATGGTAAATCCGCGAGATCGACACAGCAAGTTTGGTCGACTGTCTTGGAACAGTGCGCAGCTTGAGAGAAACGAACAGCTTAGAACGATTAATCGCTTACCGATTGACGGTTAGAACCCCGGTCAGCACTACCGGCGGGCTCTGATTCTTTCCGGGCAGGTCGTTACCCACAACTCGCGCTGTCGGCTAATCATGAACCCGGCTTACCACTCCAAGCCATTGAATCTTTCTCTTGAATAAAGTTGGCTTGACTCAGTCCAGGCTGGTTGCTCTTGCTGCTTGACACTCCGCACCTCGCAGTCAATGATGAACGTGGATCATTTGCCTGGCCCCTAATGCGGACAGTACCGACTGAATGCCTGACATCCTTCTCGTCGAAGACAAAGAAAGCCTGCGGCGCGTGCTGCGACTGACGCTGGAGCACGCCGGCTATTCGGTCACCGAGGCGGCCGATGCGCGCGAAGCCATAAATGAAATAGGGCGCGTTCCTCATAAGATTGTCTTGACCGATCTGCGCATGCCCAACGGATCGGGCCTTGATGTGCTGCGGGCAGCCCGCAGCGCTGACAGCGACGTGCCCGTGATTGTAATGACGGCGTACGGGTCGATCGACGAAGCCGTCCAGGCGATGAAAGACGGCGCCCAGGATTTTCTGCAAAAACCAGTGGATTCGAATCATTTGCTGTTGCTGGTCGAACGTGCTCTGGAACAATCACGTCTGCGGACAGAAAATATTCTGCTGCGGGAAGAGTGGTCAAAGCGTTACGGTTTTCCCCGCATCATCGGTGAATCCGAAGCGATAAAGCGGGTGGTGGCTGAGACGCAGCGGGTCGCCCAGACGGAAGCGACCGTCTTGCTGCTGGGTGAATCAGGAACCGGTAAAGAGCTTTTCGCCCGCGCCGTCCATCATCTTTCGAATCGTCGCGACAAGCCTTTCGTGGCCATCAACTGCGCGGCCATTCCCGAGACGCTGATCGAGAACGAGTTGTTTGGCCACGAGCGCGGCGCCTTCACGGGCGCAGGCGAACGACGGCTCGGTAAGTTTGAACTCGCTTCAGGCGGCACGGTCTTCCTTGATGAGATCGGAGAATTGCCGCTGGCGGTGCAGGGCAAGCTATTGCGGGTGATCGAAGAAAAGTCAGTCGATCGGATCGGCGGTCGCGGTCCAGTGCCCGTTGATGTCCGGGTCGTTGCAGCCACGAATAAAGACCTGCGCGGCGCCGTGGAAAAGGGCGAGTTTCGCGGCGATCTCTTCTTTCGACTGGCCGTTTTCCCCATCGAGATTCCGCCGCTGCGCCAGCGCGGCGAGGACGTTGTGTTGCTCGGGCGTCATTTTGCGGCGCAGCTCGGCAATGAATTGCGAGGTCGCGAAGCCACGCTGAGCGACGCCAGCGTGGCTGCCCTGCACGCACATCGATGGCCCGGCAACATTCGCGAACTTGAAAATGCAATCGAGCGCGCTTGTATCCTGGCGGACGACACCAGTCTGGAACCGCGCGATCTCGGCTTCAGCGGGATCGAGGGAAGGGATCCAAAGACCTTTGGCTTCGATACCTCCGGCACCCTGGGCCAGGCAGCCGACCGGGCTGTGCGACTTGTGGAGCGGCGAAAGATCGCCGATGCTCTGGTTGCACATGAGGGAAACAAGACTCGCGCCGCGGCAGCCCTGGGAGTCAGTTACAAAACGCTCTTGACCAAGATCAAGGACTACAGTCTCTAAAGCACGATGAATGACGAGCAGAACTCCGGTCCCAGGGCATCATTCCCAGGTTCAAAATCCGAAAAAGGCCGTTCCGACCTCACACCCTCCGACAATTCGAAGTCGGAAGGCTTGGACTTCCGCAGCAGCGCTGCCGAGATCGCCGGCGAGACTGTCGATGTCGTCGGAGAAGCGACCGGTGCCTTTCCCAGACCCACGACTGTCGAGCAGAGGGAGAGAGAGAGCACCGCAAAATCCGCTTTTATGGTTGGCGCGGGCATCTTACTCAGCCGCATCATCGGTGTTGTTCGCCAGCGAGTCTTTGCCCACTATCTCGGCATTTCAGACGCTGCGGGCGCCTTCAACGCGGCATTTCGAATCCCCAATTTCTTACAAAACGTTTTTGGCGAAGGCGCTCTCTCCGCATCGTTTATTCCAGTCTACGCCAAGCTGCTGGCTCAGGGAGATAAGAAGGAAGCATCGCGAGTCGCGGATGCGGTTCTTACTTTGTTGGCGCTCGCAACTTCGGTGATCGTCCTTGTTGGGGTTTTGACAACGCCTTTTTTTGTAGGTCTCTTTGCTTATAGTTTCGACGAATCTACCCGCGCATTAACAATCGAGCTCGTCAGAATCCTCTTTCCCGGGGCGGGACTCTTGGTTTTGTCCGCCTGGTGTCTGGGAGTGCTCAATAGCCATCGCCGCTTCTTCCTCTCTTACACAGCGCCGGTGGTATGGAACCTCGCGCTGATTTGGACATTGATTTGGTTTGGCAGCCGCGAGGATCAGTTTCATCTGGCTACCCTGGCCGCCTGGGGCTCGGTGTTGGGAAGCGCTTTGCAGTTTGGCGTGCAAATGCCCACCGTCTTGAAACTGATTCGCCGTCTTCGTCCTGTCCTCGACATCGCAAGCGAGAACGTTCGCACCGTTCTGAGAAACTTTTTCCCGGTGTTCATGAGTCGGGGCGTGGTGCAAATCTCAGCGTTTGTCGATGCAATGCTCGCCGGACTGATTAGCGCCCAGGCGGTCGCTGCGCTTGCTTACGCACAGAGTTTATACACACTCCCGGTGAGTTTGTTCGGTATGTCAATCTCCGCGGCCGAGCTGCCGGCGATGTCCAGTGCATTGGGTTCAACAAGCGAGGTCGCCGGTCAATTGCGTATCCGCCTGCAAACGGGGCTGCGCCGGATCGCATTCTTTATCGTTCCTTCGGTCATGGCCATGATGGCGTTCGGAGACGTAATGACGGGGGCACTCTATCAATCAGGCAGATTCCACGCTGCAGATTCCACGTATGTTTGGGGAATCCTGGCCGGGTCAACTATTGGCTTGCTGGCGTCGACGCTCGGTCGTCTTTATGCATCGACGTATTATGCATTACACGACACCCGCACACCGCTGCTCTACGCTATCGTCAGAGTAACCCTGACAACTGTGCTCGGCTATCTGTTCGCGATCCCCTTGCCGCTCGCACTAGGTCTTGATCCAAAGTGGGGCGTTGCGGGACTGACAGCCTCAGCCGGTATTGCGGGTTGGATCGAGTTCGCTTTCTTGCGGAGAAGTCTGAACAAACGCATTGGTCAGACCGGCCTACCGCTTAGCTATGTGGGAAAACTTTGGCTGGCTGCGGCAGTTGGTGCCGCTGTGGGATGGATGATCAAACTCGGAATTGGCGCTCACCATCCAGCGATTATCGCGGCGCTGGTTCTGCTGCCCTACGGTTTTGTCTATTTTGCGGTTACCGCGGCGCTCAAAGTACCAGAACTTAATACCGCTCTGGGTCGGTTGCTGAAATTAGCCGGCCGCGGAAGATGAGCAATAGCGGAAAGACGCACAGAAAAAAGGCTTCGCGCCGTTCGGCGAAGCCTTATCCTCCTGGGCGTGAGTGGACGCGTTTTACTCTGTAGCCATGCAGCCGGTGCTATCGACGGTAGTTTCGCGCGAGGAACCAGACCCAGGATGCCATTGCTAACCAGGATCCCGTCGCTGACTAATATCCCGTCACCAGTCAGAATGCCGCTGCTCATCAGCAGCACTCCGTCGCTCATGGTGATGCCGTTGCTGACCACAATGACTTGATCTTCAAACGCAGCACAACGATAGTGCTGGCGCTCTTCCCTTAACAACGTTCATGCCCGAGCAGATCTTGCTTTTCGGCCTGTTTTTGAGGTTTTCGGTTCGTAATGGACAGTCAGGCAAGGTCAGGCTGAAGCCTGGTCGGTCAGCACGCGGGTTAGGGCCTTGACGTATCTCTATGACTTTCTGGAGAAGGCCAGGCATTGCGTGTTTATCTGAGTATCCCGAAAAGACGGATAGGCTGGAGCAGCGGCAGGCGGCGGGGGAAAAACCCCCAGCGGCCTTATTGTGTTCGGTCTCGCGAACGCTTGATTCCGGATTTGTTTTCCGTCTTTGATTGACCCGCCTCTAACCTTCTCCTTATTATCGCGACGTGAAACCTGTTATTTCGTCGGCGCAGATGCGCGAGATCGATCTGAATTCGACTGAACGCTTTGGCATTCCATCGCTAGTGCTGATGGAAAACGCTGCGATGGCAACTACACGCACAGTCGCCGGAATAAGTTGTATAACGGACGAGTCAATTCTGATCCTCTGCGGACCGGGAAATAATGGCGGCGATGGCGCGGCAACAGCGAGGTTGCTCGCGCTGTCAGGAGCGAAGGTCGACGTTGTTCTGTTTGCCAAGATCAAAGATACAAAGGGAGATGCGCTAACGAATTTTGAAAAGCTAAAGAGTCCTGATGGAGATGTATCGAGCAGATTTTTCGAATGCACGTCAGCAGACGAATGGAGCGCCCTGCAACGCAATGAGCTGGCTAAATCCTATCCCATAATTATTGATGCCCTATTCGGCACCGGGCTGACCCGGCCACTGGAAGGGGTCTATAGCGAAGTCATCGGTAACCTGCTTCAGCTTCGGCGACAACGTGATAAAGATGGGTCACGCCGAGCGACAATTATTTCGATCGACCTTCCATCCGGGCTCAACGCCGATTCGGCTCAGCTGATCGGCGTAGCCGTGCAGTCGGACGTCACCGTCACGATGACCGCGCCAAAGCTCGCGAATGTTCTACCGCCCGCTTCTAACTACAACGGAGCGCTAATCGTTGCTGACATTGGTTCGCCGCCGGAATTAATTCAGACAGCAAACTTCAGCCTATTTGTGAGTGATGAGGCCGACGCGCGCCAATGGTTGATCAAGACTCGATATGCTAGTGATTCTTACAAAAATTCGCACGGTCACGTCTTGGTGATCGCCGGCTCGCGCGGATTTACTGGAGCAGCTGCGCTTTGCGGAAACGCTGCCATGCGCTCGGGCGCTGGCCTGGTAACGGTAGGCACGCCGGCGTCGGCCCAACCTTTAGTGGCCACCCAAGTAAAGCCGGAAATAATGACCATGGCTCTCGCGGAAACTGATCGAGGCGCGGTCAGCGACCAAGCGCTGGGTCATGTCTTGAAACTTGCTGAGCGCGCAAACGTGATCGCCATTGGTCCGGGATTATCTTCAGCAGAGGATCCAACTCGAGATTTTGTGAGGGCGTTGGTCGAGCAACGCAGTACGCCAGTGGTGATTGATGCTGATGGATTGAATTGCCTGGCGCCCTGGCCGGCTGGGCTGCGTGGCTCAACTAGTCTGCCTGTGATCTTAACACCGCATCCGGGCGAGATGCTCCGCTTAATCGGCTCAAGTGATAAATCGGCGCTGGATGATCGAGTGACGGCCGCCTCAGAGTTCTCCGTCGCCCATGAAGTGATCGTGGTTTTGAAAGGCACGCGAACACTGGTGGCCGCACCCGATGGCCGAGTGTTCATTAATCCTACCGGCAATGCAGGTTTGGGGACGGCCGGCGCAGGCGACACTCTGACTGGAATTATCGCAGGCTTCCTGGCCCAGGCCTACGGAACTTTGAAGCAGGAGGCCGACGCCTTAGTGACAGTAATCGCGGCGCTCTATATTAGCGGCCTGGCGGGCGATTTGGCGGCTGAAGAAATTGGCATGCGAACAATGGTCGCCTCCGACATCCGTGAACATCTCGGCGCTGCTATCTGCGCGATCGATCCCGAAGGTGAAGTACCCCGGCCGAATCGGATAGGTAAGGTAAAGCCTCTCTGCTGACTTGGCACGAATCATGAGCACCACAGCTAAATCGTCAGTTCCTACCCGCGACTGGATCTCTTTCAACGAGCAAGAGACGTTCGATCTCGGCGTGCTCATCGGTAAACGCCTTTCTGGTGGTGAAGTTATTTTGCTCAATGGCCAACTCGGGGCTGGCAAGACCGTTTTCGTGAAAGGCATCGCTCGCGCGCTGGGGGTGGATGAAGAGGAGGTGACCAGTCCCTCTTTCACCCTGGTCAATCTTCACCAGGGCCGGCGATTGCTTTATCACCTCGATCTTTATCGTCTTGGCGAAGGCGCTGCGGCGGCTCACGCGGTCGATCTGGATGAGATTCTTCGTGATGAAGCCGCCGTCGTAATCATCGAATGGGGCGAGCGCCTGGGGCCCTACCCTCTGCCTGCTGATGTACTGCGCATAGGAATCTCAGGTGATGGCGACGAACCAAGGAAGATAACAGTTAGTGACTGACTTCAGTCCGTGAGTCGGAGAGTGGGATCACAGACCAAAAAGTCTGCGCCACTCAGCCGCAGGAGATCGAGTGACGTGGTACAATCACAGCGCAAACAATTTGATCGATAGATTCAAAGGAGAAATCAAGAAAAATGCCTTATCCAGAAGAAGTGATTCGACCGATGCGCGAAGAGTTGACCCGTCTGGGCGTTCAGGAATTAAGAACACCCGAAGCGGTCGACGAAACACTAAAAGATTCTAAAGGGACAGTTATGGTGGTGGTTAATTCAATCTGTGGTTGCGCGGCAGGCAAAGCTCGTCCCGGTATCGCGATGGCCCTGCAGAATGCGGTCCGGCCTGACAAGGTCGCGACTGTGTTCGCCGGAGGCGACATCGAGGCTACCGAAAGAGCACGCAGTTACTTTACCGGTTTTGGCCCATCGTCGCCCTCAATCGGACTTTTCAAGGATGGCCAACTTGTGTACATGATGGAGCGCTACCAAATCGAAGGCCGTGGTCCGGAACAGATTGCCGGCGAGTTGCGACAGGCTTTTGAGAAGCATTGCGCAGTGACGGTGGCTACACATAGTTAGAGCGTTAGTCTTGTAATCCCAGGTCGAACGGCCGCGGCCATGTCATTGAATGAACGAAGCCCTTCCTCACGGTCGGGCTACTGCGCCATCTGCTTGCGCTCACTGTTTTTCGGCCCCGGCACGCGGGGCCCGCTCTTGCCTTATCAACCTTCTATCGTGGACATCGCCGTTACTGCTTTCTTCTCGTAACCGGCGATGACGACGAGGTTTCCTTTCTCAACCGCGCTTAATGAAGCATCAGAAAAATTTGGATTGGCTTTATACCAGTCAAAGCTGGCAAAGTACTTTTGGGTCCACTGATCCTTGAAGACCTTTCCATGACGCGCATAGATCTCGTCGCGCATCTTGCGCACGTCCTCAAGAAACAGACCCTGAAGCAGCGCCCGGGTTATTGGTTTATTGCTGATTGAATCGTGCAGCTTGTTTTCGTATTTAACTATGGTTTCGATGTTGGTCTTGTCGGGGCCCGAAATGTCTTCATCCTTGAAATCCTCTTTCGGGTCGTACCATGGCTGGCCGCCAAAATACTGCTGGATCCAGACGGTCTTAAAGATCCGGCCATGGCGCGCGTAGATTTCGTTTCGCAGCAAACGCAGCTCATGCAGACTCAAACCGCGCAACATCGCATCTGAAATAAGTTTGTTCTCGAACAGCTCCATGTCGCCCGGTGAAAGGGCCACGCGACGCTGTTGTTTCTGGATACCTTCAATTAGTTGCAGGTTCTTCTGCTCGATTAGACTCAAGCGTTTCGGATCGTAGTGAGTGGCCGGCCGGTACCAGTAGCGTTCGTCAAAATACTGCTGCAGCCAGACCGTATCATCAAAACGCTTGCCATGAATCGCTTCGATCTCAGCGGCCAGCACGGTCCATTCGGCGCTGGTGTGGGTGCCGAGTTTTTTTCGGGTCAGAGCGCGATCCTGATAGAGCCGCATATCGCCAGGTTGCACGGTGTCATGCTTCTGCGCTTCGGCAATGCGGATGACATCGAGGTTCCTGCGCTCGGTATCGTTGAGCGCGGAGTTCTGAAAGTTCGGATCGGCTTTGAACCAGGTGCGCGATTCCAGAAAACGCTTGATGTCCGGATCCTTGAAGACGCGGCCGTGCTTGCCAAAGACAATCCCGCGCACGAGCTTCAAGTCTTCCAGTGGCAATGCGAAAATATCGGGCGGGCTCACGCGGTGGCCGGCAAAATTGAAAGTCTCCCAGGTCTTTACCGCGGCATACTCGTCCTGCGCGCTGGCGACGGAAAAAGCCGACAGCACCAAAAGCAGCGGCAAAAAGAGACGGGGAAAACCAAAGGGGGATCTCATAAAGTACCTTTCTGATGTAGCGCAAGCTGCCAGCTTGCGCACGCTACGCAGTATGGCAATAGACCAGCAGCGCCAATTTAACGACCTTCGCTAGAGCTATCTACCGTGGTTCCCCCACGGGCTCACGCGGGTGATACTGACCTCATCATGCAAGTTAACGACTCGGCTTGCTTCGATCGAACGGGCCGCAGGTTAACAACCTGCGCTAGATTTATCCAAAGATGTCGCGCACTTTGTCGACGAGTTTCTTGTCTTCCAAATCCGGGGTTTCGATCTTGGCCAACTGCTCCAGAAGCTTGCGCTGTTCGCGGTTCAGCATAGTCGGCGTGACCACCGAGACTGATACAAACAGATCGCCTTTGCCACGGCCGCCCAGCACCGGCATTCCCTGCCCGCGCACTCGAAAAACCGTGCCCGTCTGAGTGCCGGCCGGAATCTTGAGCGACTGATCCGCAGTGAGCGTCTTCACCTTAACTTCAGATCCGAGTGCGGCCTGCGCAAACGTGATCGGCGCCGACGAATACAGATTATTGCCATGCCGCTCGAATTGCTCGTGCTCGGCCACATGAATGACAACATAGAGATCTCCCGGCGGGCCGCCATAGGCACCGGACTCACCCTCGCGTTGCAACCTTAGTCTGGATCCTGTTTCGACGCCGGCGGGAATCTTTACTTCGATTGATTTCTCCAGCTCGATGCGACCGGCGCCCCGACAGGTTCCATATGGTGAAGTAATCACCTGCCCCGCGCCGCGACATGACCCGCAGGTGCGCGAGACCGAAAAGAAACCCTGTTGAAACCGTACTTGGCCCGCCCCTTCGCAGGTGCGGCAAACTTCAGGCTGGGTGCCTTCCTTTGCACCAGAGCCTTTGCATGACTCGCAGGTTTCCAGCTTGGGAATTCGCAATTGGGCAGTCAAGCCGATCGCGGCTTGCTCCAGAGTTATTTCGAGATCGTATCGCAGGTCGGCGCCGCGCTGCGCACTCGATCGTCGAGAGCCGCTACGACCGCCGCCAAACACATCGCCAAACCCAAACAGATCGCCGAGGATATCTTCGATGTTGCCGAACCCGGGCGCACCCCAGGCAGCTCCGGCGGCACTGGTGACTCCAGCATGGCCAAACCGATCGTAGCGCTGACGCTGTTCCCCATCCGAAAGCACGGCGTAAGCTTCTGCAGCTTCTTTGAACTTTTCTTCCGACTCAGTGTCTCCCTGATTCTTATCAGGATGATATTGATGGGCGAGACGCCGGTAGGCGCTCTTCAGATCCTGTTCAGTCGCGGTGCGAGCCACTCCCAGCACTTCGTAATAGTCGCGTTTATTAATTGCCATCGTCTCTGTTATCAGTAATGAGCGGCCAGCAGTTGAACCGTTTGCACCGGCAAGCCGCTGACCGCCCGATAATTGTAACGCAAACCATTAGTTTGCGCGCAAGCGCACAACCCGGCACTGAGGTTCTTTGATTCTCGCCTTATAAAGCGCAGCAGGCACTCAATCTTCGGTCGTCTCTGCCTCTTCCATTTGCTTCATCATGGCGACGGTAAGTTGCCGAGCCAGCCGGTCGACTGAGTCCATCGCTAAACGAATCGCCCCCACCTCTGCCGCGCCAATCGCCGCTTCGCCCTCACTCAGAATAGTTTGTCCTTCGTCCTGCGCCGGCTTGGAAAGCAATCCGCCGAATTCCATAAACGCCCGTTGGGTATTCCTCACCAAACTTGTGAGTTTATTATTCAAATCCACCAGATCGCGCAGTTCGCGATCAGTTTCAGCTGAAGCTTCCGCCTCGTTGATAATCCGATCGATTTCATCCTGCGACAGTCCCGAGGTAGGAGTGATGCGCATCTGTTGCTCGCGGCCCGTGGCTTTGTCCGCGGCCGAGACTGAAACGATCCCATTCGCGTCAACTTCAAAACTAACTTCGATTTGCGGCACACCGCGGGGCGCGGCAGGAATCCCGACCAGTTCAAACTTACCCAGAGAACGGTTCCCGGTAGAGACCTCGCGCTCGCCCTGGAGAATGTGAATCTCCACTGATGATTGATTATCTACGACGGTGGTGAAGGTTAGACTGTTGCGCAAAGGAATCGTGGAGTTGCGCTCAATGATTCTGGTAAACAACCCGCCACGAGTTTCAAGGCCCAGACTCAAAGGAAGCACGTCCAGCAGCACAATGTCCTTTACGTCTCCCGTCAGAACACCGCCCTGAATGGCTGCGCCCATGGCGACGACTTCGTCCGGATTGATCTCGGCTGAAGCTTTCTTCCCAAAGATGCGCTCGACGGCGCGTTCGACTATCGGCGAGCGCGTCTGCCCACCCACCAGGATCACCTTGCCGATCTCTGAGGCTTTCAGTTTGGCATCAGCCAGGGCCTTTTCACAGGGTTCGACCGTCTGCTGCACTAAATCATCCACCAGTTCCTCGAGCTTTTCGCGCGTGAGGACCTTGTTCAGATGTTTGGGGCCCGACGCATCGGCCGCGATGAACGGAAGATTAAAGCTGGTCTCAGTAGCGGAAGACAATTCGCACTTGGCCCGTTCCGCGGCTTCTTTGAGACGTTGCAAGGCGAGCCGATCTTTGCGCAGGTCGATACCGGTGTCCTGATGGAATTGGTCAGCCATCCAATTCATGATGCGCTCGTCGAAATCTTCGCCCCCCAGAAAGGTATTTCCAGACGTAGATAGAACTTCGAATACGCCGTTGTTCATTTCCAGGATCGAAATATCGAACGTGCCACCCCCGAGATCGTAGACCGCGATCTTATCGGCCTCGGCTTTGCCCAGACCGTAAGCCAGGGCAGCCGCCGTCGGCTCGTTAATGATTCTCTCGACTTTCAAGCCCGCAATTTTGCCGGCATCCTTGGTTGCTTGTCGTTGCGTGTCGTCAAAGTAGGCTGGAACAGTAATGATTGCGTCGGCCACCGCCTCGCCGAGAAAATCTTCGGCCGCTGCCTTCAAACGCTGCAAGACGATGCCTGAAAGTTCCGGTGGGCTATACACACGGCCTTGCACCCTGATGCGGGCATCACCGTTTTGGGAATCCACGATCTCAAAGGGCGCCGTCTCGCGCATGCGCCCGACTTCATGCGAATCAAACTTGCGGCCAATCAGCCGCTTAACCGCGTAAACAGTATTCGAGGCGTTAGTGACAGCCTGGCGCTTCGCGATTTGTCCGACCAGGCGCTCGCCCTTGTCCGTGAATCCGACCACGCTGGGAGTAGTGCGCCCGCCTTCCTTGTTGGGAACGATCTGAACCGTGCCGCCTTCAAGCACGGCGACACAGCAGTTGGTAGTTCCTAAGTCAATTCCGATGATCTTGCCCATGTTTTTTGGGACGAAGGCCTATTCGTCGTCTCTCCGTGCCGCAACCTTGACCATGGCCGGCCGAAGCAAACGATCACCAATGCGGTAGCCACGGGCAAGTTCCTCGGTCACTGTGTCAGGTTCGTACTGGTCCGAAGGCTCAGTGACCACTGCCTCGTGAATATGGGGGTCAAAGCGCTCGCCAACCGAGACGATTGGCTGAATGCCGAGCGATTCAAGCACGTCGCTGAGTTGCTTATTGATCAATTCGACGCCGTGTAGAAAATGGCGGAACTCCCGGGATTCGTGGGACTGAACCGTCTTTTCGGCGTCCAGAGCGCGGTTCAGGTTATCGACCACTGGTAGCAGCTTGCGCGCTACATCTGCCACCACACGGTTGTGAGCGTCGCCGCGTTCGCGTTCGATTCGTTTACGGTAGTTTTCAAAGTCCGCCTGCCGGCGCGCGAGGCCTTCTTTTGCCTCATCCAGCGCGGTTTGGAGGCGCTTGAGTTCCGCGCGCGAGGCGACGAGTTCTGCCAAATCGGGACCTCCCAAACCAGCATCGTTGACTTTAGCATCGGCGGCGTCTGGAGCAGGGTCCGCTCCGGTATTGTAGACGTCAGCCGATTCCGGAAGCTCTTCAGAGTCTCCCGCGTCGTCTCCATCAAAGAAACGAATGGGAATGCTATTCGACTGTTTATGCTTACGATCTGATGACATTGAGATCCGAATCTTTTTTCCGGGGCCGCAAACTGAGCTGGGTCAGTTTATTGAAGAGACGCTTCATTCAAAAGGGCACGTTCGATGAAACGCGCAAGGTAGTTTACCACAGCCATCAGCCGGCCGTACTCGATCCTCATTGGTCCCACCACGCCCAACGTGCCTGAAACGTCGCCGCCAACCCGATACGAAGTGGTAATCACCGAACAACGTCTCATAGAGGAAGCAATATTTTCTCTGCCGATAACGACCCGGACGTTTCCGCCTGCCGAATTGCTGGTAACACACTCGTTTAGAATCTTGATCAGGCGCGACTTGGCCTCGAAGGTGCGAAACAATTCGCGCATCCCCTCGGCACTGGCAAACTCAGGTTTGGCAAGAATGTTCGAGGCGCCATCGAGGTAAACTTCAGCGGTGGCTTCGTCTT
>WNFR01002711.1_pt1 | contig 18372 bp, 20 predicted proteins | sample 5400221 | NCBI WGS metagenome assembly WNFR01 (sample SAMN13153357, study PRJNA577476) | soil metagenome | isolation source: 40 cm soil under Madrone tree | place: USA:California | collected 2016-06-14
TGCTCAATGGCTCTGGTGACGTTTCACTCAAGCGACGTGAAAAGCTCTAGTCATTATGCAGTAAATAGTCGCGTCCTTGGGACCCGGTCGCTAAGGAGACTGCTCAATACAGTACCGCGAGCGAAGCGACCGGGTCCCAAGGACGCGACTATTTACTGCATAATGACTAGAGCTTTTCACGTCGCTTGAGTGAAACGTCACCAGAGCCATTGAGCATCGGTTGAGTGAGACGTCACCAGACCCGGTCGCTACCGCTCCTCGGTTCTGAAGTTGAGCGGAAATGAAATTCGGTGAGGCGGCGAGCTGTTATTCTGTCGAAATGATTCCCTTGTTCTGAAGCGCCGCGTGCATTGTGTGCCAGGGAAGCGAGGCGCATTTGACTCGCACGGGAAAGTCGCGCACGCCGGCAAAGATCCTCAAGTTGCCCAGGTTATTAGCTTCGCTTTCCTCATCCAACTCCCCGGTCACCATGCGATGAAATTCATTAAACAGCTTCTCAGCTTCTTGTTTGCTTTTCCCCTTAACAGCCTGCGTCATCATGCTGGCCGCCGCTTTCGAGATGGCGCAACCGGACCCCTCAAAAGCGATATCGCGCACGGCGTCATCTTCGAGACTTAGATAGACCGTTAACTGATCGCCGCAAAGCGGGTTATAGCCTTCAGCCTTGTGGTTGGCGGTCTCCAGCCTACGAAAGTTTCGCGGCTTCTTGTTGTGGTCCAGAATAACCTGTTGATAAAGCTCGCTGAGTTCAGACATCTCTTATTGTCGATTCCAATTGCTTCGATGTCCGATATGCTTCAGCTTCTCGTTGTGATGCGCTGAAGTCTTCCTGTGACGTCAACGACAAGCTGATGAAGCATATCGGACATGGATACAATTAACTAAATATCTCAATCACCTTCTCAATGGTGCTGGCCAGAATATCCACTTCTTCTTTCGTATTGTAGAACGCAAAAGATGCGCGAGCAGTGGCCGGAATGTTGAACCTTTGCATCACGGGTTGCGCACAATGATGCCCGGCCCGGACCGCAATGCCTTCCTGGTCGAGAATGGTCCCAATATCGTGCGGATGAATATCGTCAATCACGAACGACAGCACGCTTGCTTTGTCACGCGCGGTACCAATAATCCGAACACCTTCAATAGCCGAGATTCGCTCAGTCGCATATCGCAGCAGTTCATGTTCATAAACCGCCGCCTGTTCCCGGTCAATGCTGCTCAGGTAGTCGATTGCCGCACCCAAACCAATCTGTGAAGCAATGGCCGGAGTGCCCGCTTCAAACTTGTTCGGCAGCTCTGCGTAGATCGTCTTCGCAAACGTGACACTCTTAATCATGTCGCCGCCGCCTTGAAATGGGTTCATCTGCTCGAGTATTTCAGCTTTGCCATACACTATGCCGCTGCCGGTAGGCGCATACACCTTATGACCAGAAAAGGCGAAGAAATCACAATCGAGATCCTGGACATCGACGGGCATATGCGGAGCACTTTGGGCGCCGTCGATCAGAACGGGTACTCCATACTTGTGAGCCTGCCCGATCATCTCTTTTATCGGATTAATGGTACCCAACGCATTCGATACATGCGTCAGTGCGACAAACTTTGTTCGTTCATTCAACAACGCGTCATACTCGTCGAGCAGTAACTCGCCCGCATCATTCATCGGGATAACGCGCAGCCGTGCTCCTTTTTCTTCGCAGAGCATTTGCCAGGGAACAATATTGGCATGATGTTCCATGGCCGAAATGATGATCTCATCTCCGGCACCGATAAACTTGCGCCCGTAGCCGTGCATTACGAGATTGATGCCTTCGGTGGCACCGCGCACGAAGATACACTCTTTCGCGTCTCTCGCATTTAGGAAGCGCTTTACCTTTTCACGAGCTCCCTCGTAGGCGGTCGTCGCCCTTTGACTGAGGTAGTGCACTCCGCGGTGTATGTTTGAATGTTCCTGCTCCAGGTAAATACTGCCACGATCAATTACCACCTGAGGAACCTGAGAAGAGGCGCCGTTGTCGAGATACACGAGCGGCTTGCCGTTTACTGTTTGATGCAAGACGGGAAAGTCTGCACGGACGCGCTCGACATCCCATCCTGACTCTACGCTGACCATTGAACTCTTTGCCGAAACCATTTCGTCAGTCCTCATTTGAGCTCTCCGCCCTGTGTCTCAAGTGCGAAAATCCAGCGCCATGAAATCGAGCAGTTGTCTCCCCTTTCGAGGGCCTCCACGCGAAACAGGGCATAAAACCCGACTACACTTCCAGCCGCGCCTTAAGATGATGTAAGACCAGTTCATCAATCTGAGTCCTGAGCGAATCGATCTTTATCTTCGCAATAACTTCTTCGGCAAATCCGTAGGTCAGCAGATTACGCGCCAACTCAGGATTGAGGCCTCGCGTTTCCAGATAGAACAGTTCATCCTGATCAATCTGTCCCACGGCCGCGCCGTGAGCGCATTTCACATCATCTGCAAGAATTTCCAGTTGTGGCTTCGTGTCCACGCGCGCTTCGTTTGACAGCAGAAGGTTCTTGTTCGTTTGCATGGCGTCGGTCTTCTGTGCACCCGGACGCACAAAAATCTTGCCATTAAAAACCGCTCGCGATTTGCCGTCGAGAATCCCCTTATAGAGCTGATGACTGGTGCAATGTGACTGTATGTGATCGATCACGGAATGGGTGTCGGCATGCTGATCGGAGCCCACCACGTACAAACCATCTACCCAGCATTCTGCGCCTTCATGATCCATCACTACCTCAATATTATGACGCGACAACTGGGCTCCCAGCGTAATTGAGGTCGTGTCGTAGCTGCTCTTTGTTCCCAGTTTCGCAGCAGTGGTTGACACATGAAAAGCTCTCGTGCTTTCCCGTTGCAGGCGATAGTGCTCGAGCCGTGCGCCCTCCTTCAGCACAATCTCCATTACCGCGTTTGTGAAATAAGCTGCTTCTGAAACGCTGCGGTAGCTTTCGACGAGTATGGCTGAGCTGTTTTCCTCGGCAACAACCAGCACACGGGGGAAACTGGCGTTATTAGAGGATCCCGCTTCAGAAAGATAGGTTATCTGCAGTGGCGCTTCGAGTTTTACGTCTTTGGGAATCAGAACGAAGATGCCTGATTGGATAAAAGCGGTGTTCAGGGCAATCAAGCCATTGTCGTCGTAATTGGCATAGCGGGCGAGATACGTCCGAACAATCCTTTCATATCTCTCATCAGCCACGGCGCTGGACAGATCGAGCACCACTACGTCTCCCAGTTCACTTGTCGCAGAGAGATCCTTGCGCAGGAAGCCGTTGACCAAAACAATCTGCGTGCGCGAAGTTTCCGGATAAGAGAAAAGCGGGACCGCGGTTTTGCCAATCTCGGAGACGCGATCGTTGAGCACAGGTTGGAAGTCGGCCTTCACGATAGGAGCAAGGTTCGTATATCTCCATTCCTCTTCGCTTACCGAAGGAAACCCCAGCAATTCAAATTGATCCATCGCGCTCTCGCGCAAGAGCCCAACCCATGAGACCGCAGGACTATCTTGCTGCAAGGATCGAAATGCCGATTGATAATTATTTTTTGATTTTACGAGTTCAGTTACCATTCTCAGTTAACCGGCAAGAGCGGCCCCGCTGTCCTTGTTGTCTGCTGTCTTGATCCAATCGTATCCCTTCGCTTCCAACTCCAGCGCCAACTCCTTGCCGCCTTCTCGCGCGATACGACCGCTCGCCAGCACATGCACAAAATCAGGCACGATGTAATTTAGCAACCGCTGATAGTGGGTAACGACGATGATTGCATTCTCCGCAGTTTGCAGATAGTTCACGCCACCGGCGACGATGCGCAGGGCATCAATGTCTAAGCCTGAATCCGTTTCGTCGAGAATGGCGAGCTTGGGTTCGAGGACCGCCATCTGTAGAATTTCATTGCGTTTTTTCTCGCCACCCGAAAAACCTTCATTGACTGAGCGCGACATAAAACTTGCATCCATCTCAACTATCTTCGCGCGCTCTTTCAACAAGTCTTTGAACTCCAGGGGATCGAGCTCATCCTGACCGAGATGTTTCTGTTTCTCGTTATAAGCCAACCGCAAAAACTGCGCATTCGAAACCCCGGGCACTTCAATCGGATACTGAAAGGCCATGAAGACTCCTTCGCGGGCACGCTCATCGGGAGGCAGATCGAGCAGATTGCGTCCCTGGTAGTGCACTTCACCGGCGGTCACCTGATAAGCCGGATGGCCTGCCAAAACTTTTGCCAGCGTCGACTTACCCGAGCCGTTCGGACCCATGATCGCGTGAACCTCACCCTTTCTGATTGTGAGGCTAATCCCTTTCAGGATCTCATTGCCATCGATGCCGGCATGTAAATTCCGAATCTCTAACATTATTAAAATTATCTCCAGTAACTCCTGCTCCGTTGCAAGCAATGTCCGATATGCTTTAGCTTGTCGTCATCTCCACTGAAGTCTTCTTCGAGAGTCATCGACAAGCTAAAGCATATCGGACATTGCGTTTATCCCACACTGCCTTCGAGCTTCATACCCAACAGGCGTTGTGCTTCCACTGCAAACTCCATTGGCAATTGCAGGAAAACATCCTTGCAAAAGCCGTTGATAATCAAAGATACGGCGTCTTCCTGCGAGATCCCCCGCTGTTGGAGATAAAAGAGTTGCTCTTCGCTAATCTTGGAGGTTGAAGCTTCATGCTCCACGCTGGAAGTGTTATTCATGACCTCGATATAGGGGAATGTGTTGGCCCCGCAACTCGAACCGATCAGCATCGAGTCACACTGGGTGTAATTGCGCGAGCCTTCAGCTTTCGGCATCACCTTCACAAGTCCTCGATAGCTGTTGTTTGATTTACCCGCCGCAATTCCCTTCGAGATGATCGTTGAGCGCGTATTCTTACCCAGATGAATCATCTTCGTACCTGTATCTGCCTGCTGCGCGTGGTTCGTCAGTGCAACCGAATAGAACTCACCGATCGAGTTGTCACCCTGCAGGATGCAGGAGGGATATTTCCACGTGATCGCGGAACCCGTTTCCACCTGCGTCCAGGAAATCTTGGAATTGCGACCGGCACATTTTCCGCGCTTCGTTACGAAATTGTAGATACCACCGACGCCTTCTTCGTCGCCGGCATACCAGTTTTGCACAGTGGAATATTTGATCTGGGCATCGTCGAGCGCGACCAGCTCGACTACCGCCGCATGCAACTGGTTCTTATCAAACTTGGGAGCCGTGCAGCCCTCCAGATACGAGACATGGGAGCCTTCTTCGGCGACGATCAATGTTCTCTCAAACTGTCCTGACTCCGAGTTGTTGATACGAAAGTAAGTGGAGAGTTCCATCGGGCAGCGAACACCCCTGGGAATAAAACAGAAGGAACCATCAGAGAAGACCGCACTATTGAGAGCCGCAAAAAAGTTGTCGTTTGTGGGAACAACAGACCCGAGATACTTACGCACCAATTCCGGATGTTCGCGAATAGCTTCAGTAAACGAGCAAAAGATCACCCCGTGCTTTCTGAGTTTCTCCTTGTAAGTTGTCGCGACCGAAACTGAATCGAACACAGCATCAACGGCAACATTCGCCAGTTGTTTCTGCTCTGTTATCGGAATCCCTAGTTTCTCAAAAGTGCGCAACAGCTCGGGATCCACTTCATCCAAACTGGCCTTCAGCGCTTTCTGCTTTGGAGCGCTGTAATAAATGACGTCCTGATAATTGATTTGAGGGTAAGTAATATTTGGCCAATGCTTCGGCTCCGTCATCGTAAGCCAGTGCCGGTATGCCTTTAAACGAAACTCCAACATCCAGTCGGGCTCGTTCTTCTTTTCAACGATCAGACGAATAGTGTCTTCCGTCAAACCGCGCGGGATCATGTCTGACTCGATGTCGGTTACGAACCCGTACTTGTATTCCTGCTTACCTAATAGTTCTGCTGTGCTCATCAGTTTCCGATCCGTGTTCTCAGTCTAAGTTCGAACCTCATGCTTTAAAGTTGTGTCTCACGTTGCTGCTTTGCGCCTTGAATCTGGTGGAGCGCAGCATCAACATTTGCTTCCGTGCCCAGTAACTGGGAGAGCGTGATCTCGGCAAGGGCGTTATCAACAATCTGATTCAATTCAACTATCACCGGGCGGATACCACAGTCACCCGTGTGAACACAGACATCGAGCACACCCGCATAGCTCTTGCAGTGCGAATCTACCGGCTCCCCTTCAAGGACCCTGATCACCTGGTTCAAGCGAATCTCAGACGCCGGCCGGGCGAGGTTGTAACCACCCTTTGTGCCGCGCTGCGACTGCACCAAGCCAGCTTTGCTTAATATCCACATCAGTTTGCCGGCGTTTGCAGATGAGATTCCTTCGCGGCGGGCAATTTGTGCAAGCGTCAGTGATTCACCCTTTGACTCGGCCAGAGCCAATTGCAGAAGGCAACGCAGGCCATACTCTTCTTGTGCTGAAATCTTCATCGCCGTCAGCCCAGTCTATTATCGTCAATACCATACTAAGTCATTAACTGGACGCATCTTAAGCTAAACCTTACTTTTAAGTCAAGATTAGAAGGCTTTGAATCCCACTTGCTGCCGAGTCTGCTGTCAAGACTCCAAAATTCCATCAACGGGGAGTTGCGGTTCTGTACTGAGTGCTTTGATTTTAGAGCTTGAAATCGAAATCCAGATAGCCCGCCAGGCGGACCGGCTTGCCACTGACAACCGGAGGTGGAAAACTCCAGGCGCGAGCCGCATCTTCCGCAGCCTGTCTGAGGAGCATGGGTCCTTCCGAACTGGTCACCCACACCTTCCCCTTTTCGTCCACAATTATAAAAACCCTTACAAGTCCGGCGGATCCATTTGCCTTGGCGGCCGCCGGATAGACAGCAGTAACTCGCTTATTTTCCCGCCCAGCAAGCGAACCGGTGCTGATTAACTTCGGCTCTGGACCATCGGGTTGCACCGGAATGGCCGCGCCGGCGCCGGAAGAGGGTTGCGTTGCCGCCGGTTGTGGGGCGGGTTCTGCTGCCGGTTGGTTCGCGGAGTTCGTTGGTGGCGGGGTTACTTCGGTCTTCGTTGCTATCGCCGTATCGCTTTGTGCGGTGGGCTTCTGGGAAGAAAAAGGATTTGGAATCTTGGATGTCACGGCCGCCAGAGCAGGAGGTCGACCAAGCGAGGCTACCTGGATCTGTGAGGTAGCAAGGTGTTCACGTGCTGCGACATACTCGGTCTGCCATTTATCGCGATCGTCATTGTCGCGCGACAGAGATAGCCGGAGACCAAGCACGTCTTCCTGAAGAGCCAGGGCATCGTAAGCGTGGGGGTTTTCTTTCATTATCTCCTTGGCTTGCGCCGCCATGCGCTCCAGTAAACCCCGCACGCGATCGAGATCCGTCTGGGCTTCCGACGGTAAATCGCCACCGCTGGTATTGATACCGAAACTGCGGTAGCGCGCCAGATGCGAGCGGACTCCATTTATCGCCTGACCCGCCAAAGCGAAAAAAGTTCGGATGGAATCGTCTTTCTGAGCTGATCGGGCCTGAAAGGTCTCTTCCAATATGGCCTGCGCGCGTATGTAGTTTGCATCTTCAAGATAGATGCCCATGAGCATCAGCGAAGTAATATTACGTAAAGCGGCATCACTGACCGACGCGCGCAACCCCTCGAGTTCGCGCGCTGCCGCTCCCAACTGGTGGGCCGCGGCCAATGCCCGCGCGCGTTCGATCCGGCGCTGAACAGCATCGGGATCCGTGGCGTTAGCTGTGACTACAGACGACTGCGCGGAAGCGCAAATGAAGGCGAAAAGAATCAGGGTTGTCGGGAGAATGATTCGGGTATATGTCTGCCGATAAGAAAAAGAACTCAACTTGTGGCCCCCAAAAATGCGAAAGCGAGCGTAATTGCTCGCTTAGTGGGTCAAATGACTTGACACCTTATTATGAAACACTTCGGACGATAGACGCAAGCAGGAGGCATGACACGTCATGACACGTAGTGGGGGCCCGACCCGTGTTGCTGGCCAGCGCTTTGCCTTGATAACCGAAACTGCCTCAAATAGATCGGGTCTCCCTCAAAAAGCAAAATGTGCTATTAACTTCATACTCTAACTTGTGACCTTGCCTTTTGGTGATATAGGACGGCATTATTAACGAGTTTATCGAGTCAATAGACTCAAGGACGAGGACGTGGTATGCCAACTATCGACAAAGAAACGGCGTTTGCCGACCTAATCAAGGATTACGAAAACCAATGGGTGGCCATTGACGAGCGGGATGGCGTGGAATTTGTTGTGGGCCACGGCAAGGACGCCGTGGAGGCAGCTCGCGACGCTGAAAACAAGGGATTCCCAAACGCGATGCTTTGTAAGGTGCCGTCGTTTAAGTCAACGTTTATTCCCTTGGCGTCGCCTGCCACGTCCGTGACCTCGCTGGTTTCGAATTAGCGCATCCGTCTTCGTATTTACCTCGAAAGTGCGTCTGAAACGCTCAAATACAACTTGGTAGTGATCGAAAAAGCCGGATTGCCCTAAGAGCGGCGGTACATCACCACCGACGACGAATCCCACCTCAATATCTATCCAGTGATTGAACCCAGTTATTTGTAATTGCAATGGATGCATAAAGCCGTTGGCTTCCTGATTTGCGATTCCGTAGAAGTTTCGCGGCCGACCATTCGATACATCTACACCCAAAACTGTGCCAAGTGATGCGGGGAAAATGCAGTCCACCGCCCCCGAATCTACCAACGCCAGAAACGGTCGTACTTGAAGACCGTGCCTTAGAGAAACCTGGAGAAGCGGCATTCGTGAAAACCCTTCCGGCCTCGTAAAATCCGGAATGTTTCTGTACCTGATATTCATATGTTTTCCTTATTGACAGACTAAAGAGGTCAAGATGCACAAAGGACAATTCGGCTCTTGTTGTGAAGACTTTAATGATGCAATGACATCGCCACCGAATTCGCTATTCCGCGTCGAGGATAGCGGAGTGCTTTATTTGACAATCGGATATGCTGAGACCCCTCAAGGTACTGCGTGGTTTGACCAAGCGCCTCTATTTTGCCCGTTCTGTGGTGTTCAGATTCAAGACCGAAAGTACATTCGGAACAAATCATCTTAGAGGACAGGAATACACTAATACCCCACTACAGCATGAGAGCGCTACTGCCGCGGCTGGCCCCCGAGACTCTTGATTATTTGGTCGCGGAAAATACGAGCGCCATTCTTTATCGCCGTTTCATTAAGAGTCAACAAACGTCGATTTCTCATCACCAGCCGGCCATTAATGATCACGGTCTCCACGTCTGACGCTTTGGTAGCGTAAACAAGATCTGAATAAACGTTGTAAAGCGGAATCTGGTTGAGGTCATCACGTGCGACGATCACAAGATCAGCCCGTTTTCCTTTTTCCAGAGAGCCGATCTCTTTCTCCAGATGGAGTGCCGCAGCACCGCGGATTGTAGCCAACTCAAAAGCCTGTTGTGCCGAAATCACCTTCGGATCTCCACTAAAGACCTTGTGCAGCTTCGCCACGGTGTCCATCTCTTCCCACATGTTGAGATCGTTGTTCGAAGCCGCTCCATCCGTGCCCAGTCCCACCAGGACTCCCTCATTCAGCATCCTGGGAACAGGTGCAACGCCGGAAGCAAGTTTCATATTCGACTGCGGGTTGTGCACCACTCCCACACCTCGCCGTTTCAAAATTTCCGTTTCACCCGCCTGAGGCCAAACCATGTGAGCGGCAATAACCCGCTCATTCAAAAACCCAATGCGTTCAAGGTAGTCAACCGGACTGGCCCCTTTGGCCTTAATACTGTCTTCAACTTCCCTCTTGGTCTCAGAAATGTGGGTGACGATTGGCGCCCCTGTGCGATCGGAGAAAGCGCGCACCGCTTTCAGATGTTCTTCAGAAACGGTGTAAGGCGCATGAGGCGCGATTGCCGGAATGATTAGGTCGTTGCCCTGCCAATGGCTCACAAACTTTTCCACATAGGCCATACCTTCTGCATTGGTCTTGTTGTCGGCCACGGGAAAATCGATCAACGTTTCGCCCAGGACGCCACGCACGCCTGCCTTTGCGGTTTCATCGGCAATTGCGTCTTCAAAATAGTACATATCGCAGTAGGTCGTTGTGCCACCGCGTATCATCTCGGCCAAACCAAGTCGGGTTCCGGCGCGCACAAAATCCTCGGTCACATTCTTGGCTTCGGCCGGAAAGATGTATTTCCTGAGCCAGTCTTGGAGATCGAGATCATCGGCGAGACCACGAAACAGGACCATCGGAATGTGCGTGTGACCGTTAATTAGACCGGGAATGATTAGTTTGCCCGCTGCGCTTAGGGTTTGTCGTGAGGAATAGCTTTTCTCGATTTCCGGGCGCGGGCCGATAGCGATGATACGTCCACCAGTGACGGCGATGCCTCCATCTTCGATAATTCGTCGACCGCTATCCATAGTCACGATCGTGCCGCCAAGCACCAAAAGATCAACGCGCTCAGTACTCCGTCGCTTGTGCTGTGCGGTGAGGTCTGAAGCTGGACTGGCAAGCATAACTAATAGAGTGAAAAGGATCAGCAGGCGCTTTAGCATACTTTTCGACAATTGTCCGATGAACGTCTAATACTCGTTTTGCACAGCTATTTTTGACCAGCACTCTTCAGGAACCGGGCATCGAATGCTCGCGGCAGCAGCTCGGCAATCTGAAACGTTTCACTCTCACCATTGAGATTAGCGAAAACGATCTTTGCACCCTTGGCAAACTCCCAAATTATCTGCCGGCAAGTTCCGCACGGCGGTGTCAGGACCTCCGTGTCCGCCACGACTGCCAGCTCGGTAAAGTGTCGCTCACCTTCCGACAATGCCTTCCAAATGGCCACGCGCTCGGCACAAACAGTTAGACCATAGCTGGCACTCTCGATATTACAACCCGTATAGACTTTTCCGTTTTCAGTCTTGACCGCAGCCCCAACCAGAAATTTTGAAAAAGGCGCAACCGACTGTAGTCGCGCGCGCAAAGCCGCTTCAATCAGCGGCTGAAAATCTTCCTCGCTCAATGTTGACCTCCCGCTGTAGATAAAGCACCGGCCAACCTCTCGCGAATTTTTCCACTTATCAAATCAATGCTCACAAGATTATGACCCCCTTCAGGAATAATTACGTCGGCATACCGTTTTGACGGTTCTACAAATTGCATGTGCATGGGGCGGACCGTTTGCACGTATTGTTCTATCACAGACTCCACCGTGCGACCCCGCTCAGCGAGATCTCGCCTCAGCCGGCGAATAAAACGAATGTCGTCCGGAGTGTCAACAAACACTTTGATATCCATCTGTTCCAAAAGCCGAGGATCCACGAATATAAGAATACCTTCGACAATAACGATCGGCTTGGATTCCACCGCTCGTGTCTCGTTTAAGCGTGTATTAGTTTTGAAATCGTAGATGGGTAATTCGATAGCCTCGCCGGCCTTAAGCTTGCTCACGTGTTGCACGAGTAGATCGTTATCGAGTGCATCGGGATGATCGAAGTTTGCTACTCGCCGAAGGTCGAGCGGAAGGTCTTTGAGATTCCGATAGTAGGAGTCTTGTTGAATGAAAACTACTTCGCTGGCACTAACCGATTCGAGAATGCGATTCGCAACGGTCGTTTTTCCAGATCCCGTACCGCCACTAATGCCAATTATCATGCTCTCACAAATCCGTTCATCACATCTTTATACCCGAGTGCTGAGTCGACTAACAACCCGGCGGAGTAATTGCGTAAATGTAGACCGCACGCGATTCCCTGTTTCCATTACCTCGTCATGATTAATAGGTTGGTCGCTTATTCCGGACGCCATGTTGGTGATGCACGAAATGCCGAGGACCTCCATGTCCATCTGTCGCGCGACGATTGCCTCGGGCACGGTACTCATACCGACGGCATCGGCCCCGCAGTTTCGTAACAGATGAATCTCGGCAGGTGTTTCATAGTTCGGACCCGAAAGCGCAGCATAGATCCCGCGACGAAGTTCGATGCCCAGGGCTCGAGCTTCTTCGACAACAATCTCCTGGAGCGCAGGCGAGTACACCGCAGACATGTCAGGAAAGCGGGGCCCAAAACGTTCGTCGTTGGCGCCACGCAATGGATTCACTCCCATGAGATTCAAATGATCGCTGATTATCATCAGCGCACCCTGGCTCAATTGAACATTAATCCCGCCCGCGGCGTTGGTCAGAACGAGCGTCTTGATACCGAGCAGCTTAAACGTGCGGATGGCGAACGTGACCTCCTCCATCGTGTAGCCTTCGTAGTAGTGCACCCGGCCCTGCATAGCCAGAATCGGGACCTGATCGATTCTGCCGACTACCAAATGACCCGCGTGCCCTTGCGCCGTTGAGCGAACGAACCCTGGGATGTCCTCGTAAGGGATTGACACTGCATCTTCAAAGTCGTCAGCGAAACCGCCAAGGCCGCTTCCGAGCACGACTCCCAGGCGCGGTTCATGTTTCACCCGAGCTCTGATGGTACGCGCGGCGTGTTCAGCGCGTTCATAAAGACTCGAACTTGCGACTCGCTCAACCATTCTTGAACCCTCGGTCTAAACTCACTTCTCTTTCTGATAAGGAATTCCCAAAGCCCCCGGCGGCCGCGACGATCCAATGAACCCCGCCAGCACCACGATCGTCAGCACGTAAGGAACCATCTGAATAAACTGGACGGGAATATCCTCGCCTGATGATAACTTTACCGCGCCCTGCATCTGATAGGAAAGTGCCTCGGTGAAACCAAATAATAGACAGGCGAGCATTGTTTGAAAAGGCCGCCACTTGCCAAAAATCAGCGCTGCCAGCGCGATGAATCCACGGCCCGAAGTCATGTTGCGAGTAAAAAGCGATGATTGCCCAATCGAAAGATAGGCTCCGCCAATGCCGGCCAGAACACCTGCGATTAACACGCCCGAGTATCTCATTCGCTTTACGCTGACACCGGCAGCGTCGGCAGCTTCAGGTTTTTCGCCGACTGCTCGCAGACGAAGACCGAAAGGCGTTCGATACATAACGTACCAACTAATCGGAACCAGTGCGAACGCGATGATGATTGGTGTCCATGGTATCAGGTGTTCCTTCGGAAGCTGTGGTGTTGAACCGGATGAGAGAAAGAACGCGCCGCTCAAAAAACCGGGAATCCCAAACATTAGAATATTAATGGCCGCTCCGCTGACTACTTGATTGGCTTTGAAGCGGATACAAGTGACAGCGTAAATCGCGGCAATGAACAAACCCGCGGCGCAGGCTGCAAGCAAGCCTACCCAGGGACTGGCGTTCCCCAGCCCCAGCTTTGTGTCGGCAGCGTAAGTAACTGCTGCAGCGGTGAACGCTCCAGCAAGCATCTTGCCCTCAAGAGCGATATTAATCACACCGGATCGTTCGGAAAACATTCCACCAAGCGCGGCGAGCACCAATGGAGTTGCTACCCTCATCGTCGACAAAACAAGTGAAAGCGTGAAAATGTCTCTCATTGTTTACACCTTCGAGCGCTTCAATAGACCAAACCTGCCAAATGAACCGCGGAAGAACGCCTCGGCAGCGACAAACAAAATGATAATGCCCTGCAGGACCTGCACGATGTCTTTTGTTACGTGTTCAGAAAAGCCGTCCACATAGATTCCGCCATGCTGCAAAATCGCGAAAAGCAAAGCTGAAAGGATTACACCGACGGGGTGATTACGTCCAAGTAAAGCGACGGCAATTCCCGTAAAGCCGTAGTTGTCCGAAAAGCCGTCGTAGTAGCGATAGTGATATCCCATAACATCGTTAATGCCTACCATGCCTGCCAGGGCACCCGAGACGGCCATCACAAGAACGATTTGTTTGCGAATAGAGATGCCACCATACTCCGCGGCCGTGGGATTACTGCCAGTGGCCCGTATCTCGTAGCCCCATTTTGTTCGCCACAAAAAGAGATAGACCAGCCCGCAAGCGAAAAGTGCCAGGATGAAGGCAAGATTCAGAGGGATTCGTTCTGGTAAACCCGGAATAAATTTGCCCAAGCGTGCGATGTGAGCACCGTAGCCGATTGGAGCGGTTTGCAGAATCGGATCGCCGGGAATTTTGTAATGGTATTGCGTGAAATAACTGACCAGCAAGACGGCAATGAAGTTCAGCATGATGGTGTTGATGACTTCATGGGAGCCAAATCGAGCTTTCAAAACACCTGGGATCGCACCCCAGAACGCGCCCACAAGAATCGCCGCCGCAAAGCACATGGGCGCCAAAAGCCATACTGAAAGATTCGCGAACGTGATGCCGACCCAGGCGGTAGCAAAGGCCGCAATATATAACTGTCCTTCGGCTCCGATATTAAACAAGCCGCCGCGGAAACCGACGAGAACTGCAAGTCCGGTAAAGATCAGCGGAGTCGCCTGGAAGAGTGTGTATCCAATGCCATCCGGCCATGAAAGCGCACTACCCAGAAGCAGCCGGTAGGTCTCGATTGGGTTGTCGCCGATCAATACTATTAGGATCCCGCCGACAATAAACGCGGCCACAACGGCTATTAGGGGAAACAGGAGTTCGCGCAGAAGTTTCATCAGATTTTTGATTTTTGATTTGTGATTTTTGATTGCGCTTGCAACGAAGAGTTGCAATCGACAATCTGAAATCCAAAATCGAAAATGTGCTCAGTGTCCTCGTGTCATTAGCAATCCAATCTCTTCCAAGGTAGCCACCTTTGGATCGACTTCACCGGCGATTCGTCCTTCATGAATGATCAGCAAGCGATCTGAAAGGCTCGTCACTTCTTCTAACTCGGCCGACACCAAAAGCAGCGCGCAACCATCATCTCGAAGACCAACCAGCTTGCGATGAATAAATTCGATCGCTCCGATGTCGACACCCCTAGTGGGCTGAGACACCAGGAGAAGTTTTGGTCCCACGTAAAACTCACGCCCGATGATCAGTTTTTGCTGGTTTCCTCCTGAGAGTGCGCGAGCGGGAAGCGTCGGGTTTGCGGGACGTACATCGAACCGCTCAATGATCTCTCCAACACGTCGCTGGATTGCATTGTCGTCGAGAAAGATGCCGGCATACGAGACGATCGGTTTCCGATAATGGACCCCCAGGATGGAGTTCTCCGCCAGAGTGAAATCGAGTAACAAGCCACGGCGATGCCGGTCTTCGGGAATGTGAGCTATCCCCAGTTCGCGACGGGAACGCGCGCCTTTAGTTGCAATGTTCTTCCCTTCAAATTGGATTTCACCTGAAAGGCGAGCAGCGCCAACCAGTCCCGCCAGGGCCTCGACAAGTTCCGTCTGTCCGTTTCCCTCGACTCCTGCTATGCCAACAATTTCACCTTTGCGGACTTGAAAAGAAACATTGTCAACGCGCTTGCTTCCATCATTGGCGATAACGGTCAAACCCTTGACGATCAATTCAGTCTCACCAACCTTTGCCTCACCCTTTTCCACTCGCAACAGCACTTCTCTCCCTACCATTAACCGTGCCAACTCTGCTGCGTTTGTATCTTTCGTCTCCAAGCGTCCTACGACCTTGCCGTCGCGCATTACGGTGACTTGGTCTGAGATTGCCAACACTTCAGAGAGCTTGTGAGTAATGATGATGACCGTCTTTCCCTGCTTCCGCATGCGACGCAGGATCGAGAAAAATTCCTCAACTTCCAAAGGCGTCAAAACGGCGGTTGGCTCATCAAGTATTAAAAGCCGAGCATTTCGGTAAAGCGCTTTTAAGAGTTCGACCCGTTGTTGCTGACCGACGGAAAGGTGTTCGACAGGCTCGTCGGGATTAACGGCGAGCTTAAACTCTTCGGAAAGTTTGCGGATCTGCGACGCCGCGGAGTTTAAGTCGAGGGTAATCGCGCTACCGGGTTCGGCGCCAAGCACAATATTTTCAGCTACTGTCATCGTCTCAACCAGCATGAAGTGCTGGTGGACCATACCGATGCCAAGCGCGATTGCATCGTGAGGAGAATTGACCTCGCGCGCCTGTCCCTCAACCAGAATTTCGCCGCTATCAGCCTTATAGAAGCCATAGGCGATACGCATCGCCGTCGATTTACCTGCGCCATTCTCGCCCACGATCGCATGGATCGTCCCCGCCTCGACCTTAATATTGACGTGGTCATTGGCTAACACGGAGCCGAATTTTTTCGTAATGTCTCGAAGCTCAAGCATTGAGATGCGCTGTCAGTAGTCAGTGGTCCGTAGTCAGTTGTTTGTGTTGCTTAGTTCGATTTCGGCTTCCGAGTTTGTGCCGGCGAAGCATTACCTATTGACTTAAGGTACGCATTTAGCGACGGACCCAATCCATCGATAAGGGGCTTCAAGTTATCAACCTGCTTCCTAGTTAAGAGGTTTCTTTTGTACGCCCGGCGAAGCCAATGCTGCGTTTCATTTAACGAGCCCCTAGCCATACGCACGAATCTCTTATTGTCTAGAAAACGACCTCGTCCGCAGCCTTCTGAGACATTAGCTCCCACGCTGTCGGCAGAACGGACAACTTGTTTCCCAACTGTATCGCGCGCAAAGTTGTTCCAACCTAATACTATTTCCCAAATCTCATCCGCGAGTTTCTCCGATAATTGGTAAACTCGTAGTTTTTCAAAGTTAGTTCTTGCCATTTCATTCTCCTTAGGTGAGGTCCAGAGTGACCATCTAGAAAACTACTGACTACGGACTACTGACTACGGACCAGTGACTACTGACCTATTGTCCCATAGCATCCGTCACCTTAATCTCCCCAGCAATTATCTTCTTCTTTGCTTCTTCAGCTTCCTGAATTGCTTCTGGTGAAATGAGGTCCTTGTTGTTTGCATCCATCGCATAGCCCACACCGTCTTTTTCTAAACCGAAGACGTGCAATCCGGGTGAGAAGCGGTGATTCACTACGTCTTCGACGATGTTGTAAACCGCGTTATCAACGCGCTTTACCATGCTGGTGAGAACGAATCCAGGCTTGACCATGTTTTGATTTGAATCGACGCCAATCACGAAGTGGGTGGCGCGGCCATTCTGTTTGCCTTGTTGCTCAACGGCATCGAAGGCGCCGAGACCGGAATTACCGGCCGCGGTAAAAATGACGTCAGCGCCCTTGCCGATTTGCGCCAGCGAGAGTTCCTTTCCCTTTCCCGGATTATTCCAGGCGCTATCAGTCACACCAACGTAGTTTTGAATAATGCGGATGTTTGGATTTACGGATTTGGCACCTTCTTCATAGCCCTTCTCGAACCGATGAATTAGACCAATATCCATGCCGCCGAGGAAACCGAGGGTATTTGTTTTGGTGGCTTTCGCCGCCAGTATTCCCACGAGGTAGGAGCCTTCTTGTTCCTTGAAGACCAGCGAAGCGACATTTGGCAAGTTGCTCACGCCGTCAATGATCGCAAAATGTATGTTGGGATAATCTTTTGCGACCTGCTCCATGATGGGCGCTTGTGCAAAACCAACACCGATGATCAGGTCATACCGACGTTCTGCAAACGCGCGCATAGCCGGCTCAATCGCATTTGGAGTTCCCGGTTCTATATCGCGCAATACAATTGGCAAGTCCTTCGCAGCACGTTGAACTCCCTGCCAAGCGGCCGCATTAAAAGAACGATCATCCTTTCCCCCTATATCAAAAACTATTCCGACGTGAATTTTCGATTTGTCATCGGCCGCATAACTCTGATGGTTGCAGGACGACACCAGCATCGCAGCTAGACAAATCAAGAGCGATAGTAGTAAAGCCTTGTGTCTCATTCGTTGATTATTTCCTTGATGAGCTTTTCGTGGTCCGAAGGCGGTTCTTCGCCGATGCGATATGCATCCTGAATTCTTCGCGCTGCCTCACGAGCATTTGCGTCGTCCTCACAGTAAACAACACCAATCGTGTCGCCAGCGCTGACCCTGTCACCAATCTTCAGATCGGCCATAAAACCGACTGTGGGATCCACGACATCTTCGATGCGCACACGCCCGCCGCCGATGGCCGCGATTGCATGTCCAATCTCCGTGGTGTCGACGCTTGTGATGTAGCCAGAGCGTCGGGATTCTACCTTAAAGAATTCGCTTACCGAAGGCAGAAAAGAGGCCGGTGCATCGCATACGCGTGGCTCTCCACCTTGCGCAGCAACGTTGCGTCTTAAGACTTCCAGGGCGGCTCCGGTCTCCAACGCTCGCTGCAAACGGTGGTGAGCGGCGGCGAGAGTTTTCTCGACGTTGGCCAGCACAAGCATGTGGGCTGACAATTCCAGTGAGAGATCCAGAACTGGGCGCACAGTCTCGCTGATTTCACCCCGCAGAATATCAATGCATTCCTTTACTTCAACCGAGTTTCCTACGGCGCGGCCGAGGGGCTGATTCATGTCAGTCAGGAGGGCCCTCGTCTTAATGCCGCAGGAGTTTCCCGTGCTCA
>WNFR01009294.1_pt1 | contig 18369 bp, 14 predicted proteins | sample 5400221 | NCBI WGS metagenome assembly WNFR01 (sample SAMN13153357, study PRJNA577476) | soil metagenome | isolation source: 40 cm soil under Madrone tree | place: USA:California | collected 2016-06-14
ATCGTGCTGGTCGTTCGGGCCCGAAAATGATCCGGGCGCGCATCACTCCTCCCGTCGGGATCACGCTCTTCAATGCCGAATTGGGCAATGGAGAGGTCACCAGCCTGCGCATCGTGGGTCCACGCATCGCGTCGCTGGGCGAGGACCCTTTTCCGGGCGACACGGTAGTCGACCTCCAGGGCGACCGTGTGCTGCCGGGTCTCATCAATGCGCACGACCACTTGCAACTCAATAGCCTGACGCGGCCCGCATTCGGTAAGTCCTATCGTCACGTACGCGAATGGATTTCGGACGTCGATGCGCGACGGCGATCCGATCCAGACTTCGCGGCCGGCGTCGCGGTTGCGCGCGATGAGCGCCTCTTGATCGGCGGAGTGAAGAACCTTCTGAGCGGCGTCACCACCGTTGCACACCACGATCCGTTCTATCCCTACTTGTCGAGCGCCCACTTCCCGACGGGAATCGTCCGCAATTACGGGTGGTCGCACTCTTTATACGTGGATGGCGAGGCAAAAGTCAGCGGTTCCTGTCGGGCGACGCCCAGCGGTTGGCCGTGGATAATCCACGCCGCCGAAGGCCTGGACGATGAAGCCGCCGCCGAGTTCGAGCGCCTCGAGACGCTCGGCTGTCTGCGGCCGAATACCTTGCTGGTGCACGGTATCGCGCTCGAGCGCGAACAGCGGGCGAGGCTCGAACGCGCGGCTGCGGGTCTCATCTGGTGTCCATCGTCCAACCTGCACCTGTTCGGCAAGACCGCGGAGGTGACTGAGCTGGCGGCACGGGGCCGTGTCGCATTGGGCACCGATTCCCGCCTGAGCGGCGCGCGCGACTTGTTCGACGAACTGCGCGTCGCCGGTCAAATCGGTGGGCTCGAGGACCGAACCTTGGAGTCGCTGGTGACTTATGATAGCGCACGCTTGTTGAGGCTGGCCGATCGCGGGGAGCTGCGGGCGGGCGCCCGCGCCGACATTCTGGTTCTTCCCGCCCGCGCGCGCCTAGGCGCCGTGAATCGCGCCGACGTGCGCCTCGTGCTGGTCGGCGGTATCGTCAGATACGGAGACAAGGACTATGCTCAGCGCGTGGCGCCGCGCGCAGGGTGGACGGAAATACGGGTCGACGGCACGGCGAAGATCCTTGACGGTGATATTGCCCAGCGGCTGTCTCATGCGCGAACGAGCGAAGCCGGACTAGAGCTTTCAAACGTGACAGGGAGAGCGGCGTGACCGGTTCTGCGGACAGATCCAACGTCCGAACGACACAGGCTCGCGGCAAGCGATTCAAGGTCGTGCTCTACAATCCGCAAGCGGTGTTCTTCACCATGCCCTTGGCGCTGCTCGCCATCGGGTCAGAACTCGACCCGGATGTGTACGAAGTCGTGATCATCGATGCGCGACTCGATCCTGACGCCGAAAATACCGTGCTGTCTCACGTCGGCGATGCGTTGTGCCTCGGCGTTACCGTGCTGACCGGTGCGCCGATCTCCGACGCGCTTCGGATTTCGCGCGCCGCGAAACGCGCGCGTCCAGCGATTCCCGTCGTTTGGGGCGGCTGGCATCCCTCCATGTTCGCGCGCGAATGCCTGCTCGAGCAATCGGTCGATGTCACGGTTCGCGGCCAGGGTGAAGAGACTTTTGCGGAGATCGTCCAGCGGCTCGCCGACGGCCGCTCGCTGCAAGGCTGTGCAGGATGCACTGTCAGACTCGAAGATGGCACCATCGAGGAGAATCCGGCCCGGGACTTGGCGCAGGTCGATAAGTTTCGCGCGCATGACTATGGGTTGATTCCCGTGGAGCGCTACTACGAACTAAAAGGCAAGCGGCAGCTGGACTTCATCTCGTCTCAAGGCTGTAATTTTCGTTGCGCGTTCTGCTCGGATCCCTTTGTCTACGGACGCAAATGGGTCGGGCTCGAACCCGTCCGCATGGGGCTCAGATTGAAAGAGCTGTGGGACCGGTACCACTTTGACGACGTGAATTTTCAAGACGAGACCTTCTTTACGAAGGCCGGTCGCGTGCACGCGCTCGCCGATCAAATCGTAGAATCCGGCATGAAGATCACGTGGGCGGCAACCATGCGCGCCGATCAAGGAATACGACTGCCCGACGAAGTATGGGTACGTTGCAAGCAATCCGGTCTCCGCCGACTGCTCGTCGGCGTGGAATCCGGATCCAATGAGGTATTGAAGCGCATTCGCAAGGACATCAAGATCGAGCAGGTCTACGAGACTGCCGAGAAAATGCTGAAGTTCGGCATCGCCGGTCACTTTCCCTTCATCGTCGGTTTCCCGGACGAGACCGATGCCCATATTCAAGCGACTCTCGACTGCGCCAAACGATTGCGCTCAATGAGCCCGGACTTCCTGACGCCAATTTACTATTTCAAACCGTATCCCGGCAGCGCGCTGGTCATTGAAGCCGTCGCTCGCGGCTTTCGCCTCCCGGAAACACTGGAGGCCTGGGCCGAATTCGACTACGTGGCAGGCGAACCCGGCCCCTGGGTGTCTCCAGAGAAATTCGAACTCATCGAGCGCTTCAAGTTCTTTCACGAGCTCGCCTGGAAACGGGTGTCCCGAGGCAAGCGCCTTGTACAACGGCTCGCGCGCTATCGCTGCGGCAAGGACAACTATCGGTGGCCGGTTGAAATGCTGTTTACCCGCTGGCTGGTTCCGGTGCAGAAGCTGTCATGACTCCTCAAAGGCACATATTGCTGATCAACCCGACGATAACGTCCCGGCGCAGCGCACGCTTTCCTCTCGCGGTCCTCAATTTGTCCGCGGCGCTCGACGGAAAGTATGCATCGAGCATCATCGACGGAAATAAGGACCGGGACTTCATTGCCACCACTCTCCGGGCATTGGCCGGCGGACGGATCGACGCCGTTGGTATCAGCGTCATGGGAGGTCCCCAGCTTGTTACCGCCATCGCGGTCTCGCGCGCGATTCGTGAGCAATTTCCGGCGACGCCCATCATCTGGGGCGGTCATTTTCCTACTATTGCCGCGGAAGCATCGCTCAATTCGCCGTACGTCGACTACGCCATTCGAGGTCAGGGAGAGGAAACACTCGCCGAAGTTCTCGACGCCATCTTTCGTGGCGACGGCAATCAGGTCGGTGCGATCGCCGGCCTGTCATGGCGTTCCGGGGATCAAGTAATACACAACCGAAATCGGCTTTTCTCGGCAGCGAGTTTCGCAAGAGCGCTGCCCTACGAGCGCTTGGGAAATCCCCGGCAATATCTGGCCCCGACGTATCTAGGGCGGCGCACGACGGGCTATCAGGCTGCCTTGGGTTGCAGATTTCGCTGCACGTTCTGCGGAGTCGCTGGAATGTTTCGCGGCAAGACCGCGTTGCCTCCGCCCGAGCGGCTGGAAATGGATCTGCGGTTCCTCACCAGTCAACTCGGAGTGGATGCCGTGCAATTCTTCGACCACAATTTCTTCGATCGCGAGGAGGACACGGCGCCGCTACTCGAGGTATTGGCGAAATTCCAATTGCCGTGGTGGTGTTTTGCTCGTTCTGACGCCCTGCTGAATCTTTCGGATCGTTCCTGGGCGCTGGTGCGCAAGAGCCGGCTCCGGATGGCGTACATCGGGGCTGAATCTCCGAGCGATTGGTTGCTGCACGACGTCCGCAAGGGGACCAGTACCGATCAAACCTTGGAGGCCATCGAGAAATGCCGGAGGAACGGCGTCATCCCCGAGCTTTCGTTCATGTTGGCGCCGCCACAGGACCCGGAAGGGGAAACCGAGAGGACCTTCGAATTCATCCGTCACATCAAGCGGATTCATCCTAAAACCGAGATCATGCTTTACGTGTACGCGCCGCTTCCGCCCGCACCCGGCAGCAAAAATCCGCAAGTCGAGCGTGCGGTAGCCGAACTTCGCAACGGCGACGGCCGACCGATCGTGTTTCCGACGACCGCCGACGGTTGGGCCGAACCTCAATGGCTCTCATACTGGTGCCACACGGACGTACCTTGGCTCACACAGCGAATGCGCAACCGAATCCGCGACTTCACGACCGTGTTGGGGTGCAGATTCCCGACAATCACCGATATTCGCTCGCCTTATTGGGGAAAATCAGCGCTTCGCACCCTCGCATCGTGGCGCTATCGATATCAACGCTACGAGCGCCCCTGGGAACTCAATTTCTCGAAGCGTTTCATTCGCTTGTGGGATCCGCGCGTGTCGGGCCTTTGAAGATCGGCGAACGCGGCCGCAACATGAATCTGCTATTCGACATTTGGAGCATACTCACCCCGCGGCAAAGACGATGGGTGGTGTTGGCGCAAGTTCTCTCGATCGTGATGGCGTTCTCTACCGTCGCGGGGATCGCATCGATCGCGCCGTTCTTTTCGGCACTGGGCAACCCGGAATTGATTGACCACAGCGGACCTTTGCGCTGGCTTTATACGCATTTTGGATTCTCGGGCAAACGCAACTTCGAAGTTGCGTTGGGCCTTGCTTTCATGACACTGGTGTTCATTGCGAATCTAATCAATGTCATGGGCTCGTACGCAACGGCCAAACTGGCGTTGTGGATCGGGTCCGACCTACAGTCCTCCCTGTTCGCGGAATATCTCGCCCGCCCCTACGTCTTTCACGCAAGAACCCACAGCGCCATCCTCGCAAACAACGTCATTCATGAGACCGCTCGCGCGACCCACGAAGTACTTCAGAACATTTTCTCTCTGGTTACAAACATCGCCACGGGGACCTTGATCCTAGTATCGGTGATGCTGCTGAACCCGGCGATCGCCAGTGCGATGATCATTGCTCTGGCAGGAGGCTATATTCTCATCTACCTCGCCGTGCGCAACCGGTTGTTGCTTGCCGGTAAGATTCAGGCCCACTTCTACGGCGAACAGGCCAAGATCGTCGATGAAAGCCTGGGCGCGATCAAAGACATTCTCGTCCTTCGGATCCAGAATTTCTTTCGAGACGGCTTTGAGAGATCCAATCACGCGCTGGCGCGGTCGTCTGCTCACATCGAACTGATCAGCAAGAGTCCGCGGCATGTCATGGAATGTGTCGCAGTGATAGGGCTCGTTCTCCTTGTTCTGCTTGCAGGTGACCCCGGGCATGGCATCGGCTCCTGGCTCGGGCAACTGACCTTTTTGGGATTCGCGGCATACCGGCTGCTGCCGATCCTACAACAAGGATTTTCCTCAATCGCGAAAATTCGCAGCGCGGCGCCCGGTTTCGCGTCGATCACTCCGGATTTGCGTCTCGCGCGAGTCAGGAAATATGACGGCGGCACTCCCGATTCCTCGTGGTGGGAGCGTCCCCAACGGGAGATACAACTCAACGAGGTATCGTTTCGCTACGGGCCGGATCGGCCGGCGGCGATAAACGATGTCTCCTTGCGCATTCCTGCGCGAGCGGCGGTCGGTATTGTCGGCGCAAATGGCTCGGGAAAGACGACCCTTATCGATCTGATCGCGGGATTGCTCGTGCCCGGCATCGGCCAGATAGTAGTTGATGGAGTCGCTCTCGATGACGCGAATCGCGCCGCCTGGCAATCGCGAATCGCATATGTGCCGCAAAACGTCTTTTTGCTCGACACGACCATCGCGCAGAACGTCGCGCTCGGCGTTCCCGCGGGTGAAATAGATCACGGTCGGCTGCTCAGAGCAGCACAGTTCGCGCAACTCGACAAGTTCGTCGGCACTCTGCCCGATGGGTACGAACACATAGTGGGCGAGCGGGGCATGAGGTTGAGCGGTGGACAGCGCCAGAGAATCGGTATAGCACGCGCTCTGTACACGGATGCATCGGTTCTCATAATGGACGAGGCGACGAGCGCACAGGATGGCTTGACTGAACAGGAATTGATGGCGACGATCTTGAGACTCCGCGGACTCTATACCATCATCTTGATCGCTCACCGACTGAGTTCGGTACGGGCGTGCGACGTGATTTTCGAATTCGACCGCGGGAGAATCGCGGGGAGTGGAACCTATATCGAGCTGCTCAGGAATTCGGAGACGTTTCGCCAATTGGCTAACGTTCTTTAGAACCAAAGCGCAAACGCCGCCGGGCTCGGCGCCGGAGCGCAGACATCAATGCCTGCGGAACGATCAATCGAACGAATCCCTTCAGCACGCCCCACCACCATTGCGGGTAGCGCCACGAAAAACTCGACGCTCTTCGTAGAGTTGTCCACACCCCTCGAAAGTCCCCGTTAACGCCTTGTTCCCTTGCGAGTTTCAACGATGTTTCCGCGCGCATTTTTTCACAATAAGCACGGAGTTGCGGAACTGTCGTGAAATTTGCCATCTTTTCATAGAGTCGCATCCAGCCGGCGTGGTCACCAATCTTGTCGCTGCTGTAATGTTCGTTATGAGTGCGCACCGAGCATAGTGGCTCCCTCACGACTACAACTTCGCCTTTCATTGCAAGGCGCAGACACAGGTCGTGGAACTCGCCGAATCGTTGCTGTTCGTCAAAACGACCAACTTCGTCGACGAGACTTCGCTCGGCGACGACGGTCGGCATTGCGATTCCAATCTCCAGCGTCAGGAGCTGCTCAAAGATCCATCCTTCAGGACGAACAATTGTACGCAAGTGCATCTTAGCAAGTGGGTGGCCGTTATCATCGATTTGATCGCAAGCCGTGTAGCTCCAACGGCTGTTGACGCGATCACGCAGCGCCCCGATCTGCTTTTCCAATTTCGACGGCGCCCAAATATCGTCAGAATCGAGAAACGCCAGATAACGGCCGCCGGCAGCTTCGATGGCGGCGTTCCGGACCCTCGATGGATTGCCGGAATGTGGAAGCCAGATGATCCGTACTCGCGAGGTCGTTATGCTCCGCAAATACATTCTTGTTTCTTCGGCCGAGCCATCATCGGCGATGATCACTTCCCAGTCTGGGTAGGTCTGTGCGTACACGGACTCGATGGCCGATCTCAGAAATCTTGTCCGATTAAATGTTGGGAGAATGACCGAAACGCTCGGCATAGTCGGGAAGTTACCAGGCGGCACGAGTCCACGGGTCATGAGGATAACTTTCTTCCAGCCGTTCTTGCGGCGTTCCGACAGAGCTCCGAATAATCGCGCGCGATCTCTTCCAAATTTAGCAACGTCTCACCCAGGGCCGCCCGACGGATTGGCGCCGGCCGAGCTGGTACTGCGGGCAAGCGAGCGATCTCGATGTTGAGGGTCTGGACATCAATGACGCTCGCGAGTCCTCGTTCGATAAGGCCAGCGAATGGCCCACGAGCCTCGTCACTCAAGAAAAACGCCGGCACGCCAAACGCCGCAGCTTCCGCCGAGGCGCCGGAGGCAAGTGAGAGCAAGACGCTCATATGCCGGAGGAGCGCGGGCAACGGCGTGGACGATGCTTGGTCGACTATGACGTTGGGCATGCGGAGTGACAGCAAATGCAGGTATTCTTCGTCCTGATATGGGGCCGACGCAGGATGGCGGCGAATCCACCAGCGCCACTGCAAAGGCGCGGCTTCGATCTGCTTGCCCAGCGCAGCCCATTGCGTGCGGCAACCGCCGATTGGTTGAAGGGCGACGAGAATTTCGCGTTCAAATCTCTGGCCATTGCCGATAGCCTTGAATTTGGCGTCCCATGCTTTCGTTCCTGGATCGCTGTCGTCCAGGAACGATTCAAGCTGCGTGTGACCGCCGTGCACGCTGCGATGCCAAGGCAAGTCGAGCTGGCTCGCCCAGCTGCGGATGTACGCCGCGTCTTGTTCCGTCCAGTTCCAGAATATGGCCGGTAGTGTCGCATAGCCATTGTCGGGCAGCGCAGACCAGCCGTAGGCCTTGTGTGCGCCGTCCTGCGGACAATGTTGCAGATCGACAGAAAGAATTCCCTGGCGGCGGCAAGCCACTAGAAATGCAGCGCCATGGCCGGCGTAATAGGTGACCACGAACGCAAGTGCGGGTTTCACAATCCGTAGTACCCGCTCGAACGCCGAAGCGCTCGCGAGAACCACTCTTGCGCGTCGCTCTAGTTTGGCCCGACTGAGAGAGGGTGCGTGCACATCGTTTTGCGCAAGAAATCGCAGGACCCGATCGTGGTCAGGTAGCGCCACCGGTAGCGATATCGCTGAAGCACTAAGCGCACCCCAAACCGCGATCACATTCGAGGCGAAGGTGGGACGGTGCCACGGCAAGCGGGTCAGCTCACCACCTTGTATCAAAAATGTACTTAGACCGCGCTTTTCCAGCTCGGCGATAAGAGGTTCACTAAATCGGTCCTGCCACTCATCATCCACGAGGTCCAACGAGACGCCGTCGCCCAGAAAGATCGCGTGGGCCGGTTTAGGGCGCACGACCCAATGAGCAAGATCGCGCCTGCTCTTCCACAAATTGGTCAGCGGGGTCGCGACGCGCGCCATGGCACGTAGTGGAAGCGGCAGCGATGGAGGTGGGGAACTGCCCACGTGAACCCAATGCATGTCGAGGTATAGATCCATGCGCGCCAACGGCCATATTTCCACATCGCCGCATTTCCAACGCGATACTTGAAAATTGCGCTCTATCTCCTCGACGAGCACCAGAAATCGGCTATGAAAGGGCACGGCCACAAGCTCAACTCGGGTTGCCGGTATGAGTCGTTTCGCGCGCCGCCGATCCGCGCTTGCGGAATGCCACGTCGCGATACTTCACGCCTTCCATCAATCTATTATCACGGTCGAATACGGCATCGGGCGCCAGTTGCGCAGGGTCGACCTCGAGCACGGAATCAAAATCTTTGGACGCGGACGTATCGCAAAAACGGAAACTCGTCGTGTGCAGCAAAAGCAGCCCACCCGGCTTCAGACAGCGGGCAAAATCCGCCACCGTCCGTTCGAAATCCTCGAAACGCAAAAGTGGGTCGCAACGCTGGGCACCGGAGGTCGCAAGATCGCCGTGACACAACACTGCCAGACAGAAAATCGCGTCATAGGATTCCGGCTGTTCGGCTTCGGTGGTCGCTGCCGCCGCGAACGTTACCCCGGCGGATTTTTCCCGTCCCGCGCGTGCCAGGCAACAAGCGATGTTGTTTGGGTCGATGTCTATACCCTTGATGGCCGCGGTCGGAAAATATTCTAGAAGAGAGAACACTTCCTCTCCCCGGGAACAGCCAAACGACAATATGCGCAGACCGTGGACATTGCCGAGGCGCGCGCTCGCGAACTGGAACAGCCATGGATAGCGATTCGGCAATGTATGATTGTACGGCTGGAATCGGCCGCGTAAAGGCGATTGGATTCCGCGGTGTAAGGCGCGGCGCAAGGCGGCGCGGCTCTTGCGCGAAACATCCGACAACATACTCAAGGTCGGAAATTTCATCATGTCATTGTGCGTAAATGCTGGGCCGAAATGGACTCGATTCTATCGCCCCTCAGATAGACTGCGACTTTCCGCACTACTTCTTCGGCTGCGGCTGCGTGCATGTCGCGAGACCCACCCGCAATATGCGACGTGAGAAATACATTCGGCAGGCTGCGTAAGGGATGCGAGGCGGCCAAAGGTTCCTCCTCGTAGGTGTCCAAGCAGGCAAAGATGTCGCCTTGCTTCAGGCGCGCCAGCAGCGCAGCCGGTTCAATCAGAGCGCCGCGCGCCACATTGATGAGTATCGCCCCTGGGCGCAATTTAGCGAGTTCGGCCTTACCTAGGCAATGCCGCGTGTTATTGGTAAGGCCGCGATGCAGCGACACAATGTCGGCTGCCAGTGCCTCACTCAGCGACACAGGCGTAGCGCCGGTTGTCCTGATATCCGCTTCCGCGGCATTTTCGGAGTAAACCAGTACTCGGGCGTGCGCGCCGGCAAGGTGCTCCGCAAAAACCTGTGCGATTGCACCCCAGCCAATGAGTCCGACGGTGGTCCCCTTTAGATCGCGCGCCTCTACCGCGCGCCCGTCAGGCGCTTCGACCAATGGCTTGGCTGCCCTCCACAGCTCCAAGAAAAACGGTTCGGCGGCGCTTGCGTTCACCAGCGCAATGCCACGTGCCAGTAGCACTTCAGGCGCATGGCGCCCGAGCGACAATCCCACGACACCAACGATGGCAAGCTGCGGCAGCTTGGCCAATATGTCCGGCGCCAATGCGGATGAGCCGCGACCCAAAATAGCGGCCACGATATCGGGCCGCTCGTCGGTCGATCTTCTAACGTCCTCAACGGAGACAAGCCGGTAGTGAGGTAACAAGCGCGCAAGCGCCGGCAGCAATCCGACGGTTTGCGTGACTAGAATCGATTTCCCCGCCCGAGACCTCGGCGGTAGATCGTTTGGGGGCGCAATTTGCGGCAATTGCACTCGCCCGCTGAAGCCGTCTTCGATCAGTTCCGCGAGAAACAATGATGGTGCAATCGTGGTGATGCTGTGCGGAGGTTCCACACCGCTGCGGATCGCATACAGAAAAGAATCATGCTCCGCAGCGAAGCCATCGCCGATCGAAGGGAACGGTATGATCTCAGCTGCACCATCTTTCTCAATGGTTAGGCCAGTTCCTGCGACGCTATAGGTCTCGCCGAAGCCATGGAAGACATACTCCTCGCGGCGCGATCCCGCATTATTGGTGCACAGGAATACCCCCTGACCGCCGTCGCGCCAGCGCATGATGGCGGAAAAGACGCTCGGTTCCGTCCCACTTTCGTCTCCCACCAGTGCGGTCAATTGGTCGGGCAGTCCGTCCATCATGAAAACTAGCGCGTCTAGTCCATGAATTCCGTTGGCGCCAAGCCAGCTGCGCGCGCCGAATGGCGGCGGCCGGCCGTATTCGGGCTTGTGGAATACCGCCTCGGCGAAGCGCCATCTGGCCTTTCCGGCGTGCGCACGCACCGCGGCAAGGGATCTATAAAACCGTCGATTGTGACCCCCGACAGCGACGAGCCCGCGGATACGCGCGGTCTCGGCCAATTTGCACGCCTGTGCGTATGAGGGCGCGATAGGCTTTTCGACGAATAGGTGCTTGCCGCTTTGGAGCGCCGCCAACCCATATTCATAGTGCAGCTGCGCGCTGCCAAAAATATAGACAGCGTCAATATCATGCCGCTCCAATGCCGCGACCCCGTCCCCGCTGTCTTCCAAAAATCCGAATTTGCGACGCGCCGCCGCCGCGCGTTCGCGCTCGATGTCGCAGACAAGCGCAAGCACAACGTCCCCCTTGTCGCGCAGTTCCGCAAGAACAGGCAGATGCATCAGGACGGTCGTCGTACCCGCACCGATAACGAGCGCACGAACCGGACGCTCGACAGAACTTTCGGAGGGCAGAGACATCATGTCCGCCCGCTGTGATCACGGAGTCCGATCTTCAGAGCCAATAGGTGCATGGCTCGTTTTGCGAATCGGGCCGGCCAAACAGGATCGTGTCTTGTTCCTGCCATCGCATGTAACACCAGTCTGCGCAAGTCGTACTGCCGAGCCGAGTGAATGGCACCCAGAAGAGTATCTCGTGTGCGCGCCTGTTTGATCAACTCCCGCGCGCGTTTTGACAGAGCGGGCTTACACAAGTAGAGGTCGGTCATTCTGTTGTGTTCGCGCAGGATCGTATCCCATATCTCCTCGTTTCCGCCAAAAGTCATCGACTCGGGATGCATCCTGTATCGGCAGATCAGTTTTTTGGTCTCGGCATACCGCAAGCCGCTGAACGCGAATCGGAGCATGAACTCGCGGTCCCCCGCTACTCTGTAAGTCGCGTCAAACCGGCCAATCTTCGCGAAAACAGACCTACGGAAAAACCACGCATTGATTGAGGGATTGCCCAGCGTCGACTGAAACAATAAGTCGATTCCAGTTGGCGCAAGCCTTTCCATCGCGATCTGATCGTCATTCACGGTGTCGCGGAAAGTGACGGCCTCGCCTGCCAAGGCCATCACACTTTCGTCTCGGAATGCTTCGTTGACGGTCGAGAAGACGTCGTCAGCGTAGCAGTCGTCGGAATTCAATATACCGATGAGTTCACCCTCGGCGACGGCTAGAGCTCTATTCAATGCGTCGTACATGCCGCGATCCGGTGAGCTGAGAATCTTGAGATGCGAATATCGACCCAGGATCTCTAATGTGCCGTCCGTCGAGCCTCCGTCGGCCACGATGTGCTCCATATTGGAATAGCCCTGCATCAAAACGCTTTCTATGGCTTCGCCTACATAGCGCCCGCCATTCAGGCACGGAGTAATCACGGAGATTCTCGGACTGAATCGTTGAGCGCTCACAGAAACCATTCGGACTCCATCGCTGCGAACAGCAGTGACTCGTGATCGCCACCGCTCATTCTCCCGTGCCGTCACGCGGGCATTACAGTCGCACTACCTGCTTCCTTCGTCGGCGAGTGGTGTCTTACAGCCAAGTCGAAGGTTCTTTCAATGGAACAAAACGAAGCCCTCGCTTCCGCATGGTCTCGATCACGAATTCCGTGACCTTGATCACCTTGTTCTCGTCTCGATCAGCCAGCGCAGCCTCATTTCTGGGAACGCCGTCGTGCAACAGGATGATACCCCCGCTGTGAAACCTATCGATAGCCTCTTCAAACCGACGACAGAAGTCATCGAACTCAATCTTGTCTGCATTCCCTATTCTCCTGTGCAGCCGCCAATCGGATGCATCGATATCCCATCCATATCGACCGATATAGCGGTTGGCAAACGGAAGCTTATTTGCGATTTTTGTAAACTTGGGATTCGTCCATGCACCACCGGGTGCTCGGAAGGGGATTCGCTGCCGACTAAACCGCTCGATGCGCTCGTGACACCTTGTGATTTGATCCGGTATCTCGATGCTGTGGTCACCTCTAAATGAATCCAAATTCTGATGACTGAATGTATGGTTACCGATTCGATGACCGCATGCTACCAACTCGGATAGCGCCTCATCGTTCGCGTGCTCTCCAAGCACGAAGAACGTGGCTGAAATTTTTTCCTTCTGCAAGAGGCGACCCAGATCAACCGTGACGCCTTCGGTCGGGCCGTCATCAAATGTCAGGGAGTACTCGTTGTCCTCATATTTCAACCTATTGCCCTTCAATTCCTTGGCGAGAAACATGGCTGTCTCCAAATTGTCAGTGACTCTCGATCGGCGGCGATCAAGCCGCCGCCTTGCACAAGCGCATCTAGCGCAGCCGCTGAGGATACTACGGTGATCACATTAGTTTCGAGGGCGTAAAGTCCAAGGTATGGATTCCGCCGGCAAAATTTAAGTTCGGCAGTGGGTCTGCGAGGACATAAGAAATTGAACCGCGTTTCACCCTAAAGCAAAGGGCGTCCATGCCCTGTTAGACAATCCCGTGCAGATTTAGTCCAGAGAATATTTCTAGGCCGTGCTCGGCCACGAGCTTGCGAACCTCATGTTGCTGCCAAGATACAGCCTCGGGGGTGAAGTACTGCAACCAGCCTTTCTGGCGGTACGGAGCCCACCAGGACTCCGGGACATCGTAGATTTGCGTATCGCCATCTTCACGAAGCGTCCAATCGTATATCTGATTCAAATCCGCCGGCGACCGTTTGCCCGGATATCGTAGGGTTTCGATCATCTTGTACCACACTGCTTTGCTCTGAAGCCTAGACTTGTTGACAAATTGCAGATGGAACAAGCCTCCGAAGTTCTTGCCGGCAAACATGAGCCCATCATTGACGGCTTTGTAAGGAGTCCTGCGGTGCAACTGATATGCGTCCGACACTTTCCACCGGAGTGCGGCGGAATCACCGAACGCCCAGGGGATCTGATTGGTATCACCCCACGGTCCATCCCATCGAAAGACATTGGGTGCGTGATAAGTTGCAATCATAGGCAGCGATACAAAGCACCCCCGGGTGGGTTTTAGAGCGAGTTTGCGCAGGTCCGGAAATAGGTTTCCCGTAGGGACCTCGTCCGCGTCCACGATAACGAAATGGGTGCCACCGAGTTGGCGGCCTCGATCAAGCATCTCCTGCCGAACGTCCATTTCCATCCATTCCTGGTCGTCAGTGCGACGAATGCTGATCTGGCGATCCGGAAACTCGGCCTGAGCTTCGCGGATGATCTGGGCGGTCCGATCCGTGGAGCCGTGATCGGTAATCACCACAGCGTCGCAATACGACAGGCTTACGCGCAGCGATAGCCCCAAAACCCAATCTTCGTTACGAGTCGCGGTAAGAGCAATAACCTTTGGCGCGACGCCGGCGGGCGTTGACCGACCCGTCCGCCTAAATAGCCTCCTAAAAGACTCTGGGGCCTTGCGGTAACTTTTCACATTGCAAACACTCAATGGTGATTTGTGACTCAAATCGGCTGCTAAGCCACGGAGCGATTCGCGTGGTCCGTAGTAGTTGGGATAAGAACACCCGTAAACGTTACCATACCAGTGGCAATAGGGAACTAACGGCTTATGACTACCAAAAACCACGGCATGGTTCCCCATCTTGAATCGGGTCCATTTGGAGAAACGAGCCCCGACCGTGGTCCTCCGATTCCTTGTCGCGAGACAGTAGTACCGCATTGCAACTGTGATGGACTTCGTGCGCTTGCGGTATTTTCGGTTGTCATTTCACCGGACCGCCGGACGTCCTTCCCTTGATGCATGCCTACTCGCGATGTCCCGTGAGACTGCATTCCTCGTCACTTCAAAGACTTGAGCAGTTGCGTCTGCAATTCATCGGCGAGGCTCTCAACATAGCGTGATGTCAAGTGATCACTATCCCGATATTTAACGAGATCCCCTTGCTCCGTTGCACAGCTATCACTGCCGCAGATTGCATCCGACATGTCGATGATTCTGACATTTGCCATATCGGCGGCAGCATGAACCTCTGCTTGATAGATATCGGGGCTCAGCGCATTCCTTCGACTCAACGGAGGGCAAGTCGCATGGCCGTTCCATGCCAACTGCGCCAAACATGGCGGGACATCGTAGTCGGCGTGAGGCGTATCCCTGATGAAGCGTAGAGCGATCCCATGCCGTGCGATCGCGAGAAAGGTGTCCCGCGATCCCTTCTCCCAGTCCGAGGCATCGATTAGTCTCGAACTATTGCGTTGTTGATAGAGTGACGAGCTGGACATAATGACCGCGTCCGGGTGCAACTCTTGGATGGTCGCTATGGTCAGCTTCCTCCATCGCTCACATGCCTCAATGGCCCGCGCGTTACGCAAAATGCTGATATTCATGGGAGAGCAAGCAGATTTTATGACGGTAACCAGCTTCCAATGCCGCGATTCAGCAATAATTTTCATCGCCGGAAACCATTGAGCGGCATGGGAATCGCCGTACAGAACTACCGTCGATTCCGGGTTGGAGATTTCTCCGAAAGAGCACAGGTTTGGGTTGCCGTCGCTCAAATCGGCCGTGCATCCAGTCCTGTAGAAAGAAGGCACATCGTTGCGCGCCTCGTTGAATTTGCGAAACTGCGCCGAATGGTTCAATGCGACCCACCACATCGCGAGCCCGCCGATGCATATCGTCATGGAGAGCCCGACGAGCCCAAGGCTCAGCAGAGATCTCGAACCAAGGTAGGAATTGAATCGGATAGGATTTTCAACGGTGACATGGGTAATAGCCGCCAATAGAACGGACAATACGATGCACCCGGCTCGAACGGCAGCCGAGTGATCGGCAACAATCTCCGGCGCTATCATCAGTACGGGCCAGTGCCACAAATACAGCGAATAGGAAATTCCCCCGACGTATTGCAATGGACGCCAATTCAACAGGTGAGCCACGAGTGAGCCTGGCGCGCCGGCTCCGGCTTGGAGTACGGCGAGTGTTGCAAGAACAGGAATCGCCGCGACGAACCCTGGAAACCTCGCGGAATCGGTCATCAAAGCGCCGCACAATATCAAGATAATCAGGCCTGCGGCTCCCAGCCACTTGCACAGATTCTCGTGTGCAGTCATCCAGTGGAGGGGAACAAAGGCGAGCAATCCGCCAATGCTGAACTCCCAGGCGCGGGGCGGCGACAGGAAAAATGCAATGACTTGATTCCACGCCGTAAGCCACACGCAGCCGATGAACGATATGATCGTTGTCGCTGCAATCACAAATATTCGACTTCTGACGCTCTTGACCACTTTCTCCAGCAACAGAAGAAAAATGGGCCATACCAAATAAAACTGCTCTTCGACTGCCAGAGACCATGTGTGCAGCAGCGGTTCCTTTCCCGAGCCCTGCAAAAAATAGTACAGCTGTATGCGCGCGAAATATAAATTACTGGAATAGAGTACCGTCGACAGAGCCGCTCTCAAGACATCCATTTGCGCAATCGGGCTGGCAATAATGGCTTGAATCAGGCAAACGATTACCACGACGAGAGTCAATGCGGGGAGCAGACGGCGAGCTCTGCGGGCGTAAAACCTGGAAAGGTCGATTCCTCCGGATGAGTTCAACTCTTTCGCCAGCAGACTGGTGATCAGATACCCCGAAACGGCGAAGAATATATCGACGCCAATGAAGCCTCCTTGCAGGAAGGGCAGCCGGGCGTGATAAAGAACAACAAGAATGACCGCCACGGCCCGCAAGCCCTCAATATCGGGCCGGAACGGAACATTCATGCGTCGATTGGACTGCCCTAGCTCGGCACCTAGATTCTCCACGATCTTCTTTTTCCTCCCGATCGAATCCATGACTGCTATTTCCGCTTTGACGTATTTTTCGCAATCCCCGGAGTTGCTCAGTCCGTGGAATACCCCAGGAAACTAGAGGCGGCCGGCGCTACCAATTGATCAAACACCATACGGTGAAAATGCCGGCAATCGTGCCAGTTATGAAAATCAGACAGCAATGGTGAATCGCGGTCAGCTTCGACAACGGAAAGTTTCGGAATGGCACGCAACTGTTGCAGGTAGTCCTTTACAGCAGGATCGTCAAAGAGGTCACTCTCCCATTTATTGAGCGGAACAATCCAGACAATCACCTTGAAATGATACCGATCGGACATGCCGGCAGTGTGCGTCCGCTTTTCGTTCCGGCGCGCTTGGCTATGGCGCGACCACAGGAGTAATTGAAGGAAACCGAGGCCAATAAGAGGGGAACGTATTTGGGCGACCAGTAGCCGTAAAACAAGAGCGAGGCAAGTGCCAGCCACGCGGCGGCCAGCTTTCGGTTCATGCGCCCCAAAAGGAAAAATACCATCAAAGCTGCGGGAAGGAACCCAAAAATGAATTCGAAGCTATTGAAGAGCATTTTGTGAACTCAAATCGGCCTTTGCGCAACGCAGCGAAATGTAGACCGTAATTGCGTTACTTCTTCTTCATAACGATTAGGAAATGATCTCCCATCCCGCGAATCACCGGCCAACCGGACACACGCCGATCCAGGCGCCACAACCGCTCGTGCCAGCGAGCGTGCTTCTCACGCACCCACGTCAAATAGGGAGGTGGCGCAAACACGCACAATCCGCGAAAGTGCTCGAGCGTGAATTCCGATTTGAAACCTCGATAGAACTCGCGTGGGCCGTAGTAGTGCGTCCAGATGGTGTGGTTATTCATGCTGACAGGCACCACGTTGCGCGCAAAACGCACTTTCGCCCGCGCCCATCGCCGACGTTGCAAATAATGTGCAATCTCCCATGGGCAGATCCGGCCGATCACCGTGAACACGAGCGCGCCGCCGGGCCTGAGCAGGCGAGCACATTCGCGGGACACTTCGGCAAGATCGGGAACGCAATTGAGCGGGCCAAGATTCGAGTACGCGCCGTCATACCCGGCGCCGGCATCCAAGCGGTGCAGCTCGTGAGCGCCCACGGCAATCGCTTGGACGCGATCCGTCAAGTTCTCGCGCTCAGCGCGATCTCTCGTCCGCGACACCATCTGAGGCGACCAATCAGTCGCTGTGACGAAATGACCGAGTTGCGCCATGCGGATGGCATCGAGGCCGGTGCCGCAGCCCAAGTCGATCAGTCGGCTGCCTCGAGAGAACGTCGCATCCAACCACTGCCACATTTCGCTGCGCATGTCCTGGATCAGAGCATTGTTGCCACGCGGACCGTCGTAGTCGGCGGCGACACTGTCGAAAGCGTCTCGCGTGTTGCGCAATTGCGGTCCTGAGAGCAATTGTGTCGGCGAGGTGATATTAGTTTTGTTCATGGTTCAGAGAGAAAACGCAGGTCGCTACGACCATTAACGTTCCGACACGGTACTAACCTTGTTAGTGCCCCAAAAGACATAAAATGTTACCTGATCTACTATCAGATCCGTTTGGTGAACGATCCCCGACGCTGGCTCGCAAGCCCCTGGAATTGCTGGGGGCAAGATTCCGGTTCGACAGCAACAGTCCAGAGTTGCTTAGTCTCGTGGACTCGGCCTACGCAGGCCTACCGCATCATCGGTTATCGGCCGAGGCACCGGATTTGCGAGTCAGACTTCTGCTGACGCCCCCTCATGAGGCGTACGAATCGGTCGGGGGTCGGCATTCCCGCAACCGCTCGGAGCCGCCGCCGCTCGCAATGTTACATGGCGCAGGTCT
>WNFR01002713.1_pt1 | contig 18366 bp, 20 predicted proteins | sample 5400221 | NCBI WGS metagenome assembly WNFR01 (sample SAMN13153357, study PRJNA577476) | soil metagenome | isolation source: 40 cm soil under Madrone tree | place: USA:California | collected 2016-06-14
CGCGGGAGTACAAACATCGGATTAGAAACGCGACCGACGCGGATATTTTATTTAAACAGATTGTAGCGCACGATGGCGTAGATGGCGTGGAAGCCGTCTTTCCAATTCACTTTTTTGCCTTCGCTGTAAGTGCGGCCGTTGTAGGAAATGCCCACTTCATAGATGCGGTATTTCGCTTTGGCCAATTTCGCCGTGACTTCCGGTTCGAAGCCGAATCGGTTTTCGCGAAGATCGAGACTTTTGATCACCTCGGCGCGGAACGCTTTGTAGCACGTCTCCACGTCGGTGAGGTTCAGGTTGGTAAACATGTTCGAGAGCAAGGTGAGGAATCGATTGCCGACCATGTGCCAGAAATACAAAACGCGATGCGGCCGGCCGCCCAAGAAACGCGATCCGAAGACCGCGTCGGCCTTTCCGGAAAGGATCGGCTCGAGCAGAGTGGGGTAATCGGTCGGGTTGTATTCGAGGTCGGCGTCTTGGACTAAAACGATGTCGCCGGTGGCGGCAGCGATTCCGGCGCGAACGGCAGCGCCTTTGCCCTGATTCCGGGGTTGGTAAATGATTTTGTCCGCGACAGCGGAAACTTTTTCCTTGAGCACATCCTGCGTTCCGTCGGTTGACGCGTCATCCACCACGATGATTTCAATCTCGCCGGCTTCGGCCGCGCGCACCGCGCGCACGATCTGCTCGATCGTGTTGCGCTCGTTAAAAACCGGAATGACGACGGAGATTTTCATTGCTGGCGCCGCGAGAAAATGCCAAGCCCACGCGCAATTGTCGATCTTCTACTCGCACCGAGCCAAAAGTACGGCGGTCACAGACCGCCGCTACAGCTTCAGAGTGCACCGTGCAGGGATCGAACCTGCGACCCAGTGATTAAGAGTCACTTGCTCTACCAGCTGAGCTAACGGTGCGGAACGATTGGCCGCTGCCGATCGAAGGAAGCCGAAATTACTCATTCAAAGGCAAAGCTCAATCTGAACTTCGCCAATTTACGGTTGCGATTGCAACCGCAACGACGCTGCATTTACACTGAGTTGTCGCATGGCAAAAAACTTCAAAGATCTTTCCGAGGCGGAGATCCTCGCCCTGGCGATTTCCAACGAGGAAACCGACGGCCGCATTTACTCGGATTTCGCCGCGCGCCTGAAGGACAATTATCCGTCCACCGCGAAGATCTTTAAAGAGATGGAGGCCGAGGAAGATAATCATCGGCGTCAATTGATCGACGAGTTTCGTCGCCGGTTTGGCGATCACATCCCGCTGATTCGCCGCGAAGATGTGAAAGGCTTCATCAGCCGAAGACCGGTCTGGCTGACTCAGGGTCTCGGGATCGACACCGTGCGGCGTTATTCCGAAAGCATGGAAGCTGAGACGCAGCGTTTCTACGAGCGCGCAGCGCAGCGAGTGAGCGATGCTTCCACGAGAAAACTTCTCGGCGATCTCGCCGAAGCCGAACGCGGCCACGTGGTTCTTGCCGACGAACTGCAGAAGGAACATCTGACCGCGGGCGCGAAAGAGGAAGAAGACAAAGCGCATCGCCGGCTTTTCGTTTTGCAAATCGTGCAACCGGGATTGAGCGGGCTGATGGATGGTTCGGTTTCAACATTGGCGCCCGTTTTCGCGGCGGCGTTCGCCACGCAGAACAGTCACGCCGCGTTTCTGGTCGGCCTGGCGGCAAGTCTCGGCGCTGGAATTTCAATGGGTTTTGCCGAAGCCGTCTCCGACGATGGAAGCCTGACCGGCCGCGGGAAACCGCTGCTGCGCGGAATCGTTTGCGGATTGATGACGACCGCCGGCGGAATTGGTCATTCGTTGCCGTATTTGATTTCCAATTTTCGGACCGCAACTGCGTTGGCGATTTTCGTTGTGGCGATTGAGCTCCTGGTAATCAGTTGGATCCGTAAACGCTACATGGACACGCCGTTTTTGCGCGCGGCATTGCAAGTGATCGTCGGCGGCGCGTGCGTGTTCGCCGTCGGCATTCTGATCGGCAGTTCGTGACAAGATCGACAACGACTAAGATCGATATCTATTGGTGGCGATGCCGAACGCGGGCACAAAAATCGAAGACTACGGTTTTCTGAGCGACACGCAGACCGGCGCGCTGGTGAGTCGCGACGGATGTGTCGATTGGCTTTGTCTTCCTCGCTTCGATTCGAGCGCTTGTTTTGCGTCGTTGCTCGGTGACAGCAAAAACGGGCACTGGCGATTTTTCACCGAGGAGAAGATCGACAAGATCAGCCGGCGCTATCGCGGCGATTCGTTAATTCTGGAAACGGAATTCGAGACGGCAACCGGCGCAGTGCGCCTGATCGATTTCATGCCGCCGCGCGGCGAAAATCCGGATCTCATTCGCATCGTCGAGGGATTGCGCGGCGAAGTGGCGATGCGGATGGACCTGATCATTCGGTTTGATTACGGCCGGACCATACCGTGGGTGCGACAACGGCACGGCGGACTCGAAGCCGTCGCCGGACCGGACGGATTGATTCTGCGAACGCCCGTCGAGACTCGCGGCGAAGATTTGAAAACCGTCGCAAGCTTTACTGTCAAACAAGGCGAGCGCGTGCCGTTTGTGCTGACCTGGTTTCAATCGCACAAGCCGCCGCCGCGCGCGATCACTCCGGACCACGCGTTGCGCGACACGGAGAAATTTTGGGCTGATTGGACGAAGAACTTTCAATGGCACGGTGACTGGAAGGACGCGGTCCTGCGATCGGTCATCGCGCTCAAGGGTTTGACCTACGCGCCGACTGGCGGGCTCGTCGCCGCGGCCACGACTTCGTTGCCGGAAGAAATCGGCGGCGTGCGCAATTGGGATTACCGCTACTGCTGGTTGCGAGACGCGAGCTTCACGTTGTTTTCGATGATGCAGGTCGGGTATAGCGAGGAAGCGAAATCGTGGCGGGAATGGTTGTTGCGCGCGATCGCCGGCAGCGCGGCGCAGATGCAGATCATGTACGGAGTCCACGGGGAGCGGCGGCTCGACGAAATTCAAATTCCGTGGTTGTCCGGTTATGAAAACTCAAAGCCGGTGCGTGTCGGCAATGCTGCGTCCGAACAATTTCAGCTCGATGTTTACGGCGACGTTTTCTACGCGCTCTATCACGCGGAGATCAACGGATTGAAAACGAGCGAACCGGAGTGGCGGTCGCAAGTTGAGCTGATCAAGTTTCTTGAATCCGCTTGGCAGCAACCGGACGATGGGATCTGGGAAGTGCGCGGTGGCCGCAAACATTTCACGCAATCAAAAGTGCTGGCCTGGGTCGCGTTCGATCGCGCAATTCGGCTGGCCGAGTGTTGCGGGCATTCGAAACCGGAACCGATCGAGCGCTGGCGAAAAATTCGCGCGCAGATCCACGATGAAGTCTGCGCACGCGGTTATAACATCGACAAGAAGGCGTTCACTCAATTTTACGGATCGGACGCGCTCGATGCGAGTTTGCTGACCTTGCCGTTGTTCGGATTTCTGCCGGCGACCGATCCTCGAGTGGTCGGCACAGTCGAGGCGATCGAGCGCGAGCTGATGCAAGGCGGTCTCGTCTTGCGTTATCGCCCGGCCGAGGAACGCGTTGACGGTTTGCCCGGGCGCGAAGGCGTTTTTCTGCCTTGTTCGTTTTGGCTCGCAGCGTGTCTTCATCTCATCGGTCGCAAGGTTGAAGCGAAAGAATTATTCGAGCGGCTGCTCGGTTTGGGGAATGATCTCGGCCTCTTTTCCGAAGAATACGATCCAGTCGACCAACGGCAGCTCGGAAATTTTCCGCAGGCATTCACTCACGAAGCGTTGATTCAGGCCGCGTGGATCTTGAGCGGCGGGCAGCCAGACTAGACCGGTTCCCAGATTCCGGGCGTGGCGAGCTCGATCATGTGACCGTCGGGATCGCGGAAATACAAACTCCGCGCGCCGGTTTCCCAATTTATTTGAGGATTACATACTTGCCACAAGAAATAATCCTCTTTCAGCGTACTCGCGCTGGAAAAAATTATGCCTGAGTGTGGCGCGCGTAGTGACGATCAACCCGTTTCGGCAAAAGCCGCTTGCGTCCTCGCTGACGGCGTCGCGCGAGTGTGGCGCGGCCGCCTTTGGTCCGCATGCGCGCGCGAAAACCGTGCTGGCGTTTGCGTGTGCGCTTTGATGGTTGATAGGTGCGTTTCATAAGGCCGAGAAATATTTCCGGCGCGAATTGAGAGCGGTTACCTTAGGGTGGAGCAAGGGATTGTCAATGCGAGCCGGACGCACGATGTCGATCTTCGATTCACAAGTTGCAAGGGCGTGCTATTTCTGGAATAAGCAATGCAAACGGTGAGCGAGAACGTCGTCATTGAGCCGGCTACCGAGGCTGATTTGGATGAGCTGTCCGACATGCTCGGTGGACTCTTCTCCCAGGAAAGTGATTTTCGCCCTGACAAAGACAAACAACTTCGCGGTCTTCGACTTATCTTCGAACAGCCGAGCCGCGGCCGCGTCTTTGTCTTGCGACGCGATGGCGTGATCGTTGGCATGATCAACCTGCTCTTTACGATCAGCACGGCGGAAGGCGGTTTCGTGGTCGTGCTCGAGGACCTCGTGATCCATAAAGAATTCCAGGGTCACGGCTACGGTGCGATGCTCCTCAAGCACGCGATTGAGTTCGCGCGCCAGAAAAATTTCCTTCGCATCACCCTGCTCACCGATCGCCCCGAGAACCAGGCGCAGGAGTTTTTCCGGCGACACGGTTTCCACGAATCGTCGATGATTCCGATGCGCCTCTTGATCACGTCCGAAGCGGACCAGTCGCAGGTGAATCTCTAACCGCGACTACGGAATGAAGCGGTGAATCGCCCGCCGCAACCGGTACCAACCGGCCGTAATCGGATTGGCCGGCTCGGCGCGGCGTCGGCGGTTGGCTTGCTCGTCGTCTCTCACGACCAGTACGAGAAGCAGCTGACCGCTGCCCACCTGCGGACCTTTGATTACTAACGGACTGCTTCGGCTCAGGTTGGCATCGGTTTCGAGCAGAATGTCTTTCTCCTTGTAGAGCTTGAGATTCAGTGTGTAGCCGCCGTCATTTTCGCCGCGAGCATCGACATGGAGCGCGAAGTATTTGCTGGCCGCGAGCCAGTCTTCCTCTCCGGTCTTGAGCGTTTTGCTCGACTGGCCGATCAACTCGAACTGATTGTAGCCGAATAGGTCCTTCAATGTTTGTTCGAACTTCGTCAGCTCGGGAGGAATTGCCGCCGGTTGGGGAACGTTCTCCGCAATCACGAGGCCGCTCCACACTGCGTGCGCCGCGTTAGCCGACACCACGCCCACTACCAACATCACCAGCACGGCGATAAGCAGGGGCCTCAGCATTGATTGGAACTATTTTGCTGCGTAATCGGACGGCAGGGTTTGCAGGCCTTCAGTCCACAGCACGGTTACCTTGTTGTCGTTCTTGATCTCGAAGATCGAAATCGTCGCGTGCGGGTTTGCTCCCGGATCGACGCGCGAATTCAAAATTTGAGTGAGATACTCCGACTGTTCACCGGGTTGATGTTCCCGGACAATCGCAACCGTGCAGATCACGAACAGGGCAAGCGCCGTTGCGCCGCACCAAACAAGGCGCGGCAACGTCCACCATTTCGATCCAAATCCGCGGCCGCGCGAGCGTTCTTCACCTTCGCGGGCAATGCGCTCGCGGATCTGATGACTGAAGAATTCCTCATTCGTTAATGCCTGAGCGGCGAGTTCTTTTTTCAAGAACGCGCCGAGCTTGTGCGCGTCTCGCTTCTCGGCTTCGGCTCCCGCGAAATCCGGCAACGACGATTCGAATTTAATTAATTCTCTGCCGCTCAATTGGTCATCGAGCCAGGCAGTCCATTTTTCTTCAAACGTTTTCATACACGTCCCTCAGGGTATTTTGCAATTTCTTGCGGGCATAAAAGAGACGCGACATCACGGTGCCGATGGAGCACCCAAGGCTCTCAGCGATCTCGTGATATTGCATCTCCTCAATTTCTTTCATCAAAATTACTGCGCGATGTTCCGGCGAAAGCTGGGCGATCGCCTGGTCAATCCGCGCCCGGATTTCTTTGCCTTCCATCCGCTGGTGTGGAAGCGGATCGGCTTTTGGCACGGTCTTCGACGCGGGGTCGATCTCTTTCAGCTGGATCGCGTCGTCGAACTCCGCGCCACCGGCTTTGATCTGCCGCTTTCGCAGCCAGTCAATCGTCACGTTCATCACGATCCGATAAATCCAGGTATAAAACGATGACTTTCCGCGAAAGCGCCCGATCGATTTCCAAGCTTTGATAAAACTGTCCTGAGCCAGATCCCAGGCGTCCTGCTCGTTGTGGACCATGTTGTAAATCATAGCGAAGACTCGTGTTCGGTAACGCGTCACCAACTGGTCGAATGCCTCGGAGTCACCGGCCTGGCATCGTTTAACCAGTTCCAGTTCCGACACATCGGCTTGAGCCGGAGTCGCTTCCGTTTGCATATTTCGACGGAGGTGACCGCTATTTCATTCAACTCCGATAGCCTTCGGAGCCGAACCGTCGTCGCCACTCGCCGCGGTACTCGCCCATCAAGCTGATGATGCCGTCTCGCACCTGAAAAAGTCGTTGCTGCAGAACAGAATACTGACGGGCGGCGATCAGTTTCTCGGACAATAATTTCGCCGCGGAATCCAACGAGACGGTGATCGCTTTCAGCGCACGCTTCAGATACGCGATTGTCATCCCGAGCTCGTCCACGTCATCATCGCTTAACGCAGCCGCGAGTTTGGCGCTGGCGAGCGCCGCGTGGGTCGCAAGCTTGATCGCCGCGGGCTCATTTTGCAGAGCGGCGTTTTGATCGAACAACTTGTCGATCCAAACAGTTAGCGCGAACGCGGCGCGATAGAGAACGTGGTCTTCAAAAGTCTGAGCTGGGTTGTCGATCTCTGTAGGGGCGGCTTGGCCTGGCCAATCTTCTTCTAAGAGGGCGTCTACCTCGGCGCTCCAGTCCTCGGCCCCGGATGTGTTGGTCCAGCCCATCTCGCGCGCAATGATTTCATCGCGATGTGGGTCGTCGATGTATTTCTCCAGCAGATCCATGTACTTTTCGGTCCGTTGGTCCTGCTGTTGGAGGAACCGTTCCCAGTCGTATTCGTCCCAAATCCCTTCCGGTTGCCGATCGAAGTCGGACATAGCGTGACTAAACGCCACCTTGCGGCGATGCGCAAAAGGTTTCCCGCAATTTACGTAGCCGCAGATTGCAGCTCGCGTTTGGTTTGCAGACGCAATTGTCCGCAGGCCGCATCGATGTCGTGGCCTTTTTCGCGCCGAAGCGTGGCCGGAACGCCGTTCTGACGAAGAATAGACAAATATTGCTCTTGTTGTTCTCGGGAGGGGCGTGACCATGGCAGTCCTTCGACGGTGTTGTAGGGGATAAGATTTACTTTGGCCCCGAGCCGGTGCGCAATCCGGCCCAAACGGCGCGCCTGATCGGGGGAATCATTGACGGTGTCGATCAAAATGTATTCAAACGTCAGCCGCTGTTTTTTTTTCGAAACGTAATAGTCACAGGCGGCAAGCAGCGTTTCTAAATTGTAGCGGCGATTGATCGGCATGATCTGGTTGCGAACGTCGTCTGTGGCACCGTGGAGCGAGATCGCGAGACGGATTTGAAGCTGCTCGTCAGCGAGCTTGCGGATTTGCGGCGCCAAACCGCTCGTCGAAACGGTGATGTGCCGGGCGCCAATTCCGAGACCCCAAGGTGCATTGATGATCCGGATCGCGCGCATCAAGTTCGTTAGGTTTGCTAACGGCTCGCCCATTCCCATGAACACGATGTTGTCGATCTTCTCGCCGCTTTCTCGCTCGACCGCGATGATTTGATCGACAATTTCGTTCGGCCGCAGATTTCGAGAGAAGCCGTCGAGGCCGCTCGCGCAAAATTTGCAGCCGTAAGCGCAGCCGACTTGCGTCGAAACGCAAATCGTTCGCCGGTCCGAGCGTGAGCCGTAAAGCGCGGGCGAAGCGGGGATGAGCACGCTTTCGATTAGATTCTCGTCCGCGAGACGAAAAAGAAATTTGCGCGTCGTGTCGCGCGAACCGAGAACGCGGACGATGTCGATCTTGTCAAAGGCGAACCGCTCTGCCAGGCGTACGCGCACCTCGCGTGGCAAATCGGTCATTTCGTCGAACGATTGCGCGCGTTTTTTGCAGAGCCAATCGGCAATTTGTCGCGCGCGATAATCCGGCTGACCGAGTTCACGGACCTGCTTCTCCAGCTCGTGGAACTCAAGCGATTTAATGTCCGTTTTTGCCGCCACTCTCATCTCGGAATTTACGGGTACTGGGTGAGCGCGGCAACCCGGGTCAGTCACAGCGATTTTGGTGGAGAAAACTGCGGAACCGGCTACGTTTCGCGTCGCTCATGAAATACTTGTCGATCTTAGTCATTTATGCGGCGGCAATTTACGTCCTAGGCGGTTGCGCTGATACCGGCACGCCGTCCACGACTTCTTCGAGCCGCAGTGAAGGAGTTGCTGGCGAAAAAACCAGCGGCGCCGAAGAGCGCGTCGGAGCGGGTATAAACGGAATGAGTCCAAGCGCTCAGGTGAAATGGTGACGCTTCGTCACCGCTGATCGCTCGATTTGCGGCGATGACGAGTCCTCGGACGCCGCTGATGCTTGGTTGGGAGGCCGCGCGCGCCAACGCAAGGCCGGCGCTCATCATTCAGGCGCTAATGCTAGCGCTCGCTGTCACCTTCTACACAAACTCCGCGGTCGCTGATGCGCTCGGCGATCTCGCGGAATACAAACATGCGCATGGATTAATCTTCGTCATCGTCGCTTCGGTTATCGCCGGAGCTGTGATTCCCGAAACATTTCTGATCGTGTTCTTTCAACGTGGCCGGCCGCAGCGCGTCAATCTTCGCAATCTCGCGTTCACGATTCCGGTGTGGGGTTTTGATGGATCACTTGTCGATCTTCTCTACCGCAGCGAAGCACATTTGCTCGGTGACATTGCAACGCTGCCGGTGGTCGCAGGCAAAATTCTAATCGATCAGTTTGGCTACAACGTTTTCTTCGCCGCGCCCTTCGGCGTTCTCACTTACGAATGGAAAAACAGCGGTATTTCGCTGCAACCGGTTCGTGATTTGTTCACCTGGCGGCATTATCGCGGCAAAATTCTTCCAACTCTGGTCGCGACCTGGGCCGTCTGGATTCCGTTGATGGCGATCATTTACTCCTTGCCGCTCGCGCTCCAGTTTCCGCTGTTCGCGCTGGCGCTTTCGTTTTGGGTGTTGCTGCTCACTTACATGACGAATCGCTTCGCCGGAAAAGTTCAAGCCGACGCGCCGATCGCGTTGGCCACAGCAAAGCCGTAACGCGCGTGTCTGTTAATGGCCAGTCCGGCTCGGACTCCCGTTGAGGAAAAACTTTAACGCCTCGTGCACGCCGGCGCCGTGCTCGCGCGTCGCAACGTAACCGCCCGCATGGCGCACAGCCGCTTTCACCTCCGCGATCGCGTTCGCCGGACAAGCCGGCATCGCCGCGACTTCGCCGTTTAACATTGAGACGTCGTTGTGATGATCGCCTGCCGCGAAAATGTTTTCGCGCGGAACGTCGATCAAACGGGCAAGCTCGGCCAGCACCGCGCCTTTGTGATAATCCGCGTGGCAAAAGCGGAGGAAAATCGTGTTGCGTTGGTAATGAAACTTCGTGTCATCACCGCGCGACCGCTCGATGAACTCGACGATCCGATTCATCTCCTTCTCATTCTCCGCTCTCAAACCCTCAAGCCCTTCGGAGTGGTAAAGCAGTTGCGCTTTTGTTTTCTGATTCACGAAATCGACCACTTCGGCGAGAATCGATTTGGTCGAGGAAAATAATTCCGCGTGATCGCGCGCGCAGCGAGCGTTCCAATCGCCGAACGGCTCCCATTCTTCGCCGTTCGATCCCGGCCGAAACACATCGCGCTCGCTGGTCAGAATGAAATCCGGACGGATTGGAAATTCGAAATCGGCCAGACCCGACTCGAGCAAATCGACAGACCGTCCGGTATTGATCGCCCAAACAGCACCCTGATTCTGCAACTCCCGAATCAGTTCAATGCATTCGACATCGAGAACCGGCTCGCTAACGCGCGAAACCATCGTGCCATCGAAATCGATGCTGAGAAGTTTGATTTCCATTGTCGATCTTACGATGATTCGATTACGAACAAGAGCAAGAGCATGAGTTAAAATGAAATCGGCTTACGAATTGGCGATGGAGCGTTTGGCGAAAGATCGGCCGATTGTCACGCTGACCGACGATCAGAAAAAGCAGCTCGCCGAGATCGATTCAACTTTCAAAGCCCGCACCGCCGAGAAGGAGCTTTTTCTCAAAGGCGAAATCGCTAAGGCGCAGGCGACCGGAAAATTCGAAGAAATCGAATCGCTCCAGAAACAACTGACGTCTGAAATCAAACGTTTGCAGGAAGATTGCGAAGCTAAGAAAGAAAAACTCCGGGCGACCTTCGCTAAATAGGCGCGTTGTCGAACAACATGGATCACATCATCAAGTCGCCGCCGTTGATGTCGAGGGACGTGCCGGTGATGTAGCCGGCAGCCTCGGAGGCGGCGAAGCAAATCAAATCGGCCACTTCGAGCGCAGTGCCGAGGCGCGGCACGGGGTAGTTCGCGGCGAGACGTTCGAGCAACTCGTCCGAGGCGTGTTCGCGCGTTAGCTCGGTATCGATCATACCGGGGCAGACAGCGTTCACGGTGATTCCGAACTTGCCGAGCTCCTTCGCGGCGGCGCGCGTCAGTCCGAGGAGTCCGGCCTTCGATGCGGTATAGTGCGCACCGCCGAGCGTGCTCACCATGCGGCCGGCCGAAGACGAGATGTTAATGATGCGGCCGTAGTTCTGTTCCCGCATTGCCGGAAGAACGGCTTTTGTCATTAGGAACGGCGCAGTGAGGTTGACTTCGATTGCCTTGCGCCATTCCTCGGCGCTGAGATCGGGAAGCCGTGTCGACAGCGGTAGCGCCGCGTTGTTGATGAGGATGTCGATCCGTCCAAAGCGGTCGAGCGTGCGGCGCGCAATCTCGTCGGGGACGCCGCTTCCCGCGACGTCGCCCGGCACGGCGAAGGCGCGCTCACCAATTTCTTTCGCCGCCGCTTCGGCGCGTTCGCGGTCGCGGACGTTCACCGCAACCGACGCACCGCGCTCATGCAGGCGCGCGGCAGCAGCCCGTCCGAGACCGCGCCACGAACCGGTGACGATCGCGACGCGTCCCGCAAAATCAGCGCTTTCCACCGTTACTATTTAATAGGTTCACCTAATTCGGCACCGCGCTGCCGGAGGCGCTCGGCTGTTGCGGAGTTCGCCGGCGTTTAGGCAAATCGGGATCCAAAAACCCGAGCATGTGGGCGCGTTTGATTGTGCGGACGCCTTCCTGTTTTTGCAGTTCGGTGATGCTATGGCGAAACGCTTCCATCCTGGTCCAGTGCACTTTTGGGCGGAAATGATGTTCGGCGTGGTAACCGTTGTAGAAGAAGAGCCAGTTGTAGATTTTTCCGTAGCTGCTCACGCCCCACGCAATCGGTTTGTCGGGATTCGCGCCGTAATGGCGGTAGTAGCCGTTTAGATAACTGAAGCAGTGACCGAGATACCAGAATGGCAGGAAATAAACGATGAACCGCCAATTGATGAAATGGATTGGCCAGGTCGGAACGATCACCGCCATCAGAAAGAGGGTCACGGCAAACGCGGATAGCTCGACGTTTCCCCAAAACGCGTCGTTGTTCCCGCGCTTTCGCAGCTCGTTCTTAATCGCGCCAACGTCGTCGCGGAAAAAACCTTTGAAGACATAGCCCCACGGACTTTCCGCTTCGCCGTCGTGGCCGTGACGGTAAATCGACAACCAATCGATCGTGTCGCCACTTTCATCCTGTCGATCCGAGTTGCCTTTGTGATGCTGCATGTGGACCGCGTCGTACATCGTTTGCGAGAAGCAGCATCCGACTGACTGCGTGATTCCGAATGCGCGATTCAGGAAATTTGAACGGAAAAACGGGTTGTGAATAAAGTTGTGACCCACGCCGTTGATGTTCGCGTTCACCATCAAGGCGTAGATGAAACCGAGGATCAGCATCACCCAGAGCGGCGCATGCGGGAACAAAAAGTAGAGCCCGACGAAGTAGGCGAGGTGAAATAATCCCGCCGCGGCTGGCAGCACGTCCCAGCGCGTGTGCGCGAAGATGCGCGAGTTCGTGTTCGGTCGCTCAATGCGAATGGCGTCAGTGTTCACGGAGGTTGGTACCAATCGCGGAAGACGGCATTTCCCGCAAGTTTGATCATTGCCAATCGCGGCGGCGCGCGGCAATTTAGCGCCTCGTGTTCGCGCTTCAACCAGAGATGAAAGTGTTCAGCGGCACGGCCAATCGTGATTTGGCCAAGTCGATCTGCAAATACATCGGCATTCCGCTGGGCGAGGCGACGATCAGCTCGTTTCCGGACGGAGAAACGTATGTGAAAATCGAGGAGAACGTCCGGGGCCGCGACGTGTTTTTGATTCAACCGACTTCGCCGCCGAGTAACGAGCACTTGATGGAGTTGCTGATCATGGTGGACGCCGCTCGTCGAGCGAGCGCCGACCGGATCACGGCGGTAATCCCGTTCTTCGGTTACGCGCGACAGGACCGCAAAGACAAACCGCGGGTGCCGATCACAGCCAAGCTGATCGCCAATTTGTTGTACGCCGCCGGAGTGAACCGGGTGCTGACGATGGACCTGCATGCCCAGCAAGTGCAGGGGTTTTTCGATATCCCGGTCGACCACCTTTATTCGTTGCCTGTACTAATTAAGTACATGCGCAAAAAGCTGAAGGGGAAGACCGTGGTAGTTTCTCCCGACATTGGCGGATTAAAGATGGCCTCGGCTTACGCCGAAGCTCTCGGCGCGAACCTCGCCATCGTGGCCAAAGAGCGAAAAAGCGCGACCGAGACCCAGGCCTTATATCTGATCGGGGAGGTGAAAGACCACGACGTGCTCCTGGTGGACGACCTGACTGAGACGGCTGGAACCCTCACCTCAGCCGCCGAAATTTTGAAGAAAAATGGGGCCAAGAAGATCTACGCCGGAGTCTCCCATGCGGTGCTTGTGGACGTGGCCATTGGCCGGTTGCAAAAGTCGAAAATTGAGGAATTAATAACGACCAACAGCACGCCGGTCCGCTCGGTGAAAGGATTTAAAGTCACCGTGCTTAGCGTCGCCGAGCTTCTCGGGGAGGGGATGAAACGAATCCACAATGACGAATCCGTGTCGTCGCTGTTCAAGATCGACAAATAACGACCATGGCCAAGCAAGTTAAACTCAAAGCAGAACCGCGGAAGGAAACTGGACGTGTGGCAGCGCGTCGGTTGAAAGCTCGCGGCGTGATTCCCGCCGTGGTTTACGGCGGCAAGGAAAAATCGCAACCGCTCCAGGTTTCGGCGCGCGACATCAACGCGATGCTGAGTCACGCGTCGGGCGAAAACATTTTGGTGGAATTGGAAATCGCCGGCAGCAAAGGCACCAAAACCGCGCTTCTTCAGGAAGTTCAGCACTCGCCCGTCGCCGGCGACGTGGTGCATGTCGACTTTCACGCGATTTCGATGGATGAGAAAATCGAGGCGGCTGTTCCGCTGGAACCGGTCGGCATCGCAGTCGGCGTGAAGACGTCCGGCGGCTTGCTCGAGCAAAACCTGCGCGCCCTGGCAATCGAATGTTTGCCGCGCGATTTGCCGGACAAAATCACGGCGGATGTATCTGCGCTCAATATTGGCGATGCGATTCACGTTCGCGATATCAAATTGCCGAATGGCGTCGTGGCGAAAGTACTGCCGGATCTGACGGTCTTCTCAGTTGTCGCGCCGCTGGCAGAGGAAGAACCGGTCACGCCCGAAGCCGAAGCTGCAGCAGCGGCTGGTCCGGAAGTCATCACCGCGAAAAAGGAAGAAGGCGAACCTGCTGCTGCTGGTGCGAAAGGTGCGTCTGCTACGGGTGCGAAAGGTGCGCCTGCGGCTCCGGCAAAAGGCGGCGCGCCCGCAGAGAAAGAAAAGAAGTAGTCCCGATTTCCTCTTTTGGAAATCGAGCGCGCGACTGTGGACGAGCAACCGATTCGTTTGGTCGCAGGTCTCGGAAATCCCGGAGCGGAGTACGTCTACACGCGCCACAACGTCGGCTTCATGGTTGTCGATCTTCTCGCGCACGAAGCCGGCGTGAATTGGGAAAAATCGAACAAAGCGGACGCGGCGACCGCGAAACTTGGCAACGCGCTGCTCGTGAAACCTGCCAGCTACATGAACCGCAGCGGTCATCCGCTCCACGCGATCGCGCAGTTCTTTAAAATTTTGCCTGAGCAGATTTTGGTCGTGCTGGACGATTTTTCGCTGCCACTCGGACGAATGCGAATTCGGCAAAGCGGGGGACCCGGTGGTCACAACGGCCTGGAATCGGTGATCGTGCAGTTCGGCACCGAAGAAATCCCGCGACTTCGAGTCGGAATTGGGCCGGCGCCGGCCGAAGGCTCCGTCGATTACGTGCTCAGTAACTTTTTCGAAGAACAAAAGCCACTCGTACGATCGACAATCGAGCGCGCGGCGGAGGCGGTGAAATGTGCAATTGACAAAAGCGTCGTTTTCGCGATGAACACTTTCAACAAAATCGAAGAAGAAGAAACATGAAGAACCGTTACGAAGCTCTGCTAGTCCTGAACGCGCAGGGGAAAGAAGACAGCGTGCACGACATCGTGGATCGGCTGGAGTCTGAGTTTAAAAAAGAAGGCGCGGATGTGGAGCAAGTGCAGAAAATGGACAAGCGCCCGTTTTCCTACGCCGCCGGGGCGCTCGACGCCGGGTTTTACGTGAATTTCATTTTTCACGCTGAGCCAGCCTTGGTCGACAAGCTGAAATCGAAGTTCAAGCTCGATCCGGAAGTTTATCGTCAGCATTACCAGCGGCTTCGGGCGAAGATTGAGAAGAAAGAACGCAAGGAAAAGCCGGCGAAAAAGTTGGCGCGCTCTAAATAAATCCGGTAGAACTGGCGCATGGCCAGTTTCAATAAAGTCATTCTCCTCGGAAATCTGACGCGCGATCCCGAAGTGCGTTACACCCCCAAAGGCAGCGCCGTGTGCGACCTCGGCATTGCCCTCAATCGTTCCTATACGCTCGATAGCGGAGAAAAACGCGAAGAAGTCACCTATGTCGATGTTGTCTTGTGGGCGCGGCTCGCTGAAATCGCCGGCGAATATTTAAAAAAAGGCCGGCCGGTTTTCATCGAAGGCCGTCTCCAACTCGACACCTGGGACGACAAACAAAGCGGACAAAAGCGAAGCAAGCTGCGCGTGATCGGCGAAACGATGCAACTTCTCGGCGGTCGTCCGCCTGGCGCGGGCGGCGGCGAAGGTGGCGAATCGCGCGGCAGCAAAACAACTGCGCCACCCAAACCTGCCGCTGGCGCTGAGCCGGACGACGACGAAATTCCGTTCTAGCTCCGAGCCGGAGTGGCAATTTCAATTCCCCTCAATTCGTCGCGAACCTAAATGAACGCGACCGAAGCCTGCATCGCGCTAAACATGCTCCCGACGATTGGGCCGGTGCGTTTGCGCAAATTGCTCCAGGTTTTTCAAACGCCCGAGCAAATTCTCACCGCCAAACGCGACGAACTCCGCAAAGTCGGAGGCGTCGGAAAGGAAGTTGTCGATCAAATCTCGAATTGGGAGTCGATTGTCGATCTTCCGGCCGAGCTAAAGCGAATCAAGGATTTCGGCGCAACCGTGATCACGCAGCCGTCGCCCGAATATCCGAAACCGCTGCGCGAAATCCACGCGCCTCCGATTGTTCTTTACGTCTGGGGCGATATTCAGGAACGCGATCATCACGCGATCGGAATTATCGGCGCGCGGCGCACGACGCATTACGGAAACGAGTCCGCCAAGAAGCTCGCGTATCAGCTCGCTTACGCTGGTTTGACTGTCATCAGTGGTCTCGCGCGCGGAATCGACACGGCCGCGCATCAAGGCGCGCTCGCCGCGAAGGGTCGGACGATTGCGGTTCTTGGCTCCGGATTATCGAAGCTCTATCCGCCGGAGAACGAGGCGCTCGCCGAAAAAATTCGCAACGGAAACGGCGCGGTCGTGTCTGAGTTCTCAATGGAAATAGAACCCGATCGACAAACGTTCCCGATGCGCAACCGGATCATCGCAGGCTGGAGCCACGGAATTCTCGTGGTGGAAGCCGGCGCGAACAGTGGCGCATTGATCACCGCGTCGCAGGCGCTCGAGCAAGGCCGCGCAGTCTACGCCGTGCCGGGTCACATCAACGCGCCGAGCGCGATAGGGTCGAACCGTTTGATTCAACAAGGCGCGAAGCTCGTGATGGATGCGAATGACATTCTCGACGATCTGCAAATCCTGCTGCCTGAGACAAAGCCTTCACCACAAGCCGCCGCTCGGCCATTGCCGCCGCTCTCGGAGGACGAGCGAAAAGTTTACGATGCAATCGAGGCGACGGAGACGCCCATCGACGAGATCGCTACGAAATGCAATTTGCCAAGTTCGACAGTCTCTTCTACTCTCCTCGCCCTTGAGTTGAAGCGACTGGTGAAGCAGTTGCCCGGAAAATATTTCGTGAAACTCGCCTAGCCTCGTCCGCTATCTGCTCATCCCCCCAATTGCAAGGTATTCAGTTTCAATGTCTAAGTCGCTGATCATCGCAGAGAAACCGAGCGTGGCGAGCGATCTCGCTCGCGCACTCGGCGGTTTCAAAAAGGAGGGCGATCATTTCGAAAGTGATCGTTACGTCATCTCGTCCGCGCTTGGGCATTTGGTCGAATTGGCGCTGCCGACTGAGCTGGATGTGAAGCGCGGCAAGTGGAGCTTCGCGAATCTGCCAATCATCCCGGAGGAATTTCATCTCAAGCCGATCGAAAAGACCAAAGCGCGTTTCAACATGCTAAAGAAGCTGATGAAACGCGACGATGTCGATCTTCTGATCAATGCCTGCGATGCCGGACGCGAAGGCGAATTGATTTTCCGTTACCTCGTCAAGCTCGCCAACGTGAAGAAGCCAATTCGTCGCCTGTGGCTGCAATCGATGACCCAGGATTCGATTCGCGACGCGTTCAATCATTTGCGTTCGGAAGAAGAAATGGTGCCGCTTTCGAAAGCGGCGGTTTGTCGATCGGAAAGCGACTGGCTTGTCGGAATCAACGGCACGCGCGCCATGACCGCGTTCAACAATCGCGCTGGCGGTTTTCAATTAACGCCGGTCGGCCGTGTGCAAACGCCAACCCTCGGAATTCTAGCCGAGCGCGAGGACAAAATTCATCTCTTCAAGCCGCGCTCTTATTATGAAGTGTTCGGCGATTTCGAAGTCAAAGCCGGCAATTATCGCGGGCGCTGGTTTAAGGAAGATTTTGCCAAAGATGGCGACGAAGACGCACGCGCGGAACGGATTTGGGACCAGCCACAAGCTGACGAGATTAGAAACCGCTGCCTCGGAAAAACCGGCGTCGCGACGGAAGAAAAGAAGCCAACCACCCAGGCTCCGCCATTACTTTATGACCTGACCAGTTTGCAGCGCGACGCGAACGGTCGCGGGTTTAGCGCTAAGCGAACGTTGCAGATCGCGCAGCAACTCTACGAGCGCTTCAAGGTGATCACTTATCCGCGAACGGATTCACGTTATTTGCCGGAGGATTACATTCCGACGGTCAAAGCGACGTTGAGCAAGATCGAGAATCCGCACGCACGGACGGTGCTGGATAATCATTGGGTCAAACCTTCGAAACGAACTTTCAACAACGCGAAAATATCCGATCACTTCGCAATTATTCCGACCGGCACCGCGCCGCACGGTCTCGATGAAGTGCAGCAGAGAATTTACGACATGATCGTGCGCCGGTTCATCAGCGGCTTTTTCCCGGCGGCGCAATTTGAAGTGACGACACGAATCACGCGGGTGGAGAAGGACGCGTTCAGAACGGACGGAAAAATCATCAAGGATCCGGGCTGGCTCGCGGTTTATGGGCGCGAAGCTGCGTCGGAACAGGAGGGCGGTGAATCGCTCGTCGCGATTTCACCGAACGAGGCAGCCAAAGTTCTCGATATCGAAGTTGTTCATAACGAAACGAAACCGCCGGCGCGATTCACCGAAGCGACGTTGCTCTCAGCGATGGAGGGCGCGGGCAAATTGATCGAAGACGAAGAATTGCGTGAGGCGATGCGCGAGAAAGGTCTCGGCACACCCGCAACGCGGTCGACGATTATCGAAGGATTGATTCATGACGGTTATGTTCATCGCCAGGGTCGCGAATTGATCGCGACCGCAAAAGGTCTCGCACTAATCACGCTTTTGCGCGGCATCGGTGCGACCGAGCTC
>WNFR01003221.1_pt1 | contig 18364 bp, 16 predicted proteins | sample 5400221 | NCBI WGS metagenome assembly WNFR01 (sample SAMN13153357, study PRJNA577476) | soil metagenome | isolation source: 40 cm soil under Madrone tree | place: USA:California | collected 2016-06-14
CATCCCGCAACAAAAACGTTTCTGGCGCTGCGGATAGCGGTGAATCGAGAGATGGAGGAACTCGGGCAGTTTCTTTCTCGGACCCCCGCCACAATGAATTCAGGAGGCCGCTGGGTGGTGTTGAGCTACCACTCGCGGGAAGACCGCCTGGTGAAGCATGCGTTTCAAGAGGGAGAGCGAGCAGGAACGCTCCGCGTGCTGACGAAACACGTGATCCAGCCCAGTGAGCAAGAGATGATGGGCAACCCGCGTTCGCGAAGCGCGAAGCTGCGGTGTGCGGAAAGAATGCCGGCCGCTTAGCGGTCTGCAGGGTATTTTTATGGCACGAAAGAAAAAAACTTCGGCGATGGCGGAGTTTCATACCGTCAAGCGGATCGACAATTCGCGCGTTGTGCGCCACGTCGAGCCGGTGAAGATGCGTAGGCTGTTTCGCACAGTAGCGCTGGGCAGCGTGGTCGCCGCGTGCTTCATGCTGTACATCTATCAGCATTTCCGGTGCATCGACTTAAGTTTTCAGCTCGAAGACGTGAAGGGCAGGCAAGCTGAGGCGGCTTCGCTGAACTCCTCCTTGAAATTGGAAATCGCGGGACTGCGCAGTCCGATGCGCATCGACGTAATTGCGCGGCGCCAACTGGGGCTGACCGAACCGCTGCCGACGCAGGTGCAGGAATTCGAGGCTCCGGACGGGGCGGAAGTGGCCTCGGTGCGCTCGGCGCCGCCGAATCGGGCGCCGTAGACCCTTATCGATGCGCACGGTTCAACAACCAGCTTTCTGTCGAGCAGATGAAATTCCAGGCGGAGCGCTTTTCTTTCTGATCACACCATGCCAGAAAACCGTGCCCACGCCGCTACCGCTTGCCGCATAGCAGTAAATTCCAAGCGCCACCGCAACGCGAGCTATTTGAATGGCGACGGGAGAACGTCCAACCGTCTGATGATCGTGGCCTGCCTGACACTCCTGCTGATCGGCTCTGTTTTTGGACGCCTCGGATACCTGCAGTTGATCCGCCATAGCGAATACATGGCTAAAGCGCAGCGGCAACAGCAGCATGTAATCGAAATCACGCCGAAACGCGGGGCGATCTACGACCGCAACATGCATCCGCTGGCGATGAGCATCCCGGTGGATTCGGCGTTCGCGGTGCCTTCCGAGCTTGGCGACCAGCAACTGGCAGCACGGCTGCTGTCCGGTGTTCTGGGTATTCCACGCGACGTGCTGGAAACGCGGCTGGCGTCCTCGCACTCGTTCGTGTGGATTGCGCGCAAACTGCCTCCGGATAAGAAAGAAGCGGTAGAAGCGCTGAATCTGAAAGGCGTCTACTTCCAGAAAGAAAACCAGCGTATCTACCCGAAGCGTGACCTCGCTTCGCACGTTCTGGGTTTCGTCAACTTGGATGAAAAAGGCATTGGCGGCATCGAGTCCGAGCTGGAAAGCAAAATTGGCGGCAAGAGTGAAAAGATCATTGTGATGGCCGATGCGCGGCAGCGCTGGTTTGATGGCGGGGAAGCGCAACGCGAACGCGGCGCGAGCGTCGTGCTCACACTAGACGAGAAAATACAGTACATCGCGGAGCGCGAACTGTCCGCCGCCATCGCCAAGACACGTGCGCTGGCTGGAACGGTGATGGTCATGAATCCCAACAATGGCGAGATTCTTGCGCTGGCGAACTGGCCTAAATTCAATCCGAACACCGCTACGGATGCACCCGCCGAAACGCGCTTGAACCGTGCGGTGAGCGCCATCTACGAGCCGGGTTCGACGTTCAAGCTGTTCACTTTAGCGGCCGCGTTTGACCAGGGCATTACGCGCCCTGAGGAAATTGTTAATTGCGAGAATGGCGCAGTGTACCTGGCCGGGCATCGCATCCGCGACCACAAGCCGTTTGGTTTGCTGAGGGTTTCCGAAATTCTGGCGCAATCGAGCAACGTGGGGGCCATCAAGATTGGGCTGCGCCTGGGCGCGCCGAAATTCTACGACTACATCCGCGCGTTCGGCTTTGGTCAGCTCACGGGTGTGGATATCCCGGGTGAAAGCAGAGGAATGCTGCAGCACCTGGAGATTTGGTCTCAGGTTTCGATTGGTTCGATTTCGATGGGGCAAGAAATTGGGGTCACGCCGATTCAACTCATTAGCGCGGTTTCCGCCATTGCCAATGGGGGAATGCTTTATCGGCCGCATGTGATCGCGGAGTTAAGGCGAGGTGAGCAGGTGCTGCCTGCCGAAGGGATGCTAGCGCCCGCTGAGCCGAGGAGAGTGATTCGGCCGGAAACGGCAGCGACGCTGCGGAGGGTCATGGAAGGCGTGATTTTGAATGGGACGGGCCCATTGGCGCGGCTTGATGGCTGGACGGCAGCCGGAAAAACAGGTTCCGCGCAAAAAATTGATCCGGCGACGGGGAGGTATTCGGCGACGCAGCTGATTGCTTCCTTTACTGGATTCGCGCCGATAAGCAATCCAGCGGTGACGATTCTAGTTTCGCTGGATTCGCCTGTCGGAGAGCATGAGGGCGGGCAAGTGGCCGCACCTGTTTTCAAGCGGATTGCGGAGCAGGTCTTGCCGTATCTGGACGTGCCGCGCGATGTGCCGATTGGGCCGAGGCTGGTCCAGGCTGCCTACAAGAATCGCCAGGTTTCCGACAGGGCCACGCTGGAAGATTTCACTCCGACGGATTTTTCTGGGCAGCCGGACCGGCCTCCAACAGAAGACCTGGCGGCAAAATCAAAGGCCGCAATGAGTCAGACACCCTCCGTGACGATGGCCGTGGACGAAGGTGGCGACATCCAGGTACCGGACTTTTCCGGAAAGACCATGCGCGATGTAACAGAGATTTGCCTGCGATTGGGGCTGGAGCCTGTTCTGATTGGCAGCAGTCTTGCTACAAATCAGACGCCAGCGGCGGGAGCGAAGGCCAGGCGCGGAGCAAAGATTACCGTGCAATTCGGGACACCAGCACCAAAAATTGCCAAGCCTTTCCAGAGAGCAAGGCACTAGGATGAGAATGGGATTGAGCCAAGAAGAAAAGGTACAGGACGCCGCCACGAACCAGGTCGACCGCCAACGAAAGCACTCTGCCCAGGCCAGTCCCGGGGACAATCGAAAAAAGCTGACTGCGGTATTCGAGGGCTTGGAGGCCACTCTGCCTCCGGCCGCGAGCAGCATGGAAATTCACCAGGTGGCTTGCGATTCGCGGAAGGTGCAGCCCGGAGCGCTGTTTTTCGCTTTACATGGGGCAAAGGCGGACGGAAACGCGTTCACTCAAGACGCTATAAAGAGGGGCGCAGTTGCCGTTGCCAGCGAAGAACCGGTGCCCGGCACAATCCCCGCTGGTGTGGCGTGGATTCAAGTTCGAGAAGCGCGCAAGGCGCTGGCGATTACGGTTGCGAACTTCCTGGGGCATCCCGCGAGCGCTCTGCAACTGGTTGCCGTGACCGGCACGAATGGAAAGACGACGACGACTTCCGTGGTGGATGCCATCGTGAAGGCTTCTGGCGCGAAGACCGGATTGTTCGGCACAATTGCGTATCACACGCCGCTCGGCGACTATCCCGCGCCAAACACCACGCCGGAATCGGTGGACCTGCAGGGATTTTTTGCGGAGATTCGCGACGCGGGCGGAAAGTACGCCGTTCTGGAGGCGAGTTCGCATTCGCTGGCGATGGACCGCTTGTGGGGGTGCCATTTTCAAGCTGCGGTCTTCACCAACCTGACGCGCGAGCACATGGATTTTCACAAGACGTTTGACGATTATTTCGCGGCGAAGAAGCGGCTGTTTGAAGGCACCGGAGCGGGTGCGCCGGAAGTCGCGGTGCTGAACACGGACGATGAATTCGGCAAACGGCTGGCGGGATTGACGAAAAAGACGGTGACGTATGGATTGGAATCCGACGCTGACATCACGACGAAGAAATTTCAGCTGACTTTTGATGGCTTGACGTTCACGGCGCATACGCCAAACGGAAAAGTGCACGTGGTCTCGCGGCTGGTCGGGCGCATCAATGTTTACAACTTGCTCGCAGCGATTGGAGCGGCGCAGGCGGTGGGTCTTTCAAACGAAGTGATCGAAAAAGGCATCCGCGAACTGGAAAGCGTTTCGGGACGATTCCAGCGAATCGATCTTGGGCAGCCGTTCCTGGTGATTGTCGATTACGCGCACACTGATGATGCCTTGGAGAACCTGATTCGAACGGCGCGCGAACTGAATCCCGATGGCCGCGTGATTACCCTCTTCGGCTGCGGCGGCCAAAAAGACCGTACCAAACGGCCTGTCATGGGAGAAGTTACGGGGCGCTTGAGCGACCTGACGATTCTTTCCAGCGACAATCCGCGCAGCGAAGATCCGCTGAAAATTATCAGCGATATTATTGTGGGCCTGCAGAAAACCGCCGGCAAATATCTGATCGAACCCGACCGCGAGAAGGCTATCGGCATGGCGATGGACGAAGCGCGCAGCGGAGACATCGTGCTGCTGGCCGGCAAGGGTCACGAAAATTATCAGATACTAGCCGACCGCACGTTTGAATTTGACGATCGCGACATGGCACGCCGCGCTTTGCGCGAACGTGGTTTTGAGGGACCGCGAAACGAGCAGGGCAATGGCGGTCCGTTGAAAGGCGAGCCGCAGAGCAGCTCAGGGTTTGGCACCTAGCGCGCTTGAGTAGTTGCAGCGGCGAGGGCGCTTGGGCTCCGGTAACGCGGGGCGAGCCAATTGGTGACCTCTTGAAAGGAGGAGCCCTCAAACCGTTGAGAACAAAACAAGGCCTGAGGTACTGGAGTAAGTCGAATCCTTTGAGGAACTTATGCGGTGGACGATTGCACAAGTGGCTGACGCTCTGGGTACTCGGCCGGGGGCGGGACTCAACCCCCTGGCCCGGGTGGCCGGCGTGTCGATTGATTCTCGCACGATTCGTGCCGGAGAACTGTTTATCGCCATCCACGGACCGAGTCACGATGGACACGACCATGTGGCCAGCGCTTTGGAGCGCGGGGCCATTGCGGCAGTGGTGGCAGAGGCGCAACTCTCGCGGTACGAGGGCCCTGTCGGCAGCCGATGCATCGCAGTGGGCGATACCTTCGAGGCGCTCCAGCAACTGGCGCGCGCAGTGCGCCAATCCTGGGGCGGGAAAATTGCCGGCGTCACGGGTTCTGTCGGCAAGACCACCACGAAAGAGATCCTGGCGGCACTGCTGGGCGCGAAGCTGCGGGTCCTGAAATCGGAAGGGAACTTAAATAACGAGTATGGGCTGCCGTTGACGCTGTTTCGGCTGGAAGAAACGCATCAGGCGGCGGTGCTGGAAATGGGAATGTCGCGGCGCGGCGAGCTTACACGGCTGGCGGCGATTGCGCGGCCGGACGTTGGAGTGGTGACCCGGGTTTCGCCGGCGCACCTGGAATTCTTTGCGTCAGTGGATGAGATTGCGCTTGCCAAGCGCGAGCTGATTGAAGGATTGAACGGGCGCGAGTCGACCGCGGTGCTCAATGCGGATGACCCACGCGTCGCTGCGTTTGGGACCTTCGCGCCCGGGCGCGTATTGACGTATGGCATCGAAAAGCAGGCGTTTTTCATGGCGCAAGACATCGAAGACCGCGGAGCCTTAGGTTCGGCGTTTGACTATGTGAGTCCGGAGGGGCGAGTGCGCCTGGAGCTGAATGTTCCCGGACGTCACGCCATCGCCAACGCCCTGGCGGCTTTGGCGGCGGCGAGCGTATGGGACATTGGTGCCGCGGAAGCACAAAGCGTGTTTCTTTCGTTGCGCGCTCCGGCCATGCGCGGAGAGCTTTTGCGATTTTCCAATGGGGCGGCGCTGATCAACGACAGCTACAACTCGAGTCCCGCGGCGCTGCAGGCGATGACCGAATTGCTGGCGGCCACGCCGAATTTCCGCCGGCGCATTCTTGCTGCCGGGGAAATGCGCGAACTCGGGACGGCTTCGGCGGAATTGCATCGCGAAGCCGGGCAATTTGCCGCGAAGACCGGAAAGATCGATTGGGTCATCGGCGTAGCAGGGAATGCGACGCAGCTCGTGGAGGGCGCCGTGGCTGGCGGGCTCCCGAGCGCGCGCGCCAGGTTTTTTGCAACGCCGCAAGAAGCCGCTGAATTCCTGGCGGGTTTTATCGTGTCCGGCGATCTTTTGTTGGTGAAGGGTTCGCGGGGAGTGAAAATGGAGCAGATCGTGGAAACGCTGATCGCGCGCCACGCCGCGCCTGGTGAATTCACGGGTCCGGAGGTGCGGCACTAATATGCTCTACTACCTCCTCGTCCACGTATTGCAGCGTTATTTCAGCCCGCTGAATGTTTTCCGTTACATCACCGTGCGGACAGTGTACGCGAGCCTTACGGCCATGTTTCTGGCGCTGGTGTTTGGCCCCTGGCTTATACGGCGGCTGCGCGAATTGCAGATCGGCCAGTTCATCCGCGAGGAAGGCCCTGAAGAGCACAAGAAAAAAGCGGGCACGCCGACCATGGGTGGAGTGCTGATCGTATTTTCCACCGCGGTGCCGGTTTTTCTTTGGGCAGATTTGACCAATCCCTTCATCTTGCTTTCGCTTTTCGCGCTTTTCGGCTTCGCCATCATCGGGTTTATTGATGACTACGCGAAAGTATCTAAGCAGCGCAATCTTGGTCTGACCGCCAAGAAAAAAATCTATTTTCAGATCATGGTCAGCATGGGCGTGGGGATTGCACTATTGATTCTAGTGACGCGCTACGCCTATTCAACTCAACTCATGATTCCCTTCCTCAAACGCTTGCACCCGGATCTGGTCATCCACTCGCTGATTGGGTCGAGACAGTTCTGGCCGCTGGCATTCCTTCCTTTTTTGGTTTTCGTTTGCGTAGTGATTGTTGGTTCGTCGAACGCTGTTAATCTGACCGACGGTCTTGATGGCCTGGCGATAGGCTGCACGGTGATCGCCGCCGGCGCTCTTACCATGCTCACCTACGTGAGCAGCAACTCTCGGTGGGCCACTTATCTGGAGATTCAATACATTCCGAGGGTCGGCGAACTCACCGTCTTTTGCGGCGCGCTCGTCGGAGCTTCCCTCGGATTTCTCTGGTACAACGCGCACCCCGCCGAAATTTTCATGGGTGATGTCGGTTCCTTGGCGCTGGGCGGAACTCTGGGCACCGTCGCCGTCATCATCAAGCAGGAAATCCTGCTCTTTTTTGTCGGCGGAGTTTTCGTCATCGAAGCGCTTTCCGTGATTCTGCAAGTGGGTTCGTTCAAGCTGCGCGGCAAGCGCATCTTCCGGATGGCGCCCATCCATCACCATTTCGAGTTGCTGGGATGGAGCGAATCGAAAGTGATTGTGCGATTTTGGATTGCGGCGCTGGTGTTTGCGCTGTTTGCGCTGACAACGTTGAAATTGAGGTAGTGAGTTCTTTTGGTTAAAGGTTCTCGCGACAGAAATGGCGAATCCATTCGAATTGCGGGGCAAGCGCGTGCTGGTCGTGGGACTGGCCAGGACGGGTGTGGCCACCGCGCTGTTTTGCGCCGCGCGTGGCGCACATGTGACGGCCACCGATGCAAGACCGGAAAACGAGATCGGCGATGTACTCGCGCCTCTACGGTCAGCAGGTGTAAAGCTGGAGCTTGGCGGCCACCGGGAAAATACATTTCTCGCGCAGGACCTGATCGTTCCCAGCCCCGGCGTGCCCGCTGATGCTCCACTGTTGCAAGCCGCACGCGCGAAGGGCGTCACCATCTGGAGCGAGGTGGAACTGGCGGACCGCTTTCTTAGTGGACGCTTGATCGGCATCACCGGTTCGAACGGAAAAACGACGACGACTTCCTTGATCGAACACATCTTGAGGAACGCCGGCCTTCCCACGATTCTTGCAGGGAATATAGGCACTCCCTTGATCGCGCGCGTCGAGCAGACCAGCAACGACACCATCACCGTAGTGGAGTTAAGCAGTTTTCAACTGGAGTTGATCGAGGTTTTTCGGCCCAACATCAGCGTCTTTCTAAATCTCACGGCCGACCATCTGGACCGGCACCACACCATGGAGGCATATGGCCGCGCCAAAGCGCGCATCTTCGAGAATCAGACGGAGTCAGACAGCGCCGTCTTGAACGCGGACGATCCGGCGACCACTCCGCTGGCGCCCGCGAAGCCGCAGGTCTACTGGTTCAGCCGCAAACAGCGCGTGGCGCAAGGCGCGTTCGTACGCGAGAACGAGATCTTTTTTCGCCACGACGGCGAGGAAGAAGTGGTTTTGAATTTGCGGGACATTCCGCTGGCGGGCGCCCACAACGTTGAAAATGTGCTGGCGGCGGTGGCGGCCACGCGCCTGGCAGGGGCCGAGTCTGCGGCCATCGCGCGCGGAGTCCGCTCGTTCGCGGGCGTTGAGCATCGCCTCGAATTTGTCGCGGAAATCGCTGGCGTCCGCTATTACAACGATTCGAAAGCCACCAACGTCGATGCCACGCTGAAGGCGCTGGAAGCCTTTCCCGGGCGAATCCTGATCATTCTGGGCGGAAAAGACAAAGGCAGTGATTACACGTTGTTGCAGAAACCGTTGCGCGAGAGGGCCATTCTTGCACTGCTGATCGGCGCGGCGGCTGAGAAAATTGAAAAGCAAATCACGGGCAGCGTGGCGATCGAGCGTGCCGGAACGATCGAGCGTGCCGTGGAGATTGCCTCGCACGCGGCGCGCCCCGGAGACGTGGTGCTGCTGGCCCCAGCATGCGCCAGCTTCGATCAATTTCAGAATTACGAGCACCGCGGCCGCGTCTTCAAAGATTTGGTGCACAGCTTGGAGCGGCAGGCGGCGAATACGACTTCCGCTAGAGGGTGACAGCACGTGCCGAGACGATTGGAAAATGACCGCTGGCTGTTTGGAGTGACGCTGACGTTGTGTCTGCTTGGCGCGGTGATGATTTTCAGCGCTTCAGCAGTCACGGCGGAACAACAATATGGCCACTCGTACATTTTTCTCGTACGCCAGGCGGCCTGGCTTTTCATAGGCCTCCTCGGGATGTTTGCTCTGATGAAGACAGACTATCGGCGTTTGCGTGAGCCCGCGGTCATTTATCCCGTAATCTGCGTCGTCCTGCTCTTGCTCGTCAGCACGTTTTTTCTGGACAAATCCCACGCCACACATCGTTGGATCAAATTCGGCCCAGTCGGCATTCAACCTTCGGAACTGGCCAAACTTGCCACCATCCTTTACCTGGCATGGTTTCTCGATCAAAAGCGCCACAACAAGGCCAGCATGGAATTCCGCAAGGAAGATTTCTGGCAGACGATTTTCCCGGCTGCTGGACCGATTCTGGTCTACGTTGTACTGATCCTGCTGCAGCCCGACCTCGGAACTTCCATTGATATCCTCGTTGTGGCCACAGCGATTCTGTTTGTTGCAGGTCTTTCCTGGAAATGGATCGCGGTGGGAGCCGCAGGGGCGATTCCTGTTGTGTATCTGCTCATCACGCAGGTGGCGTACCGGCAAGCCCGATTGATGGCTTTTCTGCATCCAGACTCCGATCCGCAGGGTGCCGGGTTTCAACTGATGCAGTCGCTCATTGCCGTAGGCTCCGGCGGGTTTACAGGCGTTGGGTTGATGGAGAGCAAACAAAAGCTTTTCTATCTTCCCGAAGCGCACACGGATTTCATTTACGCAGTGATTTGCGAGGAACTGGGTTTTCTCGGAGCGATGATCGTGATGGCGCTTTTTGTTGTTTACGGCTGGCGAGGGATGCGTGCAGCGTTTGGCGCGCCCGATGGATTCGGACGTCTGCTAGCCATGGGAATCACCGCGATGGTTATGTGCCAGGCGCTGATTAATTTTGCCGTGGTTCTTGGCATGGTGCCGACAAAAGGAATTCCGCTGCCATTCATCAGCTATGGCGGTTCGAGTTTGCTGGTGATGTTGCTGGCGACCGGTGTGCTGCTGAATATTTCGCAACAGGCTGCGGAAGCATGAGGAACGGACCAGCCAAGTGAAATTGCTGATTGCAGGTGGCGGCACGGGCGGGCATGTTTTTCCGGCGATAGCGATTGCACAGGAATGGCTTGCAAGAGGTAGCGAAAGGGAAGTCGTGCTTGTTGGAACAGAACGCGGAATCGAAATGAAGCTGGTGCCCCAGGCTGGGCTGCCGCTTGAAACGCTGCGCGTCGCTGGATTGAAGGGCAAAGGCGGGGCAACCCTGGTGAAGAACTTAGCGATGCTCGTCCCGGCGATGCTCGATGCGCGACGCGTGCTCCGCAAGCACAGACCCGTCGCTGCGTTTGGCGTCGGCGGCTACGCGGCTGGCCCAATGTTGCTGGCCACCTGGCTGGGCCGCGTCCCCAACATTATATTTGAACCGAACGCCGAGCCTGGCCTCACGAACAAGTTGCTGGCGCGAATTTCCACGCGCATTGCCACCGGCTATGAAATTTCTGCACGGGCCTGGGGAAAAAAAGCCATTGTTACCGGTTGCCCGGTGCGCCGGGAATTCTTTTCCATCCAACCCCGGCGGCTCGGGACGCCGTTTCGTTTGCTCGTTACCGGCGGCAGCCAGGGCGCGTTGCCGATTAACCGCACATTTATCGACGCCATGGACCGCCTCGCGGCGAGAAAGAACGAATTGGCCATCGTGCACCAGACAGGCGAACGCGATTATAATGCGGTACGTACCGCGTATGCGCGGCGCGAAATCAACGCGGAGGTTGTTCCTTTCCTCACCAACATGGCGGAACGCTTTGCCTGGGCAGATATGATTGTTTGCCGAGCTGGGGCTATCACCGCAGCGGAAATCGCCGCCGCGGGACGAGCCGCCATCTTTATCCCCTTCGGAAGAGCCACCGACAGCCACCAATTGCGCAACGCGCAGGAAATGACTCGCGCGGCTGCAGGCCGCTTAATTTCCGAATCGGAACTCACCGCCGAAAAATTGGCCGGTGAAATTTTCTCTCTTCTCGACCAACCCCAGGAGATCGAAAAAATAGCAGCCGCCGCGCGCGGGCTGGCCCGCCCTAATGCCGCGCGAGATATTGTGAACCTCATCGAAGAGGCCGCCAACGTGCAAGGAAATCGCCAGAGGGCAAGCGCATGATGGTCTCTTTCCGAAATTTTCAACGCATTCATCTGGTTGGCATCGGCGGCATCGGCATGAGCGGCATCGCCGAAGTGCTCCTGACGCTGGGCTATTCCGTGTCTGGCTCGGACACCAAGCCTTCTACGATCACTGAGCGCCTCCAGAATCTTGGCGCCACCATCTACGAAGGTCACAAGGCTTCCAACGCTGATGGCGCGCACGTCGTTGTGACTTTTGCCGCAGTGAAGGCCGACAACCCTGAAGTCGTCGAAGCGCACAAGATGAAGATTCCGGTGATCCCTCGCGCGGAGATGCTTGCGGAACTGATGCGCTTGAAATACGGCATCGCCGTCGCCGGAGCGCACGGCAAGACGACTACGACCTCGATCGTCGCTTCCGTTTTGGCGGCGGCTCATCTTGACCCCACATTTGTCATCGGCGGGAAAGTCAATCAGGCTGGCACGACCGCGCGGCTTGGCAAAGGCGAATATTTTGTGGTGGAGGCCGACGAGAGCGACCGCAGCTTCCTGATGCTCGCCCCGGTGGTCGCTGTGGTCACTACGATTGATCGCGAACACCTCGACCAGTACACCTCTCTTGAAGATATTCAGGGCGCCTTCATCCAGTTTGTGAATCGCGTGCCTTTTTACGGCGCAGCGATTCTCTGCATCGATGAACCCAACGTACAGGCGATCATTCCCAACGTGAAGCGCCCTATCATTACTTATGGCACCTCGAGCCAGGCGGATCTGGTCATCAGTGATGTGAAGCTGGAAGGTTTGGGCAGCGAGTTCCGGCTCACCTATAAAGGCGAAGACCTTGGCTTGTTTCGTCTGACGCATCCTCCGGGGATTCACAATGTCCGCAACGCAGCCGCGGCGGCAGCCGTTGCACTTTACTTGAATGTTCCGGCGGACCTCATCCGCGAAGGCCTCGTGAAATTTGCCGGTGTTGGACGACGTTTCGATATCAAAGGCGTGGTCAACGAAATCACCGTGGTCGATGACTACGGCCATCATCCCGTCGAGATTCGCGCCACGCTCGAAGCCGCCCGCGGCTGCAAGTTCAATCGCTTGCTGGTGCTCTTTCAGCCGCATCGCTACTCGCGAACGCAGCACCTCTGGGACGAATTCTGCCGCGCGTTCAATCAGGCCGATATTCTTGTTCTCCTCGACATTTACGCGGCCAGCGAAGCGCCGATCCCCGGCGTGACTAGCGAGGCCCTGGCGACTGCTATTCGCAAGGCCGGCCACAAAAACGTCCACTATTTCCGCTCCATGCAGGAAGGCATCGAGTACCTGCTGAAGCAGGCGCGCCCTGGGGACGCCATCCTTACGATTGGCGCGGGCAACATCAGCCGCGCCAGCAGTGAATTCATGGTTCTGTTGGGAACGGAGAATCCGACGTCGCATGCGCATCAGTGATCCAAATATCGTTGCCAGACTAGCGGAGATGAACGTCGAGCTGCAGCATGGCGCGGCCCTGGCGGATCTTACTTCGTTGGGCATCGGCGGCACCACGGACCTGCTGCGTATCCGCAAGCACGAGAGCCTCCCTGGTCTCCTGAAGCTTCTCGACGCCAATGACGTTCAACACAAATTCCTGGGCGGGGGCTCGAACCTGCTCGTTGGCGACGGGGAACTGCCCTGGGTTGTCCTGCAACTCGTCCGTCCCGAGCCGGACGTCGTTCTGGATGGCAGTTTTGCCCGCGTCGACGCTGCCGCGGACCTTGGGCGCATGATCACCTTCTGCGCGAAGCACGACCTCGGTGGCATGGAAGGCCTCATTGGAGTTCCTGGCACGGTCGGTGGCGCTCTGCGCATGAATGCCGGCGCGTACGGCATGCAGATCGGCAGTTACGTCCGGGAGGTGAAGCTCTACCGGGCGGCCAGCCGCACGCTCGAAACTCTCCGGGGCGATCAAATTTCCTTTGAATATCGGCACACTTCTTTTGCGCCCGATGATATGATGCTCTCGGTGATTCTGGAACTACCCTCCAAACCGTTCAAGCTAATCCTCGAAGGTATTCGTATCTGCAACGAAAAACGGCGATCCAGCCAGCCGCTCGGCCAGAAAAGCGCCGGCTGCATTTTCAAGAATCCTCCAGGCGCCTCGGCGGGGCGCATGATTGATGAATTGGGACTCAAGGGCTTGTCAGTGGGCGACGCCCGTGTCAGCGACCGTCATGCCAACTTTTTCGTGAACGCCGGCCATGCTTCGGCCACGGACATGCTGAGGCTGATCGCCGACGTGCGCGAACGCGTGCAGAAAAATTACGGCGTCGAACTGGAGAATGAGGTGGTCGTTTGGAACGCGTAAAGGCCATTCAGCGGAATGCCACCGCGGCGGCGGAAGCCGACGCCTACCGGCCGGAGCTGATTGCCGACGACGAGCCGCGTTACCTGCGCCGCCAGAAGCCCGTCGAAATCCGCCGCAAGAAGTTCACCGGGCGGGGCTGGCCGTTTTATCGTCGACTTCTTATTTTGAGTTTTGCAGGAGTTGCCGGCGTGACCCTGGCGGTCTACGGAACGCAATTCCTCCTCTATTCACCCAGCATGCTGCTCCTGAAGCCGGACCAGATTGAAGTCAACGGCAATCGCATTGTCAGCCGCGAAGCGGTTCTCCAGCAATTTGGACAGGACCGCAACCGAAGTGTTTTGCGCGTCCCTCTGGATGTGCGCCGCAGCGAGATCGAACGTATCTCCTGGGTCGAATCCGCCAGCGTGCAGCGCATCCTGCCGAATCGCCTGCGCGTCGAGCTGACGGAGCGCACTCCCGTCGCCTTTGCTCGCAACGGCAACCAACTGGCATTGATCGACGCGCATGGCGTGATACTCGACCGCCCGCAGGGCGAAGATATACGTTTCCCCATCGTCACCGGTGTTTCAGAAGAAGTGCCAATAGACCAGCGCGAAAAGCGCATGCAGACGTACGAGGAGTTCATCAAGGATGTCGACCTGGTGCGCGCCAGCTCGTCCGATCACGTCAGCGAAGTCGACCTCTCCAATCCCAAGGATCTTCGCGTGGTGATGACCGGGCTGGCGAGCGCCAACGACGCGCAAGCCGTAACCATCCACTTCGGTTCCGGCGAATTTACCGGCAAATACAAAATGCTGGTCGACAATTTTTCGCAGTGGCAGGCCAATGCCGGCCGCGTGCAATCGATCGATTTGCAATATACGAGGCAAGTGGTCGTGAATCCCGAAACCAGCTCGGTCACGGCCACGGCAAGGAAAAGATAGATTTATCCCGGGAGCGGCGGCTTGGCGAAGAAAGATAAATACCTGGTAGGGCTGGATATCGGCAGCACGAAAACGTGCGTGCTGATTGCGGAACTCGAAGGCGAACTGGTGAAGTTTCTGGCGCTCGGCGCGGCCGAGTCCAAGGGACTGCGCAAGGGCCTGATCGTCAATCTCGATTCCACGGTGAGTTCCATCCGTCGCGCGGTCGAAGAGGCCGAGAGCGTCGCGAATGTACCAGTGGAAGAAGCGCTGATCGGAGTTGCCGGCGGGCACGTCCGCGGAGTCAATAGCCGCGGCGGCATCACGCTGGGTCAGCGCCCACGCGACGTTGAGCGCGATGACGTGCGCCGCGCCGTCGACGCCGCCCGCAACATCACGCTTCCCGAAGACCGCGAAGTCTTGCACGTCCTCCCGCACGAATTCATTGTGGACGCCCAGAGTGGTATCCATGACGCGATTGGGATGGTTGCCCAGCGGCTTGAAGTCAACGTTCATTTGGTGACCTCTTCCGTTGCCGCCACGCAAAATCTCGTCACTGCTGCGAACAAAGCCGGCATCCTCATCAGCGATACGGTCCTCGAGCCGCTCGCCTCCTCGGAAGCTTGCCTCACGCAGGACGAGCGCGATCTCGGCTGCTGCTTGCTGGACATCGGCGGCGGCACTACGGAATTAATCGTCTTTGGCGGCGGCGTGGTGCGTCACACCAGCGCCGTTGCCATTGGCGGCGATCATTTCACCAATGATCTCGCCGTCGGTCTGCGCACGCCCATCCCGGAAGCCGAAAGATTGAAGCGCCGCCATGGCTGTGCCGCTTCCGCATTCATGCAGGGAAACGGCTCGATCGAGATTGCCAGCGTGGGCGACCGGCCGCCGCGCACTATCTTCGCCCATATGCTTACGGACATCATTGAGCCGCGCGCCATGGAATTGCTCTCGCTGATTCGCGACGACTTGCAGCGCGCCGGCCTTGACGGCCAACTCCCCGCTGGATTTGTCCTCGCGGGCGGCGGCGCCCGGCTGCACGGCCTGGATGAACTTGCCGAGCAGTCCTTCCATCTGCCCGTGCGCATCGCGGAACCAAAAGGCTTGGCTGATCTGCCGGAACAGGTGGCGCAGCCGGAATATGCAACCGTAGTTGGACTCGTGTTGTGCGGCGCAAAGGCGCGGCGCTCCGCGCCCCCGCGCTCTGGAAATCTTGTATCCAAATTGAAAGCCATGTTCGCCGGCGCTTCGTGACCCTGCCCGAGAGCCGCCAGCGAAACTGGAGGAGGTTGAAAACGATATGACGACGAGAGAAGCAGGAATTCGCATGAGCTTCAGTGAAGATCTGCAGCCGGCGAAGATCAAAGTCATCGGTGTAGGCGGGGGCGGTTGCAACGCGGTGAATCGCATGATTCGCGCCAAGCTCGAAGGCGTGGAATTCATCACTGCCAATACTGACCTGCAGGCACTGAAACTCTCGCAGGCTCCGGTGAAGTTGCAGCTCGGTGCCAAGCTCACCAAGGGACTCGGCGCCGGCGCCAATCCCGAAGTCGGCCGCAAGGCGGCGCTCGAAGACACGGAAAAAATTATCGAAGCGCTGGAAGGCTCGGACATGATTTTCATTACCTCCGGCCTCGGCGGAGGCACTGGCAGCGGCGCCGCGCCAGTAGTCGCTTCACTCGCCAGCGAGCTCGGCGCGCTGAGTGTCGCCGTCGTCACCAAGCCGTTCGCCTTTGAAGGCAAGCGCCGCATGATGCAGGCCGAACAAGCCCTCCAGGAACTTATCGGCGCCGTGGACACCGTCATCGTCATCCCCAACGAGCGCTTGATGGACACCGTCGAGCGCGGCACCAGCTTCTTCGACGCTTTCCGCATCGCCGACGACATTCTTCGCCAGGCGGTTCAGGGCATATCGGACATCATCACCGTGCCCGGCATCATCAACCGCGACTTTGCCGACGTGAAAGCCATCATGCACGGCCAGGGCTACGCCGTGATGGGCACGGCTGTCGCCACAGGCACGAACCGCGCCGTGGACGCCGCCAACCGCGCCATCGCCAGCCCGCTTCTCGAGGACAACTCGATCCAGGGCGCGCAGGGCATCCTCATCAATATTTCTGGCAGTTCCAGCCTGACGCTGCATGAAGTTCACGAAGCCTCCAGCGTCATCCAAAAAGCCGCGCACGAAAATGCCAACATCATCTTTGGCGCCGTGCAGGATGACAACATGAAGGACAGTATCAAGATCACCGTCATCGCCGCCGGCTTTAAGGACGCCAACAAGAAAAACATCCACCAGAAACAATCGTTCTTGCCCAAGACCTGGAAAGCCGGCCGCGAAATCCCAGATGAACCGGTGCAGCACGCGCTGCCCAACGTCGTCCACCAAGTCCAGCAAAACGTCCGCGAAGTCAGCCAAGACGTCCCCGTCGACGATTTGGACGTCCCAACCTTCCTCCGCCGCCAAGCCCAAAAAGCCTAGCTAAAGTTTACGGACCATTATCTTTCGTTGTGGTGGCGCGGCCCGCTGCGCCCTTCTTTCTCGGCCTTTCTATGCGGGGCCGCTGTGCCTTTCGTCGTCCAAAATGCGATACTGCGTGTCATGTGGCCATTCCGCAAAAAGACTGAGCATCCTAAGGTCGTCTTCAATCGGGAACACATCTGGCGGGAACTTATGCCGATTCCGAAGCGACCCCTGTCAGAGGAAGAAATGCGCTTGAATGACGCCCGGCCAACCCTAAAAGATGTCCTCCTCGGCGCCCAGCCTCGATTCGATATTCCGGTTCCGAAGCGCGGCAAACTCAAGAGCCGCCCGCCGGTGGTGTTCGATTGAGGCGTTTCCTGCTGGACACAAATGTGGTCTCAGAACTGCGCAAGCCGAAGCCTCATGGCGCAGTCTTGTCTTGGTTCAACACTTTGAGGCCGGAGCAGATGGCGGTTTCCGCCGTGGTCCTTGGAGAGCTGCAGGCCGGTGTCGAGACCACGCGCCTCCAGGACGCCCAAAAAGCCCGGGAGATCGAGGAGTGGATCGACCGGATCTGGGCCACGCACCGCGTCTTACCGATGGATGGTCTATGCTTCCGTGAGTATGCACGCCTCATCCACCGCCTCTCGGACACTCTCCGGGAAGACGCCATGATTGCCGCTACCGCACGCCTCCACGGTCTGACCGTCGCCACGCGCAACGAACGTGACTTCCGATCATTTTCGGTCCCCGTTTTCAATCCCTTCCGTTTCACTGGTTGACCAGTTTCGCTCGCGCTGTAGGCCATCGCCGTCGCGCTCCGCGTGTCCTGAATTCTTACCTGGAAATCCCGCTTCACGTTCGAGTGGTCTGGTTGCCGCTGATTCGCGCAAGTTGCTCTGCCAACTTGCGCACTTCCTCTTCAAACCGCTTGTACTCACGGCTCCCGTAAGGAAGCGCGGTTCCTAGCCCGGAGTGAAACTCTCGCGCCTTCGTTCGCTGCGCAATCAGGCGAATATTGGCGGCGATGATTCCCGCTCCCGGCAAGATGACGATCCGTTCCCCAGCGGCTTCGATAAGGTTAGCGAGCATCGCGGCTCCCCCCAGCGCGCTCTTCGCACCGCCCGACGTCAGAATTCTTTTCGCGCCACTTTGAATCACATCTTCGAGTGCCTCGCGCAGAGCGGCGGTCTCGTCATACGCGCGGTGATACGTCACCGGCAACGGCCTGGCAAACTCAACCAGCTCTCGTGTCCGCTCGACGTCCACGTGCCAGTCTTTCGTCAAGACGCCCAGTACGGCGCCATCCATTCCAGATTCTTTGGCGTCCGCGATCGAGCGCCGCATCTCAGAAAACTCAGCGCCCGAATACACGAAGTCTCCCGCGCGCGGCCGGATCATCGCAAAAATTGGAATGCGCAGCCGCGCGCGTGCCGCCCGCATGAGTTCGCTGTTCGGTGTAATACCGCCTGCTGACAGATCGCCGCACAGTTCGATGCGGTCCGCGCCGCCGCGCTCCGCTGCCAGCGCCGCTTCCAGAGTCTCCACGCTGATTTCGAGCAAACATTTCCGGCTCACGGGTGAAATCCTACGGTGGAGGTGACGTGAGTAAGCGTGCCGTGCGCCCAGTTCCAGAACATTCCCAGCAGCGCGGCGG
>WNFR01002715.1_pt1 | contig 18363 bp, 15 predicted proteins | sample 5400221 | NCBI WGS metagenome assembly WNFR01 (sample SAMN13153357, study PRJNA577476) | soil metagenome | isolation source: 40 cm soil under Madrone tree | place: USA:California | collected 2016-06-14
CGAGCGGAACCAGCTCAACTTGGACTTCGCGCGCGGCGGCTTCGCTGATGTACGGGTCGTAGCCCAGCACGCGCATATCGAATGCTTCGGCGCGCACGGCAACTTCGCTGCCGATGCGGCCGAGCCCGATAAGGCCGAGCGTTTTGCCGCGCACTTCGGTGCCGGCGGCGCTGGATTTCTCCCAGCGGCCTTCGTGTATGGCCTTGTCGTGACGCGGCACTTGTCTGGCCAGCGCGAGGAGCAACGCGAAGGTGTGCTCTGCGACGCTGACGGCGTTGCCGCCGGGCGTGCTCATGACCAGGACGCCGCGGCGCGTGGCCTCTTCGAGGTCGATGTTGTCTACCCCGACTCCGGCGCGGCCGACCACGCGAAGACGCGGCGCTTTTTCCAGCAGCTCCGGTGTTACCTTGGTCGCGCTGCGTACGATAAGGGCGTCCGCGTCGGCGATTTCCGTATTGAGGGTGTCCTTCGTGGTCAGAATGATGTTCCAGCCGGCGCTGCGCAGGAGTTCCACGCCACGTTCGCTGATTTTGTCTGCAACAACGACTTTCATCGAGCCTCGTGTGGTTTGTTTGCAGGTGCTGCGTGCTAGCGCGCGAAAGGTGCTGCAAGCAAGAGAATAACGGTAGCGACGTCATCGCGCGGTGTCAAATTGTCTCTCCAAGCCTGATCTTCAGATGCTTCTCGTTTCTGCGGAGCAGAAGCGGGAGCACAGGCTAAGGCCCATGCTACTTGGAGGACTGCTCGATGGGCGCGGCCCAGTGCGAGAGATGATTCAGCGATTTGGTGTCGGTGGGGTCGAGGTGGAGCGGAGTGATGGAGACAGCGCCCGAGAAAATCGCGGCATAATCGGTGTCCGGCGCGACGTCTTTGTCGATGCGCTGCTCGAAGAGCCAGTAATAGGTGCGGCCGCGGGGATCTTTTCCTTCGCTTAGTTGATTGCGCGTGACTTTTTTGGATTGGCGCGTGAATTTTACGCCGCCGGTCCACGGCTCGGGCACATTTACGTTGAGCAAGACCTGATCCGGCAATCCTTCTTTCAGGATTAGCTCCGCGGTCGAACGAGCGATGCGGGCGGCCGCGTCGAATTTCACGCTGGCGCCCTTGGAACACAAGGAAATTGCCAGCGCAGGAATATGATGCAGGGCGGCCTCTCGCGCAGCGCCGACCGTCCCAGAGTAGTAGACGTTCTCGCCGAGATTGGCACCGAAATTAATTCCCGAAATTACCAGGTCGGGCGGCTCGGGCAAAAGCCGGTGCAGAGCGACGATCACGGAGTCCGCAGGCGTGCCTTCCACTGACCACTGCCGTTCGCCGACGTGGTTGCAAATAATCGGCTGGCGGAGCGTCAGCGATTGCGCCGTTCCGCTCTGCTCGCGATGCGGCGCCACGATGCTCAGGGTGGCAAACCCCTCGAGTCCGGCGGCTAGGGCCTTCAGCCCCGCGGCGTGAATCCCGTCATCATTGGTCAACAAAATGTGCGGCATTGTCTCGTCATTTTCCTTCAATGCGCTTGGCAACCGGCTCTTGGATACTTTTCATTGACTCTATCTAAGTGCTTCCTAATCTCAATGCGGATCGGCTCCAAGGGTACGGTCTTGCCGTAGGCTGTGTAAGAGTCCCCTTTAATTAGCGGGAGTTCACGCACAAATGCCTGCTTTGCCTGCTCATAAAACTGGCATTTGTCTTTGTCGGACAAGTCTCCTAGGATTTCGTATGCACCGCCAATGCCGTCCAGATCAAGGCTATTATCTTCAGGGTCTCTTTTGTTGACGAAATCCAAGGACTTTTCCAAGTTTAACTGCGCCTCGTGTATTGACTCATCTCTTGTCGCGGGTTTTTTGTACGCTTTGGCCATATAGATCATTGCGATTTGCTGGTACAGAAAGCCATCGTGGGAAGTATTTCGGCTAGAATCTTTCATCCAGGTCTGGAGAACCTGCACGGCTTTATCGTACCGACCTGCCTCTTGCAACTCGATGGCCCGGGTGAGCGCGTCCGTTCCGATTTTCGGAACGTCTCTTCTAGCAACGACAAACCAACCGGCCAAGGCCAAGCAGACCGTTGCCAGGCCAGCAAAACACAGAATCTTCATGGATTGAGTCATGATGTTGGATGAGTGGTCGGGACGACTGGATTTGAACCAGCGACCTCACGCACCCCAAGCGTGCGCGCTACCAGGCTGCGCTACGTCCCGACCGCGGCGGCTCGGGTAGAGCCGCAGTCGAAGGTGACCCGGCAAGGGCCGCATTCGGCAAGAACGAGCGTATCACCGGCGTTCGAGAAGCGTCAAGAAAGCGCGCAGCGTGTCACGCAAATCGAGCAGCATTTTGCGGCTCAAAAGCTCCGCGGCGTTTTCATTGCGCGGCCCCGAAAAAATGGCCTCGGAAGCAACGGATCCATTTTCGCGGAGATGGCGGCGCGCGCCGGCAATGGTAAATCCCTCGTCGTAGAGCAAGCGCTTGATTTTGAAGACCATGTCGACGTCTTCTTGCCGGTACAGGCGGTGGCCGGTGGGGCTCTTTACCGGCTCGAGCATGGGAAATTCGGTTTCCCAATAGCGCAGCACGAAGGGTTTCAGTTCGGTGAGGCGGCTAACTTCGCCGATGCGATAGAGCCGCTGCTCGGTGGCGGTTTGCGTTGCGGTGCCGTTGTGCGCCATGCGTGATCCGGCCTGCTTGCCACAATCCTAGCAGTTTGCCGCGCAACGCAGTAGAGGTGTTTCGCGTACCGCGGTACTTCAATCTTCATGCCTGTTTCGCTCGCCGCGCTTGCGGAGGCGCTGCACAAAGCGAACAGGTGTTCCAGTAAAATCGAATTTTTTGCGCAGTTGATTCTCCAGGAAGCGCTCAAAGCTGAAATGGAGGGGCGTCTTTTGATTGGTGAAGAGAAGAAATGTGGGTGGAGAGGCTCTTGCTTGGGTGATGTAGTAGATGCGCACGGGGCGCGCCTTCGGTGTGCTGCCACGCTGCAGATCGACATCTTCCTTGAGCCAGCGATTCAACTCCGGCGTGGAGATGCGGCGCTTGCGGGCAATCGCCACTTGATCAATCAGTGGATACAGTTTTTGCGCGCGTTCGCCGGTTTTAGCGGAGATAAAGACGATAGGCGCGTAACTGAGGAATTTCAGTTTTCCGCGGACCATCTTCTCGTAATCGAAAAGCAGCTTGCTCTTATCCAGGTCATCGAATTTGTGTTTTTCATGCGGGCCGCGCTTCGCTCTGCCCTTGGTGGTGGCTGCATCGCGCGCGGCGGATTGGCGGGCAGCTTCGGCGGCCAAGTCCCATTTGTTCATGACGATGATCACGGAGCGGCCGGACTCCTCGGCATAACTGGCGATTTGTGCGTCGCCTTGCGTAACGCCTTGCTCGCTGTCGACCACGAGCAGCGCGATGTCGGCGCGTTCGAGCCCGCGACGTGCCATGACCACGCTGAGTTTTTCCGCGACCAGGTTGGTCTTGCCCTTGCGGCGGATGCCGGCTGTGTCCACGAAGCGATAGATGCGACCGTCGCGAATGATCTCGGTGTCCACAGTGTCCATGGTCGTCCCCGGTACGGGAGAGACGATGGCGCGTTCCTCGCCGACCATGCGATTGAGCAGCGTGGATTTGCCGACGTTGGGGCGTCCAATAATGGCGATCTCGACGGGGCCCCCCTCTCCCTCAGCGATCGCAAGGGGGGCGTCTTCCGGCACCAGACCAGAGGCGCCTGAGACCTGGGCAATTGCGCCATCGAGGAGATCGTCCACGCCGGTGCCGTGCTCAGCGGTGATGGGGAACACGGGTACACCAAGACGGTGGAAAGTGGCGGCGTTCGATTCTTGCAGGGGAGAATCGACTTTGTTTACTGCGACAAAGAAAGGTTTACCGGTGCTGCGTAGAAGGCGGGCTAGGTCTTCGTCTAGCGGTGTGATTCCGGCCTGACTGTCGACCACGAGCAAAAGGAGAGCGGCCTTATCGATGGCCACATGGGCTTGCCGCAGAATCTCCTGCGGAATGAGCGCCTTGTCGTCAGGAATGATGCCACCAGTGTCGACAACCTCAAACGAGTGGCCGCGCCATTCCGCTTTGCCATAGATGCGATCGCGCGTGATGCCCGGCTCGTTAGTGACAATGGAGCGGCGCGTGCCGGTCAGGCGATTGAAAAGCGTGGACTTGCCGACATTGGGGCGGCCCACTATTACCAAAGATGGCAGCTTGTTGGTCATCGATGCGAGACGCGGGACACAGTGCAAAACCTTGGCAGCAATGTGACATTCCACTGTAGCGCATTGGAAGAGAAGTCGGAAAGAAGTCCTACGAGGGGGGATTAGGCTCTTATTCTGGTGTTGGGCTTAGGGGCGGGCATAGGCTTCTTGGTGGCCCGTTTGTTGGTGTACAAAGCTTGGTCGGCGCGAGCTAGCATTTCTTCCGGCCGGTCGCCCATTTCGTAATCCTTCCAACCCGCGGAGAACGTAACCGGAATCTTCTGACCTTGCCAATCAAGCTCAAAGGAGCCCAGGCGCTCCAGGACAAGGTTGAGTTGGTCCAGGGTGCACTCGGGCAACACGACGAGAAACTCGTCGCCCCCCAAACGGGCCGCCAAGTCTGATCCGCGGATGACTTTGTTTAACCGTGAGGCAAATTCCTGCAGGACTTGATCACCGGCGGGATGGCCATGCGTGTCGTTGATCTCCTTGAAATTGTTCAGGTCCAGAGTAAGCACTGTCAGGGGATGGCCGCGGCGCTCGGAGCGAGCGACCTCAGTAGCAAGGCGCTGCTCCGCAAAGCGGCGGTTGTAGAGGCCGGTCAGAGGATCAATCATCGCAAGGTTGCGAAGAATGTAGGAATGATCCTGCCTTTCGAGAAGCTGACGACGCAGACGCTTGATAAGAATTTCCTGATAGATGGTGTAGATGTTGAAAAGCACGATCAAAGTGATCAGGCCAAAGACAGCTTCCGTCAGCTTGATCCTGAAGAATGTCTCCGCGCCGGTCAGAAGGGACGGCAGCGTGAGAGAGATCACGGCAAAGGTAAGGAGAAGAATGACGAAAATGGAATAGCCGCGCACCCACCAGTCACGTCTTTCTATGCGGCGGCGTTCCGCGGCCAACTCCTTCGCGCCAGTTTCTGCGGGAGAGGGCAGGGGGCGGACGTAAGTCGAGTCGCTCATTGCGCAGCACGGGGCCAAATGGAAGAGTAATCTATCCACCTTAGGGTGGTAGTGTCTGAGGGTCAAGGCGGATTGCAAACGGTATCGCCCGCTAGTTACTGCCCCGCGGGACAAGCGAGGCGCTTACAGCCGGGACATGAAAACTGTAAAGGCTTTATTTGTAATAACTTACAATTTCAGCCGACTGCACGGAAGTCCCGGTCAGACGGTACCCTTGGACCATTGGCCAGAGCACTAAATAGCTGCAAAATGCCCGAGTTAGAAAAAACAAGAAATGTTCTCGCTCTCCATCCTCGTGCTCTCAGGTATCGCGCTGATACGGTTCGCCGTATCGCAATGGCGAGCCATTTGGATAAGCTCCGCGAGCCAGCCGGTGTCGGATTCGCTGCAGCTGAGCGCCGGAATTGACGCCGCTGCCATCGGCGCCGGGGATTTTGGCCGGCTGATGAATTTGTGCGACCAGCTGTCCCCCGAGCTGAAACAGAGCAGCCCCTGGCTCAATGAAGTGTCCATCTACTATCGCGCGATCGCGAGGCTTGAGCAGGTAAGCAAGGCTAAGATTCCAAGCATTTCAGCTTGGGCCGCGCGCGAGATGCAAACCTGCGCCCGCTATGTAGCGGTTGTTCTGGATCAGAACCTCGCGATGAGCCTCGACCGGCGGCTGGCTGCCCGCGCGAACTAAAACCCGAAAGTCCTCGCATTTCTCAGATCTACGCACATCTGAATTCCTTTGATGCCAGGCTAGGGCCGTTCCGGCGCCTTGCATGCCGGCAAACGCCTTAACGTCAGCGTTCGCTGCTTTTCTGGTAGAGTGCTGGACCAGTGCGCCGCGGCTGGTATGGTGTCGGCAGCGGGTAGGACACCCTTACACAATCCATTGCTGAGCGGTGGCTTTAAGCGGGCCGGCGGCATCGCAATGTGTAATTTTTGCGGTGTCTGCTGCGTACTAGTCTATGGATGCGCCGAGACCAGAGCGGATGAGCGCGCCGGGAAAGACCGAGCCTACGGAAGCGATCGCTCGGGCACGGACAGGGGATGCCGATGCCTGGGGAGTGCTTTACCGGGAATACGCAGCCGCGATTTTCCGCTTTTGCCGGCGGGCTCTGCCCACCCGGGAAGATGCCGAAGATGCCACCATGGATATTTTTGCGAAGTTGATGCGCGACAACAAGTTGCTCCAATACGACCAGAGCCGTTCGTTCTCGGCATGGCTTTATAGAGTCGCAGCCAACCATTGCTGGGACGTGCTGCGGCGGCGCAAGACACGCCAGGACAAAGAGACGGACGATTTAGAGAACGTTCCGCTGGAGCATCCGGATCCGAATCAATTGGACAAACTGATTGAACAGAGAACCAGCGAAGAGGTGCGGCGAGCGCTGGACAAGCTGGGAGCGCGCGCGCGCATGGCGCTGGTGATGCGCTACTACTCGGATATGAGCTATGACGAAATTGCCGATGCGCTGGGAGTGCGCCGCGCCTTTGTGGGCGTGGTGCTGCTGCGCGCGCGGCATGAACTGCGGCAGGCGCTGGGGCAAAGCGGCGCGCTGGCCGCGGGAGGGACGTCGTGAAGGAAACCGATAATTTATCGGGTGACGCAGCCATGCAGCATCTCGACGAAATGACCTGCTTGTTGTATATCGAGCGGCAACTGGACCGCGGGCGTGCGCAAGAGGTCTCGGCGCATACCCAGGACTGCGCTGCTTGCCGCACGTTGCTGCGCGCCCTGGAGCGCGAATCGCGTCTGTTGACGCGCGCGATGCTGGAGGAAGAGGAGGCGCTGCCCGCCCGGCTGGCGCAGTTTCAAGAACGGGCGCGGAAGTCCATGCAATGGATTTGGACTTTAGCGTTCGGCTTGGCCGCAACGGGAGTCTATGCGCTGTACAGCACTTACGTTGAGCCTTTTCAGACGAGACTGCAGCAGGCAGGTTTTGGGAGTAACGATCTCTTGAGTTTGCTGATTTTTCAAGGCGCTTTCTGGAAAGGATGGCGATCGATGATCACATTATTGGAGGTGCTGGCGCTGGTGACGCTGGCGGGATTCGCCGTGGCGTTCTTCCGCAAGCGGGTACGCCGTAGTTCGGCCCTGGCGCTGGTCCTGGCGGGATTTTGCGCGGCATTGCTGCTGCAGCCGGCCTCCGCAATGGCTTCGGAGACGCGCAGGGGCGAGTCGGTCATAGTCGCAACGGACGAAACAATCAAGGGCGATATTTTTCTATTCGGCGAGCGCGTGCGTGTCGATGGCATGGTGGATGGCGATGTATTTGTATTCGGACACGACGTCAATGTGAATGGTCATGTCAAGGGCGATGTCTTTGGCTTCGCGCAACAGTTGCGCGTAAACGGTCAAGTGGATGGAAATGTCCGGGCATTTACGAATACTCTGACCATCTCTGGGACGGTTGCAAAGAACGTTTTGACCTTCGACGAGGTAGTGAATGTTGAGTCCAGCGGCAAGATCGGCGGGAGCTTGACCATCTTTGTGGAGAACCTCAACCTCGATGGAACCTTGGGCAAAGACTTACTGATCTTTGCCAAGCATTTAGCGTTGAGCGGCAAGGTCAACGGCGCAATCAAGATGAAGGGAGATACGCTGACCATCAATTCGTCCGCGCAAGTCGCCGGTCCTATTCATTTCGAGGGTAATAAAGAGCCGGAAGTTTCCCCTCAAGCCAAACTAGTCTCCCCGGTCGACTTTCACAAAATGGCGCACAAGCCGAGGTATATGGAAGGGCACTATTACGTCTGGCAGGTGATCTGGTTGGCGGCATTCGGGCTGTTTGGCTTGGTATTGTTCCAGTTGATGCCCCGCTTTGCGGCGGACGCGGTGGCGAGCGCCGAACGTTACGGGGCCTCCTTTGGGCTGGGGGTGCTCGTGTTTTTTGGAGTTCCGATCGCGGCCATAATTGCATGCGTCACCGTGGTGGGTTTGTTTGTAGGGCTTGCTTCCTTTTTCGTTTGGTATGCTGCCCTGTACTTTGCGCAAATCATCGTCGGCGCACTTGTCGGGCAATGGTTGATGGGGCGCACACGCGAGACGTGGCCTCTAATCGGAAGAATGGCCGTCGGATTGATAATCGTCCGTTTGGCCACCGTGATTCCAGGCGTAGGAGGATGGATAAAATTTGGTGTGATCTTGTGGGGCCTGGGCGCAATCTCACTGGCGCTGTACGACCGCTTCCAACCTACTCTTGCGGCTAACACCCCGTCTGCGCCGTACACGTCACCGCTGCCGCCGAATACGACCGTGGGAGGGATGCAGCCGGCTTGAAGCACAGCGCCAGCTAGGCGCAGAACCAGCGCGGAACAGAATGTAGAAAGGAGCGGGCCGGTCCGATGCAACTCGGGCCGGCCCGTTCTGCCTTTGCGGAGGCGGTGAAATCCGTTAACGCACTAAGGGACGCGGACCTTGGCGGCGCTGAAGGGCGTGGGCGTCGAAGTGTTTCCGACGGGTGGCCCGAAGTAAAGGGCAGTGATTGAGACCGTCTGGCCGGCCGTTAGGCTGCTCGAACTGCTAATCCCGTCGGAATTCGTGCTGGGCGATCCGGTGGACAATTGCACGGTGATGGGTGTGGTGAGAGCAAAGAAGGGGGGGAACGATTGCATGGAAAAAGTATTTGGGGGAGCCACGCCGGTCACAGTTCCTGTCACACGGGTGAATCGGAGATAAAGGGAATCCGCGCTGGCTTTTGCCAAGGTTGAACCCGAACCGGCGGTGAAAGCGGTGACGTGCGCCGCGACAGTTTGTCCAGGTGCGAGAACAGAACTGTCTGTGCCGCCGCTGAAGGCGTTTGTGGGAACGACAAACCCTTTACTGTCGACAACGAAGGGTTTTTGGGGACTCCCTACCAGTGTGACGTTTACGGCAGCGCCAAAAGATAGACTGCTATTGATGATGCTGCCCGAGGTCGCAAACACCGCATCGTTCGTGACCACTGAGAATTGTGTCGACGAGGAAGGAATGGCGGTCACGACTCCTTCGATCCAGTCTCCTGTGGTGGTCGACAAGGGATCGTATTCCAGCAGCGTCAAGGTGCCATCGGAATTGAGAACCATGTCCAGGCTGGCGACCTGTCCCTGCACAATGCAGGAAGCAAACGTGAGGCTGAGGTTAAAAGCAGTGCAGTTGGGCGAAAAGACTGTCGAGGAGTTCGCGACGGCAGTGAGCGAGCCGCGCGTGGCGGTCTTCACGGTCACGGACTGGGTTGTAGTATTGACGGTGGTAACTACGCCTGTGACGTCCTCGACGAAATCGAGTTGTCCCGTGGCAACGCTGCTGGAAGCCAACGGAAGATTGTTTGCGCTCAAAACATTAGCTGCGCCTAGATTGACGGCCGTCACGACTTGAGAGGAGTTTACAGTCAACGCGTTGCCGAGATTGAGATTGATAGCCAGTCCGGTCTTTTGGTTTGCCGTCAATGTCAGAGGAAACGGCGCAGTGGTGATCTTCGGGGCCGCTGTTGCTCCGGAGATCGTTGTGACGCTGCCAGAGGCACAGCCGGTGTTGCCCGCGGTTTGCGTACAAAAGGTAACCACCGGACTTGAGAGGCTAACGCTCATGCTGGTGTAGGAGCCCGCGGGCACCGTTGCCGAGGTGCCAAGAAAAGCGGAGTCGCTCTGCAACTTGGTGAGATCGACGCTAAAGGTGGTGTTGTTCAGCGGAATATTTACGTTCGTCCCGGTGGACGAAGTGAGCGTAATGGTGTTTACATCGACGACGAAGGAGAGAAGGTTGGTGTTGGGCGGCGGCGTCAGTGGCGCAGCGGTCATGGTCACGCTCAAAGTCGCGTTGCTTCCCCCACAATTCGTAGTGCAGGGTGGCTTCGGCAAACCGGTGCACGAGACCAAAGCTACGGACAGCAAGAGCAGTGCGGCGAAAACAATTCGGAAGTTCATTGAGCCCCCACGTCTGAGTGCATGCCGAGCATAAAACGGGCATTGGCACCAACGTTCCGAGTGATTCTATCGCCTCCCTACGAAGAATTAAGCGCAAAAGGAGGGTCGATTGTTCAACCGCTCAACGCTGCACGGAGGATTCGATTCTACAAGGCGCCGGATCAGGCTTGTGTCATGGCAGTGTCATTCCCTGTGCTATCTTTGGTGAGGCAACACCAGCGCGTTCGGACAGATACAGGATATCGATTTTTGGCAAAACATGAAGCAGCGGCAGTAGGGCGGCAAGCCTGTGCGGCGCAGCGAGAGAAGAGTCCCACTGCGGAAAGACGGGATGTCCCGCTGGATGAAGAGCCTGCGCGCCACGAGAACAGCGAAGTCTCTGCGGAAGCGTCCCCGGCAGACAAGGAAAATCGGCCAAACATGCAGGATGTGTTTGGGCCGGGCGGGCTGCTAGAGCGCAGCATGATCGGCGGCTACGAACACCGGCGCGCGCAGCTCCTGATGGCAGAGTTGGTGCAGGACGCGTTCGAATCCCGCCATCATTTAGTGGTCGAAGCCGGAACCGGCACGGGTAAGACGCTGGCGTATCTGTTGCCGGCGATTTGCAGCGGACACCGCGTGGTGATCTCCACCGCCACCAAGTCTTTGCAAGAGCAGCTCTATCAGAAAGACATTCCGTTTCTGCAAAAGCACTTTGCACCCGAGTTGAAAGTAGCAGTCATGAAGGGGCGCTCGAATTTCTTGTGTCGCGCCAAGTTGCATCAGATTACCGACCAGCCGATTCTTAAGGGCATTGAGGAGATGGATGCGTTCCGTCAGATTCAGGATTGGTCCAAGCTGACGGAAACCGGCGATCGCGCCGAGCTTACGTTTCTGCCCGACGATTCGGAGCTTTGGACGCGAATCGACGCGCGGCGAGATACCTGCACGGGACAGAAATGTCCGGAGTTTAAGCAATGCTTCATCACCGCCATGCAGCAGCGCGCCAAGGAAGCGGATCTGATCATCGTAAATCATCATTTGTTTTTCGCGGACCTCGCACTCAAGCAGGACGATTTCGGAAGCATCCTGCCGGAATATTCGGCGGTCGTGTTTGACGAAGCGCACGAAATGGAAGATGTAGCCAGCGATTATTTTGGCCGGCAGATTTCGAACTATCGCTTTGAGGAACTGGCACGCGACGCCGACATCGCCATGCGGCTGCTGCACCTCGCGACGCCCTCGCTGCTGCGGCGCACACAGCGGATTCGCGAGCGCAGCCGCGCCTTTTTTGACGCCTTCCCCGCGCGCGATGGCCGTTATCCCTTCGAAAGAAACGAGCGTGCGGCGTTCCTGGAGCAGCAACGCGAAACTTACGACGCTTTGGCGAACGCGTTGAAAGGATTGGAAACCGAATTTGCGGCCATGACGCAGAAGCCCGAGGAATTGTTGCGCATCGCGCGCAGGAGTTTCGAAATTCGCCAGGAGCTGTCCTTTCTGTTGGAATCGCACGAACGCAATTTCGTCTACTGGTACGAGCGCCGAAGCAAGGGCGTTTTTCTGGCCGCTACGCCGATAGACGTGAGTCAGGTTCTCCGCGCCCGGCTGTTCGAACAGTTCGACTCCATCGTGCTGACCTCCGCCACACTCACGGTCGCCGGGCGCTTCGAGTTCATCCGGCAACGCTTGGGACTCGATCACGCAAAGGAAGGAGCGCTGCCACCGGAGTTTGATTGGGCAAAACAAGCCCTTCTGTATCTGCCACGCGCTATTCCGGACGTGCGGCACCCGACTTTTTCGCAGGCGGCGGCGGATGAAATCGTGAAATTGCTGGAGATCAGCCAGGGACGCGCCTTTTGTTTGTTCACCAGCTATTCGCAGATGAATGATTTGTTCGAGCGCGTGCGCGGGCGCGTGTCGTTTCCGTTGCTCCTGCAAGGAACGGCGCCGCGATCGGCGCTGCTCGAACGATTCAGGAACACACAAGGTGCGGTGCTGTTTGCCACTTCGAGTTTCTGGCAGGGCGTCGACGTGCCTGGGGATCAGCTCTCTTGCGTTATTGTGGATCGGTTGCCCTTTGCGGTGCCCAGCGACCCGATTGTCGCCGCGCGCGTGAAAGCTTTGCAGGAGGATGGGCGCAACGCGTTCTCGGAATTCCAGGTGCCGCAGGCGGTGCTCGCCCTGAAGCAAGGGTTTGGACGCCTCGTTCGGACAAAGACCGATCGCGGCGTGCTGGCGCTGCTCGATAGCCGGATTCAGCGGATGGCGTATGGTAAAATTTTCTTGGAGTCTCTCCCGGGATATTCGACGACGCAGGAGTTGAGGGACGTCGCGAAGTTTCTGGAAAGCGGTAAGAGTAAAGGTCCAGCGGCGACCGAAGAATAGAACAACTATGTTTCAAGTTAGCGTCGAAGAGACATTTTCGGCTGGGCATGCGCTCCGCGGATATCACGGCAAATGTGAGAACGTGCATGGCCACAACTATCGCGTGCGCGTGACCGTCGAAGGCCCGCAGCTCGATTCCACTGGCTTACTCTGCGACTTTACAGAATTGAAGAGAGTGATTCGCGAGATCATCGGCGGCCTCGACCACCAGTTCATCAACGATTTGGAACCGTTTCGCACCGTCAATCCTTCGGCCGAAAATCTTGCGAAATATTTTTACGACGAGGTCACCGGCCATGTTAAGACGTTGCCCGCCGGAGCCCGGGTTACCGACATCGTGATTTGGGAGACGGACACCGCCAGCGCGCAATATCGTCCCGGGAAGTAGGAGAGCGGTACAGAGTGGGAGCTCGGCATCCAGCCCGCAGCGAGCCGCCAGCCGGTACATTTCATGTTCATCACCGAGATTTTCAAATCGATTCAGGGAGAAGGCACGCGTGCCGGACTGCCGTGCATTTTTGTCCGCCTGACCGGATGTAATTTGCGGTGCACTTGGTGCGATACCGCCTACGCGTTTCACGGCGGAAAGAAAATGAGCGTCGACGAAGTGCTGGCGCGCGTCGATGAGCTGGCCGGGCGGCGTGCCGGTGTGAACGCGTCTCACGCAACGGTTCCCCTCGCGGAATTGACTGGTGGCGAGCCGCTCTTGCAAGAGGAGATCTACCCGCTGGCGGAAAAATTGCTCGCTGCTGGATATACCGTGTTGATTGAAACCAGTGGCGAGCGTTTTGTCGGACGGCTGCCAAAAGACGTCATCAAGATTGTTGATGTGAAGTGCCCGGACTCCGGAGAAGCGGATACTTTCGATATGAAGAATCTCGACGCCATCAGCGTAAACGATGAAGTGAAGTTTGTCCTTTCCACACGGCGCGATTACGAGTTTGCACGCGACTTCACCCTGCAACATCAGCTCGCGCAGAAAGCGCGTGCCGTGCTCTTTTCACCGGTATTCGACGACCCGGAAGGGAAGTGGCAGGGATTGCAGCCGCGAGCTCTGGTGGAATGGATTCTTGCGGACGGATTGCCGGTGCGGCTCGGGTTGCAGCTTCACAAGTTTGTCTGGGATCCAGCAACAAAGGGCGTCTAGCCGCAAAACGAGTACGAAAGTGTTTATGGACAAGAGGCAACAACAAGCCGTTGTGCTCCTGAGCGGGGGAATGGATTCCTGCGTCACCGCCGCCATCGCCCGCGAACGCCAAGGCGCCGGGAATATCGCCGCCCTCCATGCGAGCTACGGACAGCGCACACAGGCTCGCGAGCGACGGGCATTTGAGGAGATCGCTGACTTCTACGGAATAGATGCGCGGCTGGTTGTGCAGCTCGACCATTTCCGCGCCATAGGCGGCTCGGCTCTGACGGATCAGAAGATTGCCGTGCCCGAAGACCAGCTAGGGGTTCCGGGGCCCCACGGCGACATTCCCGTAACTTACGTGCCGTTTCGCAACGCCCATTTTCTCTCCATAGCAGTGAGTTGGGCGGAAGCCATCGGTGCCGAAGCTATCTACATCGGCGCCGTTGCCGAGGATAGCTCCGGCTACCCGGACTGCCGGCCCGAGTATTACCGGGCATTTCAGGAACTGGTTCGCGCCGGTACACGCCCGGAAACAAGAATCGAAATTGTCACTCCGGTGATCACGCTGAAGAAGAGCGAGATCATTCGGCGTGGCGTCGAGCTCGGGGCTCCGCTGCATTTGACGTGGTCCTGCTATCAGAGCGAAGATGCAGCCTGTGGTGCTTGCGACAGTTGCTTGCTGCGCTTGCGGGCGTTTGCCGAAGCCGGAGTGACGGATCCGATTTCTTACCGGCGAACGGTGGCAGCAAAGCCTTGAGCTTGGCATCCGGCCAGGTTTGGAGATAATAGGCGCACGCCGCGAGGGGGACAGCGCAGGCCTCGTCTTGGTTAAAAGGAGAAATGGGCATGAAGAGAGCTAATAATTTCTTGGTGTTTGTCGCACTCACTGTTGGGGCATTGGTCTCTGTTCTTGCGCCAGGCTCCTCGGCACAAACCGGATCTATTAGCGGCGTGATTTTGGACCTAAACGCAAAACCCTGGGCTGGCCTTACCGTTCAAGCGGTAAGCGACCAAGGCGTAAAGCAGGAGGCGAAGACCGAGAATGACGGCAGATACAACATTCGTAGTCTGCGGCCGGGCGTCTACGACGTCACGGTCATCTCCTTTCCTCCGCCGAACGACAAGCAACCGCCCTATCAGATGGCCAAGGTCCGGGTGCAGAGTGGCGAAGACGCAAAGGCCGATGCAAATTTCAAAGAGATACTTGCAAAACAGGGCGCGGCGGCACAAGAACAGGCCAAGAAGCAGGAAGAAGAAAAGCAGAAGTTTCAGGGAATGAAGGCACACTTTGACGTCGGCGTCGGTCTCCTGAACCAGGCTGCTCAAGCCAAGACGGATCTGGCGAAAGCTCCGGCGGACCAGCGTGATGCGATTAAACAGCAGGTGAAGGATCTGTCCGACAAAGCCGTGACGGAGCTCGAAGCGTCAAAAGCCGCAGCCGGTGAAAAAGACGCCAATCTTAACCTTGTATTGGCGCGTCTGGGGGATGCCTACGACGCCGACGGCCGCGCCGACGACGCCGCCAACGCCTACAAGCAAGCCATTGAGCTGAAACCTTCGGCGGCGTACTACAACAATTTAGGCGGTATCTATGGCCGCGCCGGCAAGATCGCAGAGGCCATGGCGGCGTTCCAGAAGAGCGCGGAACTGGATCCGCAAAATGCGGCGCAGGCTTATCGTAACGGCGGAATTACCTTGTATAACACGGGCAGGCTCAAGGAGGCCGTCGAGCCACTAAAAAAAGCTACGGAGTTGGACCCCAAGAATGCGCAAGGTTGGTACCTTTTGGGTGCGTCTCTTGTTTACAATATGACTACTAAGAGGGTGGGCGATAAGGAGGAAGTTGTATTCGCCCCAGGAACGATCGAAGCGTACCAGAAGGCAATCGAATTGGATCCAAACGGGATGTACGGCCAGCAGGCGAAACTGGGGCTGGAGCAACTTCAGCAGATGGCTCCGGGAATTGACATCAAGGTTAAAGCGAAAAAGAAATCCTGAACATATCCCACGATTTGGCCCGCTCGGGCAGTTCCGAGGGCCGGCCTTTTTTCGGTTGGCACAATCTGACTTGGCCCGCACTATTGCACATACCCAACCCATAGATCAGGCCATTTACTTTGCAGCGCAGTACCTTGGCAGTGGCTATCGCATTTGAGCCGCGAGAGCAACAATTGCACTCTCCCGATTTGGGTCAGACCCTATAATTTTTCCGTCGTCCATTGCTCAGGGAGAGGTCTGCGTGACGCTGCCGAGTGCGAGAGCCGTTCGATTTGGTATCGCCTTAGTGGGTTTTGCCGCGGTAGCCATGGCTTTGCAGGGTGAGGCTCCCAATTCCCCAGGTCCCTTTCGCTACAGGATCCCATTGCCCGAAGACTGGAGCCATCGACACCTGATTTATTCGAATCCGACTTCTTTGGGACAGGCGCTGCGAAACCAGCAACGGCATCGTTTTTGGCACCAATGGTTCCGTCGCAACGCGCGTGTCGAGCTGTCTGACGGGGGTGGCGTGTCCTCCTCCGAACTCGGCCATCGTCATCACGTGGATGACGCCGGCGACAGATGGCAAAGGGATTGGGGCATATCGTTGGGCGCTGGCGCGACAGCCGGCGAGGGCATGTCCCCGGCGAAGTTTACGTTCGATATCAACGCCGCGCCCAGTTGCGCCAACGACTACGTCGTTTTCAATACCAGCCTAACCGGCAACACATCGCTGAACATCGTTGGTTTTAACAACCTTTATGCAGGCGCGGGTGGAACTTGCAGCACTGGGCCCTCGGTCTTGTTTGCCTATCATGCTCAGACCAACATCGGTATCTCCGGTACCTTCACTTCTCCTACGCTTTCCTTTGACGGCACGCAGGTGGCCTACATGGAGGGCGGGGGTGGCGGGACGGGAGTCCTGCACATACTGCGATGGGAACCAGGCGACGGTGGCACAGTGGGGGCCCCGGTGCTCGTTACCACCAGCGTCACGACAGGCGCAAACTATGTCGCTTGTAAAGCGACGGCAACGTCTTGTCTGCTCAGCCTGGTTTTTGGCAACGCCAGCGGCAGTACCAGCTCCGAACCCTTCTATGACTTCGACACGGACAATCTCTACGTCGGTGATGATACCGGCAATCTCCATAAGTTCACGGGGGTGTTCTTCGGCGCGCCGGCCGAAGTGGCCACGGGTGGCTGGCCGATTGCGGTACACAGCGGACACGTGCTTACTGGGCCCGTGGCGGACAATACGTCGGGAAACATTTTTGTGAATGACGTGGACGGAACTCTTAGCTACGTGAGAGAAGTAGGCAGTACCGCGGGTGCGTGTGGCGCAGGGGTTCCGCCTTGCTTGGGTTCGACGAGCGTCGCCGTCAGCGGAAATACTGGCAGCATTACGGACGCGCCAGTCGTGGATTCTACCCAAGGCAGGGTTTTTTCGTTCACCGGCAACAATACCAGCGCTACGTTCGGTGGCGCAAATGTGGTGCAGGCCGATACGGCTTTGAGCGCCCCCAGCGTTGTGAGACTCGATGTGGGAATTGGCCAGAGCGCCAGTTTGCACGACGGCGCTTTTGACAACGCCTACTTCACCAACGTCGGGACCGGCCACCTTTACGTCTGTGCGAACAGCGGCGCGAATTCAGGCTCGTCCAGTGGACTTGTTCCTAACAACGAGCCGACGCTGAAGCGCATTTCCTTCAACAATAACGGCACCATGGCCGTTGTGGACGCCGGCACTCTCACCGTAGCTCTGACATCGACCACATGCTCCCCAGTGACCGAGATCTTGAACGGCACGACCGACTGGATATTTTTCAGCGTGCAGGCTTCTGGTAGCTCGCTAGGGTGCATCCCATCTGCCTGCGTTATGTCTGTCTCCGTGCCCACCACGAGCCCTTTCACATTCCCGGCCGCGGTTGCCGCTGCGCTACCCGAGAGCGGCGGCACCAGCGGGATTGTGATCGACAACGTAAGCTCGGCTGGGCAGGCCTCCAGCATTTACTTCTCCATTTTAGCGAACTCCACGGTCCTCCATTCATGCGGCGGAACCAGCGGCGTCGGTTGCGCTGTGAAGGCAACGCAATCGGGGTTAAATTGAAACGCATATGCGCGAACAAGACAGTCACAATTCGAGAGATGCGGCTGCTGAAAAACCAAGCGAGAAGAGGAAGAGGCCCTACCAAAAACCTGCATTTCTGCATGAGCGGGTGTTCGAAACCATGGCTTTGTCGTGCGGCAAAATCAACGACACGCAGGCTTCGTGCCGGCACAATAGAAAGAGTTCCTAGTTCACGCGGACGGTCGGAGTTTCACATGTCTTCCCTCTCTCAATATCGTGTTTGGCGACCACCGCATCAGCGCAAGACTGTGAACGGGCGCTCCCTGCACGGCGGTCATTCTACGGCTGAAGTCGCACATGCCGCGAAATGCGAACTGGCGGAGCAGACGCTGCGACTGTTCGGCAGCTTGCGTTTGCGAGTCACCGGGTTCAGCATGATTCCTTCCGTTTGGCCTGGCGATCTCCTATTGATTCGCCGGCAGGCGATGGCGCAAATCTGTCCGGGCGATATCGTGCTTTTCGCCCGCCACGGCAGGCTTATCGCGCACCGCGTCGTGTTCAAGACAGATGATCCGGAAATTCCGAGCTTAATCACTCGAGGCGACGCGCTCCGGTCACAGGATTCCGCTATTAGCCCTACCGAGCTACTCGGAAAGGTCTCTGGCATCCTTCGCGCCGGGAAGTGGATCCAGCCTCGCAGACGTCTCAGTTTCAGCGCACGAATCATGGCAATGCTGGTTTCTCGTTCCGGGCGGGCCGCCGGAATTCTCTCGCGTCT
>WNFR01002718.1_pt1 | contig 18356 bp, 16 predicted proteins | sample 5400221 | NCBI WGS metagenome assembly WNFR01 (sample SAMN13153357, study PRJNA577476) | soil metagenome | isolation source: 40 cm soil under Madrone tree | place: USA:California | collected 2016-06-14
TTCATCAATTTGTGATTCGTGTGCGCGACGGCCGGCGCGACGCTTTGCGCGAACATTTGCTCCAGCACGGCGTGGGTACGGACGTCTACTATCCGGTGCCGCTGCACTTGCAGGATTGCTTTGCCTATCTGGGTTACAAGGAAGGTGATTTTCCTGTCGCTGAACAGGCGGCTAAAGGGACCCTGGCCTTACCGGTGTATCCGGAGCTGACCGATGAGCAACAGGATTACGTGGTGAACATGATCGCGAAGTTTTTTGTTGGTACTCATTAGTTTGGCGCCGTAATACATCAAATTGGGGCAGTGTCTTCACGTCCTGGTTTCTTGACAACTGAGCCTCACGCCAATAGATTTCACGCGCTACAGCAATCCAGAATCGCAGAGCTTCGCCTCGAAAGGAAGAACCAAATGAGCGTCACCCCCGTACGTCGTGCCGGCATGACCTGTGTTGCTTTTGTATTCTTGATGGCGCCGATTGGGTGTGTCGGTCCCCAGGGACCCCCGGGCCCTCCTGGTGCTTCGGGATCAGGCGGCGGCCCGCCGTTCGTCTGGGTTTGCACCCCGGCGGCGTTTTATAATGCGGGCAATAGCACTGGCAACATTTATGTTTTCAATGGTAGTGCATCCACCGCCAGCATTGCGGTGAACTTTCTGGACAATGCTGGAAAGAATCTAGCGGGCGTGACCATCCCAGGCGCGAGTCCACCAGCCACCTATCCGGGTGAAGCGGGTGCGACCGTGGTCCCTCTAGCGGCGGCGCACACGCGGAACATCCCATTTGCCACTCCAGTGATGGGTGGCCCGGGCTTCGATGGCGTTACCAATGTGGCGATAAGTATCCGGGTCACATCGGATCAACCAATTACGGTCGGCTCCGTCCTGGTCTTCAGCGGTTTCCATCCAGTGCCGTGTAGTCTCTTGCCGAAGTAGGTGTGCGTAACCTGGGCCAGTTACCATCTGGTAATAAAAGAAGGCCCTGATCGAATCAGGGCCTTTCATTTCGCTACAACCCGAGCTAAAACGATCCCCAGCGCGCTTTATTGGTAGCTGAGTTGTGTTTCAGTTCGCGCGCTTCGGCTTCCTGTTTTGCCAATTGCAGATCGTAGTCAGTCATTAATTTCACGAGACCATCGAAGGTCACCTTCGGTTCCCAACCGAGTTTTTCGCGCGCCTTGCTCGCGTCTCCCAATAACAGGTCAACTTCCGCCGGACGGAAGTAACGCGGATCGATCTCGACATATTTCTCCCAATCAAGATCCAGATACTCAAACGTCTTTTCGAGGAATTCACGAACGGAATGCGTCTCGCCGGTCGCGACTACATAGTCGTCCGGCGCTTCGGCGTTCATGATCATCCACATCGCCTCGACATAGTCGCGCGCGTAACCCCAATCACGCCGCGCATTGAGATTGCCCATGTAGAGTTTGTCCTGCAATCCGAGCTTGATCCGGGTCGCCGCGCGCGTGATCTTGCGGGACACGAAAGTCTCGCCACGCCGCTCTGATTCGTGATTGAAAAGAATTCCGTTGCAGGCGAACAGGCCGTACGATTCACGGTAGTTCACCGTAATATGGTAGGCGTAGGCTTTGGCGCAGGCGTACGGTGAGCGCGGATAAAACGGGGTCGTTTCAGTCTGCGGCGTTTCACACACTTTGCCATAGAGCTCGGACGACGAGGCCTGGTAAAACTTCGGGCTCATGCCGATTTCGCGAATCGCTTCCAGCAAGCGGACGGCGCCGAGCCCGGTCACTTCGCCGGTGTATTCGGGAATGTCGAAGCTCACGCGCACGTGCGATTGGGCCCCCAGGTTATAAATCTCGTCGGGTTGAACCTGGCGCAGAATCGTATTAAGCGAACTCGAGTCATTCAGATCGCCGTACATCAGACGCAAGCGTGTCCCTGTCTCATGCGGATCCTGATAAAGATGGTCGATGCGATCCGTGTTGAACGAGGACGAGCGACGAATGATTCCGTAGACGTCATAACCTTTTTCGAGCAGCACCTCGGCCAAAAACGAGCCGTCCTGGCCGGTGATACCTGATATTAAAGCGGTCTTAGTCATCATGATTCCTGATTGATCCATTCTCGGTAATGCCGAGAAGCATCTGTTGACGCGAAGCAGACAGTCAAGCGCGAGAGCATTTCAGCGGCGCAAAAGTTTTTGATAACATAGCCAACCTCAGGCATTTGGGCAAGCTGCCAGCCGGAGACGAGCTAATCTGGACAGCCGGCGTTCAGAGTACCGATCTCAGTCGGGCTTTGGCTGATTAGAAAAGAACCCAACTGAAGTTGGTACTCTAAACACCTCTTAATCTTGAGCAAAACATTTCCCTATAAACGAGTAACTGTCACCGGAGGCGCGGGCTTCCTGGGTCGTTTTTTGACCGAGATGCTGAAGGCCCATGAAGGCGTCGAAGTCTTCGTGCCGCGCAGCCGTGATTACAACCTGATTGAAAAGGACGATATCAACCGGATGTTGGATGACTCACAGCCGGATCTGGTAATCCATCTCGCGGCGGTCGTGGGAGGCATCGGCCACAATCAGAAAAATCCAGGGAAGTTCTTCTACGATAATTTAATGATGGGCGTGCAACTCATCGAACAGTCGCGATTGCGCGGGGTGAAAAAATTCGTGGCCACCGGCACGGTTTGCGCCTATCCAAAGTTCACGCCGGTTCCTTTCAAAGAAGACGACCTCTGGAACGGCTATCCTGAAGAGACGAACGCACCCTACGGATTGGCGAAGAAGATGATGCTCGTCCAATCCCAGGCATATCGCGAACAGTACGGGTTCAACTCGATCTTCATCCTGCCGGCGAACCTTTACGGCCCCGGCGATAATTTCGATCTCGAAACATCGCACGTGATTCCGGCTTTGATTCGAAAATGCGTCGAGGCCAGGCGCAGCGGCGCAGGCTTCATCGAAGTGTGGGGCTCAGGCAGCGCTTCGCGTGAGTTCCTTTATGGCGAGGATTGCGCGGAAGGAATCGTCAAGGCGGCGGCCCTGTATAACGAGAGCGATCCAGTCAACCTCGGTAACGGCCGCGAAGTAGTAATCAAGGATCTGGTTGGGATGATCGTGCGCCTGACAGGATTTGAAGGCGAAATTAGATGGCAGTCGAATAAACCGGATGGCCAGCCACGCCGGCAACTCGATACCAGCCGCGCGGCTGAACGGTTTGGCTTTCAAGCGCACACGTCACTGGAGCAGGGGCTGCAACAGACCATTGACTGGTACGAAACCACTTTTATGGCACGCGGTGCTTGATCGAATTCTGCCCTTATGCCGCCAAAAATCAGCATCGTCACACCATCATTTAATCAGGGCCGCTTCCTGGAAGAGACAATTCTGTCAGTCCTCAATCAGAACTATGCCAATCTCGAATACATCATTATCGACGGCGGCAGCACCGATGAAACGGTCGAGATCATTCGCCGCTATGAAGATCGGCTAACGTATTGGACCAGCGAGAAGGACCGCGGGCAGGTCCACGCGATAAACAAAGGGATCGAGCAGACGACCGGCGGCATCTTTGCCTTTATCAACAGTGACGATGTCTATCTGCCGGGAGCGTTCGCCGCCGTGGCAGAGTATTTTGAGACTTATTCAGACAGCGAGTGGGTTTGCGGCGACACGATCATGTTCGGCGAGGGCCACGCCACCGAACTGATACAGACGGTGGTGCCAAGATCGGCTGCGCATTGTTTGTCCTGGGCGTACACCGCGGCCCAACCGGGACACTTCTGGAGACGGGAATTGATCGAGGGCGGTTTTGACGAGAGCTGGCCCTACGATTTCGATCACGACCTATATGTGCGACTTCTGTTAGCCGGTCACAGATGTGAACACATTGCGCTGCCGTTTGCCGCCTATCGTTTGCATCCAGTCAGCAAGACCGTGGCCGAAGGCCATCATCAGATCGAAGAATTCGATCGCAGCGCGGAAGTATACGAATCCAGTCTGGGGGGTGCTGACCGGCGTTGGTGCCGGTCGACCAGATTCCTGCGCCGCTCGTATGCGGCCAGCGAAGCCGGAGACAAAAAGGAAGGTGCGCGTTGGTTGATGCGCGCGTTGGCGACTTATCCCGAAGGTCTGGGGCAAAGGAATTTCTGGGGCTGCCTGCGAAAGCTGGCGAGCAATGGCTCGGCCGGCGCTAATTGAGGGTACATTTGAAAACAATTGCTAAGAAACGATCTCTAAGAGTAGAACGAGAGTTCGGTCTGATCGTTGGCGGGGTGCTTTTGCTGCTGAGTCTGTGGTGGATCTACCGCGGAAAGTTTTCCAACGTTTCGCACGTGACCATACCCGTGGGGGCGGTGCTCGTCCTGCTCGGCTTCTTGCTCCCGCAGGCGCTGGTGCTGCCAAATAAAGCCTGGATGGCTTTCGCTGAAGCGTTGTCGTTTGTGACGACGCGAATCATTCTGGCGTTCGTCTTTTTCGGGATCGTGACGCCGATCGGCGTAGTCAAACGCTTGTTTGGCTGGGACCCGCTGCACCGGCGCGCGGCCCCCGGCGATTCTTACTGGAAACCCTATTCAGAGCGACAGAGAGATCCGCGCCATTACGAAAAAATGTTCTGAGGAGATGTGATGTCGAAGGTACAAGTAGTCAGCGAACTCTGGCAGTTCATGAAGCTGAACAAGAAATATTGGCTGGCGCCGATCGTGATTACTCTGGTCGTGTTTGGTGTGTTGTTGGTGTTGGCCAAAGGCTCGGCGATTGCGCCGTTCATCTACACACTCTTCTAAGAGGGGTTTTCTTTGGCAAGCACTGAGGTCAGTACCGGGAGCGGTAGCGACCGGGTCTCGGCCGAGCATGTCGGTTGTGTGAGACGAGCGGACCCGGTCGCTACCGCTCCCGGTACTGACCTCACAAGCGCCCGTGCGGCACTTTCCGAAACTGCACTCTTCGTCGATATCATCAAGTGACCACAATCCTCGGCATCTCTGCCTTCTATCATGATTCTGCTGCCTGCCTGGTCAGAGACGGCGAAATTATCGCGGCCGCCCAGGAAGAGCGCTTCACCCGCGTCAAACACGATCATAATTTTCCCCTGCTTGCTGCTCGCTATTGTCTTAAAGAAGCGGGCATCACTGCTGAGCAACTCGACTTTGTGGGCTTCTACGATAAGCCGTTGTTGAAATTCGATCGCCTGCTCGAGACTTACCTGGATTATGCTCCCTCAGGATTTCGCTCGTTTCTCAAGTCGATGCCGCTGTGGATGAAAGAGAAGCTGTGGATGCCGGACCTAATCCGTACTGAGATGGCCAAAGCCAACGGCATCGATGACGAGCGGGCCGCGAAGAAGGCCGGCAAAAAGTTTGAGTGGAAACTTCTGTTCGGAGACCACCACGAAAGTCATGCTGCCAGTGCTTTCTATCCATCACCCTTTGAAGAAGCTGCAATCTTGACGATTGACGGCGTGGGCGAGTGGGCCACCAGTTCTATCGGCATCGGCAAAGGGAACGAGATCACGCTGCTGAAAGAGTTGCGCTTCCCCGATAGCCTGGGACTGCTCTACAGCGCGTTTACTTATTACGCCGGTTTCAAAGTCAACAGTGGCGAATACAAAATCATGGGACTGGCGCCGTACGGCGAACCAAAGTACGCCGCGTTGATCAAAGACAAGCTGGCCGAAGTCCGCGATGACGGCAGCATCAGGATGAACCATGAGTACTTCAGCTACTCGCAGGGCCTGCGGATGACCAATCGCGCGTTCGATCGAATCTTTGAGGGTCCGCCGCGCCGGTCTGAATCGAAAATTACCCAGCGCGAGATGGATCTGGCGCGGAGCATTCAGGTCATCACTGAAGAAGCAATGCTCAAGATGGCCGCGCACGCGCACAAAGAAACCGAGATTAAGAAATTGTGCATGGCGGGTGGGGTGGCGTTGAACTGCGTCGCCAACGGCCGGCTCTTGAGAGAGGGTCCGTTCGATGACATCTGGATTCAACCAGCCGCTGGCGATGCGGGCGGGGCGCTGGGAATTGCGCTCGCGATCTGGCACCGGTATCTGGGAAAGCCCAGGACCAGCCCGGAGAAAGCAGGAACGTGGGTGAATGGCAAGAGCGTGCGGGGTCCCCGGCGGGGCAGCCCCGCTGGGGTGCTCGTCCCGCCCGTGAATTATGCGCCGGATGCGCGTGCCATAACCGTACAGGGCTATGCCGACGGGATGAAAGGCTCTTACCTGGGCCCGCAGAATTCAGTTTCAGAAATCGAAGCGTTTCTCCAGACGAGCAACGCTCCTTACAAGAAATATTCGCGCGAGCAATTGCCCGAGGTGGTGGCGCAATTTCTGTCCGAAGGAAAGATCATAGGTTTGCATCAGGGACGGATGGAGTTTGGTCCGCGGGCTCTGGGAGCGCGCAGCATCATCGGCGATCCGCGTTCTTCAGAGATGCAGTCGGTGATGAATTTAAAGATTAAGTATCGCGAGAGCTTCCGCCCGTTTGCTCCCAGCGTGCTGCGTGAGCATGTCGCCGACTGGTTCGAGCTGGACTATGACAGTCCCTATATGATGTTGGTTGCCGATGTCGCAGCGGAACGTCGTCGCCAAATGAGCGATGAAGAAAAAGGACTTTTCGGGATCAGCAAACTAAACATCAAGAGATCCGAGATACCCGCGGTCACCCACGTAGACTACTCTGCGCGGATTCAGACAGTCAGACGCGATACGAATCCGCTCTACTGGGAGATCATCGAAGCCTTCCGCCAAAAGACCGGCTGTCCGGTAATCGTCAACACCAGTTTCAATGTGCGCGGCGAACCGATTGTCTGCACGCCGGAAGACAGCTATCGCTGCTTTATGCGTACTGAGATGGACTATCTGGTGCTGGAAACCTGCGTCCTGGATAAAAAAGACCAGCCGGAGATTGCCGAGAAGACGGATTGGCGGAACGAGTTTAAGCTCGATTGATTAGCGTATCTCCCTGCTGGGAGCGCGGGCGGCCCGCCCGCACTGAGCGCGAAGCGCGAAAACCAGTTCTTGTAGATGTGGAAACCTTGGCGGTCTGCAATGAGGTGCGGACGGGACGTCCGCGCTCCCAGCTTCGGGTCGCCTCAAAGCCCTGGACCGCTCCGTGAACCAACTGAGGTGGATCCATGTGCCCCTCGCGGTTTGATTTTCGCCGTTCCTCAAGCTTAAATGTAGCCGTCACTCATCATCCTTTGTCACAGAAAGAGTTTTAGCGAATGCCTGATCAAGTAAGGGTCCTGGTTACGGGCGCCGGTGGTTTCATCGGCCATCATCTAACAAAGTACTTAATCAATCGCGGCTATTGGGTGCGCGGCGTGGACATTAAAGAGCCGGAATACGAGCCGACGTGTGCGCACGAATTTGAGTTGCTCGATTTGACGAAGTGGGAAAACTGCCTGCAAGCCACGAACGGCGTTGAGCAGGTCTATGGCCTGGCCGCGAACATGGGTGGAATCGGGTTTATCGAGAGCCATAAGGCCGAGATTGTTCGCGACAGCTCACTCATGAACCTGCATTCGATCGAAGCGGCAAGACAGAACGGCATCAAGCGTTACTTCTACACTTCCAGCGCGTGCATCTATCCCGGTTACAAACAGAAAGAGGCTGATGTCACTCCTTTGAAAGAAGAGGACGCTTATCCGGCTGAGGCCGAGGACGGTTACGGTTGGGAGAAGCTTTACATGGAACGGGTCTGCCGGCACTACACCGAAGACTTTGGATTGGACACGCGGGTGGTGCGGTTCCACAACATCTTTGGACCCTTGGGAACTTACGATGGCGGCCGCGAAAAATCGCCCGCGGCAATTTGTCGCAAGATCGCTTTGGCCAACGACGGTGACGACATCGAAGTTTGGGGAGACGGCGGACAGACGCGATCGTATTGCTATATCGACGACTGTGTCGAAGGTATTTACCGGCTGATGCAGAGCGATCATCGTGATCCGATCAATCTGGGCCAGGACCGGATGATCTCGATCAACGAGTTGGTGGACATCGTCGCGAAGATTGCCGGCAAGCGCATTGGCAAACGTTATGACACTACCAAGCCCCAGGGTGTCCGTGGCCGCAACAGCGACAACACGCGCTTGCGCGAAGTCTTGAGATGGGAGCCGCAAATATCACTCGAAGATGGTCTGGCCCGGACTTATCGCTGGATTGAAGGAGAGTTGAGAAAGAGTTCAATTCCCGCCACTGCAACCGTATGAGTGTTTCGGTTTCGGTTGCTTCTGAAAGCTCACACACTGAACGCGGAGTCAGACCCTGGAGTCGCTTTGCGTTCTTTGTATTTATTAACTCTAACTTCTGTTAGCATCACGACCCGTGGAGCACTCTGTTAAGCCCCCAAACTCAAACGCGATTGAGATCAGCGTCGTGGTCCCGGTGCGTAACGAGGAAGACTCAGTGCGGTGTTTGATTGAAGGTCTGCTGGCTCAGACCTTGCTGCCGCGCGAGATCGTAATCACCGATGGCGGCTCGATTGACGCCACGAGAGAAATTATCGAAGAGTTCATTGGGCGCGGCGCGCCGGTAAGAATGATTCGCGAAGAGGATTCAATGCCGGGACGTGCTCGTAATGTTGGAGTCGAGCACGCACAATGCGATTGGATTGCCTTCACTGATGCCGGCACACGGCCTGAGCCCCAGTGGCTGGCTGCATTGGCCGGCAGGGTCGGCGACCAAGCGGACGTCGATGTTGTTTACGGATCCTTTGCCCCAATCGTAGACAGCTTTTTTAAAGAATGCGCGGCCATGGCTTATCTGCCGCCGCCCCTTCAGATCGAAGGAGCAGCTACCAGTTCCAAGTCGATTGCCTCTGCCCTGATGCGGCGCACGGTGTGGGCGGCCGTCGGCGGATTTCCAGAGCACCTGCGCTCTGCGGAAGATCTGCTGTTCATGCAGAGAATCGAAGCACAGGGATTTCGCGAACTGCGGGCACCGGAAGCCATGGTGCATTGGAACATCCAGGCGAATTTGTGGCGCACCTTCAAACGGTTTGTGACCTATGCGCGCAATAACATTCGTGCGGGTCTGTGGCGTCAATGGCAAGCAGCGATCTTTCAAAGATATGCGGTGTTGGTGATCGTTTGCGCGCCGGCAATTTTTTTTGGTTGGCGTTGGCTGCTGGTGCCGCTCGGCTGTTGGATCCTTTTATTGCTGGCGCGAGCAGCGCGAGCGCTGAACAAAAATCGCAGAGTTTATCCAGCCGGCATGGGTCGCAATGCTCTCCGGCTGATTATGCTTTTGCCGATCATCGCCACTTTGGATTTGGCAGCCTTGGTGGGCAGCATCAACTGGCTGGTCGCCGATAAGCTGCGCCTGAAGAGAACGTGATGACCCTCAGTCAACGGCGCGTGTTGTACATCTCCTACAACGGAATGCTCGACCCTCTGGGACAGAGCCAGGTCATTCCGTATTTGAAGGAACTGAGCCGCGCAGGAGTCCAGTTCACTCTGCTTAGCTTTGAGCGGCCCCGGGCTTTCACTCCCGCGGGAGTTGCGCAGTGCTCAGCGTTACAGCGGGAGCTAGCCGAGAGTAGAATTGACTGGCATTGGCTGCGTTACCACCAGACGCCTTCGTTGCCGGCGACGGGCTATGATGTGTGGGCCGGCACCAGATACGCCAGCCGGCTGATACGAAATAAACAGATTGAAATGGTTCATGCTCGCAGCCACATCCCGGCCACAATTGGGCTGCGGCTAAAGCGGCGTTTTGGCGTGAAAATGATCTTCGATGTGCGCGGCTTGATGGCCGAGGAATACGCCGATGCCGGCCACTGGCGCAAAGATTCCGTTCCCTATCGGATCACCAAGAGCGTTGAAGGCCGCGCGCTCGCCGCCGCTGATGGCGTCGTAACCTTGACCGAAAGAATCTGGCCCGTGATCAAACAATGGGACAGCTTGCGTAATCGTGAAGTCGCTCATGAGGTAATACCATGTTGTGCCGACCTGGAACTGTTTAGTTTTAGTCAGGCGGATCGCAGCCGCCGGCGAGACGAGTTGGCATTACAGGATCGCTTCGTCGTGGTTTACGGTGGATCGATCGACGGTTGGTATCTGACAGAAACCATGGCGGACTTTTTTGGGACGATGCGAAAGCAACGGAGCAACGCTCACTTTCTTTGGCTGACGCCGTTCCGGCACCAACGCGTGCACGATCTGATGAGCACTCGCGGGCTGGGCGAATCGGATTACACTGTGTTGGCATCGAACTCGCGGGACATGCCTTCGTATTTGTCAGCCGGCGATGCGGGCCTGGCATTTATCAAGCCGTGCTTCTCGAAGCTGGCTTCGTCGCCGACAAAGTACGCGGAATATCTCGGTTGTGGGCTCCCCTTAATTATTAACGCCGGGATAGGCGATTCGGATGTCTTGATTACTCGCGAGCAGGTGGGCGCGCTGGTTCATGATTTTGATGAAGCCGATTATGCCAAAGCCTGGGCGGTCATCGATGATTTGGCTGGTCATCCGGATCAGATTCGGCAGCGAACGCGCGAGGTGGCCAGGAGATTGTTTGATGTTCGGGGGGTCGGCGCGGAGCGATATGCCCGGTTGTACCGGGAGGTTTTGGATAGTCCAAATTAATTTCCGTGGCACGCGAGAGCCCGACCCGGTTTTTGTAGTACAGGCTGCCAGCCTGTACATTGCCGCTAAAAGCACAGGCTGGCAGCCTTTGCTTTAGACATATGTCACTCTCAATGGATAAATTGCTGGAAACACTTCGCTGTCCCGGATGTCAGGGGATCCTTCGCAGAAACGACGGGCAGGCGAAGCATAACGACGGTGCCGCTCTTGAATGTGCGACTTGCGGAGAGCAGTTTCCGATTGTCCGAGAGGTCCCGCGTTTGTTGCTTTCTCCTTTGCGCGAAGCGCTGCTCGACAATGAAAGGACAGCCGGCAATGAAGGGCCGCAGGTTAAGACGGCGCTGAGTTTTGGATTCGAGTGGACCCGCTTTCCCGAGATGTACAAAGAGTGGAATCAGAGCTTTCTTGATTACATGCAACCACACCCTCCCGATTTTTTTCGCGGCAAAAAAGTCTTGGATGCCGGTTGCGGCAACGGCCGGTTCGCTTATTACGCGGCCAGGTACGGTGCCGAAGTTTGGGCCATCGATCTGGGACCGGCGGTAGAAGTGGCGCGGCGCAACACGGAACCGGCAGGTGAGGTGCAGGTAGTCCAGGCCGATTTACACCGGCCACCTTTCGCTCTGGAGAGTTTCGATTTCATTTACTCGATCGGCGTGCTGCATCATCTCCCCGATCCCGAACAGGCTTTTCAGAACCTCTTGCGCTATCTGAAGCGGGAAGGCGAGATTCAAATTTATTTGTACTGGGAACCGGAAGGTCAACCCGTCAAGAGCGCTTTGCTGGCGATGGTTAAGGCCACGCGAAAAATCACGACGCGCTTGTCGCACAGAGCCGTCTACGCGCTGGCATTTCCAGCGGCGGTCGCTGCCTTTGGCTTGTTCGTATGGCCTCACCGGTTGCTGAAGAGAATTCCCGGTCTCAAGTCGTTGGCGGAAAAGATCCCCATGAAGCAATATGCCAACTTTCCCTTCCGCGTCTGTGTAAACGATCAACTCGATCGCTTCTCGGCGCCGATTGAGAATCGCTACACGAAACAGCAAGTGGCCGACTGGCTTAACCGGGCGAACCTGGAGAGCACGAAAGTCAACGCCGCCTATGGCTGGGTGGGAACCGGTCGCAAACCTGCCAGTACTGTCATGGCCCGGTAACCAGTCGAATGAAAGTCTTAGCGTTAGCCTCTTATCCGGTCGAAGCGGCAGCCACGCGGTTTCGCCTTCAGCAGTTCGTCGGGCCCCTCGCCGAGCGCGACATAGCATTGACGATTCATCCGTTCCTCGACTCGCAACTCTTCAAGAACCTCTATCATCAGGGATCGTTTCCGCGGACTGCCGCGGGACTTCTTAGGTCCGCAGTTCTGCGGCTGGCGGACGTAATGGCGGCGCGCCAAGCCGATGTGATCCTGGTGCAGCGCGAAGCCATGATGTTTGGGCCGCCGATAATCGAATGGCTGACTGCGCGGGCGTTGAAGCGGCCGATGGTGCTGGATTTGGACGACGCAACCTACGTCTCATATACTAGCCCGACCTATGGTGGTCTGGGGAAAGCCCTGAAATGGTTCAGCAAGACGGATGATTTGATCAGATGGGCCGCCATCGTTACTTGTGGCAACCGCTCGATCGCCGAGTACGTTTCCAGCCGAGGGGTTCAGGCGCGAATCATTCCCACCGTAGTGGACACGGATGTCTTTCGGCCTGCTAAACGGGAAGCGCCGGACGGTCCGGTGGTGCTCGGATGGATCGGGACACATTCGACATTTCCCTTTCTGGAATCAATTTTTCCGGCGTTGCGTCGCCTCGCTGCCCGGCATGAGCTGCGCTTGAAGGTGGTCGGGGCGGGGAAAGATGAGGTCAGCGTCCCCGGTGTCAAAGTTGAAAACGCACCATGGAAAATGGAGCGCGAGGTGGAAGATTTTCAATTCATCGATGTTGGCCTTTATCCAATCGATGTTTCAATGTATGCCGGCTGGGCGGCAGGCAAGTCGGGATTTAAAGCGATTCAGTATATGAGCGTCGGCGTTCCTTATGTGGCCACGCCGGTGGGCGCCTCGGCGGAGATTGGAGAAGCTGGCGTGACTCATCTTTTCGCTTCGACGCAGGACGAGTGGTATGGTGCTTTGGAAACATTGATCGTCGACGCGCGACGCCGCCGAGAGATGGGTGCGGCGGGACGCCGGCACGTGGTTGCCAACTACGGATTATCGGCCCAGGCCGAGAAGCTCAGCCAAGCGTTGCGCGAAGCGGCTAAACGAGCATGAGCGGTCGAGGACTTGGATGCATCGAACAGGCAAATTCCGGCTTTTGCTGCTGGCGTGTATCGCGCTGTTGCCGTCGTTCCTCAAGCGTCCGTGTTACCGGCTGTTCTTTGGTTATCGAATTGGGCGACGCGTCCGGATGGGGCTTAGTATAATCGACGCCCGGGCGTGCCAGATTGATGACGATTCACGAATAGGGCATCTAAACGTAATTATCGGGGTCGCAAATTTGAAGCTGGGTGATCACGTGAAGATAGGCCACCTGAACATTATCCGGGGCGGCGCAGAGGTTACTCTGGGACGCTACTCTGAGCTGATGAGGATGAACGAAATAAATTCTATTCCCGAGCCCGACGCCGTGAATCCCGTTGATCCGAGATTTACCCTGGGGAACGGCAGCATTATTACTACGGGTCACAAAATCGACTTCACGGATCGAGTTGAAATCGGCCGGCGCACGATTATCGGCGGGCGCAATTCTTCGATCTGGACGCACAACCGGCAAAGAACTCTCCCCATCAGAATTGGCGAACTTGCTTATGTGGGATCTGAGGTTCGGATGGCTCCCGGAAGTGCGTTGCCCTCGCGCTGCGTGGTTGGAATCGGCGCGGTAGTCACCAAGAAGATTAATGCCGAAGGATTTTTGATTGCCGGAGTACCGGCAAAACCGATCAAAGAGTTGAGCGAGGAAGACCAGTTCCTGATCGAGCGGAAGACCCGCCCCGATCTTCCGGATGATGTATAGTCTTTGACGGCCCTCGTTGGTGTCATTGAAGAAATAAAAAGAAATGAACGGATTGCTATTAGTTGTGGCGTTGGTAATGTTGGCGGGAGTCATTCTGGTAGCTCCCTCGGATGGCGGCGCGGCAACCCTGGTGGCGCTTCCGATTGCTGCGCTTGCGGCCTGGTGTATCTATCGACCCAAGATCGATCACCGATTTCTGATTCGTCTATTTGCGGCCGGATTGCTGGTGCGCATCTTTGTGGGCACCATAATTTTTGCCTTTCACCAGCAGACGTTCTTTGGGGGCGATGCCCTCACCTACGATTACTTCGGATTTGCGTTGATGAAGACCTGGGAGGGCGACAGATCTTATCAGTATTTGGTCGACTTGTTTTCCGGCGGCGGCGGCGCCAGCGGTTGGGGCATGCTCTACATGGTGGCGGTGATTTACAAGATCGTCGGCCAGAACATGCTGGCCACCCAGTACGTCAACTCAGTGTTGGGGGCTGCCACGGCGCCACTTGCTTACATGATCTCGATGGAGCTTTTTCCCAACAAGAGAGTCGCGCGTGTATGCGCGCTGCTGACGGCATTCTTTCCTTCAATGGTGCTTTGGACCTCTCAGGGTCTGAAGGATGGCCCAATTATCTTCCTGCTTACCCTCTCAATGCTGGCCACGCTCAAGTTGGGGAGCCGGTTTAGTATTAAGTACGTCAGCGCGCTGGCACTTGCACTCTGCGGTCTAATCACCCTGCGTTTCTATGTTTTTTATATCATCGTCCTCTCTATTACGGCGGCGTTTATTATGGGTCGCCGCCCGGTCACGGCGCAGTCTTTCGTGCGCCAATTTATCATTATATTCGTGGTCGGACTGGCGCTTGCCTACTTCGGCGTAAGTCGCTATGCGGGCCAGCAATTTGAGTCGTATGGCAATCTAAGGCAGTTGCAGTTAATGCACCTGGACGCATCTCAATCTGCCCAGTCAGGATTTGGACAAGACATTGACGTCTCTACGACTCAGGGCCTCCTGACCGCCATCCCTATCGGTATGACGTATTTGCTCCTGGCGCCGTTTCCATGGCAACTTACTTCTTTGCGACAAATGATCACTCTCCCGGAAATGATGCTGTGGTGGGCTTCTCTGCCGCTGCTGGTTCTGGGCCTATCGTTCGCTATAAAACATCGCCTCAGAGAGGTGGCTCCGATTGTCATCTTCACAACTCTGCTTACGCTTACCTATTCGATCCTCATGGGTAACGTGGGTACGGCGTATCGCCAGCGCGCCCAGTTGCTGATCTTTTATTTTATCTTCATGGGCATTGGTTTTGTCCTGGTGAAGGAAAAGAGAGAAGAGCGGGCGCGGCGGCTGCTGGCTGAGAAAAAAGCCGCCCGGCATCGGCTGCAGTGGGGCCCGGACGTGAAAGATCAAAGACCATCGCCCAAACCAATTCTGACAAACTAAACCCATCGATCGAGGGTTTTGACTTGCTCTGACGAGGAAGGATCACGTGGCCGCGATTCTCTCGCGCGCGGAGACCCTTTCCAGAATCAATAGTTGGAGTAGAAAATTCACGGTTAGATGAACGCTGGTGGCGATGGCCAGGCCCAGTAGTCCATAGTGAAGAAACACCAGCACTTTGATGGGAATGTAAATCGTAAAGGTCCAGACAAACAGCATCGTCGGCGTTTTCGTGTCGCCCATCGCATAGAAAGCGACCGCCGTTACCTGACCCGCCGTGCCGCCGACCAGCAATCCGATCAGCGCCAGCATTATCCACCACAACATGCGCACATTCCCGGCCGTGATGCCACCATGTCCGATCATGAAATGCAGCAGAGACTCGCCCAACGTCAGCAGGATGATGCAAGCGGCTGCCCCCAGCCCGGCCATCCACAGGAGTCTCTGCCGGTAAATGCGGCGGAAGATGGGCCAATCGCCGGACTTTACCGCCAGTGCGAGGCGAGGTACCGTAGGCGCCGAGATCGCCTTGGTAATGATCAGATTGATCGCCGAATAGATTTGCTGGCCAATGTAGAGCAACGACAAGTTGCCCGCGATACTCATCGAAGTCAGGAAGCGGTCAATCAAAGGATCCGACTTCGAATAAGTTTGCCCCAGCAGAAATGGCTTCACTCTTCGCCATGCTTCACGCATGGCGTAGGAATCCCACTGCGGTACTTGCCACCGTCCCAACATCGGCATCAGAAATGCCATCTTTAACACGAGATTCAAGACGGTAGCCCACGCGGCGGCCGCGATTCCGTATTGCGGCAGCGTCCAGAACAGGAAAAGCAAAGACAAAACGTTGGCGAAGACCGGCGAAAGCTCAGCCCAGATGAACTTCTGGCGCGCGTAATAAACAGACCAGAGTACGGCGACCGAAGCGTTGCCGACCATGCCGATCAACTGAATGCGGCTAAGGCTGATGGTCAATTGCTTGGCTTCATCTGAGAATCCCGGGACCAGCAGGGGGACCCAGTAGCCAGCCAACACGAACAGCACCACCGCCAGCAAAATGAAAAAGCCGGTTACGCTCAGAAAGAATCCCCAGGCATCACGTCGAAAGGTCTCTTCATCTTCGGTAGCCAGCAGCGGCACCAGCACCTGGGTGAGGGAAAAACTGGCGACCAGGAAGATCAATTGCGGCAACGCGCCGGAAGCAAAGAAGGCATCGGTCTGGAAACCGACGCCCAGGTGGGTGACCACATACCAGGGCATGAGTACAGCCAGGATGGCGTTGCAAATTGCCAGCCCTGCAAGGATGAGACTTAACTTGATCAACTGTGAAAAGTTCCGGGGGATTCTGCTGAGGCGAGACCGTAGCTCGCACTTGCCGCCCTGGCTCTACGGCTAAACAAATAGTCGGCGCCGCTCGCGCCGAAGACGATGAGCATTAGCCAGAACGGATAGCGCAAGCGGTAAAGCGCGCCGATATTCGCGACCACCAGTCCCAGGGCGACGGCGCCCAGCGTGATTACCAGGAAGACAAACCACGCCGAGAGATCCTTTCGCGCACGCCACAGCCCGAACAAAGCGAGGCATTCAATCATGTAACTCAACAGAGTTTCAAATCCGGAGAGCATTCTGCCACCGCCACCGACTTGTTTGCCGGTCCCGATCCACATATTAGGAAACGGGGAAAAAAAGCCGACCGCTATTGCCCGGGGAATATGCCGAATAATATCGGCCCTGCTGTTGTAATGAACCCCTCGGTCGATATCCGATCCGGCCTCTGAGGGAACGGGTTCGCCTGAGTTATCAAGTCGCAGGGCGAATCCCTGACGGCGGGCTGAAATTTGTTGCTCGACTGGCAGCTTTTGCACTTCTTCGGGAACAATTGCGCGCGGCCTTCTTACTACTTGCTGATTATGAAATGCATTTTGAAAGCGGGGAGTAATCAGAAGGGCTGCGATCATCATGATCGCGAAGAGGACATTGCCGGCGAGAAAGCGGCGTTGACGAACGAGCCGAACGATGAGAAACAACACCGCCAGAAAGATCACGGCCCACAACATCGTCCACATTGGCAGTCTCACGATCCTGATAACTACGATCGCTGCGACGCCGGCTATTCCGATGACGATCCCATGAGACCATCGATAGTCACGTTTCAAACACAGCGTGAGGCTCAGTGTCAGGATCAGGAAAGCGGTAATTAACAGCGGATCTCTTAGCAACTGGGTGGTATGCAGCAGAAATGATGGCCAGAGCGCAGCCACGGCAGCCGCGAACAGGCCGGTTCGATAATTGAAAACGATGGCGCCCAGCTTAAAGACCAGGACCAGAATCACCAGATAATAAATCAGATTGAGCGGCTCAATCGTCAAAATATTTACCTTAGCCCCACCGCCGAGCAGGAATACCGGCAATGAATATAGTCTAACGTGCAATTGCGTAGGCCAGTTGGCCCACGCCGTCAGGCCCTGGTTCCTGAGTATGCTACACAACTCGACAATTTCGTTCTGATACATGAACCCATCTGAAGCAAAAGTACCCAGACCTCTTTGATCGAACTGTCCCGGGAACAGGCCGAACCTGCCGATCAAAATAACTGCAGTAGTGACTGCGACATGCAGGGCGGCCGCCGCCAAGATCACGAAGCGAAAGCGGAGCGTTCCAGCGGCGACGCCGGGCCTGAGATCAGTCGCTGAGTTGGGTTTCATTTTTCTGCGACGCTGTTTAGAGTTCCGCTTTAGCTTGCGCTCGCAAACAGCAACCTAAAGGTTGAACTCTAGACGCAAACCGGCCACTGACCTGACCCGGCTGCTTTGGACATGGATTCAAGCGTCCGCTAATATTAAGACCAGCGCGGTCGAAAGTCATTCTTAGAAAGACAGTACAGAGAAGGTAACTGGTTTGTTCTTCGAAGTCCTCCGGTCTCTATTTTCATCATCCGCTTAATCAAGTGTGTGGCATAGCAGGCATTGTTCGTAGTAACGGCGCTCCGGTTGACCGCGAGCTGGTCGCGCGCATGAACGAGGCCATTCGTCACCGGGGCCCCGATGACGATGGCTTTTATTTCAGCGACGGCGTGGGTCTGGCGATGCGCCGGCTGGCGATCATCGATCTGAAAAGCGGGCAGCAACCGATTCACAATCAGGACGGCACCGCCTGGATTGTTTTCAACGGCGAAATTTACAACTATCGCGAGTTGCGCCAGCAATTGGAAAAGCTCGGGCACGAGTTCTACACGGACAGTGACACTGAAGCGATAGTTCACGCCTACGATCAATACGGCACCGACTGTCCAAAGTACCTGCGTGGCATGTTCGCGTTTGCGATCTGGGACGAGCGCACGAAAACGCTCTTCCTGGCGCGGG
>WNFR01002719.1_pt1 | contig 18353 bp, 17 predicted proteins | sample 5400221 | NCBI WGS metagenome assembly WNFR01 (sample SAMN13153357, study PRJNA577476) | soil metagenome | isolation source: 40 cm soil under Madrone tree | place: USA:California | collected 2016-06-14
AATTCAATACAGTATTTGCTGGAGATGTTAGAAAAATGAGAGTGTATATCGTTGCCTTTTTGACCTTGGCGGCATTTTCGCCTATTGCATTAACCCAGAGCACTAGCCCCTATTACAAGAAGATTTACAATCTGCAAACCCAGAAGGGATGGCAGTCGTACGCTCTGCTTGCGCCCAGTTGGGGAATTTGCGCTTCGTGCTCACCCACCAGCTCCGCGGTGAACTGGTACCGGACCGCGCCAATTAGCTCGCCATCCGTGAGCGGAAAGTCTGCAAAACACCATATCGGCGGCACTCACAAGTATGCCGACATTTTGTGGAATAACCACATCATCGGCGATTTTTCGTCGCAAGGCATCTCTGATTCCAACCACACGCTGGTTCCCAAACTCCACAATTTCGTTTACGACGTGTATTTCTACGCGAATAACATTCAGTATTCACAGGCATTGGAATTCGACATAAATCAGTGGCTCGCTCCAAAGGGGTACATCTGGGGCCACGAGTGCCGTATCGCGGGCGGGCATGAATGGGACACCTACGACAACGTTCATAAGAAGTGGGTGCCGACAGGAGTGCCCTGCAACCCAAAGAACAACGCCTGGAACCATCTTGTAATCCAGGTGCAGAGAACTTCCGGCGGCAATTTGCTCTTTAAATCCATTACTCTGAATGGCAAGACGGCAACTCTAAACATCTCTCGGCCACCTGGAAGCACCAGTTGGCATGGGGTGACAGTGAACTACCAGCAGGATGGCAACATCAACATGAACGCCTATGCCATTTGGCTCGATAGATTTAACTTCACCTACTGGTAGACCTACCTAGATCCTCTAAAAAGAAAAGCGCCTTGCTGGAGTAAGGCGCTTTTTTCATAGGAGCTTGTTGGGAAGCTCAAATCTTTATGTAAAATAAGCGTAGCAGTACCAGACACCGCCGTGAATCGGGTTGCCACTGTAGATGAACTAAGAACCTATTCTGACGAGGTCCAAATGCCGATTTTTGAATATATTTGCAAAGAATGCGATCATCCCTTCGAAGCCCTGGTTTTCGGAGACGAAGCAGCCTCTTGTCCCAAGTGTAAGAGCAAGAAGCTTGCTCCGCAGCTCTCGGTTTTCGCTGTGTCCGCCAAAGGCACATCGAGCTCCAGCATGACGTCGGGTGCATGCGGATCTTGCGGCGATCCACGCGGGCCGGGTGCCTGCTCAATGCCTGATCTGGACTAATCCTAAGCTCCTGCATATAAAGGCTATTCTTTGAGCACTCTAGTACCCTCTCTGCTATAACCCGCGTAAGTTTCCAAGATCTATTCCCTCAAGCAGAATTGCCAAGAGTCAGCGAGGGGGATTCATGGATCGTCGTCACAGTGCGCGTGTGGAAGTGCAGCTGCCGGTGCAGGTTTGGGGCATGGACAGCTTCGGCCAACCATTCACTGCTGCCGCACTCGTAACGAACATAAGCACAAGCGGACTTGTGCTTCAGGGAGTGCGTCCCCGCATTCGCGCGGGAGAAATCGTGGACATCCGCATGGGACACGAGCGGGCGCAGTTTCGCGTGGTCTGGGTTGGGGGCATAGGAACTCGAAAAGCTGGCGAAGTCGGCGTGCAACGAGTAACCACTGAGGCCTTCCTTCCGGACTCAGTGCTGGCGTATTGTTCGCAAAGCGCTGCAGCTTGTTGAGGAGCTATACACCGCAATTGTTGGTTTCTGCCCCTTTAAATCGATTTAATTCTTTCGCGAGCATTTGCATCGCACCCTAACTTCCACTATCCTGCCGGATTGCATTTCCTCGGAGACCTATGCGAACAATCTGGAGTTTGCTGATAATTGGTTTGCTTTTGAACGCAATCCAAATGCCCTGCTTTGCTGCTTCGGAGGAGACGTCTCGGCCACTCCGCCTGATGCCATGGCCTACCAGTCTAAAGACCGGTTCAGGCCAGCTCGCCATAGATACCTCTTTTTCTGTTGGGATAAAAACTCCCGGAGATGCTCACCTTCAGAAGGCGGTTTCGATCTTCCTCGACGATCTGCGCCGTCACACGGGAATGTTGCCGCTGGATTTTGCGATCACCGATCCAGCAAAAGCGCAGTTGGTCGTCAGCGCTGAACATCCGAGCAAGCCGGTGCAGGAATTGGGCGAAGATGAATCCTACATGATTGAAATCACTTTATCCGGAGCGACCCTGAATGCTCCTACGACCCTCGGAGTTATGCGTGGCCTGCAAACATTTCTGCAGTTGGTCGAGATCACACCAAAAGGCTTTGCGGCTCCCGCGGTTTCGATTCAGGACCGGCCCCGATTTCCGTGGCGCGGGCTGATGATCGATTCAAGCCGGCATTTCTTTCCTGTGAACGTGATCAAGCGCAACCTTGATGGAATGGCTGCAGTGAAGATGAACGTGTTGCACTGGCACCTTTCGGAATATCAGGGCTTTCGGGTCGAAAGCAGGCGGTTTCCCAAACTTTATGAGATGGGTTCGGACGGCCTGTACTACACGCAAGATCAGTTGCGCGAAGTGATCGGGTACGCGCGCGATCGTGGGATTCGCATTGTGCCGGAATTCGATATGCCGGGGCACAGCACGTCGTGGTTCGTAGGATACCCCGACCTTGCCAGCGGCCCGGGCCCTTACTCGATCGAGCGCAGATGGGGCATCTTCGATCCGGCAATGGACCCGACGCGCGAGAGCACCTACAAATTTCTTGACGTATTTATCGGCGAAATGGCGGCGCTGTTTCCCGATCAATTTTTCCACGTTGGCGGAGATGAAGTGAATGGAAAGCAGTGGGACGCTAATCCGAAAATACAGGAATTCATGCGTGCTCACGGGCTGAAGAACAATGCGGACCTGCAGGCGTACTTCAATCAGAGACTGCAAAAGATTGTCGCAAAGCACGGCAAGACGATGGAAGGCTGGGACGAAATTCTCCGGCCTGATCTTCCAAAGAGCATTGTGATTCAGTCCTGGCGAGGGCCTCAATCGCTCGCGGACGCCGCGCGGCAGGGCTATCGCGGGCTCTTATCTTCCGGCTACTACCTCGATTTGATGAGTCCTGCCTCGCAACACTATCAAGTAGATCCGTTTGCGGACGGCGCGGCGAATTTGTCCGATGCTGAAAAGCAGCGCGTATTGGGCGGCGAGGCCTGCATGTGGGCGGAATGGGTGTCGCCAGAGAATATTGATTCGCGAATCTGGCCGCGCACTGCAGCTATTGCCGAGCGGCTATGGTCGCCGCTGAACACCACCGATCTAGCGTCTATGTACGAGCGCATGGATGGAATCAGTGATTGGCTCGATGCGTACGGGCTTACGCACAATACGAATTATGACCTCATGCTAAAGCGCCTGGCAGGATCGGATAACGTTTCTACGTTGAGGACCTTGGCCAACGTGGTCGAACCGGTAAAGGGATATTCGCGTGAAGCGCTGGCTACGACCGAGCCCACCTCCCTCATGCCGCTCAATCGGCTGGTTGATGTTGCGCATCCTGAGAGTGCGGAGGCCAGGCGATTTTCAGCGTTAGTGAACGCGTTCGTCTCCGCCAGGATCAAACCGGGAACCGAGGCCCAGATTCGAGCCATGCTGATGAAGTGGCGCGATAACGACGGAAAACTTCGTCCGCTGATAGAGAAATCGTCGCTGCTGCAAGAAGTGGCACCGCTTTCGCAGGACCTCTCCAGCTTCGGCTCCGCTGGGTTGCAAGCGCTGGACTACCTTGCTAGCGGCGAGAAAGCGCCGGAGGATTGGAAAAATCAGCAACTTTCGCTTGTGCAGCAGGCATTTCGGCCCAAGGCGCAATTGCTGCTGATGGTGGCTGATCCGGTACAGAAGTTAATTCAGGCCAGTGCCGGGGAAACACCAACAGATTTGCCGATCCCGAAGAACGCTGCGCAGTAGCTCCTTAATTAGGCAGCGATACTCTCTCGCAAAATTTTCTTTGCACGCTGGCGAGCAGAGGGTTTAGGCGTAACGCTAGCTGGCCAAGGCTCTTCAATTCCCATTAATGCAGTGGCTGCGCCGGCGAGCGCCAGGTTCTTGGTGAAATTCACCATCTCATTCATGCGTTGCTGCGGATCTTCATGTTTCCAAAAGTCGTGCATGATCGGTGAGACTCCGGCGAGAAAACCAACGATGGCTGCGCTGCCAAGTTTGGGTTTGATTCCGAGCAGGATGCTGGCGCCTCCGGCAACCAACACAGCGCCGGTGAGCTGAACGGCGAGAGTAGGATTCGGCACCTTTTTTGTCGCCACATATTGCGCCATTTCACGCGTTTGCTTGAAATGATTGATGCCGCTGAAAATGAAATATCCACCGAAGATTAGACGTCCGAGTAGGAACGGTGCTCGCATGGTTTCCTCCGAATAGGGTTTCGATTCTGTGCTTATGGTCTGCGTTGCCCAGAGAGCGCCGTGTGAGAACTCGCGGCCGACAGCCATTCAGCGTTCCCTGCTAAACTTCTGTTTTGGATCCCGCGATTTTGGCCCCGTCGATTGCAATCCGCATTGAGGCTCTCTGCCGTTATTACCGCATGGGCAATTCCACGATTCGCGCGGTTGATGGGGTTTCGCTCGACATCCATCCTGGGGAGTTTGTGGCGTTGCTGGGCGCATCGGGATCGGGGAAGTCTTCTCTCCTGAACTTGATTGCGGGTCTGGATTCTCCTACTTCGGGCAGAACGATCGTAGACGGCCGGAACCTTGCGGGACTCTCGCGCGAGGATCTCGCGAAATACCGGCGCCACACCGTCGGAATGGTGTTCCAGTCTTTTAACCTTGTCCCGGCGATGAGTGTTTTTGAAAATGTGGAACTCCCGTTGCGGTTTGCGGAAGTCGATCGCTCTAAACGAGGCACGTTGGTAAGCAATGCACTTGAGCGGGTCGGGCTTACCGAGCGCAGGCGGCATCGCCCGGTCGAGCTCTCAGGCGGTGAGCAGCAGCGGGTGGCGTTGGCACGCGCGCTGATTAATCAACCAAGCATTTTGCTCGCCGATGAGCCTACCGGCAATTTGGACAGCCATACTGGAAGCGAAGTTATGGAGCTGATCCGGAGACTGAACGAGTCGTTGCAAATGACAGTTGTCCTAGTCACGCATGAACGCGAGCTGGCAGAGAAGTATGCAGAAAGGCTGATCTTCATGGCCGATGGCAAGGTAGTAGCGGACCAACCGAACCCGATCAAGGCCATAGCGCGAGGTGAGTCGTGAAATTCTATGATTCGGTTGAACTCGCGGCGAGAAACCTCCGGGAATCAGTGCTGCGGAATTCACTGACCACTCTGGGCATTGCGGTCGGAGTTGCTTCCCTGGTTGCGATGCTTTCCCTTGGCATCGGATTGCAGGAACTGGCGTCCCGCAGGCTCCACAAGTCAGGTCTGTTCGACACCGTCGTAGTGAGTTCGCGGCGTGATCTTCGCAGCTTTAATCGCGAACAGGAAGAGAACGGTCCGGCCCCGGTAGAGAGCCCCGATCTGGATGAGGCTGCTCGCCTGCGAATTGCGAGGGTGCCGGGGGTAGTCGAAGCGTATCCCGACTTGCGTTTTGTAACGGAACTTCGTTACGAAGACAAGCCGCATCTCACCATGGTCGCCGGGCTGCCTCTCTCTTCCAAGGAAGGTGACAGCTTCGAGGGCATGCAGGGAAGGTTCTTCTCGTCAAACGAAGCGCATGAAGTTGTCGTGCAGAAGAGCTTCGCGGCAGAGCTTCTGGGAAAGAGCGGCCGTGAAGCAAATGACATTAGCGTCACTGAGGTTGCGAAGCCCGTGCTTGGGAAGCAACTGGTCATGCGTTATAACGAGCGCGAGTCAGGCGGAAATGGCGACCCGGCATCGTTTTCAGTTCTGTCCCGCGAACTCGCTCTCACGATTGTCGGCGTCACCGATCTTGATCCGGACAGCCTTAGAGGCGCCGCGAGGGCGCGCCTGTTCATTCCACAAAAGTTGATTGAAGGGCTGCGTGCGATGCAGGCTTACGACCTACGGGCCGCATCCCGCGCTACAGGCGATCAACCGGCTTACAGCACTGTAATTGCACGCGTAAATGGCGCCAGCAAGGTGGATTCGGTGGAGCAAGAGATCAAGAAACTGGGCTTCAATACGTTTTCAATTCTGGACGCAACCAAGAGCATGCGGCGGTTCTTCACTATTGTTGATTTGTTTCTCGGAATTTTTGGAAGTCTGGCGCTAACAGTTGCGTCGATCGGAATCATTAATACGCTTGTTATGGCGATTCTTGAGCGGCGCCGCGAAATTGGAATCATGAAGGCCGTGGGCGCGAGCGATGTCGACGTGCGCGGGCTATTTTTCGCCGAAGCTGGTGCAATGGGAATTCTCGGAGGCGTGTTCGGTGTAGCGCTGGGGTGGATTATTGGACGCGTGATCAACTTTGGTACGAACATCTACCTTGTGCGACAGGGGTTTTCGAGAGAACAGATTTGGACTGTGCCTTGGTGGTTGGTGGGAGCGGCGCTGGGATTCGCGTTTGTGGTCAGCTTGCTTTCGGGGATATACCCCGCGTCGCGGGCCGCGCGACTTGATCCTGTGCAAGCGCTTCGCTATGAGTAGAGAATTGGCCTTATTTTCGAGTTCTCTGAAAAGCGTTAACCACAGAGGTCACTGAGTTTCACAGAGGAAAACCATCCACCACTAAGGACACGAGGTTACACAAAGGGGATCCCTACGAATTTGAAACGCCTCAGCTGCACGATTCTTCTTCTCACTAGCGTCGTAGTCTTGTTCCCTTCGTCCGCCCCGGCCCAGGGCCGCGTCGATTGCAGCAGCTTCAAGAGCCGCATTTTGCATTGGCCGGTTCGGTACTGCGTTATGCTGCCGCCGGGCTATGAAAAGGAAGGCAGCAAGAAATATCCGGTGCTCTATTTTCTGCACGGGCTTGGCGAGGGAGAACAAACGCTCTTGCGGAGTGGCGGGTGGGGATTGATCGAGGACCTTCGCCGAGAAGGCAAAATTGGAGACTTTCTAGTGGTTGCGCCTGAAGGGCGCGCCAGTTTTTTTATCAACTCGGCCGATGGACAGGATCGCTACAGCGATTTCTTTCTCACCGAATTTCTGCCCTACATTGAGTCCCAATATCATGTCATCGCCGACCGGAGCACGAGGGGGATAACTGGTCTGTCCATGGGCGGCTATGGCGCCCTGCGGTTCGCATTTGCGCATCCTGAATTATTTTCGTCAGTAAGCGCGCAAAGCCCGGCACTGATAACGGAAACCACGCAAGAACTCAATGCTGACGTTCGCGATGCGAGCCCTCCCTCCCGATTGTTAGGGCAGGTGTTTGGCAATCCGATCAATGTCGCCCATTGGCGTCAGAACGACCCTTTCGAGCTGGCAAGAAAGAACCGCATCCAGATCAGGACTCAGGATATCTACATCAATTGCGGCGATCAGGACGAATTTGGATTTGCCGCAGGCGCCACGAAAATGCACAAGCAACTGCTGAAGGCAGGTATTCCGCATGAATTTCATTTGTACCCGGGCGGGCACAGTGCCGATTATTTCATTTCACACTTCGGTGAGACCATGCAGTTCCACTGGCGCATTTTTGCTGCCTCTACCGCCAAGGTAAGATGATGCCGAGAAGGAGCAGTGCATGCGTAAGGCGGTTTTACATCTGAAACAATCTGATCCGGTGATGCGGGCCATCATGGAACGGATCGGCCCCTGCCGGATGGAATTCGGGGAGCCGACATTTCACAGCCTCGCTGAAGCAATCATCTATCAACAATTAAACGGCAAAGCCGCACTCACAATTTTCAACCGATTCGCGGCTCTTGCTGGCAATCCGCTGACCCCGGAAGGAATTCTGAAGCTGACGCCGGAACAGATGCGCTCGGTGGGATTGTCGAAGCAAAAATCATCTTATCTGTTGGACATGGCGGAACGCGCTCACCGGGGCGATCTGGATTTCTCTCGGTTGCCGGAGATGTCGGATGAAGAAATCATCGAGCATCTCACGCAGGTGAAGGGTGTTGGCGTTTGGACCGCGCACATGTTTCTCATGTTCACGCTAAAGCGGCCGAATATCCTGCCGACGGGAGATTTCGGCGTGCGCATGGCGATGTATAAACATTATCTGGACAAGAGCACTGCGAAGAACGGAAAAAGCCCAGTCGCGAAAAAGAGTAAGCGAAAAGTGCGACCTCGAAAGATCATCCTCCCAAAGCCAGAGCAGATGGAAAAGATTGCCAAATCCTGGGAGCCCTACCGCAGCATTGCCTGCTGGTATTTGTGGAAGAGTCTGGACGTCAAAACCCCTGGGAACTGAGCGCACCTCTTTGCGGGAGGGTCTAATACTTACCGCTGTGGTTTAATACTGGTGGATGCCTGAGCAGAAAATTCGGGTGTTGGTGGCCAAGCCCGGTCTTGATGGTCACGATCGCGGCGCCAAGGTGATTGCGCGGGCGCTTCGCGACGCCGGCATGGAGGTTATTTACACCGGCCTGCGACAGACTCCGGAGATGATCGTCAACGCGTCACTGCAGGAAGACGTCCACGTAATTGGATTATCGATTCTCTCTGGCGCACACAATGCCATCGTCCCAAGAGTCATGGATCTGCTCCGGCAAAACAAGATGGACGATGTTCTGGTCGTCGTTGGCGGAATCATCCCCGATCAGGACGTGGATGCGCTAAAGAAGGCCGGCGTCGCTGCCATTTTCCAACCCGGCACCGCGATGGATGAGATCATTCAGTTCATTCGTTCCAACGTTCATCCCCGCGGAGTGATTGCCGGCAGCTGATGGCTATCGATAGCAACCGCCTTCGGGAAAAACTTGCCCACACTATCGGCCCTGCTCCCTGGTATTGGAAGACTTTTCCGGCGGTCACTTCGCCATCCGGTCAACGTTTAGTCTGGACTTATCACGGTGAGAGCGGGCCACTTGCATATCTAGTGTCGCTTGGTCTTGAGCAGGAACCGGACCGGCCACGCTTGGCGCTCAATACCTACACTCGTCCGTTCTTTGTTCCACCTGCGCATTTGGGAATTTGGTGTCCGGAAGGACCCAACCTAAGGCTCGTGTGTTTCGATCCTGACCAGCTCAAAGCCTTCGATCTTGGGGAGATTGCCGGATGGTTCAAGCAATCGTCTGAACGAATTTACGCGTCGACTCCGCCTCTAGCGGACTTCGAAGTACCGGCAACGCTTCCCTCAGGTATAAACAAAGTTGAAGTTCCGGCTGCAATGCAGGCCGTCGACGAACTGATTGCTCCAACCAGCTACTCGGCATACGGCGAGGATGCCGCTATGGCACTCTTTGTATTCTACCTGCATGCGGGTCTCGTCGAGGTCTTGCCGCAAAAGTGGCTTACTACGGACAACACAGACGTCAGCCACCAGTGGATTACTCGGGCAGCGCGCGATTCAGAGTCACACCGCATCTTCGGCGATGGAATAAAAATGGGTAGCTTCATGCTAGGCGATGACGGCTGCAGCCTGGAGCGCTGGCTGGACGAGAGTTGAGCGTTCAGGAACCTCGAGTAACGTACCCTGTTGATTACTAAAGTGGGGTTGCAATTCTCGAAGCGCGGCGTTATCTTCGCGACCATTCACCCGCCATTCGTCTACAACTATCCGAGCGACAGGAAAGATTGTGAGCCCCGAAACCGCAAATCGCGTGAAAGATAAGTGTCTGAACCTCCTGTTCATCTCTATGGTCCTGTTTTCGGTGAGCGGTTTGATCTACAGCTTTGTTCATCGGTAGTTTGAGCTTTGAACAACATCCGCTCACCCTGCCGCGATCCCGCCGCGATCCGAAATCCGGCCCAAGTACCTGCACGAACCAACCACGCAGAACACAACTCCGGTTCTGTTAGCAACGTCTAAGCTTGTTCTGCCCATTCGCAATTGGGGTTCTGATGGAGGCAAGCTGTGCTCAGGAACCTGTTCTCCCGTTGGCCGCTGATTCAGCAGATCAAGACTGGCGCTAACGGCAATGGCGCTGAATCGATGTCGGAGCGCACGCGGAACCTGCGTCCGAAGACCGACGGCGCTGAAGTTGCCCGATCTATTTGCCCTTACTGCGGCGTCGGTTGCGGCCAGGTTGTTTATCACAAAAATGGAAAGTTGATTTCTATCGAGGGCGATCCTGAATCGCCGATCTCGCGTGGCCGTCTATGTCCCAAAGGCGCTGACACTTACGAACTGCATACCCATTCCGCGCGGCTCAAAAAGGTCAAATACCGTCGGCCATACTCGACGAAATGGGAAGAATTGGATCTCGAAACCGCGATGGACATGGTTGCCGATCGAGTCTGGGAGGCTCGTGAGCGCACTTTCCAGGAAACAAAAGATGGCGAGTCGCTGATGCAGACGACCGCCATTGCCCATCTCGGCGGTGCGACCCTCGATATTGAAGAGAACTATCTCATTAAGAAGCTGTTCACCGCCGGCCTGGGAATGGTTTGCACCTCCAACCAGGCCCGTATATGACACAGCTCCACTGTCCCCGGTCTGGGGACAAGCTTTGGACGAGGCGGCGCCACCACTGCCCAACAAGACCTGAGCAACGCCGACGCGATTCTAATTATGGGATCGTCGATGGCGGAAAACCATCCAGTTGGATTTCAGTGGGTCATCGAGGCGCGGGAGCGTGGGGCGAAGGTCATCCATGTGGACCCGCGGTTCACGCGAACCTCCGCCATGGCGGATATTTGGGTTCCGCTCCGGGCTGGGAGTGACATCATCTTCCTGGGCGCAATGGTGAATTATGTGCTCACGAACAACAAAGAGTTCCGCGAGTACGTTGTTCGTTACACCAACGCGCCTTCGATGCTGCGGGATGACTTCAAGGACACGGAGGACTTGGACGGCTTCTTCTCAGGCTGGGATGAGAAAGGAAAGAAGTACGATCCCGAAACGTGGTTGTACAAGGGCGCACCGCGGAAGGACACAAGCGACTTTCGAGGACATGCTGAGGCTGGCGGAGGTCACGGCAAAGATCGTGGCGGCGAAGCTCAGGAAATAACCAACTTCGAGTGGGACGTTTCGCTGGAAGACCCGCGCTGCGTGTTTCAAGTACTGAAGCGGCACTTCTCTCGCTACACGCCGGAGATGGTCGAACGTTTCTGCGGCGTGCCTCAGGATGTATTCCTAAAGGCGGTGGAGACGTTCACTTCGGCGTCCGGTCCGGAGAAGACCGCTGCCATTTGTTATGCAGTGGGTTGGACGCAGCACTCTAAAGGCGTCCAGATCATCCGCACAGCGTCGATTCTGCAATTGCTTTTGGGGAATATTGGGCGGCCCGGAGGTGGAATTCTCGCGCTACGCGGTCACGCCTCGATCCAGGGATCCACCGATATTTCCACTTTGTACGACATTCTCCCGGGGTACCTGCCCATGCCGTTCTTCGGGGCAGACTCGCAAAGGTTAAAGGATTACATTAAGAGGCATCGCGTAAGAATTGGCCTCTGGTCCAATTTTGATTCCTACATCGTCAGCCTGCTAAAGGCCTATTACGGTGAGGCCGCCACCAAAGAAAATGATTTCGGATTTAACTGGCTGCCGCGGGTGACCGGCGACCATTCGCATTATGGCTACTGGATCGATATGCAGGACGGCAAGATGGAAGGCCTGTTCGTCATGGGTCAAAATCCGGCCGTCGGCGCGGCGAATGGCCGGCTTGAGCGCACTGCTCTCAGCAAGCTGAAGTGGCTGGTGGTGCGAGACATGGTCGAGACCGAGACTGCGTCGTTCTGGCTGGATTCTCCCGAAGTCCAGCGTGGTGAGCTATCGCCGGAGAAAATTGCGACCGAAGTATTTCTTTTCCCGGCCTCCGGAACCGCAGAAAAGAGTGGCACATTCACCAATACGCAACGCCTACTCCAGTACCGCAACAAGGCCGTGGAGGCGCCCGGAGATTCGCGTAATGAAACGTGGTTTATGTATCACCTGGGGCGGCGGTTGAAGGAGAGGGCTAAGAACGATCCGCGTCCGAGAAATGCGGGCTTGAATGCTTTGACCTGGGATTATCCCGTCGAAGGAGAAAATCGCGAGCCGAGTGTCGAAGCGGTGCTCAAAGAGATCAACGGCTGGACCACCTCTGACCGAAAGCAGTTGCCGCACATCCAAAACTTGAGAAATGATGGCGGAACTGCTTGCGGAGCTTGGATTTATTGCGGTGTTTATCCGGAGGATGGCCGCAACCGCGCGAATGAACGGAAGCCAAAAGATCTGCTGGGCCATGGCTGGGGATTCTCCTGGCCGAACGACTGCCGCATCATTTACAACCGAGCGTCCGCGCGTCCGGACGGAAAACCGTGGAGCGAACGCAAGAAGCTGGTCTGGTGGGACGAAGAGAAGAAGGAATGGACCGGGCTGGATAATGCCGATTACAAGAAGGACCTCGCGCCGACTACCCCGGATGATTTAGATGCCGGGGTAGGAGTCACTGCGCTCGGCGGAGCGCGGCCGTTTACGCTGCATTCGGATGGCGTGGGCTGGCTGTATGTGGCAAGCGGATTGAAAGATGGCCCGCTGCCCACGCATTACGAGGCGCTGGAATCAACTGTAAAAAATCCTCTTTATGGGCAGCAGGAGAATCCTGCCGCTCAAAAGAAAGAGCGGCCGGATAATCCGTATGCAAAGCCGATTGCTGATCCCCGTTATCCGTACATCGTCACAACTTATCGGTTGACCGAGCACCACACGGCAGGCGGGATGAGTCGGACGTTGTCACACCTGGCGGAACTGCAGCCCGAGTTCTTTACGGAAATTTCGCCGGAGCTGGCGGACGAGATTGGTTTGAGCCATGGCGACTGGGCGACAATCTCGACGCCACGCGCGGAAGTTGAGGCAAGGGTGCTGATCACGCGGAGGATGCGACCGGTTTGGATTGATGGCAGGAGAATGCATCAGGTCGGGCTTCCTTATCATTGGGGTTACAAGGGAGTGGTGAAAGGCGATAGCGCAAACGATCTGGTGGCGATCAGCGAAGAACCAAATGTGCGGATCATGGAGGCGAAGGCAATGGTCTGCAATGTGGAGCCGGGTCGCCGCGGATCAAACGGTTTTTCATCACAGACGGCACGGAGTTCACAGAGAAGAGCAATCTGAGAAAGACATCACTATGGCGATAACTGCATTCCTTACCGATTCGACGCTTTGTATCGGCTGTAAAGCCTGCGAAGTCGCTTGCAAAGAATGGAATGGGGTACGTGAAGATGGCTTCGATTGGAGCGGATTTTCCTACGACAATACCGGCGCAGTAGGGGCGTCTACTTGGCGTCACGTAAAGTTCGTCGAGCAAACGCCGGAGCCGGGATTTGGAGGCAACGCTCCGGAGCTGAATTCGTGGTCGTTCTCGTCCGATGTTTGCAAGCATTGCGAGAATGCGGGCTGCCTGGAAGCGTGTCCCACTGGAGCGATCGTTCGCACCGAATTTGGCGGCGTTTTCGTGCAGCCGGATGTTTGTAACGGGTGCGGATACTGCGTGGTGTCGTGTCCGTTCGGAGTGGTGGAGCGGAATCAAGATGACGGACGCGCGTTCAAGTGCACCTTCTGTTACGACCGGCAAAAAGTTGGATTGAAACCTGCTTGTGCGAAAGCGTGTCCCACTGAATCGATAAAGTTCGGCGAAATCGGGGAGTTGCGTGCCGAGGCGGAGAAGCGAGTAGCGTCGCTGGTCGGGCGTGGCATGAAGGATGTGCAGTTTTATGACGCCTCTGATACGAGCGTGGGCGGGACCCATGCGATGTTCATTGTGCGCGGTGAGCCTCGCACCTACAATCTTCCGCCCAAGCCGGAAGTGCCGACGGTGTATCTGAAAAGAGCTTGGAAATCTTCCGCAATTGGGGCCCTAGTGCTATTAGGCGGAGCACTCGCCGCATTCCTGGCGGATGGGGATAGGCGTTAACGCAAGAACATTAACCACTAAGGACACGAAGTTACACGAAGCAAGCACTACACTAGGAAAACCATGAGCGATCCGGTTCGAATCCCACCGCGTAGTCCGGATACCTCGAGCGAACGCCGGCTGCTGGAAATTCGGCGCGAGGCGGAGACGACAGGCAAAGTGGTTGCCAAGGGTGTGCGTCCTGGTGGGGCGCCCTTTCCCGTCGCATCGCCTGAAACCGGCTACTACGGAATTCCTCTCCTCAAGAAGCCAGCTTGGACGTGGGAGATTCCGCTCTACTTCTTCGTTGGAGGCGCGGCCGGTGCCGCCGGAGTAGTGGGCGCAATTGCCAGCTATACCGGAGCTGACCGCAGGCTGGTGCGCGACGCGCGATGGATTGCGGCTGCTGGCTCTGTGCTTTCTCCCGCGCTGCTGATTTCTGACTTAGGTCGGCCAGCTCGCTTCTTGAACATGCTGCGGGTATTCAAACCGCAGAGCGCGATGTCAGTCGGAGTCTGGACATTGCTCGGATTTTCAGCAGGTGCCTCGGCTGCCGCCTTTGCAGAGTTTTTGCGTGACCGCTACGGGCCATCCTTTCCGGTGCGAGTAATGGAGCAAGCCGGACAAGCCGCCTCGCTCGCGTTCGGACTTCCGTTCTCGAACTATACCGGCGTCCTGATCGGCGCAACGGCAATTCCGGCGTGGAATGAGAATGTGGATGAACTGCCCATGCACTTTGGCATGTCCGGATTGTCCGCGGCTGTCGGGATGCTTGAATTGATGGGACATCGACGCAGCCGCGCACTCGAAATGCTCGGACTCGGCGCCGCCCTCTTTGAATGTTGGGAAGGGTTGCGGATCGAAGCGCGAAATAACCCGAGTGTTGATCCGCTGAAACATGGATTGAGTGGAACGCTGACGCGCTTGGGCGGAGCTCTTTCCGGGCCCGTACCGGCGCTGCTGCGGATTGCAAGTTTTGTCAGTGGCTCCAAAGATATCCGGCGCGCAGCCGCCATTTCTGCTGTTAGCGGATCGCTGCTCACCAGGATTGCGTGGATCTATGCAGGACACGTTTCGGCGCGAGACTGGAAGATTCCGCTCGGTATCCGTTGATTGAGCAAGCCTGCATCCTGCATCTAATAATTTAGGAATGCTTAGACCTTCGAAGTCGGCAGCGCTCGGTTCTTTCTTGTTTCTTCTGTGCCTGCAAACGACGATCGGAAAGGCCGACTACCAGGCTGGGACCCTGGTTTCCATTGACAAGAAAGTCAAGATCACACCCATTGATTACATTTACGAGACCGTCGTGAGTTATTACGAGACGGTGACTTACGAACTGCAGATTAGAGTCGGCGGCGATATCTACTTCGCGAATTACACTCCGGAGGTCCAGCCGAATTGGCCCTTGCCTTCCGAGTGGGGACCGAACCAGCCCATTCAACTGCGACTCGAAAAGCACCGCTTATTTGTAAAACTCAAATCGGATGGCGAAATCACTACGTTCATAGCCCACCACACCCGCGCCAAGTCGCCGTAACCAGCGACCGTGGCCAACGGTACTGCTTTCCTCAACTCCAAATACTGATGTAATGGAATAAGATTGTGCGTAGCTCCTGCTCTTTCCGCGTCTGAAAGGACTGGCCATGGCCACCACTGCAGCTCCGAGGGTCACCATTGCTGGCGGCAGTTTCTTGCTTGAGTCACGCCGGCCTGAAGAGGTTTTCGCCCCTGAAGACTTCAACGAACAGCATCGTCTGATTGCGCAGACGGCGGAAGAGTTTGCGCAGAATGAAATCGTCCCCCATATCGAGAAGATGGAGCACAAGGATTTCTCCGTCACCCGCGAACTCTTGAAGAAGGCCGGCGAACTTGGGTTGAGCGGAGTTGAGATTCCCGAAGCCTACGGTGGGTTGGAGATGGACAAAGTCACCGCCGCGGTTATTGCCGATCGCATTGCGAAATACGCGGGGTTCGCGACTACATGGGGCGGGCACACCGGAATCGGAACGCTGCCTATTGTTTATTTCGGAACAGAAGAACAGAAAAAGAAATATCTGCCGCGACTCGCTGCGGGCGAGATTATCGGCGCCTACGCATTGTCGGAAGCAACATCCGGATCGGACGCGCTGAACTGCCGGGCACGCGCAACGTTATCAGCCGACGGAAAACACTACGTTCTGAATGGCGAAAAGATGTGGATCACAAATGCCGGCTTCGCCGATCTGTTCACGGTTTTCGCCAAAGTGGATGGCGAGAAATTCACTGCGTTTCTGGTCGAACGAACGTTTCCTGGATTCTCAATCGGTGCGGAAGAACACAAGATGGGAATTCGCGGATCATCAACGTGTCCAGTTATCCTGAATGATTGTCAGGTCCCGGTGGAGAATGTGCTGGGCGAAATCGGTAGAGGGCACGTCATTGCCTTCAATATCCTGAACGTTGGCCGGTTCAAGCTGGGCGCGATGTGCGTGGGAGGCGCGCGAGCGTCTCTGGATAACTCGATTGCATACGCAAAACAGCGCAAGGCCTTTGGCAAAGTGATCGCCGATTTCGGCCTGGTACGCGAGAAACTCGCGAACATGGCGGCGCTTACCTATGTCGGCGAGGCAATGGTGTTTCGCACCGTGGCAATGATGGATGCGGCGCTTGCAGCCGTGGACAAAGCTGCGCCGGATGCGCCAAAGCAGACCCTGAAAGCGATTGAAGAATACGCGGTTGAATGTTCGATCATTAAAGTATGGGCGTCCGAAATGGTCAGCTACGTAGTCGATGAAACCGTGCAAATTTATGGCGGATACGGTTTTGTCGAGGAGTATCCCGCAGAGCGGGCTTACCGGGACGCACGTATCAATCGCATTTTCGAAGGCACAAATGAGATCAATCGGCTGATCATTACGGGATTCCTGCTGAAGCGTGCAATGAGCGGGCAGTTGGCGCTGATGTCCGCGATCAAGCAACTGATGGACGAAGTACTCTCAGGCCCCGCCCTCGGCGACGAGGTGGAAGGCGTTCTGGCCGAAGAGCAAGCACTAGTGGCTTCCGCGAAAAAGCTTGGGCTCTTCGCCGCGGGGGTTGCTACTCAGAAATATATGCAGCAGATCGAGCAGCAACAGGAGATCATGGGCGCAATTGCGGATATCGTGATCGAGGCTTATGCCATGGAGTCTGCTGTGTTGCGGACAATGAAGATCGCGGGCGCGCAAGGAGAAGCGGCAGCCGCTTTGCCTATTGCGATGACGCGCGTGTATTGCTCGCAAGCAATGGAGAAGATCGAATCGGCTGCCCGAAAGATCGTCACCGCCGTTGCAGACGGTGATACGCTGCGCACTCAGATGACAATCCTGCGACGGTTGGGCAAGCACGATCCTTATAACACGATCGAATTGCGCCAGCAGATTGCACAAAACGTGATTGAGCGCGGAAAGTACGCGTTAGGATAGCCCGCATTATTGCTTCGTGCCGTGCTCAGGAGTGACGTCTTCTGGCGCGACGAACTGATAACTCACAAACGCGACCTGCTTGCTGTCGGGCGACCACGAAGGCACATTGATCGTCCCCTGCCCTCCGAACAGCTTCGCTAGCACGGTGATTTTCTTGTCGTCGAGTGACATCAGGCGCAGCATCACATTTTTATTTTCGGGATGGCCGGACACGTCTTTTTCGTACGTGAGAAACACCATCCATTTCCCATCCGGCGAAATGTGCGGGAACCAGTTGTTGTAGTCGTCGGAGAAAACCTGCTCTTGATTACTGCCGTCGGGGTGCATGCGCCAGATCTGCATGTGGCCGGTGCGCTCCGAGTTGAAATAAATGTACTGGCCGTCAGGGGAATATTCGGGGCCATCGTCTAACCCCTTCGCGGTAGTGATGCGAGTCTCTTCGCCTCCGGTCACGGGAACTGTGTATATATCGAAATCACCGTTGCGCTGGCCTACGAATGCAAGCGTCTTCCCATCAGGCGACCAGCCATGCCAGTACGAAGGAGAATTCTGGGTGATGCGGCGAGAGGTGCCTCCGGTGATGGGCACAATGTAGACCAATGAATCGTGCGCTGGTTCCCCATTCACCGATTTTGTTTCCTGCGAATTGTCGCTGACTGCGAGTTGCGTGGCATCGGGCGATATCCCGTGATCGTTATTCAGATGGTTGGCGGAGCCGGTGTCGAGGACTTCGGGCTGACCTCCCGCGACAGGCAATTTCTCGAGATGTCCGCTTCGGTTGAATAGAAAATATGATCCATCACGTGCCCAGTTAGGAGCTTCAAACCGGCCTTGGGCAACATAAACGATCTGGCGATCACCGGATGAAATCGGCACAGTTTCGAGCGTGCTGTAGAGAACCGGCGGTCCCGAAGGTGGAGTGAGAGTCTTCAATTCGACCTGACTGAACAAAGCTAGCTCGACCGCGTCTTTATCATGTGCGCACACTCCAATTCCCGCGTAGAACTCGCCTTCAAGCGGAACGCGAATGGATTCGCCATCGTACCCAGTGTGCTCTCTTGATGTATCTC
>WNFR01004070.1_pt1 | contig 18347 bp, 19 predicted proteins | sample 5400221 | NCBI WGS metagenome assembly WNFR01 (sample SAMN13153357, study PRJNA577476) | soil metagenome | isolation source: 40 cm soil under Madrone tree | place: USA:California | collected 2016-06-14
TGAGCGATGACGAATTCAATGCCCGGCCCGGCGACATCGCACCTATTGCCTTTCACATTCGCCACATCGCTCGAAGCATAGACCGCTTGCTGACCTACGCCGAAGCTGGAAATCTGACTCCTGAACAAATCGCCGCGATGAAGGCCGAACTCGATCCGGGCGCGACAGGAAAAGCACTTTTTGCAGAGTTGAACCAGGCCTTGGAATTAGGTACTGCGAGGATACGTGCCTTTGCCGCCGAAGACTTTTCGCAAAAGCGCACTATAGGACGCCAGCAAATGCCCACAACTATGGGAGGACTTCTAGTGCACGTCGCCGATCACACGCAGCGCCACGTCGGCCAGGCGATCACTACGGCGAAGATCGTGACAGCTCGATGGGCCAGGGAAAGGTAGGTCATACGCGCGCCAGATGCAGGCCGAACCACTCGCGACGGTCGAACCAGCTTCTCTCCAGCTTAAATCCTGAAACGCAGAGCATTGATTCCACCATTTGCAGAGTGTACTTGTAGCTGTTTTCGGTATGAATCCGCTCGCCCGCGTCAAACTTCACTTCCATCCCGGCCATTCGCAAAGTGACCACCTGTGCCAGAAGGCTTTCCAGATAGATTTCCATGCGAGACCGCATCGGGTTCCATTCCGCTATGTGCCGGAACGAAGGCAAGTGGAAATCACCGTCTAACTCACGATTGAGCCGCACCAGAATATTCTTGTCGAACTCGGAAGTTACGCCTTGCGCATCATCATAAGCAGGCACCAGAATCTCCGAGCTCTTGACCATATCCGTGCCGAGCAGCAACGCGTCGCCAGGTGAGAGCTGCTCGTGAACTTTCCGAAGCATCCCGGTCGCGTCATTCCAGTCGAAGTTACCGATGCTGGATCCGAGATACAACACCAACTTCCGTCCCGGGATACTTTTAAGAAAGTGGAACCCATTGCTGAAATCCGCGACCACCGGGCGAACCAGAGCGCCAGGACACGCTTCACGAATTTTTTTCTTAGCTTCGGCGAGGGCAGCCGGCGAAATGTCCACCGGGAAATATTTGACCCGCATCTGCCGCCGTGCGAATGCTCGCAGAAGAGTACCGGTTTTAGTCGCGGTTCCTGCACCCAACTCAATGATGGAAACCGGAGAGCCCATCGCCCGCGCAATTTCTCGCGAGTTATCTTGGAGAATCTCGAGTTCTACCCGCGTCGGGTAGTATTCCGGAAGCCGCGTAATCTCCTCGAACAGCGCTGAACCGCGGGCATCGTAGAACAGTTTGCACGGCAGTGTCTTTGGACGCGAGGACAATCCGTGCACAACTTCTGCAACGTAATCGGGAAGAGGAACAACTTCGTGTGCGATCATTTGGCCAGCCTGATCCCGCTGAATTGCCAGCGGGCCTGTGGAGGAAAGAAATTGCGATATGTGGCCCGAATGTGGCTGGAGGGAGTGGCGCATGAGCCGCCGCGAAGCACGAACTGATTACACATAAACTTTCCGTTGTATTCACCAACCAAGCCAGCGGCAGGTTCGAATCCCGGATACGGCATGTAGGGGCTCGACGTCCACTCCCAGACGTCTCCAAAGACTTGTTGCATTCCTTTTCCACGCGCGGGCTGGGGGTAAAGGTTGCCGGCTTCGAGCAAAGTACCCGTGGATGAAGTCTGCGAGGCCGCGACTTCCCATTCCTCTTCTCGCGGAAGCCTTGCGCCACTCCACCGCGCAAATGCATCCGCCTCGTAGTAGCTCACGTGACAGACCGGCGCCGCCGGATCGAGTTCCCTCATACCTGAGAATGTAAACTCGAGCCATCTTTCGTCGTTTTCTTCCCAGTAAAGTGGCGAGTTCCAGCCTTGCCCGCAGACCGCGTCCCATCCGTCAGAAAGCCACAGCTCAGGCCGCCGGTAGCTGCCATCATTCATGAACTGCAGGTACTCGGCATTGGTGACCAAGCGGGACCCAATCCGGAAGAGCCGCAATAGAACTTCGTGCCGGGGACATTCGTTGTCGAACGAAAAGCTCCCCCCGGCATGGCCCATCTTGTGAATACCTCCTTCGAAGTACATCCATTGCAGCGGGACGGCGCTGCTCACTGCGTGAGGCTGGTTGATCTGCCCGGGACGCAAAGGCATCGACCACAACGCGTGCTTGATGTCGGTGAGAATCAATTCCTGATGCTGTTGCTCATGATTCAACCCAAGCTCGATCAATGATGCGGTCTGCTCACTCCCCGTCTCTAAGTGGCGCAGCATGGCTTCGTCCACATGAGCCCGGTAAGCATGCACTTCGTTCAAGCTGGGACGCGACATCAAGCCACGCGTGCCGCGATAAGGATGTGAGCCAAGCTGCTTGTAGTAGGAGTTGAAGAGATTCTTGTATCGCGGATCGAACGGCTTGTACCCCGAGACCGAAGGCTCCAAAACGAATGTTTCGAAAAACCAGGTGGTATGCGCCAGATGCCATTTAACCGGACTAGCGTCGGGCATTGATTGCAACATCTGGTCTTCAGGCGAAAACGGACGGGTCAGTTCGAGAGTGGTCTCGCGGATTTTCTGATATTGCGGGCGCAGCGGACTATAGACCAACTGCTGGACGTGGCTGGCTTCCATTGTCTTCTCCTGGCAAAAGTCGCGCCCGAGCACACTAAGATATCTGGCCGACCCAGCATGGATGCGCGAGCGGCCGCTATTGTTTCATTTTCATAACTAAAAATCGCGCCAAAAAAGCCCTTTAACGAATTCTTTTAAGATGCAAACTATTGAAATCAGCCACTTAGGTCACTTCGCGAGGCAATGAGGCGATGGCTTCATCCAAGGTTGGATAAATCTGGAAAAGCGAACTTACATTGGTCAGTTCAAGAAGGTCGTGCACCCGTTTTTTGGGAGAGGCAATGCGCACTTGTCGTTGGGCAGCACAGGCCCGCATGTAAACCATCACCAGTTCGCCTATCCCAGCGCTGTCGATGGTGTCGACAGCTGATAGATCTAGAATCAAATTTCTCCCGGCTGCCAGAACCTCTCGGGCCATACGCGCGAACGACGCGGCTTCACGGGTAAACCGCACCCTGCCCGTGCAGTGCAAAACCGCAGTGCCGTTTCCGCCGCTGAGGTGTGCTGAAAATCTGAGCTCTCCATCTTCCTTCGCCAACGATGTCTCTTCCTTACACAACATACGGATTTCCTCAAGCAATGCTGGCAGCAAATTGGCTGCCTCAACGGCTCCGCAGCTTAGAATCCAAATATAGCCACGGGCAGCTTGGTTTTTTGTAAAAATTCGATTAAGGATTGAGTCCTGAACATGAGTAGAATTCTTGGCATCCTACTTCGGTTCAGCATGCGTCCGACTCACCCATTGTCGACAGGAGAGATTCGTGCGTAAGACTGGCGCGATCAGCTTCTTCGTATTCTGCCTCGTAACTATCGCCGGAGCGCAGATTCCGACCGGCGGAAACATCTTCTTCGGATATTCGTACTCTCAAGGAAAAGCTTTCACCGGAAGCATAGTGCCGGTTATTCTCGCTCCCAGCGGCGGCACCGGCATGAACGGATGGGAAGGGTCTGTGGAAGGTAAATTTCTGCCGTGGATCGGAGTGGTCGCTGATTTAGACTGGCACTACGGTGGCCGCAACTTCACCCAACCCTGCGGCGTTGTTCCGCCCTGCGCATCCAACACTTTCCGGGTTAATGCCAGCCGCCATGTGGTTCTGTTTGGCCCGCGAGCATCGGCTTCGATAGGAAAATACACCCCATTTGTTGAGTTCCTTTTGGGAGTCGCACACCAGACCGATACCAGCGGCAGCATTTCAAACTCGGATACCACATTTTCAAGAGCTATCGGTGGCGGCCTGGATTACAAGCTGATCAAAGGAATTGCCTGGCGGGTTCAGGGAGACGCGATCCACACCAGTTTCTTCGGCCAGTCGCAGAATGCCCTGCGAATTTCTACCGGGATGGTGTTTCGATTCTGAAGGGATCTTCTGCTTTCAAGTTCAAAGGCATCCTACTCTGGTTTCCTAGCAGGCTGCGGAAAAACATACGCCGCGACTCAGATTCTCCCTGGGTTTCGATCCTGTGACTAAGGGAAGAGTCTTTGGCTGCATCCGCTGGCGGCCCGCAGATCATTTTTCGAGTGCACGAACACACTTCGGTCTTGGCCTACGACGCTTGAACCGCTAGATTCCGCATGCGAACCAGATTGTAGGCAGCGGCCGCGAAGGTGAAGACCCATCCCACCTTGAAGACTCCGCGATGCCGAACCTTCCGCAATAGTGCGATCGTCTTCAGCCATCCGAAGCACTCTTCAATGCGCTTCCTCTTTCTCTGACTGATGGCATATCCCGGGTGCTGCGTCGTGCGAGCATCAATCGCACTCCCACCAGGCCGCTTTAGGTTTTGCGCCACGTGCGGTGTGACCTTTAAGTTTCGGCACTCGGTCACGAAATCTGCGGTGTCGTATGCCTTGTCGCCTCCCACCGTCACTTGTTTGGTGCCCGGAATCTGCTCCAGCATCACCAGCGCGGCATCGCGTTCGGCCGTGCCGTTGGCTTCGAACACCTCTGTGTTCACGATCAGACCGTTGCGGTTCTCTACCAGCAGGTTCCCGTTGTAACTCAGCTTGGCTTCTTTGCCCTTGCCTTTGCGTGCCAACTTCGCATCCGGGTCCGTCTTCGATTCATGCGTCTCGTTTGACCGCTTCTCCCCGTGGAAGTCTACCGTCGCGTTGCCAGGATCGTCCGGCGGAACGGCGTTCTTAGCATCCTTTCGCTGAAAACTCTTCAAACTCGCCCAGGCTTCCAGCAGCGTTCCGTCCACTGTGAAGTGCTCGTCCGAGAGTAGATTCCGTTCGCCTGCCTGCTTGAGCACGGCTTGGAAGAAGGCTTCGGCAATATCGCCATCGAGCAGGCGCTCGCGGTTCTTGGTGAACACGGTCACGTCCCAAATGGAGTCATCCATGTTCAAGCCTACGAACCAGCGGAACAGCAGGTTGTAGTCCAGCTGTTCCATTAGCATCCGTTCACTGCGCACCGAGTACAGCGCTTGCAGCAGGAGTGCTCGCAACAACTTCTCCGGCGCAATCGACGGTCGCCCGGGTTTGGCGTACAGCTTGTTGAACCGTGGTTGCAGTTGCTGTAGCGCCTCATCGGTCATGGCCCGCAGCGAACGCAATGGGTGGTCTTGCGGAACTCGCTGCTCCGGGCTGATGTAGCTGAACACGTCCAACTGCTGCTCGTCTTTTCCGCGCATGCCTCCTTCTTATCAGGTTGTGTTGTGGAAACAAGAGAGTTTTCTGGTACTGCGCCAGCTTGCATAAATCCAAACGAGCGGTTCTACCTTGTAGACGGTTCGGCCAACTAGATGTACAACGGTGTGCGTATGAAGGCTGCGAATCCGTTCCCGTCAGTTTCCCTTTTGTTGCCGGAAGACGTGTTAGAAGACCACGATGATCGAGTTTCCAGTTACTGGAGAAAAGGCGACACCTGCCTGCTGCAATTAAGCAGCTTTACGCGGCAGTCGGGCGCGCAAGTTTCCGCCACTCAACGCCTCTCCGACCGGACAAAGACGGAGGCTAATTGGAAGCCGTTCGATCTGCCCCGAAAACTTGAAGGATGCGAAGCCGCGGCCGCAACCATGGTTGACGAGCAAGGAACTTCTTGGGTCCATGTGTACTTGGTTTGGCCGTGGGTAGCGGTACATGTTACGGTTTCCCGAAAGGGCCAGCTTGAAGAATGCCATTGGGCATGGGATTCGCTCGCCAGCATTCGACCTGTTGTCATGTGACCGCTTCGAACCGAGTTTTTCCGCAAGCTGCTAGGCATCGCATTTGGTCAGACCCCAACATCAGCTGCTGGAAAGAGGTTAATTTCATGCGAAAGTTCTTAGCAATTAGTCTCGCAGTTCTCGTCATCGGCGCAGTAGCAGCCGCTCAGATCCCGACAAGCGGGAATATCTTTGTCGGCTACTCGTATTCAGGCGGAGATGTGTTCTCCAGTTGCTTCCCTTCGTGCGGCGCATCTGCGGGATTTTTGCAGCCATCGAGCCGTAGCGCTAATTTCAATGGCTGGGAGGGCTCACTCGAAGGAAAATTCTTGCCGTGGATCGGAGTCGTCACGGACATAAGTCAACGCTACGGATCACAAGATTTCAAGGTTGTCTGTAACTTGATTCCAGGTAGCCCCGCGTGCCCGTCCTCTCCTCAAACTGTAAACGCCAGGGTTTTGACTGTCCTGTTCGGACCGCGCGTTTCCGTATCGGTCGGAAAATTCACCCCATTTGCTCATGCACTCTTCGGAGTTGGACATATCAGCGACAGTGAGGCGGCCTCCAACTCTGATACCGCTTTTGCCACCGCGATCGGCGGCGGACTCGATTACAAGCTGATAAAAGGAATTGCGTGGCGCGTGCAAGGCGATGAACTGCACACGCGTTTCTTCAATAGCACGCAAGATCACTTCCGTTTTTCAACTGGGATCGTGTTCCGATTCTGAGTCGGTGGGTATTCGAACTGCAAGGCGCGAATCTCGACTGGAATCGTCTTTTGATTTGAGAGGTAGAAAATCCCGCGACCTATTGCTTCTGTTCCGGCGCTACGTAGTCTGGCGGCGGAGCTGCACCTTCTCCGAAGAAATACTGCTCCATTTGCTTCACGATCACTTCCTGATCTTCTCGCCTAGCGGGGTTCAACCGGTATTCATTGAGCAGCATCTTGCAGAATTCGGTCCACTGCTTCCACGCTTCCTGCGAAACATTCTCATAGATCTTCATGCCAAGCGCGGTATCAAACGGAGGCTCGTCCAATCCGGGAAGCTCCTTATGCAGCTTGACGCAGAGTACGTTGTGCTGTGCCATGACTCACCTTCAGAAAATTATCTCACAGCATGAGTGTGTACTCGAGAAAACGCGCCCGAACGCGCAAACATTGATTTGGCATCTTGATTGGAAAGTTCAAGCTACACTCTTGCTTGCCTCTTTGGTCCTTAGGAAACCAGTACAATTCTGATTTCAAACTTCTACCAGGCCACTCTTTGAAACGAAAGATTGCTGTTGTTACATCCTCGCGCGCTGACTATGCCCACTTGCGTTGGCTACTGCATGATCTCTCCCGTCAGCCTGACGTTGATTTGCAGGTCATCGCTCTAGGCCCGCATTTCTCGCCTCAGTTTGGACGTACAGGCCAGGAGATTTCGGCAAAAGACATCGTGAATGTTGAATCGCTGTTGGATTCCGATAGTGACGTGGGCATGGCCAAGACCATCGGGGTAGCCACGCTGGGACTGGCGGATGCGCTCGACCGATTGCGGCCTGACATCCTACTCTTGATTGCCGATCGATACGAGATGCTGGCCCCGGCGTCGGTTGCGCTGGCTTTGCGAATCCCCATCGCCCATGTGGAAGGCGGGGAGGTAACGTTTGGCGCCATCGATGATGCTGTTCGGAACGCCCTTACCAAGATGAGTCACCTGCATTTTTCCTGTACTCGAAAAGCCGCACAACGAATCGCCAGAATCGGAGAAGAACCATGGAGAATTACATTCAGTGGCAGCTTGTCATTGGATCATTTGCGCCGGGAACAGCTATTGAAGAAGAAGCAAGTTGAGAAGAAGCTCGGCCTGAGGATCACCGATCAGACAGTCCTATGCATTCATCATCCGGTTACGCTAATGCCGAACACGGTTGAGGAAACAGCTGAAGTTTTTGCTGCACTCCACAATTTCAATCGACCGGTGATTTTTATTTATCCCAATGCGGACGCTGGGAGCCGAGAGATCATCCGCCGCGCAGAAAAATTTGCTGCCGCGAATAATGGCTCGCGAGTGCTGGTGAACCTCGACCACCGGACCTATCTCAGCCTGTTAAGTAACGTTGGGGTGCTGGTGGGGAATTCCAGCAGCGGCATCATTGAATCAACGTCGTTGGGAATTCCGGCCGTGAATGTCGGCATCCGCCAGCAAGGGCGGGAGCACGCGGCCAATGTCATTGACGCACCGGCAGAGCGAAAAGCAATCCGACGCGCGATTGATCGCGCACTTACACCCGCGTTCCGGAGCTCGATTCAAGGTCTGGAGAGCCCTTACGGAGACGGACGGGCGTCAAAGATCATTAGCCAGACGCTAATGAAAACTCCGATCGGACCGAAATTGCTTTTTAAGCGCGCTGACCTGGTATGAGCCCGCGGATCCCTCTAGCTAAACCCGAAATTACAGATGAGGACCGGCAGGCGGTGCTCGACGTTCTGCATACTTCACACTTGAGCATGGGGCCTAAAGTGCAGGAGTTCGAGCAGGCGGTCTGTGATTACACGGGAGCGGGCCACGCAGTAGCAGTTAACTCCGGAACTTCGGCGTTGCACATCGCGGTGCGCGCTCTCGGACTGGAGGCCGGGGCCGAGGTCATCCTACCGTCGTTCACATTTTCGGCTCTCCTAAACGTGATCTTGCAGGAGGGGCTGCGGCCGAAATTTGTTGATATCGATCCCAGGACCTACAACACTAGTCCGGAGGCTGTCGCTGTCGCGATCACGTCAGAAACTCGACTAATTCTTACTGTACACACATTCGGTCTTCCCGTTGATAGTCAAACATTGCGACAAATCGCTGAGAAGCACCACCTGCACTTGATTGAGGATGCCTGCGAAGCACTGGGAACCGAGATTCACGGACGCAAAGCGGGGACCTTCGGTGAGGCAGGATTGTTCGCGTTTTATCCCAATAAGCAGCTCACGACCGGGGAAGGTGGAATGCTGGTCACCTCAGATGAGCAACTCGCGTTGCACGCACGTCGATTACGAAACCAGGGGCGTGATCCGGCGCTCGATTGGTACCAGCATGCTGACATAGGGTTCTGCTGTCGCCTATCAGACATCAATTGTGCGCTGGGAGTATCGCAGCTTGCGCGAATCGATGCCGTAATCGAACGGCGGCGCAAACTGGCCGAAATTTATGATCGTGAACTGGCCCAGAATGCCGGTTTAATTCGTCCTCCGTTGACGAGCGATGTAGGCCGGATTAGCTGGTTCGTGTATGCAGTTCAGCTCGCGCCTGAATTTAACGCCAACGATCGTGACAGAATTTGTGAATCGCTTTTGCGCAAAGGAATTGGCGCAGGCCGCTATTTCGCCCCACTACACCGGCAACCTGTGCTCAACCCGTACGGAAACTTTCCCACATTGCCTCAAACCGAGTTGGTTGCCGATCGCGTGATAGCGCTACCGTTTTTCAATGCATTGACCGAACACGAAATTCAGGAAGTTTGCGGCGCGCTTGAGGAATCCATGCGCGAACTGCGGCGAAAGATGTAAAGAAGGTTTCCCATGAACGAGTAGCGGCACACTCTTCCGTCTTCATAGTTCACAACAACTCTCTCTTCTAATTCGAGACCGCTGCCATCGGCAAGACGCATGATTTCGCGGTGCGTGAATACGTGCCCGCATGTACTGATCGCTTCTTGACCCACGTCCCAGCGGACAGTTACGTCTCCTTTTTTTTCGTCGGGGAAAAGGCAATCGCGAGTCCATCGAGCGATAGTCGGAGCGATCCCATACGAGTGCAGGTTGTAGCGGTGATTTACATCAAGAAAAAATTTGCCGTCGGGAGAGAGGATGTTAGAAATCGCGCGGAATGCACGGTGCCGGTCCAGTGTCGGCACGTGTCCGAGCACGTTCCAGAGACAAGTGACGACGTCGAATCTCTCCGACGTTATGACAGTGTCGGGACAGCCGCCCTCGGCTGTCGTCGGGCCAGAGGCCCGGTGCTCTGGGCGTTCCGCCACCACGTTTTCAGCCCGAACCGGCCAGACCTCGGCCTGTGCCGCAGAGTTCTTAGCCATCTCGGCACTAGGTTCCAGCAGCACAACGCGCGGGATCCCTTTTTCCGCTGCTATCCGCAATGCTCGCGTGCCGTCCCCGGCTCCAACGTCAAGCAAGGATCGACTTCCGCGAGGAATACGCGAAAGGATGATCTTTTCAACGCCTCGAAGGTAAGCTTCCCGTCCGTCGGCCAGACCCGCGTAGTGCCGGGCCAATCGATCGTAGGCCGCGACCGGATCATCAAAGTGCTGAGTGCTCAAGCCATTCATTCTAGTCACGGAGGCGAACTGGGGAGCGGCGGGTCCTGCGAGCCTGTGCCCAACTGGACAGGATGGTTCGGCGTCACGGAAGTAACCTGTTCTGAGCAAATTTTCGGGCTACACTTCATGTGAGAAGCTGTAGGTATGGCATGAAGTTTTCCAAAGTACACATCGCGATTGCGGTTGGCTCCGCCCTGCTGGTTTTGCTCGGCTTCTTCTTTTACCTTATGTGGCTGAACAGCCAGCCGCCAGTGCTGGCACGATCAGAAGAAGTCGATCCGCTGACCAAGGTTCCGGTTTCGCTTAAGTTGAATCCTTTGCGGGACCGCGCGTCGGAACGCCAGGCCAATGAGTTTTTGCATGCCATGCGCGAAGGGCATTGTCACGAGCAGCTGGCAGAGTGGGAGAAGGACTATCGCAAGCGCTATGCGGCCTTCATCTGCGACTCGGAAGCGAAGCATCCTCTGGTTTCATGGAAGATTGTAGATTGGGAGGAACGGCCTCCATTGCGAATTCTGCATTACAGCGGTAAGCGCGGTAACGAGGCGGCGGGATACCAGGACCTGTTGTCAGTGACTCTCGATAACCGCAGCGGGGATTGGGTGGTCACGAAATACGATTCGTTATATTGATTGCGATCAATTTTCAGAAGCAACATGACCCGTTTGGCCGCAGAGCAAATCTATTTAGCAGGTATTTCAATCAGGGTGTAACTTCCGGGTTTCGCAGCGTTCACCAAACTGGCAATCTTGGGCAGCATCGGATGGATAAGACTCCACCTGTTTTGCCCAACAACGACGATTGCTATTTTGCGCTTGGACAGATTTTGCTGATAAACGAGATTCTTGTCCGTTGTTAGTAAGACATCGAACCCCTCTTGCTCCGCCATGAGAAGCAGTTCGCCGTTTAGAAGTGTGCTCCAGCCCTGCTCGCGTGCCGTCTTGACAACATGGCCGTGGAGAGAATCCCGAATGCCAAGCGGCGTCCCCTGATCGAACAAGACACGCATCAGCGCGTGATCGCGGGGGCTTCCAAGCTATGGGCAGCAAAGTCCAACACGGCTATTACCTGCTCACGCGTTAGTCCATCAAACATCCGCACAATTTCGTCAACTGTAAGACCGTCTTCGAGGTTTTCAAAGACGGCAGTAACCGGTATGCGGGTTCCACGGAAAACCCAAGCACCGCTGACTTTTCCGGGCACGTTCTCCACCACCGCGCATTCTGACCAATCGAGTGCCATGTCGGCCTTCGCTGAGCTATAGTACCCACCCCGTCCTTTGTTATTTTTCGGTGGGATTTCTCGCGCTAATCATACGTCGGTTCCGCTCGCGCTTCAAGGAACCGGCAGGCTCTCGACAAAGGCGATGACCTTGCTCTCTGACTGCGAGAAAGTTAATTGGGCTACAAACGCTTTATTCGGCCGCGTAGTTCGGCGCTTCCCGCGTAATCATCACATCGTGGACGTGACTTTCGCGCAAACCGGCGCCGCTAATACGGACGAAGCGGGTTTTCTGGAGCAGTTCGGGAAGCGTGGCACAACCGCAGTAACCCATGCCGGATTTCAGTCCGCCCACCATCTGATAAAGAATCATGGACACGGACCCGCGATAAGGCACGCGGGCTTCGATTCCTTCGGGGACCAGCTTTGCCAGACGGTTGGGATCTACCCCCATGCTCGGAACAGCGGAGGAGGCCTCTCCGGCGGCGCTTTGGAAGTAACGTTCGCTGGAACCGGCAGCCATGGCGCCGATTGACCCCATGCCGCGATAGGACTTAAACGTGCGGCCTTGATACAGGATGAGTTCGCCGGGGCTTTCGTCCGTACCAGCAAACATGGAACCGATCATGACAACGCTGGCGCCTGCGGCCAGAGCCTTGGTGATGTCACCTGAGTACTTGATTCCGCCATCTGCGATCACCGGTACGCCGGCGTCTTTCGTCGCCCGGTAAGCTTCCGCAATTGCTGTGATCTGCGGCACGCCGGCGCCAGTGACAACTCGTGTGGTGCAGATTGATCCTGGGCCAATGCCGACCTTTATGGCATCGGCTCCGGCTCGCGCCAGCTCGCAGGCGCCGTCAAATGTGGCTACATTTCCGGCAATCAAGTCAATTTCCGGATACTTCGCTTTGACTGTTTGCACCGCTTCCAGAACTCGAGTGGAATGGCCGTGCGCGCTGTCGATAGCAAGCACGTCGACACTTTCCTTGATCAACTCTTGCGCACGCTCCAGATAATCGCCAGTTGCGCCAATCGCGGCGCCCACCCGCAAGCGGCCGTGAGAATCCTTTGCGGCGTTGGGATACTTCAGTTTTTTCTGGATGTCCTTAACCGTGATAAGGCCTTTGAGGTTGTAAGCATCGTCCACGACCAGCAGTTTTTCCACGCGATGCTTGTGCAGAATCTTTTCGGCTTCTTCGAGAGTGGTCCCGACCGGAACCGTGATCAGATTTTCTTTGGTCATTACCCGGCTGATGGGAACGTCGAAGCGGGTCTCGAAGCGCAGATCGCGATTGGTGAGAATACCTACCAACTTCTTGTTCTTGGTGATCGGGACGCCGGAAATCTTGTATTTGCGCATCACTTCGAGGGCGTCAGAAACCCGCTCGTCGGGTGACATCGTGACCGGATCGACGATCATTCCGCTCTCGGAGCGCTTTACCTTATCCACTTCTTCCGCCTGCTGCTCGATCGTCAGGTTCCGATGAATGATCCCGAGGCCGCCCTGCTGGGCCAGCGCGATTGCCATATGAGATTCAGTTACCGTATCCATGGCGGCGCTGAGGACCGGAATATTAAGCCGGATGTTGCGGGTCAGCTGAGTCTGCGTGCTGGCGTTTGCAGGGACAACGTCAGAGCGCGCGGGCAGCAGCAAAACGTCGTCGAAAGTGAGGGCTTCGGGTACGGGGAAGTGAATCATAATTCGGGTGAGTCACTATTGTAGAGAGGGCTGAGATCGTAGGCAAATGACGCGGTGTTACAGTGCTTCGCGAACGGTGTGGTGAGCAGTTCCCCGGCACTCGCGCCGGAATGCAATACCACCATTAGCAGGTCGATCCCCACAACATTTCACAGCGCGTTCTATAATGCGGCGCATTCATGAGCGAAGAAGGACGTTTCTATACCCCTGAGTTTTATCGCGAACTGGCATCCGCGCGTCAGTCGGCTGACGAAATCCTGCCAATCGTTCTCGAGCTATTGCGTCCAGCAAGCATTGTCGATGTCGGATGCGGCGCCGGACATTGGCTGGCCTCTGCAAATGAACTCGGAGTGAACGACACTCTAGGCGTGGACGGCGGTTGGGTGCTCGAAACGAAACTTGCTATACAGCGGGAAAGGTTCGTGGCGCATGATCTGGGCACCCCGTTAAGCCTCGGGCGTCGGTTCGACTTGGCGCTCTCTCTGGAAGTTGCTGAGCACCTGCTGGCATCCCGCGCGCAGCAATTTGTGAAAACACTCTGCGAAGCTGCCGACAATGTCCTGTTCTCAGCGGCAATTCCTGGGCAGGGTGGACGACACCATGTCAATGAACAGTGGCCCGCTTACTGGGCTGATCTCTTTCAAGAGTGTGGATATCAGTGCCACGACATTCTCCGCCAGCGAATCTGGAATAATCCGCGCGTGGCCTGGTACTACGCGCAGAATATTCTGATCTTCGTGAGAGCGGGATCTCCAAACCATCTCACCCCACCATCCCGGCCACTGTCCCTCGTTCACCCCGCACTCTGGTCAGCGCAGGTCGCGCGCATGAATTCCCCGGGGAAGCTGCTGGAACGTCTTGCAAGAACACTCGTTGGAAAGAGATAGCTGCGGAAACCGCGCCACTATTCCACGCTGGGGGTCGGGGCCCTTCTGCCCGGTTACTAAAGTTCCGCGATGCACGCTTGACCTCACGGTGCATTCGATTGCCGATGCTATCGTAATTACGTTCATCATCCCCGCGACTCTGCAGGGCCAGTTGCGCCCCTAGAGGTTTGGAGGGCGAAAGATTTTTCTCAAATTTCCGATATAGGCAAGTAAACGAGCCTCGATTTGCTCGTCCCAGAATCCCCCGGTCGCCACAGATCCCGCATATGACCATTCGGAAAAAGATACTGCTGTTCTCCGCCCTAGCTTTGGGGGCGTTCCTGGCAGCTGTGTATCTGCTCTCCCGATTTGCTCTGTTGAACAGTTTCTCCCTCATGGAAAGTAATTATGTTCGCGACAATATTCACCATCTGCAAAACGAATTGGAGAATGAACAGTCTCGGTTGAGAGTAATCGCTCGCGACTACGCTCAATGGGACCGGACCTACGAATTCGTGCACAGCAGGGACCCCAAATATGTCAGCACGGAACTAACCGACGAGACTTTCAAAATTGTAAACATCAATCAGTTTCTGCTCATGGACAACGCAGAGCAGATCGTTGTCAATAAGAGCCTGGGCGGCGTTCCTCTTTCAGAGGACGACGTTCGGGCGATTGCCGCCGCCTACACTTACGCCCAGGCCGGAAACGGACACGACTCGGCAATGGCAGGGATTCTGGAATTAAGGAATCGCCTTCTGTTGCTGGCGTATGAACCAGTTCTCACCAGCAATGGGGACGGTCCGGCACGCGGCACGCTGGTAATGGGGCGTGAACTCGACGTAACGTTGGTGTCTTCCTTGTCACGCTCCAGCGGATTCCCGGTTTGGGTGGAGATGCCCGGTGGCGCGACGATTGAGCATTCAGACGGAATCGCCTGGAACGATGGCACCAGGGTCCGCTTCGAAGGCGAAACCTCGATGCTGGCGTATGTCCCGGTAAAAGATTTGTTCGGCAGTACTCGCAGGCTGCTTGTCGGGCGAATACCGCGTGAGCTGAATACCGAAGGCAGGAAAGTCATGCGCTACCTTCTGGGGCTCCTCATGGTGGCCGGCGCAGTTTATTGCGGTGCGCTCTTCTTTTTCCTCGAGGAAATTTTGCTGGCCCGGGTAGCCTCCCTGAGCACGAAAGTGACACAAGTGACGGTCAGTGGAGACTTGTCGTTGCGGCTGGATCCCGGCGGCAATGATGAGCTGAGTTCGCTCGCGGGCGCGGTAGAGCACGATTCCCTGACGGGCGTGCTGAATCGGCGCGCAATTCGCGATGTCCTCCGCCGGGAACTGGCTCGTTGCCGTCGCGAGAATCAAACGTTAGGAGTTATCCTCGCGGACGTGGACCATTTCAAAAAAATCAATGATCGCTATGGACACGCTGCTGGGGACGCCGTGCTGGTCGGAGTAGTGCAGCGTATCTCCTCGACTCTCCGCAGGTATGACATAGTGGGACGATATGGCGGCGAAGAGTTCTTGATCATCGCCCCCGGGTGCGATCTCGAGCTTGCGGAAAGGCTCGCCGAACGTATTCGTGCAGCGGTCGAAGAAGAACCCGTGGATCTCGGCAATGAGAATGCGTCGATCACATTGAGCTTGGGTGTGACGCTTGGAACGTCTACCAGCGACCCCGAGTTCCTGGTGACGATGGCCGATACGGCCATGTATCAGGCGAAGCGAAATGGCCGCAACCGGTTAGAAACCCGCCTTAAATCTCCCGAGCAAGAACTCCTGCAACTGCCTTAACCCGGCCATTAGCTCTGCGTAAATTCTAATTTTCCTGCCGGCGGCTGAGTTTGTGTTTTGATCAGGGCCAGCGTATATTAGTCGCTGGAACTGTTGTGTAGTATCAGGATTGGCGGAACACACCAGTGGGCGCAAGCCCACTTTTTACTTGGGCGTGGTTTCTACGGCTCGGGATGCGCTAAGTTACTGGTTTTATGGCAGTTGATCTCGATCAAATACGTGCGATCACGGAACGGGTAGCAGCTTCGAGTGGCTTGGAGATTGTAGAAATTGAACTGCGTGGCGGTGGCAAGTCACGCATGTTGCGGATCTTTATTGACAAGCCAGAAGGCGTAACGCACGAGGACTGCGCGAAATTGAGCCGTGAGGTAAGCACTATCCTCGATGTGGAAGATGCGATACCAGGATCGTACCTCCTGGAAGTTTCGTCTCCTGGGCTTGATCGTAAGCTGTTCCGGCCTGCCGACTTTGAACGTTTCCAGGGCAGCCGCGTGAAGCTGACTACGAAGGGCGAGGTGAATGGAAACCGACATTTTGAGGGTCGCCTGGAACATTTTGGATCGCCAATCTGGTGCCAGAGATTTAAGAACCCAGATTTAAGAACTCAAGAGCTCTGAGAACCTGAGTCGTCCGTTGTGATCAGTAAGTAGTAATCGTACCGATCGTCAGATCGGAAGTTATTGGCTGATTGTTCCCAACCGGCTACTGGAATGTACTTTTATGGCAAGCGAACTTTATAACACGATCGATGCTCTGAGTAGGGAAAAGGGAATTGATCCGCAAATCGTGGTGAGCGCGGTAGAAGACGCGATTGTTGTAGCCACGCGGAAGTACTACAAGACCCAGGAGAACCTGCGCGCGCAACTCGATAAAGACACGGGAAAGATCCGTGCCTTTGCGGTCAAAGCGATTGTGGAAGCTCCGGAGCAGGTGGAAGACCCGACTCTGCAGGTCACGCTCGAAGACGCGCGTAAGTCTGATCCGAACGCCGAGGTTGGCGGAGAACTGCAGATTCCTAAAGAGACGGAAGGCATTCTAGGACGCATCGCTGCGCAATTAGCCAAGCAGGTTATTTTTCAGAAGGTCCGGGAAGCCGAACGCGATACGGTTTACAACGAATACATCAATCGCGTCGGCGAGATCGTGAATGCGACCGTGAAGCGCATCGAAGGTCCGGACGTGATTCTTGATATCGGCAAAGCCGAATCCCGGATGCCGCGCAAGGAACAATCCCGGCTGGAATCTTTCGCAATCGGAGAGCGAGTGCGGGTGGTCATTGCACGCGTCGAACGGGCCTCGAAAGGACCAGGAGTCGTGGTTTCCCGCGCCGCCCCGGAATTGGTGCAGCACCTGTTCCAAACGGAAGTGCCCGAAATCTACGACGGTACGGTGGTGATCCGAGCCATCGCTCGCGAGGCCGGCGAGCGCACCAAGATTGCAGTGATGTCGAAAGACAAGGAAGTGGACGCGGTCGGCGCCTGCGTCGGAATGAAAGGCATGCGGGTGCAGTCCATTATCCGTGAACTGCGCGGCGAGAAGATCGACATCATCGAGTATCACGAGGATTCGGTTACATTCGCCGAGAAGGCGCTCCAGCCCGCGAAAGTGAGCCGGGTGACGGTAGTCGATCAGACCGACAAACACCTGGAAGTTGTGGTGGATGACAGCCAGCTCTCGCTCGCCATCGGCAAGAAGGGTCAAAACGTTCGCCTGGCAGCGAAGCTGTTGGGCTGGAAAATTGACATCAAGAGCGAGGAAGAAAAGCGCCAGGAAGTTGAGGAACAGATGGCGCAGCTCACGGGCACTGCAGCCACACCACTTGAGAGCGTGGAAGGATTGGGCGAAGGCCTCGTCGAAAAGCTTAAGGCGGCCGGAATCGCTACCGTTGAAGCGCTGGCTGATATGACGCCGGAGCAGTTGGAAGCTATCGAGGGAATCGGCCCCAAGACGGTGGAAAAAATCAGTGTGGCAGTGAATAATTATTTTGCCAGTCTGGAAGGCGGAGAGACCGTCCAGCTTCCCGAGAACGAAGGGGAGGAAGTCGCAGCCAAGGCTGAAGGAGTTGAAGAGTTAGCATCCGAAGCTTCGGATGCGGCTTTGTCATCTGAGGCGGAAGTCCAGCGGGAATCCGATGGATCCCATACTGCAGCCGATTCAACGCCCGAGGCCGAAGATACAGCCTCGACAGAGCAGAAAGAATAGTGCCTGCAATGGCGCATTTACAATCGAACCGTGAGGTTGATATGAAGACTTAGCGGGATAGTCCGGAGGGACAAAGAGGCGGATGAGTAAGATTCGAATTAACGATCTGGCTAGGGAGCTGGAAGTCAAAAGTAAAGCGATTCTCGATGCATTGACCGCGGTCGGCGTCATTGAAAAGAAGACGCATTCCAGTTCAATCGAAGAGCACGAAGCAGAGAAAGTTCGTGCGCATTTCCGTGCGTCCAGCGAGAGCCAGAGTGCAAATAGGGCGGCGCGCGGCGGCCGCGTCGATCCTGATGAGATCAAGACAAAGATCGATCTGTCGCATATCTCGAAACCTGGAGATGTGCTGAAGGCGATTATTGGCAAACAGCAAGGCGCAGCACAGGCTGCTCCGCTGCGTCCCACAGCCGCGCCTCCGGCGCCGGAAGTCAAAGCACCTGCTCCGCCTGTGGCAAAACCCGCGGCCCCGGTTCAGGCTGCCCCACCGAGCAGTGTTCCGCCTCGGATCGTCACT
>WNFR01007268.1_pt1 | contig 18347 bp, 16 predicted proteins | sample 5400221 | NCBI WGS metagenome assembly WNFR01 (sample SAMN13153357, study PRJNA577476) | soil metagenome | isolation source: 40 cm soil under Madrone tree | place: USA:California | collected 2016-06-14
AATTTCACGAGTCGATCGGGCATAAAGGTCTTGGTAGTCGTGGTCGGCGTCGGCGCGGGGGGCATCGTTGCCGAGCGGCACTTGGCGGCATCGCCATCGCCGGTGAATTCAACGAAGGCGGATAGCCCTCCACGGGTCGAGGTTGTGCGTCCGCGCCGCGCCGCGGTGGCCCAACGTCTTCAAACCAACGCTACGCTCGAAGCCTTTGAGGAAGCGGATCTGTTCGCCAAAGTCTCCGGATACCTGTCGGATGTCCGCGTCGACATCGGCGATCATGTGAAGGCGGGTCAAGTGCTCGCGGTGATCGAGGTTCCAGAAATGAAGCAGGAACTTGCCGAAGCCAAGGCCGAACTCGAAGTCAGGAAAAGTTCGCTAGAGAGCGCGCGCCGCCAACTGGACCACAACAAGGCGAACGTAGCGCTTCAGAATGCCTTGTCAAAAGACCGGGAGCAGCTGGGCGAGGGACGGGGGTTTATCAGCGACCGGACGCTCGATCAGGTGCACGCTACCGCGGAGATCGCCAAGGCCGATCTCGGCGTTGCTGAAGCGAACCGCGACCTCGCCGCCAACCAGGTCGACGTCGCCGCAGCGACCGTGGAGAAGATCAAGATTCTGCTCGCCTATACGCAGATCGTGGCGCCTTTCGATGGCGTGGTGGCGCGGCGCCAGGTCAACCGGGGCGATTTGGTCCAGGCCGCAACGGCCACACGGACGACGCCGTCCGCAGGGTCACTTTACACGGTGCAGCGGATCGACACGATCCGGGTGTTTTGCGACGTTCCCGAGAACGACGTGCCTCACCTTCGCATCGGCGATCCGGCCATCGTCAGGCCGTCTGGCTTCGACGGTAAGCCGTTCATCGGCAAGGTAACCCGCTTCTCCCTACGTCTCGATCCCGGGACCCGCAACATGCGTACCGAGATCGACCTACCCAACCCCGAGGAACGGCTCTATCCGGGCACATATGCGGAGGTCTCACTGGAAATGAACCGGCGCCCCGACGCGCTTACCGTACCCACCGCCGCTGTAGGTTCGGATGACGACGGCAACTTCGTGTACACCATCACTGACAATCGCATCACACGCCTGGGCGTCAAGACTGGTCTCACCGATAACGGTCGCATCGAGGTAACCGCGGGCCTATCGGAGAAGACACAGGTGGTGGCAAGCACCAAGGGCGTGCCGCCACCGAGAACGGCGGTTCAGCCGCAGATGGTCCGCGAGAACTCCTAGCATCACGGTCTGGAAACCGGGTGCGAAATCACTGTCGATTTACGTAGTGACGGTCTGGTGTGTTGGCCGTGCGCCTGTCCCATCATTGCTTCGATTGGGTTCTTGCAAGGAACCAGTCGGCTCGCCAAATGAAGGGCGAACTTGATCTGCCACGAACAACAGGCCGAACCCCATGACCGTCCACGAACGCAACATCTCGGCATCGATCGATCCCCTAAAACTCGACCGTCTGGCCGAAGTGGCCATCAAGGTGGGGCTGCAGCTAAGGCCAGGGCAGGACCTGCTCGTGACGGCGCCCGCAGTGGCGCTTCCGCTGGTGCGGAAGGTCGCTGAGCATGCCTATCGGGCCGGGGCGGGCCTTGTTACGCCAATCCTGTCTGACGAGGCGGTCACGCTGTCGCGCTATCGGTTCGCGCAGGACGATGGCTTCGACCGCGCAGCCGGCTGGCTCTATGAGGGAATGTCGAAAGCGTTTGCCGCCAATACCGCGCGGCTCGCCATCGTCGGCGATAATCCAATGCTGCTTTCCGGCGAAGATCCCGCCAAGGTCGCGCGCGCCAGCAAGGCCAATTCCATCGCGTATCAACCGGCGCTGGAAAAAATCGTCAATTTCGACATCAACTGGAACATCATCGCCTATCCGAGCCCATCATGGGCGAAGCAGGTCTTTCCAGGAGACGAAGAGGATGTCGCGGTCGCAAAGCTTGCGGGCGCGATCTTCGCTGCCTCACGCGTGGATAACGACGAGCCCATCGCGGCGTGGGAGATGCACAACGCCACGCTGCGCAGCCGCACCGAATGGCTGAACGCGCAGCGGTTCCATGCGCTGCATTACGCCGGACCCGGCACCGATCTGACGATCGGGCTCGCCGATGGCCATGAATGGGTAGGCGGCGCCTCCACCGCCAAGAACGGCATTATCTGTAATCCCAATATTCCCACGGAAGAAGTCTTCACCACCCCGCACGCCCGGCGGGTGAACGGTCACGTCGTCAGCACCAAGCCGCTATCGTACCAGGGATCGCTGATCGACGGCATCGCGGTGCGGTTCGAAGAAGGCCGCATCGTCGAGGCAAAAGCCACGCGCGGCGAAGAGGTCCTCAACAAGGTGCTGGATACGGATGAGGGCGCGCGTCGTCTGGGCGAAGTGGCGCTGGTGCCGCATTCATCGCCGATCTCGAAAAGCGGTCTGTTGTTCTTCAACACATTGTTCGACGAGAATGCCGCCTGTCATATCGCGCTCGGCCAATGCTATTCGAAATGCTTCGTCGACGGCGCCAAGCTGACGCCCGAGCAGATTGCAGCGCAGGGCGGCAACAAGAGCTTTATCCACATCGACTGGATGATCGGCTCGGATAAAATTGACATCGATGGTGTTCATGCCGACGGCAGGCGTGTGCCCGTATTCCGCAAGGGCGAGTGGGCCTGACAAGTCTCGGTAGGGCGTAGGGTGGAATACCCCACGGTCGCGCGAATGCGCCGATGATAAATTTCGCGCATTCCGGCAATGCATGGGGGTCCTGCCTCGCTAGAGGCTCAGGGCCAGTTCGGGACTCACGGGTTGCAAGCCGCCAAACCGGCGTTCGCGCCGATGGAATGACGTCAGCGCTTCCGCGAGATCTTGCGCCTCAAAATCCGGCCACATCCTTTCGGTGAAGTGGAATTCGGCGTAGGCGCTTTCCCACAGCAGGAAGTCGGACAACCGCTTCTCGCCGCTGGTCCGGATGACGAGGTCCACGTCGCGAAGTTCGGGTTCGCCTGTGACAAGCTGAGAAAATGTCTCTCGGGTGAGATTGCCGATACCTGCAGCCTTCGCGGCGGCCTTCAGGATCGCATCGCGGGCCGAGTAATCGACGGCGATGCGCAGATGCAGGACATCGTTACCCGCAGTAGCGGTCTCCGCGCGCCCGATCGCATCGGAGAGGCCGTCGGGGAGACGATCGCGGCGTCCTATCACGCTGAGGCGAACACCGTTGCGGACAAGGCTTTCGACCTCGTTGGCCAGATAGAAGCGCAGCAGCGCCATCAGCGCGGAGACTTCAGTCTTCGGTCGCCGCCAATTGTCGCTTGAGAAGGCGTAGAGCGTCAGCGTTCCCACCCCCTGCTTTGGCGCCGCTTCGACGCCGGCTTCGTGCCCGCGCATGCGCGAGAGCTGCCGTCGCGTCGCCCATCGTCCATTGCCATCCATGATGATGCCGACGTGGAGTTTGGACGAGGGACTACTTTGGATCACAAAGCTTCCTTTCAAAGATCAGGCGGGAAGGATGCCGAGCTTGCTTGAAGAAACGCCTTCCTTGCCCGCGGCCTTGGCGGCGTCGCGGACCAGCCGCTCAAGCACGGCCAGATAGTCGAGAAAGCGGCGGCGGCCGATTTTCGTAAGGCGGCAACGGGTGTGAGGCCGGTTGCCCTCGTAACCCTTGGTGACTTCGACCAGCCCGGCTTCCTGCAGCACCTGAAGATGACGGCTGAGGTTGCCATCGGTCAGTCCGCAGAGCTGCTTGAGATCGGCAAACGCCAATCCCTTCGGATGAGCCATTAGCGAGGTCAATAGCCCCAGCCTGGCCTTCTCGTGAATGACCCGATCGAGACCCTTGTAGGAGAACGGCGCGTTGCTCGCTTCAGTCTTCGACATCGGTTTCTCCGGAAGCGAGGTGCAGGATCGCAGCCATCAGTAACTGGCCGATCACGAACGGCAGTCCCATCGTCCATGGCGACAGTGCGTGGCTTTGGCTTGCCAGCAGCAACGTCGCAAAACCCGCAACGAAATACCAAGCGCCCCCAAACGCGACCGTGCGGGGCAGCGAGCGGACCGATGCGAACACCCCGAGGCTTACAAACACTTGCCACAGGCCGGGGAGCAGCCACAGCGTCTCCGGAGCGAACATCCAAAGCATCACCGCCAGCAAAGCACCTGCAACGCTTGCGGGGAGAAACTGCTCGACGGCCTGATGGATCATCGCATCGGCGAGACCCGAATGATGCCGACGCGACCGCGCCAGCATCTCGATCCAGATCATTGCCCCGGACACCAAGGCGGTGGCAGCCCAGCCGGAGAAGAAGGCCAGCGGGTGACTGGTCGGATCGTCAAGCCACAGAAATTGAAAGAGCGCAGTGAGGAGGGCCAAACCGCCGGTGGCAGCAACGGTTGCCGGGCCATAGCCGCGAAACGCCGTGCCGGCGGCAATCTGGCTGCGAATTGTGAAGATGTCGGCCAATGCCTTGTCGAGATCGCGCATCCCTTGCCTCAGCTTTGCAATACAAAGTATATCCGACCGCAAAGTAAATGCAAGTCTCGTTCACGCGACGTGCCTGCGCCGCCGCCGCAACACTCCTGCAGTTCCCGTTCGGCCCTTGTCCGGTGGAAAGTTGCTTTGGCGCTAACCGTAAGTCTGCTCATGGGCAGCCTCATTCCACAGCCAGGATGTAAGGCAAAAGCGCGCGACAATTAAGGGCGAAATCCCGCCGCGCTCAAACGCCGCCGAGAATAATGACCGTCGGTGCGCCCGGCAGCGACTCCCGCGAAATCCTCAGGGTTCGTTCGCTCCGCTCGTCGATCTCGAATTGCTGGCCGATCCTGCGCATGAATTCGTCGAGCGGTGTCATGAAGCGATGCATCGGCAGCACCACGGACGCGCGCAGCCGCCGCGTGATTTCCGAAATGCCGTCGAGCGACATGGTATAACTGCCGTCGATCGGCACCATCACGATGTCGAGCCGGCCGATCGCCGCGAAATGGCTTTCGTCGAGCTTGTGATGCAGGTGGCCGAGATGACCGATGCAGAGGCCTCCAACCTCGAAGATGAAGATCGAGTTGCCATCCCTGATCATTTCGGCGTTCGAATCGTCGGCGAAATAGCGGCGGATGTCGGTCGTCACATTGCGGATGTACACATCGCCAATGCGAAGTGCGATTCGTGCGGGCTGTCCGTCATCGCTCCAACCGTGCAGCACATGTTGAATATTTGGATCCGGAAACAGCGTGTAGTGCGTGCCGTGCGCGCGATTCATGGTAACGACGTCGGGCAGTCGGCCTGTCCTGTAGGCGCCGCTGTAGTCGGTCGCGATCCGCACTCCGCCCGGCGTGTCGATGTAATAGGTCGAATGGCCGGCATAGGTGATCGCGACCTCGTCCGTGTTCGCGGCCATCCGGCGAAGGCTGACCGGCGTGGCGCGCGGCTGCGCATTGGACATCGCAAGACATTCGCTGCTGCGCGGGGTGTCCTGGGCAGCAGCCGGTGCGATCACCCAACTCAGCAGAGCAAGGACGGCAGAAAAGGTTCGTAACATGACAGGGCCCGTGTCCAGTGTCGCCTGATGACACCGTATCGCTGAATCCTGCGGCCGTCATGGCGGCTTCATACACTTGTCCGAGAGGCGCTTTGGGTCTCGCGATCCGCCGATCATCCCCGTTGCGGGCTGATCTTCCATGTTGCCGCGAGTATGCCCGCCGTGATCAGGCCGCTGATGAGCGCGGCGATGGGGATCGCCAGCGCCAGCGCCGCGGTCGCGGCCCAGCCGATCGAGGAAAAGGCCTCCGCGAATGTCGCCAGCCGCGACGATGTCTGGCGGCGGCGAAACTGGCTGCGCCGGGCCTGCACGCGAAACCACAGCTGTATCGCGGTGGCCGAGACGGAAGCGATGGCGACGCCTGAAGCAGTGACCGCCGCCTGCAACGGCGAGGCAAATAGCAGCGCGATGGCCAGCGGCGCGAAGATCGCGCCGATTACGATCAGCACCACTTCGATCTTGGCGCGGGTCACGCGCGAGGCCGGCAACGGCGCGGTCGCCACCAGGTCGGCGGCGTCCTCGCCCGATATCGTCAGCCATGCGAGGCCGCCCGCGAGCTGGCCTGCCGCCATCACGATCACGGGCGTGATCAGCACGATGGCGGCCGAACTGTCGGCGAAACTTCTCCACAGCATCAGCGCCGGCGGCGCCAGATAGAGCAGCTGCATCAGGGTCTGCGACACCAGCCAGGGATCGCGCCGCAGCAGCACGAATTCCTTCCGCCGCAGCGCCTGCTGCCGCGAGCCTCGCCGAAACGCCTTGGCGCGGAAGCCTTGATGGGCCGGCGAGGCATTCGCCGAAACCCTGACGACGGTGTCGGCAAACCGCGGCGAGAAGATCGCCATCACGGCGCCGAGCAGAACGAGGCCGCCCGCCAAGAGAAGCAGCAGCGCCTCGCCATCGCCGAGCGCCGCGCGCGCCGGCCACCAGACGATGCTCTCCATGTCAGGTGCAAAGGCGGCTGCGGCATCCGAAGTCAGCACCGCGAACCGCGACAGCGTGCCGTAGGACAGAATGGCGGCGATCTGCAGTGCGATCACGAAGCCGGCGCCGATGATTGCGGCAAGAATTTGCGCGACCAGCCGTGTCCGGCTCGGCCCGATCAAGCTGAACAGCACGATCGTGACCGCGATCGCAACCGCTGCGGCTGACAGGCCAATCGCGATGACGACGCCGTAAGCCGCGAACCATCTGATACCACCGCCGATCACGAGAACGTCGACAAAAGGCGTCGACAACAACAGCGCCATCGCCATTACCGACAGCGCAATCGCCGCGATGCGCACCGAAAACACGTTGGCCAGCGCGATGGGCGACGACATGATCAGATCGAGATCGGCACGGGCGTAAAATACACGTGTTACGGATTCGATGGCCTGCGACAGCATCAAGGCCCACGCCAGGAATATGGTCGCCGTGATGACGATGAGGCTGGATTTGTCGAGGGGCGCCTGCAGATCCGCAAACCGGCCGATCACGGCGTAGGCCGGCAGGTGCATGATCGCGGCAAAGGCAATCAGTCCAACTACTGCGCGGCGTTTTCGCCCGCGCCGTCCAGCCGTCATCATCGCGAGCCACTCGCGCCATGCCAGCCGTAGTTCGTGCCGGGCAAACCATGTCAGGACGTCCGCTGAGCTCATGCGGCGGCGGCCTCGGTATCGACGAGGGCGATGAACAGATCTTCGAGGCTGGTGTCGTTATGTCCGTTCTGCTGGCGCAGTTCGGTTAACGTGCCCTCGGCGACCAGCCGTCCCGATGCGATGACGCCGATGCGGTCGGCCATGCGTTCGGCGACTTCGAGAATGTGCGTGGTCATAATTACTGTGCAGCCGGAGCGGACGCGATCCCCGAGCAATCCCTTGACGTGACGCGCGGACACGGCGTCGAGGCCGGTGAGTGGTTCGTCGAGGATGATCAGCCGCGGATCGTGGACCAATGCTCCCGCGAGCGCGACCTTCTGGCGCATGCCCTTGGAAAATCCCTCGCAGCGCTCGTGCAGATGCGGCTCGAGCCCGAGCGAAACCAGCAGATTGTGCGCGGACGGTTCCGAGATTGCAGGATCGATGCCCCAGAGCCCGGCGACGAATTCGAGGTATTCCAGCGGGGTCAGCTTGTCGTAGATCATCGGCTCGTCCGAGACCCACGCCATCATTTGTTTGGCCGCGACTGGTTTGCTCAACGCGTCGATACCGAATACCGCAACTGAACCGGCATCGGGCCGCGAGAGGCCTGCCACCATGCGCAGCGTCGTGGTCTTGCCGGCGCCGTTGGGCCCAACCAGCGCATAGAATTCGCCTGAACGGACAGTGAGATCGAGCGCGTCGACCGCGAGACGATCAAAACGCTTTGTTAACCCTCGCACTTGCAGCGCGGACTCAACTGGCTTCATGATGCGGAACAATCCGGGTTTTGCGTCGGATGCGAACCATGGACCCAAGATATTTCGGCGCGGTGAATCGAGGGCCGCAAATCCCGCGAATGCTCGCAAATTGCCCGAAGGTGCGGCATTTGTCCGCAACCCGAGCGTGGGGCGGCAACCCACCGCTTTGTTGACATGGATCGGCGCTTTGGGCTGTATAAGCGTCGGACAATGTGACGCTATTCAGCGCCAGCGACGCTCAATAGCGAGTGTACACAAGATGCGGAAAGGCGATCGATAGAATCGCCGCGCATCGGGGGAGGGTGGCGATGCTGGACTTCGTTCAGCAGTTGGTCAGCGGCATTGCGCTCGGCTGCGTCTACGGCCTGATCGCGCTTGGCTTCGTCCTTGTCTACAAGGCGACCGAGGTCGTGAACTTCGCGCAGGGCGACCTGATGATGCTGGGCGGATTTTTCGCCTTCACCTTCATCGGCATTCTCGGGCTTAATTACTGGATCGGGTTTGCCGCTGCGGTCGCGGCGATGGCGCTGTTCGGCATGCTGGCAGAGCGCGTGGTGGTGCGCCCGATCCTCGGCTATCCGCAGTTTTCCATCATCATGGCGACGATCGGGCTTGGATATTTCCTGCGCTCCGTCGTCGGCATGATCTGGGGCACCGACGACTTCAAGATCGAGACCCCGTTCAGCCAGGGCGTGGTCAGGATCGGCAGCCTGGTGCTGGCCGATGACAAACTCTCGGTGATCGCGGCGACGATCATCCTTTGCGCGCTGCTTTATCTGTTCTTCAACCGGACGACGCTCGGCACCGCGATGCGCGCCAGTTCGGAGAACATGTTGGCAGCCTATTATATGGGCATTCCGGTCAAGCGCGTGGTGTCGATCGTGTGGGCGATCAGCGCGGCCGTGGCGACCTGCGCCGGCGTGCTGCTGGCGCCGATCACGTTCATTCATTCCAATGTCGGCCTGGTGCTGGGGCTGAAGGCGTTTCCGGCGGCTGTGCTCGGAGGCTTCGGTTCGATTCCCGGCGCCGTCGTGGGCGGCGTGCTGATCGGCGTGATCGAGAGCATGGCCGGCTTTTATCTGGCGCAGGGATGGAAGGATGTCGCGCCCTACATCGTTCTTCTCGTGGTGTTGCTGCTCAAACCCGAAGGCCTGTTCGGCCTTCACATGCGCAAGAAGGTCTAGGGTCTGGCCATGCGCTTCATGTTCAAGACCGATTATGAAGACGACATAAGGCTGTTTCCGCACAGCGGCTACGTTGTCTCCTATGGCTCCCTGCTTGTGCTGCTGGCGATCGCGCCGTTTGTTCTGAGCAGCTATATCGTAAGTCAGTTGGTCTTCGTCTGCATCTACGCCACCGTCGGCGTTGGATTGATGATCCTGACCGGATTCACCGGGCAGGCGTCATTGGGCCATGCCGCCTTTCTCGCCATCGGCGCCTATACGACGGCCTATCTGCAGCAGTTCAACGTGCCTTTCCCGGTCTATTTTCTCGCCGCCGGGCTGTTGACCGGAATTGTCGGCGCGCTTGTCGGCTTCCCGGCGCTGCGGCTGCAGGGCATCTATCTTGTCATCGCCACGATTTCCTTTGCCTTCATTGTCGAGGAAATCCTGGCGCGCTGGGAAACCGTGACGCAGGGCAACGAGGGCATGCGCGTCAAAACCATCCAGTTGCTAGGCACCAGCGTGCCGCGCGACAGCCCGGCTTTCTATTTCCTCTGTCTCGGCGTGCTGATTCTGACGATCGTGGGCACCCTCAATCTGCTGCGTTCGCCGACCGGACGCGCTTTCGTCGCGATCCGCGACAGCGAGACGGCCGCGCGAAGCATGGGCGTCAACGTGTCGCTCTACAAGGTCAAGTCGTTTGCGATCAGCGCTGGTATCACCGGATTTGCCGGCTGTCTGTTCGCCCACAAGCTGTCCTTTATCAGTCCGGAAATGTTCACGCTGCAGCTCTCGATCGAGTTCATCATCGTGATCCTGATCGGCGGCGCATTCAGTCCGCACGGCGCGGTGCTGGGGGCGATCTTCATTGTCATGATCGATCCGTTCCTGACCTACCTCAAGGACGACATTCCCGGTGTCGTTGCCGGCGTCGCCGCGGCGCTTGGCGTGGGCGCTGAGCGGGCGGGGCACATTCAGAATAACGTCGCCGCGTTTGCTTCCGCGAACGGCCTCAAAGGCGCCATCTACGGGGTGATCATTGTGCTGTTCGTGCTGTTCGAGCCGCTCGGCCTTTACGGGCGCTGGTTGAAGATAAAACTCTTCTTCCAGCTGTTCCCGCTCTACAAGCGTGCCACCTTCAAACGGCAGAAGATCTACGTGAAGTCGGAGCGGAACCGATGAGTTATTTCCGCGCCGAAAATCTCTCTTTGCATTTCGGTGGCCTGAAGGCGGTCGACGCAATCAGCTTCGCCGTGGAGAAGGGCGAGATACTTTCCATCATCGGTCCCAATGGGGCGGGAAAAAGTTCGATCTTCAACCTGATCTCGCGGATCTACAGTCCGACGTCGGGCCGGATTTATTTCGAGGATCAGGACATCACCGAGGCGCCCGCATTCGGTATCGCGAAACTCGGCATCGCCCGCACCTTCCAGAACATCGAACTGTTCGAGAATGCGACCGTGCTCAGCAATCTCCTGGTCGGGCGTCACAGACATTCCACCACGCAGCTTTGGCAGGAACTGCTGTTTTTGCCGAGCGTGCGCAGCACCGAGAAAGTCCATCGCCGCCGCGTCGAGCAGGTCATCGAATTTCTCGATCTCGCCGCCTATCGCGACAAGCTGATCTCGGGGCTGCCCTATGGCGTGCGAAAGGTGATCGAGCTTGCGCGTGCGCTGTGCTCTGAGCCGAAGCTGATCCTGCTCGACGAGCCGTCGTCCGGACTGAACGTCGAGGAGACTGACGACATGTCGTTCTGGATCCGGGATATGAAAACCGAACTCGGCATCACCGTGCTGATGGTCGAGCACGACATGGCGCTGGTGAACCGCGTTTCCGACCGGGTGATCGCGCTGAACTACGGCAGGGTGCTGGCGATGGGATCGCCGGCCGAAGTTCAAGTCCATCCCGACGTCGTCGCCGCCTATCTCGGCGCCTGAGGGATGATGGCATGAGCGCTCCCGACATCATCCTGAAGCTCAACAACATCGAGAGTTACTACGGCCCGATCATGGCCATCCGCGGCATCAGCATCGAGGTGCCGCGCGGCAGGATCGTTACCCTGCTCGGCGCCAACGGCGCCGGCAAGACCACGGTGCTCAAGACCATTTCCGGCATTCTCGATCCGCAGAAGGGCACCATCGAATTCCTGGGCAAGCCGATCCAGCGCATGGAAGCCGACAAGATCGTGCGGCCCACGTGCCTGAGGGACGCGAGGTATTTCCGTTCCTGAGCGTGCGCGAGAACCTGATGATGGGCGCCTATCCGCGCAAGGATCGCGAGGCGGTCACTGAGGATCTGGAGCGGGTTTACGGATATTTTCCGCGGCTCAGGGAACGGCTCAACCAACCGGCCGGGCAGCTTTCTGGCGGCGAGCAGCAGATGCTCGCGATCGGGCGCGCGCTGATGAACCGGCCGACGCTGCTTCTGCTCGACGAGCCGTCGCTCGGACTGTCGCCGATCCTGGTGAGAGAAATTTTCACAATCATCCGGCGCGTCAACGAAGAGCAGGGCATGTCGATCCTGCTGGTCGAGCAAAACGCCAAGGTCGCGCTGGAAACGGCGCATTATGGCTATGTTCTGGAAATCGGCCGGGTCGTCATGAACGACAGTTGCGAGCGGCTGATACATTCCAAGGACATTCAGGAATTCTATCTCGGCGCCAAGGAAGCAGGAGCGCGGGGCGAACGGCGCTGGAAAAAGAAGAAAACGTGGCGTTAAATGCGGGTTCTGTTTCGGAAAAAGAGACTGGCTGTCAAAGCCGGCATCCGAAGCGGGTGAGGTGAGGGAGGGAACGGGCATGGCCAGACCGGCGGTGCTGACTGTCGCGGACACCATCGCGAAGAGCTTTCTGCTTGCAGAGGAGACGCGCGGCGACCGGCCGGCGATCCGTGAGAAGAAGTTCGGCGTCTGGCAGCCGACCAGCTGGCGGCAGTGGCTGCAGATATCGAAGGAAATTGCCTACGGACTGCACGCCACCGGCTTCCGGCCGGGGGACGTCGCCTCGATCATCGCGAACGCGGTGCCGGAATGGGTGTTTGCCGACATGGGCATCCTGTGCGCCGGCGGCGTTTCATCCGGAATCTATCCGACCGATTCCGCGGTGCAGGTGGAATATCTCGTCAATGATTCCGCTACCCGGGTGATCTTTGCCGAGGATGAGGAGCAGCTCGACAAGATCCTGTCGTGCCGCGCGCGCTGTCCCAGCTTGCAGAAGATTGTCGTGTTCGACATGGAGGGCTTGAGCGGCTTCAGCGACCCGATGGTGATGTCGCTTGCAGAGCTCATGGCCCTCGGGAGCAATCACATCCAGGGGCGCGAAGCGCTCTGGAATGAGATGATCGCGAGCCGTGGCGCCGACGATCTCGCCATCCTGGTCTATACCTCCGGTACGACGGGCCCGCCCAAGGGCGCCATGCATTCCAACCGCGGCGTCACCCATCAGATGCGCCACGCCAACGATCTGTTTCCATCCAACGACAGCGAAGAGCGGCTGGTGTTCCTCCCGCTCTGTCATGTGGCTGAGCGGATCGGCGGCTACTACATCTCGCTGGCATTGGGATCGGTGATGAATTTCGCCGAAAGCCCGGAAACGGTGCCCGATAATCTGCGCGAAGTGCAGCCCACCGCATTTCTGGCGGTGCCGCGGATCTGGGAAAAATTCTATTCGGGCATAACGATAGCGCTGAAGGATGCAACCCCGTTCCAGAACTGGATGTACCGCCACGCGCTGGCGATGGGCTATCGCATGACCGATTGCAGGCTGGAAGGTGAGACGCCTTCCATGTCATTGCGTCTCGCCAACCTGGCCGCCTACTGGCTGGTATTCCGCAACATCCGGCGCATGCTCGGGCTGGATCGTTGCCGCCTGGCCTTTACCGGTGCGGCACCGATCGCGCCTGACCTGATCCGCTGGTATCTCGCGCTCGGCATCGACATGCGCGAAGTGTATGGCCAGACCGAAAACTGCGGCGTTGCCACCCTGATGCCGGCCGATCGCATCAAGCTCGGCTCGGTCGGGAAAGCGGTGCCGTGGGGCGAGGTCAAAATCTCGCCCGAAGGCGAGATCCTGATCAGGGGCGACTTCCTGTTCATGGGTTACCTCAACCAGCCCGAAAAGACCGCCGAGACCATAGACGCCAGGGGATGGCTGCACACCGGCGACGTCGGCTCGATCGACAACGAGGGTTTCGTCAAGATCACCGACCGGATGAAGGACATCATCATCACCTCGGGCGGAAAGAACATCACGCCGTCGGAAATCGAAAATCAGCTCAAGTTCTCGCCCTATATTTCCGACACCGTCGTGATCGGCGACAAGCGGCCCTATCTGACCTGTCTCGTCATGATCGATCAGGAGAATGTCGAGAAGTTCGCCCAGGATCATGACATTCCGTTCACGAACTACGCCAGCCTGTGCCGGGCGGCTGAGATCCAGGATTTGATCCAGCGCGAGATCGAGACGGTGAACGCCAATTTCGCGCGGGTCGAAACCATCAAGAAGTTCTTCCTGATCGAACGCCAGCTGACGCCTGAGGATGAGGAATTGACGCCGACCATGAAGCTGAAGCGGAATTTCGTGAACAAGCGTTACGCGATCGAGATCGACGCCATGTATGGCGACCGGGCGGTGGCTTGAGCAGCGCGAGAGGTTTGAAAACGGCGAAGGATTGAAGGGCCCCACCCTTCGCTCAACGCGGGCCAACGAAGAGGAGACTGCAATGTCGAAATCGTTCAAGGCGCTGGGCCTTGCGGTGAGCGCCCTTGCGCTGACCTATCTGCCGGCCGCAGCCCAAACCAAGGTTACCAATGAAGGCATCTCGGCCACCGAGATCGTCATCGGTACCCACCAGGACCTGTCCGGCCCGATCAAGGTCTGGGGCGTTCCGGTTTCCAACGGCATGAAAATGGCCGTTGAGGAAATCAATGCGGCTGGCGGCATCAACGGCCGCAAGCTTCGGCTGATCCTCGAGGACAGCGGCTACGATCCGAAACGCGCGGTGCTGGCGTCGCAGAAGATGGTCGAGCGCGACAAGATCCTTGCCATGGTCGGTCCGATGGGTTCGCCGACCGTGCTCGCCGCGCAGGACGTTCTGTTCGATGCCGGGGTGCTGCAGCTGTTCCCGCTGACCGCGGCCGAATTCACCTTCAAGTTCGATCCGGCCAAGCCGCAGGAAAGGCTGAAGTTCAACAACCTGCTGCCTTACGTCGAGAGCACGCGCGCCGCACTCAAATACATGATGGAGGCGAAGAATTTCAAGAAGCCTTGCATCATGCATCAGGACGATGAGTACGGAAAAAACGTGCTCGACGGTTTCACGCAGCAGCTCGAGGCGATGAAAGTAACGCCGGCGTCCATCACCAGCTACAAGAGGGGTGCATCCGACTTCAGCGCGCAGGTCGCCAAGATGAAATCCGACGGCTGCGATCTGGTCGTGCTCGGCACGGTGATCCGCGAAACCATCGGTGCGATGAGCGAGGCCAAGAAGCTCGGATGGGATGTAACGTTCCTCGGAGCCACGCCGACCAACGTGCTTGAAGTGCCGGCACTCGGCAAGGATGCCGTGGAAGGCCTTTACGCCGCGTCGGGCTTTGAGATTCCTTACGAGGATACGGCCAAGGGAAAAGTGAAGGACTGGCTCGTCAACTACAAGAAGATGTTTGGCACCGACGCCAACACCCAGGCCATTATCGGCTATAATGCGGTAACGACGTTCGCATATTACGTGAACAAGGCCGGCAAGGATCTGACGGGCCAGAAGGTGCTCGATGCACTGGAGTCCGGCGACAAATTCCTGGATATCTTCAATTCGCCGCCGACCAAATTTTCGAAAACCGACCACCTCGCCAACACCGTGACGCAGGTCCAGCAGATCCAGAAGGGGCGCTGGGTACTGACGAAGGACAGCCTCTCGTTCTAACGAGGTAAGCTGTGCGCGCCGGCTCTCACCCGGCGCGCACAGCTAGTTCCCGACCTTATTCTTTCTTCGGCCGTATCGCGTTCGCCATGCCCTGAATGATGCCCTGAATAAAGTGTAGCCCGTGCCAAGCGCATGCCACGAGCATGTCGGATGCACTGCAGCAAGCGGAAAACGTCTCAAATTGGTTTCAGCCGGCGACAGAATGAATTGGTCGTCGTCGTTGATATTATGGCCCGCTCAGAGCTACGCCGATGTCCACCGGCTGCAGGGCGGGCGTATTGCAGCGCCAGCTGCCGCTATCGGTTTTCTGGAACGCGAACACCTTCTCGATCCTCAATCTGCGCGCAACCGAAAAGCCGTCTCTAATTCCCGGCAACGGTTTCGCTCCCCCCGATTTCGAATCCCAACACATTCCCGTGCAGCTTGAGGCGATCGGACTGCAGACCGCAAATGGAGAGAGGACGATCATTTCAACCGCGGCCGTCACCAGCGCGCTCTGCTCCGCCACCTCGCTGTCAATCTCAAAGACACCACTGACCCTTAGGAAATTATGGCAAGTGTTGGCCGAATGGATTTGCGCCACGCATAAATCAACCGCGTCGGCATCAGGCAAAGGCGACGACGTATGCCGTCCAAAAGCTCGCTTGGGGTCGCCCTCGGCTGCAATGATCTCCGCTGTTTTCTGACGCATGTATTCCGCCAGACAACTTTCCGACGACGACAGCTCTTGCAGCGGCACGTTATCCTTGTCATCCAAATCGCATTTTCGATCGCGGGCTCTGGTCCATCGAGCGTATTCGGCGAACGCATCTCTTGCGTCGTCTTCTTTCAACTTGGCTATCAGCGCAAGGACGTGGCTATCGAGTTCCATCTCGGCCAGAGCCAATGACGGGTCGCTGCATATCAGCAGTCCAGCGGTCGTATTCGTCGCCAGGCAATCGAAATTCGGATCGAGCAGTATTGCGATCCGTTCTTCCGTTTCCTTCAACAAGCAGGCCTTGATAGATTGGATGCCCCGGTTCCGAATGCTTTGCTGTCCAAAAATACCGCAGCTCGAATTACGATCTTTGATCCATTGCGCGTTTTCTTCGATCGCAAGGCGACGATCCGGAATCCGGCTTAACCTGTCGTGGATCGCGCTGCTCAGCCTCACGGAGGCGGCGTTGAGTTCGGGGTCACCACAAAACAATTGACCCGCCGCATCCCTGATCTCGTCACAGTTATTTTTGTCAAATAGCGGCAGCACCTCGCTGATCGACCGGTCGGGATCCACTGAGTCTTCTGCGCGCGCGGGATACGCCAGGCCAACCTGGATTGCAACGACCGCCAGCACAATTGCCCGCATCCCGATCTCCGCTCAAAAAAACAAGAACAAAATGATGGTGGTGACTATGGTAGCTTTTCAAAGGTCGCGCCGAAATGAAAATATCGACCGGGTGTTTCAAGTTACGATGTTATCAGACGACAGCCGTCTCTCGTCTTATTTTGTGCATGAATGTATCATGGAGGTGGACAGAGACATGTCAATCTCTTTGCGGATCCAACCGGTCTCCCGATCAGCGGGTCGCCGCAACCTGTCTGCGCCCGGATATCTAGTTGGAAGAGATCAGGCCGGGCTCGACAGCCAAATTCTGCGCTACTGACGGCGCAATATCCCGGTCCGGCACGACAGCAAGCAGTGGCGTATCGACGTATTCCATGACGCCGTGTTGATCGATGACAAACAAGGGCCGGTAGTTCCTGACATAGGCGTCCTCGACCATCGCCATGCGGCGGTTGTCCAGCGTCAGCCAGCGCCCATCCAGCCGCACAGCTGCGACGGCGTGGTCCTCGCCGCGGATGGTGTCGCGCATGATCACGATCCGCAGATCGTCGGGCGAGATGCCGACCTGGCGCAGTGCGGCGAACTTTGCGATTGCGTAGTCTTCGCAATCACCGGCACCGTTGGTGAACGTGACGAGCGGCGAACTCCACACGTCGATCGCGCCGTACTGAGCCAGATCGCTCATCGGCCTGATCGCGAGATTGATCGCGCGATTGATCTCGCCCAGGCGGGCGCGGCCCTCACGGGCTTTCGCATTGTCGACGATGGCGAGAAATTGAAGGGCAGCCGGAGACGCGCAGCGCTCGCGGTCCCCGTCGCAAAGCGCCAGTTGCACCCTTTCGTCGTCGAGCTTGCGCTCGACACCCAGCCATTTTTCCCGCAAGGCCCCAGCGGACCGTGCCAAAGCGAAAAGCCCGAACGGCTCGGTGGACCTGCCGGTAAGTTCCGATGATCCCGTTGAATCCAGCGTGCCGGCTGTGAGGTCTGCTGCCGGCCCGAACCAGGCCATGCCCCACGCCAGTGCGATGGCACGCAATGCGTGCGAGTGACCGAAAATCCTCATCTGACGCCCCATGTCCGGGCATCGGCGAGGCTCTTTAGCCAGCTCGTGACCGGATCGTTTCGCTGGGGATGATGGGCGGCGGGGCTTTTATTCTGCTTAAAGTCGGCCGCCCCTGGCCGGAAAGCGCGAAACAGGCTGAAATCCGTCTCGCTATTTTCCTGAAAATTTTACACATCGCCCCGTTTTGGGACGCTGAGCTCTCTCCAGGGCTGGAAAGGACACGCAATAATTGTATTTGCGGTAAATCCGTCCGAGATGGCTAATACACCCGGAATCGCTCGCTTTGTTATCTAGAACATAGTTTTCTGGCGGAATTGGCGCAGTATTCTGCAAGATGATGTAAAGAAAAAGATATTTCCAAGTATAGGCTTAAGCAGCTATGCGCTGAATTACATTAGGAAGACTGCAATTTCGCGGCCTAGCTTAAGAAGGGCGGCGCTGAATACCTTCTTCATTTTAGGGTTTGACAGAATAGTTCTTTCTTGATGGCCCCGCCGAACGACTTGCACAGGATTTGCACGAACAGAAGATGGTTTCGCGATGCGGTTCCCGATGGTAAGGACGCTTAGACTGTTAAAAATTTTATAAATATTAACCTCTTTTGCGGTGGCCCTTTTGAATTACGCCGGCAAATTTGACGCCAAGCTGCCTGTTGACGGCCCGGACCTGCATTCCAATGGGCACGTTCACGTCGAGACCGTTATTTCTGCGCACGCGCCTTCGGACGCGATTATCGTCCCCGATGCGCAGCTGCTTTTCAACGGAGATTTCAAGCGATCCGGCGTCGACCTGGTCCTTTCCAAAGACGACCACGAACTGGTCCTGCACGATTACTTCAAGGGCGAGAAGCGCGCCGCGCTGTCGGCCCCCGATGGCGCCCACCTCACCGGCGATATTGTCAATGCGCTGACAGGGCACGTTGAGTTCGCCCAGGCGGACGGCAGCGCGAGCGTCGGCAAGGTTATCGGCCATGTCACCA
>WNFR01002721.1_pt1 | contig 18341 bp, 13 predicted proteins | sample 5400221 | NCBI WGS metagenome assembly WNFR01 (sample SAMN13153357, study PRJNA577476) | soil metagenome | isolation source: 40 cm soil under Madrone tree | place: USA:California | collected 2016-06-14
GCACAAACAGATCGCGCAACAACGCCGCACTGATCTCACCGGTGAACGCGCCGTTCTTTTCCCAATGCATGTTTTGTGCGCCCACCTTGATGTTCTGCGCTTTGCTCAGCGACTCCGTAACTTTTGCGATTGCGGTGAAAGGCGGAATGATGACAACTTCGACGTCGGAAATATCGCCAAGATCAAGAAGCAATGATTCGACAAAGCGCGCCGATTCCGCCTGGGTCATGTTCATCTTCCAATTCGCCGCGACAATTTTTTTTCTCATGAGTTCAAACCACCACGAAGGTCACGAAGGCCACGAAGACGGAAGAAATCAAATACAAACCTTCGTGTGCTTCGTGGTTATTTGTCGGTCAGCGCCGCGACGCCGGGAAGTTCCTTTCCTTCGAGTAATTCCAATGACGCGCCGCCGCCGGTGGAAATGAAAGTCATTTTGTCGGCCAGTCCGGCCTGTTTTACGGCCGTGACCGAATCGCCTCCGCCGATGATGGTGGTTGCGCCTGAATTGGCCATCGCTTCCGCGATCGCGAATGTGCCCTCGGCGAAATCCGGGATTTCAAAAATCCCGACCGGACCGTTCCACAAGATAGTTTTCGCCTTCGCGATCTCATCCCTAAACAGCGCGATCGTGGCGCTGCCGATGTCAACGGCCTGCCATCCGTCGTCGATTCCGTGTTTCGGTGAGAGCTTTTGGGTATTTCGGATTTGTGCGCCAATTTTGATTTCTTGTGCTTCCACGACGTCGACCGGCAACTGCAGTTTGACGCCGCGGTTTTTCGCAAGGTCGACAAGTTCATTGGCGAGATCGATCTTGTCCGCCTCCACGCGGCTCTTGCCGATAGGAATCCCTTGCGCTTTGAAGAATGTATTCGCCATGGCCCCGCCAATCAGAATCGTGTCGGCCTTTTGCATGAGGGCTTTGAGCACGCCGATTTTGTCGGAAACCTTCGCGCCCCCCATAATGACGAGGAACGGTTTGGCCGGTTGATCGAGTTCCTCGTGCAGATATTTCAATTCCTTCTCCATTAGCAAACCCATCACGGCGGGTTGGATAAACTCTGTGACGCCGACGGTCGAGGCATGGGCGCGATGGGCCGCACCGAACGCGTCGTTCACATAAATATCGCCGAGCTTGGCGAGCGCTTCGGCGAATATCGGATCGTTCGCTTCTTCCTCCGGCTGAAAACGAAGGTTCTCGAGCAACGCGACGTCGCCATTCTGCATGTGCGCGATAATTTCTTCCGGAATTTTGCCGATCGTCTCGTGGCTGAAGATCACGGGCTGTTTAATGAGTGTGTGTAAATATTCGCCGACCGGCCGAAGCGAATATTTCTCGACCGGTTTTCCTTCCGGCCGGCCGAGATGCGACATCAGGATCGTCTTCGCACCGCGCTCGCGCAGATAATTGATCGTCGGCAAACTTTCGCAGATGCGCGTGTCGTCGGTGATCTCGATCTTGCCGTCGCGTTCCTCCGTCGGCACGTTGAAATCGACACGCACGAGCACGCGGCGGCCGCTTACATCGACATCGCGCACAGTGAGTTTTGACATCTCTTTGAACTAGACAGGATTAACAAGATTCACAGGATTGGAATTTCTAAATCCAGCTCATCCTGTAAATCCTCTCGTCTCCTACTTTGAAAGCAACGCCAGCATTTCCACGCAACGATTGCTATAACCCCACTCGTTGTCGTACCAACCGACCACTTTCACAAAACGATTGCCGAGCGTGAGCGTGAGCTTGCTGTCGAAGATGCACGAATGCGGATTGCCGATGATGTCGTGCGACACGAGCGGCTCGTCGGTGTATTCGAGCACGCCCTTGTAACTCTTGTCCCCGGACGCCTCTTTGAATGCCTGATTGAGCGTTTCCACGGTGGCATCTTTGTCGAGCATAGCGGTGAAGTCGGTGACCGAGCCATCCGGTGTCGGAATGCGAAACGCGCCGCCGTTCAGCTTCCCTTTCAATTCCGGAATCACTTCGCCGATTGCTTTGGCCGCGCCCGTGCTCGACGGAATAATGCTCACCGCTGCCGCGCGTGCACGTCGCAAATCTTCATGCGGGAAATCGAGAATGCGCTGGTCGTTCGTATAACTGTGGATCGTGCTCATGAATCCGTGCACGACGCCGAACTTGTCGTTTAAGACTTTGGCTAACGGCGCGAGGCAATTCGTGGTGCAACTCGCATTTGAAACAATCGTGTGCTTGGCCGGATCGTAAAGGTCGTCATTGATCCCGATGCACATCGTCAGGTCGGGATTTTTCGCGGGCGCGGAAATGAGGACGCGTTTCGCGCCGCCCTTCGAGATGTGCAACTCGGCTTTGTCGCGGCTGGTGAAAAACCCGGTCGATTCGAGGACGACCTCAACGCCCAAGTCTTTCCACGGCAGATTCGCCGGGTCGCGCTCTTTCAAAACCTTTATTTTCTGGCCGCGCACGATGATGTTCCTCTCATCGTAACTAATTTCCCCGTCGAACTTGCCGTGCACCGAGTCCCACTTGAGCAGGTGCGCCAGCGTCTTCGTGTCGGTGAGATCGTTGATCGCGCGGATGCGCTTGACGTCGTTTTGTGACATGGCGCGCAGAACGTTGCGACCAATGCGCCCAAAGCCGTTGATACCGTAGTTAGTCATAAGAAAAAAGAGGTTGGAGGGCTACAGCGTTAACCGAAAACGCCCAACGTCCAACATTAAACATTCAATTCAGAAGACTTTGAGTATTGAACGTTGGGCGCTGGACGTTGAACGTTTGCCGATGAAAAGCGTCATCCCAACGCTCGCGCTCTTGTGGTCGATCTTGCTCGCGCAGTCCGCGGTCGTGGCCCAGCGTGATTCTGCATCGATCAGGCGGATCCTCGTGCTGGGCGACAGCTTGTCGGACGGGTTTGGCCTGGAGCGCAGCGAAGCTTACCCGGCGTTGCTCGTGGAGAAATTGCGCGCTGCCGGACTGAACTTCGAAGTCATCAACGCCAGCGCGAGCGGCGGCACCACGAGCGGTGGACTGCGCCGCCTCCCACCGCATCTCAAACACAAGATCGACATCTTCATTCTTGAGCTTGGGATTAACGACGCGTTTCTCGGCGTGCCGATCGATCAAATCCGCAACAATTTACAGGAGATGATCGATAAGGTGAAAGCGCGCAACCCGGACGCGCGGATCGTGATCGTAGGCATGCAGCTGCCTAATCATTCTACCGACGATTACATGCGCGCCTTTGGACAAATATATGGCGATGTTGCCGCAAAGAATTACGCCGCGCTCGTTCCTTATCTGCTCGAAGGCGTTGGCGGTGATCCGTCGTTGAATTTGCCCGATCGCATTCATCCGAACGCGGCCGGGCAACGTATTCTTGCCGGGAACGTTTGGCGGATCCTCGAGCCGATCGCGCGCGAAGTATCCACATTGTCATCCCGAGCAGAGCGAGGGACCTCCCCGCTGGAATCTCATCACACTGAATTCATGAAGGTCCATAACCCTTTGTGAGATCCTTCACTCCGTTCAGGATGACAGAGCGTATGCTCAAACCGATTGCGCGCGCGCGGCACAGCCGGGCAGTCACCGGCGCGCGTAGAATAGAGTGAATGGACCCAGCGCGACCAAACGATCCTGATCCAGCAGACCCGTTCGTTCCTTTGCACGGTGATCAGCCGGTCATAGAAACAGTTGAGATAGCAACCGAGGGAGAAGATTGCGACGAATGCGTGCGCAAGTTGAGCGAGCCGCTCCTGAGAATAAAAGGTGTGTGCGACGTCGTTGCCGATCCGGAACGAGAGCGGGTAACAGTGAGGTTCGATGCGCGCAAGGTTCACCCGCCCGATTTGCACGACGCGATTCTGAAAAGCGGCTACAAACCAGCGCCTTTTGCGGGGTGATTGCAATGTCGGAGCGGCCTCAGTGTCGCGAATTCGCCCATCCGCTCGGACTCGGGGACGCTAAGGCCCTCCCACATTTCAGACTTTCGGTTGCTGCTGGGTGAGGCAGTGGAATGTGCCGAGACCCCAGATTAATTCGCGGCAATCGATGCCGATGACGCGGCGAGCCGGAAAACATTTTTGCAAGATCGACAGTGCCGCTTCGTCGGCTGGGTCAGCGAAGGTGGGGACAAGCACGCAGGTATTTGCGATGTAAAAGTTTGCGTAGCTCGCGGGCAGCCGCAGATCTTCGCGCACAATCTTCTTCGGCATCGGCAAGGTAACGATCTCGATCTTGGTGCCCCTGCGGCTCGCACCGATCTTCATCTCGCGCAGCCGTTCGAGGTTTTGCTGAAGCGGCTGGTAGTTTTCGTCATGCTGGTTTTCTTCGATAACGGTAACGACCGTTCGTTCGCCGACGAACCGCGCGAGATCGTCGATATGACCATCGGTATCGTCGCCGGCAATTCCGTCGCCCAGCCAAAGAATCTCGCGCACTCCGAGGAAATCGCGCAGACGCTGCTCGATCTGCTCACGCGAAAGATCGGGATTGCGATTCTTATTGAGCAAGCACGACTCGCTGGTCAGCAACGCGCCGGCGCCATTCACGTCGATGGAACCGCCTTCCAGGATCATTCGCGGATAAAAAACGGGAAGCTTGAGAATTTCGGCCACACGCGTCGGAACGATTTCATCGAGATCGCACGGCGGATACTTGCCACCCCACGCGTTGTAATCCCAGTCGACGACCGCGAGTTTTGGATCGATATCGCGAGTAAGAAAGATCGGACCGTGATCGCGGCACCACGGTTCATTGGTCGGGATCTCATAATAGGTTATGCACTCCTGATGAGGAAGCACGTCCAGGACGGAGCGGGCTTCCGCTTCGTGCGCTCCATTGCAAACGTTGATGCAGACTGGTTCGGATTCGATGAGCGCTTCGACCATTGAGCGCAATGTCGGCAAGACGCGATCAAACGATCCGGGGAAACTAATTCCTTCCCGTCGCGGCCAGGAAAGCCAGGTGGCGGCATGCGGTTCCCATTCGGCGGGCATACGATAGCCGAGTGCCGCGGGAGCTTTCATGTTTGAATTCATGAAGAGAAAACGTCGAACACCCAACGCCCAACGTCCAACGCCCAATGCCGGAACTCGGGCGAACAATCGGCAAGAGGTGGCTTAATGAAAAGATCGCGGTGTCCGAGAATTAGATTGCGGGCCGCCGAGCAGCATTTGTTTAACCGCATTTCTTGATGCCGAACCAAGATCGAGCGCCACCTGCGGCGGCGCGTGAAACGTGTGGCACGTGATGCACTCAGCCGCGACTTTGCCCTGGGGACTATGGCAAGTGACACAGTTTGCTTTTGTCGGCATGAGCACGTCGGCCGTGTCACGACTTTGCATGGCGTGATGACAATCGTCGCACTTCACGCTCGTATGTTTGGCGTGATCGAAATTTGCCTGAACCATCCAGCGATCGATCAAAACCGGTTTGCTAATGGCGGGCGCGGTGTTCGCGATCGGTTTCACTTCGTGGCAAAACGCGCAGCCGTGGAATGATCCTCGGGTGCGCGGTTCATTTGGGCCGGTCGCCTTGTACGGATCGCTCGTAAAGAAAACCTGCCGCTCGAAATCTTCGCCGGACCGGACGCGTTCGCGTAATTGCGACATCTGCTTGGCGACGAAACTTTGGATTTCGTTTGGTCGAGTAATTCCCTTTTTCACGGCAAGATCGACATATTGGGTCGGGAGCGAGCGCAAGAATGCGCGCACGGCGGTTGGGTTGCCGTGCGGCAACGTCAGCTCGGGATTCTTCGGATCGAACTGCAATGAATGACACGCCTGACAGTCGGCGGCGAAACTGATGCGCTGCATAAAGCGGCCTTCGGTATCCGGTTTGTGACAATAATTGCAATCGAGTTTCTGGCCGTTGACCGGAGGAATGTCGCTGGAGAAATGGCGCTGATGATTGAAGCGCAGCACGTCGGGATCACGCGACTTGGCGGAATTGATTTGAAACTCTGGATGTCCATCCCAGAACGATGAAAAAGTCTGCGTGTATCCGCGCGGGGGCCGGGGCAGCTCGAAGGCGACCCGCTGCGGCGGTTGCGGATGCCGATGGAAGTTCTGCCAGTTGAATTGCGTTCCTTTTTGCGCGGCCAGATCCATGGTTGATAGATTGTTATGGCAGGACGCGCAATTTGAGCTGGCCACCAATTTCATTGGACCGGGCCCCTCATGTTCCTGATGACACGCCGAGCACGAGCGATTTTGCACGACGTTCGGCTCATGAAAGGTGTGGTGCGCGTGACAGGTTTCGCATTTCTTGTCGATCGGCTCGAAAGCAATGCCGTTCCGGAAACGTTCTTTGACAATGGCGCGAAACTTTTTCGGCGTGAGCGGTCCGCCGGCCGCCAACGATCTGTCGTGGCAGCTTGCGCAATTGTCGCCAAAGCCTGCGTGTTCGGCGGAAATTTTGCCGGCGCTAAAAAAGCTTTCGCGGCCGCGCGTTTGATAAACCCAGATCGCGATCAGCCCACCAATAATTGAAATAACGGTAACCAGGCGCCGGGCGCGCCGCCACGGATGGACTTTTTTGTAATAGCCAAGATTGCCTTTGTAGCGCTCGGCGATTTGCTTTTGCGTTCGGCTCGGTGTGGCCATGGCGCGCTCAATAATAAAAGAGCGTCACGAACGCGTGCCACGCCGTGAGCATCAGGAGCAAAAACGAAAACGGGACGTGCACAAAGAGCCAGCCATGCAGCCAGTGTTGCATCTTGGTCTGCAAATCGAGCATGCGGCGCTCGTCGCACCAGGCCTGGATTTCGTCCACGCGCACGCGATAAGCCTGCGCAATGCGAAGCCGAACGAAGCGGAAGGTTTCCTCGGAAAATCGCGTATTACCAAGCCGATATTTCTCACCGCGCTTGGCCGACAAGTAGGGAATTACTTGACGATCCAAGAATTCGAGGAGCGTGACTTCGGAAGCCGGATCATGGGCCGCCGCCGCGGCCACAACTGGTTTTGGCGCGACCGGCGGAACTGATGTTGCCGAAGGTGATGGCGCGGCAATTGGCGCAGGCGCCGCAATCGTTGCCGCCGACTCCGTCTTGTCAGCTGGAATTTTCACCGTCGCGCTTTCGGTTCCGGCGGGTACGGGCGTGCCTGCGGGAACTCTTGCGGTCGGCGTGCCGATCGTTTCGCCGGGCTTAATTGGAGGTGGCGGAGTGAGACGAGCTTCCGCTGGCGTCGCCGCCTCCGGCGTTGGAGACGCAACTGTTTGTGGCGGTTTTGTCGGAGTTTCGGCCGCGTTCGCGGCTGTCGCCGCCTCGGTAACAGGTGCGGCGGTAATGGTCGATCCAACCACAGTTTTCGCACGCGCGGTCGGTGTGCTCAGTTCCGCCGCAGTTGAAGCCATTGGTGTCGAGCCCGCCGTCACCGCTTTGGCGGCGGGACTGGGAGCGGGTGCGCCCGCATCGGTCTTCGCTGGCGGCGTTGGTTTAAATGAATCGCGCATCTTCACGGCGGCGGCGGCGAGTTGCGCGCGAATGTGCGGGATTTGTTCGAACACGGTTTCGGCCGGCAATCGTTCTTTCATCAGCGCCGGCATCTGGTGTTGCAGAATCAATCCGTAGATTCCGCTAATCATGACGACGGCATAAAGGGCCATGAGCAAGGTCGTCATCGGCCCGCCCAGGCGAAACCCGCTGTGCAAAATGACAAGTGGAACCGTGAGCAGCGTCAACCAGATGTGGGCGCGCAACCAGCGTTGCACGGTGCCGATGCGCCAGAGCGGAATTTTTTTCCGTAAACTCAAGAGCGCCGCGAAAATGAAAATGGCGAACGAGATCGCGCCGTAGATCAAGCCAAGGGGCGTGCCACCGATGCTGCGGTGATCGGACGGCTTTTGGATTAGATAGGCCGGGAGATGAGTTCCCGGCAGCTCTTCCGGATCAAAGTTGGCAAGATAGAGAAAGATGGCCGCGGCCGTGGCGAGGCAGACGAAGATAAACCATGGCACATGAGCGCGATTAAGGATGCGCATAGGTCAGATCAGAATCTGAGAAGTTCGAAATTCGAAGTTCGAAATTCCATCAGTGGGTGTGGTGCGTCTCGTAATGCTGCGGAGACCACTGCTTGGCAATGAGTTCGTCCTGGGCGAGCAGCGCATCGGCAAAGAAGCGTTGCGGATCGACGCGCTTGGCCGCGTCGTGCGGGCAGGCATACACGCAGCTCGGTGTGGAAAGCTGCGTGCAAAGATCGCAGGTGTTCGCCTTGTAAGCGGTCGTTTTCTTCCTCTCAATCTTGACCGTGGGTGGTGCGCCTTCGGTTTTCGATTTTACCTCCGTTTTTACTTCCTTGATCACTTCAAGCGGATGCATGTTGATGTTTCCGTACGGGCAAAGCTCCGCGCATTTGCCGCAGCCGATGCACCAATCCTCGATGATGATCTCGAGATTTTCTTTGCGGCGGATCGAACCAACCGGGCATTGCGTCATGCACAGCGGATCGCGGCAGGATCGACACGCCGTGGCCACGAGAAAATGTTCGTAACGCAAACCATCACGTAGCAAACGCGAGACGCCCTCATGGGCGGTAGCACAGGCCCGCACACAGGCATCGCAGCGCGTGCAATTGTCGAGGTCGATAAGGAGAAGGTTTTGCGCTTCAAACAGTCCTTGATTGAGAAAGTCATCGAGATGGAGTCCGGCCGGAATGTTCTTTTGCTGATCAGCGGCCAGGCGCGCTGAGGCTACGGGCTCGAGTTGCGCCCGCACATCCGGGAATTTTTCGAGCATGAGATTAAATTCGCCGGCCGGTATTTTCACGACATCGACCGCGTCAAGCGCAGAGCAAGTGGCGGTCCGTTTGATCGCGCGCAAAAGTCCGATCTCGCCGAAGTAATCGCCGCGGCTCAGATACGTGCGCACCATTTCGCCGCCCGGCATGGTTTGCGCCACGCGCACCACGCCCGAGCGAATGAGATAAAACGCGTCCGCGTCATCGCCTTCCCGGCAAATGACCTGGCCCTGATTGTAAGAAGCGAGCTCGACGTTTTCCTTTAGGCGCTCAAGGAATTCTTCGTTCACCGTCGCGAAAAGCGGCACACTGCGGAGATGATTATTGAGGGAGCGTTCGCGATATTTATTTTCCAACTCGGTCTTAAACGAAGTGCCCTTGAACGTGGGCATCTTTACTTTCGAGGTGGCTTTTGACGCTTCCGAGACCTGACGGTTGCCGACGAGCATGTCGAGAATAACGCGCAACATTTCCACCATCACGCACGTTTCGCGCGACTGCACCGTGGCCGAACGCGGCTGATAAGTGCGGCAGGTCATCTCGCCAAAGAGGTCGCCGGGGCCGAGCTGCGCCAGCGGCCGGTGCATGGGAAGATCGACATTCGCATCGATACCGATGAATTGCCGCTGCCCAGCTTCGGCGCGGCGGTCTTCGTTATCGTCGGTCAGGAAACTTTTCATGCGCTTGAAACTGCGCCCGAAAAGTCCGGTCTGTGGCCGCGTGCGCAGATGCGCAAGCGGATTGTTGATAAAAATGTCGACGGTTCCCGAAACTATGTAATAGGCGGTCGAGCCGAATTCGCCTTCCTCGCAGACAATCTCGCCTTTGCGGAAGCGATGCAGAACGGCCGCGCCCTTCGCCCAGTTCTCCAACTGCGCGCGCGCGACCTCTTTCAACGCCGGCAGATACTCGATCAATTGATCGATACTCAACGGCTCGCCCGTCGTTAATTTTTCAACAGTATCCGCCATGTGCGCACGCCCAAATCATGATATTCGGCGCCAAACTGTGGTGAAAGCAATTTCCCTGCATCCGATCAAGGGCGGCGACGCGTAGCTACGCTGCACGCAATGCAAATTTACGTGACGAAAGACGAGGAGCGCGTCGGGCCGTTTTCGCTCGAAGAAGTGAACCGGCAATTGGCGGCCGGATTATTGAATCCCGCGGACGAGGCCTGGTATGAAGGATCGCCCGGATGGCGGGCGCTCTTGAGCATTCCGGGCGTGATTATGCCGGGCGGCGCCTCTTCCATGGCGGAGTCGGTCACAATAGCCACTCCGGCTCAAACAAGATCGATAGCGTATGGCGGATTCTGGATCCGCACGCTCGCTTACGTTATCGACACGCTCATCATCGTGATCTTCTCGGAAATTATCGTGCAGCTCCTCAAATATTTCGCCGGAAACGGCGATCTTTCGTCCTTCGCAGTCATTCTCTCGCTTTTGATCTCGTTTATTTACATGACGATTATGTGGTCGTCAGTGCAGGCGACCGTCGGTCAAAAGGTTTGCGGCCTGCGAGTTGTGGACGCGATGACCGGCACGAAGATTTCGTTTTTGCGCGCGGCTGGACGCTGGTCCGCGCTGTTGCTGGCAATGTCGCTCCTATTCATCGGCGTCATCATGGTCGCCTTCACCGAGCGCAAGCGCGGCCTGCACGATTTGCTTGCGGGAACCTACGTCGTGAAAAGCGAGTAGATGTCGATCTTGCGATCAAATCTGTAGGGACGTGCTTAAGCGACAATTCGCCGGCTCGACAGAGTTTCGCTCCACCGTACGTTCGGATTGTGCGCCCATCTTTCGTAGCCTTCTTGGCGATCTTCTTAGCGACGAATTTTGCGCAAGCGCAGATCGATCGTATCACTGGGAAAAACTTTGCCACGCGCTCCGAGGTCGTGGCGCGGCATGGGATGGTTTGCACGAGCGTGCCGCTCGCCACGCAGGTCGGCCTCGACGTCTTGAAACGCGGCGGGAATGCGATCGATGCAGCGATCGCCGCGAATGCGACACTCGGTCTAATGGAGCCGGTCTCGAACGGAGTCGGCGGCGATCTCTTCGCGATCGTTTACAGGGCGAAAGAAAACAAGCTCTACGGGATCAACGGCAGCGGCCGTTCCCCGCTCGGTTTGAGCTACGAACAAATGAAAGCGGAGCTCGACAAGCTGAACCGCAAAACGATTCCGCCGACGGGAATGTTGCCGATCAGCGTTCCGGGAACGGTCGATGCCTGGGCAGAACTGCACAAAAAGTTCGGCAAATTGAAACTCGCAGATGATCTCGCACCGGCGGCGCGATATGCGGAGGAAGGTTTTCCGGTCACGGAACTGATTGCGTACTACTGGGAGCGGAGCGTGCCGCTCTACAAAAACATGCCGGGCGGTTTTCTCGAAACCTACACACTCGATGGCAAAGGCCGCGCGCCGGCAAAAGGCGATGTCTTTAAGAATCCGGCCCTGGCGAAAACGCTGCGATTGATCGGCGAAAAGGGACGAGATGCTTTCTACAAAGGCGAGATCGCAGACAGGATCGACATGTTCATGCAAGAGAACGGCGGTTTTTTGCGCAAAGCCGATTTCGAAAAGCATACATCGACATGGGTCGATCCCGTCTCGACGAATTATCGCGGCTACGACGTCTTTGAGTTACCGCCGAACGGTCAAGGCATCGCTACGCTCCAAATCTTGAACATTCTCGAGGGGTTCGACCTGCGCGCGATGGCTCGCAATTCACCTGAGACGTTGCACGCCATGATCGAAGCGAAAAAGATTGTCTGGGCGGATCGCGCAAAATTTTATGCGGATCCCGCGTTCGCGAAAATTCCAGTCAAGGGTTTGCTTTCTAAAAATTACGCGATAGAGCGACGCAAGTTGATCGATCCGAATCGCGCCGCGAAGAAAATCGAAGCGGGCAATCCGGCTGTAACGCAGACTTCCAGTCTGCTGCCTATTGAAGGATCCTGGCAGATTGTCCGGTCGAGCGACAGGCAGGATGCCTATGTTACGGCAGAGGCCGGTCGCAACGTGTTGGACGACGGCGACACGATTTACATGTGTACGGCCGACGATGAAGGCAACATGGTCTCGCTTATCCAAAGCAATTATCGCGGTATGGGCAGCGGCATGGTGGTACCCGGGCTCGGTTTCATGTTTCAGGATCGCGGCGAACTTTTCTCGATGGAGCCGGGACACGCAAACGTTTACGCGCCGGGCAAACGTCCGTTTCACACCATCATTCCCGGGTTCGTCATGAAAGATGGGAAGCCGTGGGAAGCGTTCGGTGTGATGGGTGGCGGAATGCAGCCACAAGGTCATGTGCAAGTGCTGACCAATCAGATCGATTTCGGATTGAACGTGCAGGAAGCAGGCGACGCTTCGCGCTGGCAACACGAAGGCGATAACGAACCAACCGGCGAGAAAATGGAGAATGGCGGATACGTGAATCTTGAAAGCGGTATTCCTGCTGAAACGCAGCGCGAATTAAAAAAACGCGGACACGATGTCCGACTCGATGTCGGCGGTTACGGCGGCTACCAGGCGATCAAAGTGGAAATGCACGACGGGCAGCGTGTTTACGTCGGCGCGAGCGAATCGCGCAAAGACGGACAAGCGGCGGGGTATTAACTGGACAGGATTTGCAGGATTAACTGGATTACAGATAAAGCAGCCTTGGTCCTAATCCCGAAAATCCTGTCAATCCTGTCTACCTTCAGCTGAAGTTGTTGCATGGCGGACGAGACGATATCGATCCAGCAGGCGGAACGCGTCGATCACCAGCTCGTCCGCGCGATTGGTGTGCCGGGGCTGACCGCGAACATTGTCAACTCCACTATCGGCGCAGGAATTTTCGTATTGCCCGCGCTCGTTGCGAAAGGTCTCGGTCCGGCTGCGCCGCTCGCGTTCATCGCCTGCGCGCTCGCCATGGTTTTGTTCGTGACCTGCTTCGCGGTCGCGGGCAGTCGCGTTTCGCTGACCGGCGGCCTTTACGCGTATGTCGAAGTTGCATTCGGACGCTACGTCGGATTTCTCGCGGGCGTGCTGTACTGTCTTACCGCTGTGGCCGCGGTCGCCGGCGTGGTCAATGTTTTCGTCGACTCAATCGCCGCGCTCGCGCCGGTGTTAGAGAATTCGATCTTGCGCGCGGGCCTAATGTTCCTTGTCTACGGGACACTTGTGTTCATCAATGTGCGCGGCGTTCGCGAAGGTGCCGGCGCGGTCACCGTGGTAACGATCGCGAAGTTGCTGCCGATTCTTCTCTTCGTTTGCGTTGGAATATTTTTCATTCATCCTGCGAACATCGGCTGGTCGGGTTGGCCAGGAAGCAAGGCATTGGGCGACAGTGTCGTGGTGTTGATGTTTGCCTTCGTCGGAATCGAAGTCGCGTTGATCCCGAGTGGTGAAGTGAAAAATCCCGCTCGGACCGTGCCCCGCTCCGCTTACCTCGCGCTCGTCATCACCACCGTCATTTACATTATGATCCAACTAGTGGCGCAGGGAACGCTCGGCGCCGATCTGGCGAATCATTCGACCGCGCCGCTTGCCGAAGCCGCGGCGTTATTCCTCGGCAACCTCGGTCGCACTATCCTGCTGGTCGGCGCGACCATCTCCGCATTCGGATTCGTCACGAGTGACATTCTCAGTTCGCCACGAATGCTCTTCGCCTTCGGCCGGGATGGCGTGTTGCCGGCGTGGTTTGCGCATGTCCACCCGCGCTATCGTTCACCGGACGTCGCTATCATTAGTTACGCAATAATTGCTTTCGCCCTGTCCCTGACATCGAGCTTTGCCGCGCTCGCGGTTCTGTCGAACGTGGCGGTCTTGCTAATGTATTTGCTCTGCTGCGCGGCTTGCTGGTTCCTCGTGCAACGCAACGTGCGTGCGGATGGTGTGCCCTTCAATTTTCCGGGCGTGAAGATCGTGCCCGCCATCGCGATAATCGCCATTGTTTGGATTCTCGCGCATGCGACTTGGTGGGAATTTGCAATCAACGGAGCTGTGCTCGTGGTCGCGTCGCTATTGTACTGGCTGCGAACTTCTTTGCGGAAAAGCTGAGCTGATGCGGTTTTGCTCCCGCCATGGCGGAATCGATCTTGCCAAAGTGTAATTAATCCTTTTGCGCTTTGAGTTCGGCGAGTTTTTGCTCGGCGCGATGAACATCCGATTTTCGGGCGCTGCCCAAGGCGAGAAGTTTTTCCTGTCGATGTAAATTGATTTCGGCCGCCTCAACTTCAGCCCGCTCGCGTCGCGCCGCGGCGGCGTGTGCGGCTTGAATGGCGTGAGAAAGATCGATCTCGACCTTGGAAGCGTTTGTTTCTGCCACTTCGCCCGGGTCAGATCGATTCTGTTTCTTGAGAGCTTCCTCTTTGGCATGAACAAGGCGCGCGTTCTCCAAATCCGCTTCCAGCCGCACGACTTTCAGGGCCTGCGCTTCCGCTTCGACTTTGGCGATCGCGCCCATTTTATAGAGACGTTCTGCGCCCGCGGCGTTTTTCCTGGCGCGCTCCAAGTCTTTTTCCAACCGGGCAAAATCGAGGATCGGTTCTGGTGTGGCATTGCTGGTCGAAGCCGATTCGTTCCTCAGGTTTTGCCGCAACAGGGGCGGTTCAACTTCGAACGATTCATCGCTCTGCTGCGCGGCGAGCGTCGTTGCGATCAACGCGGCGATCCCGACGAGCGCGCACCGGCTCATGCCGGAAGAATATCATGAGGCGCGCGCGAACGCCCAGCTACTTTCTAGAGGAACTAATGACCCCCTGTCAGGCCGCCCACGGCGCCGCCTGCTGCACCCATCGCGCCGCCCATCGCGCCACCAACGGCGCCGCCCGAACCGCCGCGCCCAACCCCGCCCAGTCCGGCGCTGCCGCCAAGCAGGCGAAGATCCAAAGTGGAAACGGTCGAAGCGGCCGCTTGAGTTTGCTTGTCAAGAGTCCGGGAAGTTTGCCGCCCATTCCGCTTCTCGGAGAATTTCTGGGCAGCAACGTTGCCCGTGCGTTGTGTCGCAGATTTTAGCTGAGCGCTCTTGACCGGCACCTGTTTAACGGTCGTCCGCACAACTGTTGGCGTGCTGTTTGCGAAAAGGTTTGTCGCGCGAACCATATTGTCGACGGCTCGATTAAATGATTGAAGTAATGCGTCCCCGCCAGGCGGAGGAATATTAAGTTGACTGAGCAACGAACCCGGACCGGACGGAAGCGTTGCCTGCGCAGAACCTGCACTGGACGAGTTATTGAACGTAGGTGGTAAAAGCGATCCATGATCGGAGCTAAAATCTGAAGCGCTTTTGCCGCCGGCGTCACGGTGGGGATCGGCTGACGGCGCCTGTGATGAGTCGACTCCGGGATTGGAGATGTCACTCTTGCTGTTTTGTGCCATGAACGCCGACGGACGCGGATATAAAAATTCGCGCGACCATGCGGCAGCGGCGCGCAGGAATTCGCCGCCGTTGAAGAAATAAAGGGCGCAGAGCAAGCCACCGACAAAGGCGAAGATAGCGAACAGGATGGTGGTGCGATCGGAGCGGTAAAGTCGCGGGAGGCGCGTAGCCAAGGCACGTTTCTGTTTCGGAGGCGTGTCCGCTTCCGAGTGAGAGAGCGTAGCTTCCGATTCGACGACGGTGGGCGCCGGTTCAACGGGCAACAAAAAAGCTTGGCGAAAATCGAGATGGGGCATTTGATCGCCGAGGTCGGAAATTATGGGCCGAACTCTGTCGTTCTATATAAAGCATAAATTGTTCCATTATTTCCATGAATTCAATAACACCCCCTTCCCAAGGATCGTATCGGCGCTTTGAAAAAGGCGTTGCCAAAATTTGCAAAACTGCGTGTCAAACGAACTTTTCTTCTTTCAATTGGCGAAGATCCTGGCATAGCAAGCGCTCTTAGATCGCCTTGTGTATCCCCTTACCCTGAAGACTTTATTGGGCGCAGCGTTTTTGGCCGCGGTGGCTTCATCCGCATCCGCTTTGCCGTTTCCTTTATCCGGGCCGACCGTGCCCGGGAATAAGGCACTCTTACGCTCCGGTCAGGCGGCCGCGCCTGAGGATGCGCCGCTAGTCGTGAAGCGCGCTATCTGGGCCGCGAATCAACTTCGTTCCAAACCATATCGTTATGGCGGCGGTCACGCTTCTTTTGTCGACAACGCTTATGATTGTTCGGGCACGGTTTCGTACTCACTCGGTGGGGCGGGATTGATCAAGTCGCCGATGAGTTCGTCGGATTTTCGCCGCTTCGGCGACCGTGGTCATGGCAAATGGATCACGGTCTACGCGCGTAATGGTCACACTTTCGCCGTCATTGCCGGCCTTCGACTCGACACGACGCCGTATGTTACTGGGCGTGAACGCTGGAAACCAGCATGGCAGCTCACTCCGCGCATGCCGACGGGTTTCGATGCGAGGCATCCGGTCGGATTGTAATCCCGGAGCGCTCTGGCATTCGCGTTCCGAATAAACGGCGTTATCTCTAGTTCGCGTTGATCGCGCGACCAATGAGGAGAGACTCAAATAAGCTCAGACGCCGGAACGAAAGATCGACATCTTCGTCGTCAGGTTTCGGCTTCAGTCCATCGGAGTTGCGCAAGTTGCGCGCGCTGAGGACGCCGGCCGGCGTTCAGCGATTTCTCGACGACTTGCCCTACAATCTCGCTTACACCGCCCGATCGCCAAAAAAAGTTTTGCAAGACCATACCGCCTCCTGTCTTGAAGGCGGAATCTTTGCCGCGGCCGCATTGCGCATTCTCGGATTTCCGCCATTGATCTTCGACTTGGAAGCCGATCGCGACACCGACCACGTCATAGCGATCTTCAAAGTACGTGGACATTGGGGTGCGGTGGCGAAATCGAATTTCACCGGCTGCCGTTATCGCGAGCCGGTTTATCGCAGCTTGCGCGAACTGGCCATGAGCTACTTCAATATTTACTTTAACTTGCGCTGGGAACGCACGTTGCGTCGCTATTCACGACCCGTGAATTTGAGCCGCTTCGATCGTTTAAACTGGATGACGACTGATAAACCGATCTGGTTCATCGCCGAACATCTCTGCGAGATTCCGCACATTCCGTTGCTCACGCCGGCAATGGAAAAACGACTTACCCGCGTCGATCTTCGCACGATCAAGAGCGAGATGTTCGGTCACCGACAAAAATAATTTCGGCGCTTACGAGATTATTCGGTGCGTAGTGCGACCATGGGATTCACGCGCGTGGCGCGACGCGCTGGGACGAAGCATGAGGCCGCAGCGACAGCGGTAAGCAACGCCGCCACGACAAGGTAGATAAACGGATCCAATGGTTTCACCTTGAACAAAATGTTTTGCAAAGCGGCGGCCGCCACTACTCCGAGGAGAAGCGCGGCGGCACCAGTGCCAAGGACGAGCCCGATCGCCAGTTGCCAGGCGCCCTGCTGCATTACCATCCGGAATATTCTGGCCGCGTCGGCACCCAGCGCCATGCGAATGCCGAATTCCTGGGTGCGCTGGTTGACCGAAAAACTCATCACTCCGTAGAGACCGACGGCCGAGAGAACAAAAGCAACGGCGCCAAAGATTGTGAACAGGGTCGCGGTAAGGCGGTTCACTCCGAGGATCTCATCGTGCAACCGAGCTGGCGTGCCGGCGAAGTAAGTAGGCAAATTGGAATCAAGCTCCGCGACCGCTTTGCTCAACGTCGGGCCCAGAGTGCTTGCGCTCTGTCCAGTCCGTGGCCGCACGACGATCGTGCAGAACTGCGCCGCGGGTGTGGCCCCGAGCAGCGGAACATAGAAGCCAGCACTGTCCGTTTGTTGGTTGAATGGGCCTTGCATGAGCATGTCGGGCGCGACACCTACAATCGTGCGCCATGGACGGGGCTGGGCCGGATTGAAAAGCCGAACGCGTCGTCCCAGCGCGCTCTCTTTGCCGAAATATTTTCGTGCGAAGCTCGCATTCACGATGGCGACCGGTTGTTTGGCGTCATTGTCGTCGACGGTAAAATCGCGACCCTCCAGAATTTTCAAGCCAAGGGTTGTAAAATAGCCGTCGGAGACTCCTTCGGAATTGCCCTGTGGTCGATCGCGATCGGTCACGTAGGTTTGACCATCGACTTCATACTGACCAAAATTGGCGAAGGTCATGCGAAAGCGGTCGGTCATGGCCGCTCCCTCAAAGGTCGGATTGACGCGAAGCGCGCGGACGGCACGGACGAAAAATTGCCGGCGGGCATCGTCGTTTGGGTAATCGCCTTCCATTAATCCCATCCGCGCGCTGTAAACGGAGTTTTCGTCGTAACCGTAATTTTGCGTAGTCTGATTACGGATTGACTTGATCTGCAGCGTCGCTGCGATGAGCAGCCCGGCTGTCAACGCGATCTGGCCAACCACGAGTCCGCGCGTGATGATGTTGACCGAGCGACTGCTGTTGCCACGGCCGCCTTCCTTCATCGCTTCCGCGGCGTTTGCACGGGCGCTGAGCAAAGCGGGGACAAAACCGGAAACAAGCGTGGCCACCAAGACAATGGCAATTGTGAAGACAAGGACCGGCGCATCGATCTTAAACTGGACCCAATAAGGCAACGGGAATGGCAGTGCGTTCGTGGCGCGGACGAGCAGGTCGACGGCCCAAAACGCCATGGCCAGACCGACGACTGCTCCCATGGCCG
>WNFR01011171.1_pt1 | contig 18339 bp, 18 predicted proteins | sample 5400221 | NCBI WGS metagenome assembly WNFR01 (sample SAMN13153357, study PRJNA577476) | soil metagenome | isolation source: 40 cm soil under Madrone tree | place: USA:California | collected 2016-06-14
CAGAACGGCATCCCCGCCCAGGGAATGCCCAAGTTCGCGCTCTCCACGGCGGACATCACCGACATCGCCGCCTGGCTGCACACCCAGCCGCTCTCCGATCGTGGCGTACCCAGCACGCTCGACATCCTGGTGGGCGACGCCAGGCAGGGGGCGTCCTACTTCAACGGCGCCGGACATTGCACGCAGTGTCACTCGGCGACCGGAGACCTCGCCGGGATCGGCAGCCGGTCCGAACCCAAGACGATTCAAAATCTGATCGTCTCCGGCGGCGGCGGGCGCGGGCGTCGCCGGTCGGCCGGCGCCGCGCCGCCGGTGAAGGTGCCGCCCACGACGGTGACCGTGACGCTACCCTCGGGGCAGCGCGTGCAGGGAGAGCTCGATCATCTCTCCGCCTTCGTCGTGGCGCTGCGAGAGCCCGATGGGACGTACCGCAGCTTCGCCCGACACGATTCGATCCCCAAAGTCGTCGTGGCCGATCCGTTGCAATGGCACATCGACAGGCTCCCGCGGTGGCGCGACGCGGACATCCATGACCTCACGGCGTATCTCGTCACGTTGAAATGAAGACCGGCACGCTGCTGCTCTCGATCGCGCTCGGTCTGCCGACCGAGCCGCTGCTGGGCCAGGGGTTGGCGACGGACGCGTGGCCGACCTATGCGGGCGACTATTCGCAGCGTCGCTACAGCACGCTCAGACAGATCGACCAGGCCAACGTTCGGCACTTGACCCTCGCCTGGGTGCGGCGCTTGACGGCCGGACCGGACGCTGGCGAAGGCAGCTGGTTCGGCCCGCCTCCCGGGCCTCCCGCTATCATCGGTGGTGTGGCCCAAGAGCCCGTGACCAGTCCGGGATCGACCAGCGGGTCGCCGCGTCTATCGGGATCGATTCTGCAGGTGAGCGGCATCCTCTACATCTCGTCGCCCGACAATGCTTGGGCGGTGGACGCGCTCGACGGACATGTGCTCTGGCACTACTGGTGGAAGTCGCGCGGCGGCATCCACATCGGCAACCGCGGCATGGCGATGTACGGTGACTGGCTCTATTTCGAGACCCCGGACGACTATCTGGTGTCGCTCGATGCGAAGACGGGCCAGGAGCGCTGGCACAAGGAGATCGCCGATTTCAGCCAGCAGTACTTCTCCACCACGGCACCCATGGTGGTCGGGGACCACGTGCTCGTGGGTACGGGCGACGATCTGGACGCGCCGGGCTTTCTGCAATCGTTCGATCCGAAGACCGGCGACCTGCAGTGGAAGTTCTACACGGTGCCGATGAACCAGGGGGATCCGGGCCTCGAGACGTGGGCCAGCCTGGACGCGGCACGCCACGGCGGCGCGCAGGTGTGGACGCCGGGCTCGTACGACGCCGAGACGCATCTGTACATCTTCGGGACCGGGAATCCGACGCCGGCGTACACGGCCATGCTGCGCGCACCGCGCGACGAACACACCAATCTGTACACCTGCTCGGTGGTGGCGCTGAACGTCGACACCGGCAAGCTGGCGTGGTACTACCAGACGTCGCCCAACGACACGCACGATTGGGATGCGACCCAGGCGCCGGTATTGTTCGACGGGATGTTCGCGGGGAAGCCGCGCAAGATGACGATGCAGGCGTCGCGCAACGGCTACGTCTTCGTGCTGGACCGGACCACGGGCGAGCACCTCCTCACCGCGAAGTACTCGGACGCCGCCAACTGGGCCGAAACCGTCAATGCCAAGGGACAGCCGGTGCGGAACGCGGCCAAGGACAACACGGTCGCCGGCTCGCTGGTATCGCCCGACAACGGCGGCGCGACGAACTGGAATCCGCCGAGCTACGATCCCCGGACGGGACTGTTGTATGTCGTGCTGCGTGAGATCTACGCGATGTATTACCTGACGGACAAGGATCCGCGCATGCTCGTGGGGCTGGGAGGCAGCGAGCAGGACGTCGTGGGGTCGCTCGGCACGTCCATCGTCGCGATCGATTACCAGACAGGCAAGCTCGCCTGGAAATACCGGCTCACCGGCGGCAGTGGCACCGGCTTGCTCACGACGGCAGGCGGTCTGCTGTTCGCCAACGACGGATCCGGGAGCCTGGTGGCCTTTGGCCTGCGGGGGAGGCGGTCCCCGGTGCCGCTCTGGCATGCCCAGATCGGCTCGATCGAGAACGCTCCCGAGACCTACACGGTGGGCGGTCGCCAGTATGTGCTCGTGACCGCGGAGGGCACCGTGTGGGCGTTTTCCCTGCAATAGAACGTGTTCAGAGCTTCGAGCCGCCATCGACTCGGATCGTGTCGCCGGTGATCCACCGGGCTTCGTCCGACGCCAGGAACGCGATGACCGGGCCGATGTCGTCGGGTCGCGCGATTCGCCGGAGCGCCTGCATGTTCACCGCGGATGTTTGCCCGGCCTCTGTCTTGACGAAACTCGACATGTCGGTGTCCACGACGCCGGGAGCGACCGCGTTGACCCGAATGCCACGTGAGCCCAGCAAGGCGGCGAAGTGCTTCACGAGCGTGTCGATCGCGCCCTTCGTAGCCGCATAGGCGGGAAGCGTTCCGACACTGGCATGCGCTGCGAGCGACGAGAGCAGGATGACGCTTGAGCCACTGCCGAAGATCGGCAGCAACTGCTGGACGAGGAAGAACGGCGCGCGGACGTTGACCGCGAACAGCTTGTCGAAATCTTCGACCGTCGTTTCCTCGATGGTCGCCGACTTCGAGATGCCCGCATTGGCGACCAGGATGTCCAGCCGGTCGCCGACCACGGCGCGGACCTGCCGGGCGAGCTTGTGCGCCCCATCCGGCGCGGACAGATCCGCGGCAACGGCGTCAGCACGGCCCCCGGCCTTGCGGATGTCGGCGACGACGGCGTCGGCCTCTTTCACGCCGCTGCTGTAGTGGACCAGCACCTGCGCGCCCATTCGGGCGAGGGCGAGCGCGCTGGCGCGGCCAATGCCGCGCGAGGCGCCGGTGACGAGAGCGGTCTTTCCTGCAAGCTGTTTCATTGTCGGATGTCCTTCTCAGAGAACTTCGAAGATGCTGTAAATCGGCCCGTCGGCCCGACGATGGCCGATGCCGACCGCGACCACGCGATTCAGCCAGTCGTAGTTAGCGTTCGCGGTCTCGAATAGCGGATTGATTCGGAAATAGTAGCTCGTCGGATCCACCACTTCTCCTTTTTCGATTCTCGCCATGACGTCGGGCGGCCCATAGCGAATGCCACGATAGGTCATGCTGATCAGGGACTAGCCGCACATTCAAGGTCGTGGCGCCGTCGGTGCGTACCGTCTGCCAGTCGCTGCCCCCATCCAGCACCTCGCCTGAAAGCCGCTCCCCTTCGAACGAACCTCCCGGTACCACGCCGATGCGACGGTATCCGCTCGGCGTCGCGCCGACATTCTGCAGCTTCCGGACATCCAAGCGCATCACGAACAACGACCGCGTTCTCAGACTTCTGAGAACCTCGGGGAGGTTGTCGTTCAGAGTAGTGGACATGATGGCTCTATCTCCAATCACCAGCAGGGAGGGCTCGTTGCACCCTTCCGAAGGACCGGCTCTCGGGGTGGAGATCTGCTGATCGAGAGGGCGAGGCCGATGGTGCAAACGCTCAGGACAGCAATGGCGACTGCGCCGAGATCTACGGCGAGGCCCAGTCCCCACGTCGTGGCGGTCGCTCCGAGCAGCAGAACAACGACGGCCTGCGTCGCGAATGCAGCCAAGTAGAGCGCGGATAACACGCCTCCACGGCGATCGCTAGGCGCGTTGGCATTGATCAAGCTCAGGCCACCCAAGTACATCAGTCCGAAGCCAATCCCGCCCGCTGTTGCCGCGGCGACGAAGATCGCAAGCGCGTGTCGCGTGGTCGATAACGCCAACAGGGCCGTGCCGACTATCGCCGAGAGGCCGCCGACGATTATCGCGGCGCGGGGCGTCAGGCGCTTGCCGGGTAGCGCGACGACGCCTGCAGCCAGCGCAAACAGTGCGATCGCAACGCCGTTCACCAGCGCGTTGTCCGAGCCAACGAGATCGTGGGCGATCTGGGCACCGAGCGAGAACATCAGCCCTCCGATCACATATCCGCTGGTCGCGGCAATCGCCGACGCGGCAAAGATCATCCGGATTCCCCCAGGAATCGTCGGGAGCTTTGGCTGCCAGTGTCCGGGCGCCTTGGTGGAAACCGTCCGCGGAAGCAGCCAGGCAGCTGCGAACAACATCGCAAGGACGGCGAACAGAACCCAGAAGTTCAGGTGGGTGGGGTAGGGCGCGTATTGAATCAGTGCGCCCCCGACGATGGTCGCTAGGGCGATCCCAATCGCCTGCGCCACGGTGGTGATGGAACCCGCGCGCGTCTCCTGTCCAGCCGCGCTGAACTCCACCATTGCAGCGGTCGCGGATCCCGCGCACAGACCGACACCGAGGCCCATGAAGGCCCTGCCGACGAAGACCCAGAGCACGCTGGGTGCGACGGCGAAGAGCGCCGTGCCCAGGAGCGAGCTCGTGAGCCCAATCAGGATTGTCGCTCGACGTCCGATGTAATCGGAGATGTCGCCAGACAATATCAGCACAGCGACAACGACGATGGGAAACACCGCGAAGATCGCCGTCGTCGTTGTATGGGTGAGATTCCATTGCGCGGCGTAGAGCCGGTACGTCATAGCGGGTGCCGCGCTCGTCCACAGGGTGTGCGCCACCACCGCGGTCGCCACCCAAAAACTCGCGCGCCGACCGAGCATCCGCACGATCACGCCGAGCCTTGCTCGGACAGGAACATCGAGACATGCCCGACGAAGCGCGCCGGGTACTGGTACTGCGAACCGTGGTTGGCGTCCGGGTAGATGATCAACTGAGCGTTGGGCATGTTCTGCTGCAGGATCCAGGAGTTGATGGAGTAGATGATCACGTCGTGGTCGCCGTCGATTACCAGCGTCGGTTGCAGGATGGTCTTCAAGTACTCATAGGCACCCCCACGCTGCACACCCCACTTGCCGATGGCCTCGATCTGGGCGGGCGCCACTTTCTCGTTCACCTCGGGATCGCGGTCTTCGGTGCGGCGGCGGAAGCGCTTCAGGAATTCGCGGCCGGCGGACTGGCTGGCTTCCGAGTCGGTGAAGTGGACCTTGAGCCAGAGCTCCTCGGGCACCTTGTAGGTGGCGCCGAATATCTGCTGTGCTTCCGGCGTCAGGGTCGCCATGTTCTGACCGCCGCGCGGACCGGTGCCCACGAGGATCAGCTTGCGGACGAGATCGGGCGCCTGCAGCGTGATTTCCTGCGCGACCATGCCGCCGATCGAGAAGCCGAGCACATCCACCTTGGTCAAACCAAGTGCTCGAATGAAGGCGACCGCGTTGGCGCCCATCTGCTGGAACGTGGTCGGGACCTCGCCCGAGCTACTCGAGACGCCGGCGTTGTTGAACAGGATCACCTCACGGTCGCGAGCCAAGCCATCCGTCACGGCCGGGTCCCAGTAATCCATGGTGCCGGTGTAGTGCTGGTTGAAGACGAGAGGCACTCCGCTGGCCTTGCCGAAGCGGCGATAGGCGAAGCGGATTCCGTTAGCCTCGACGAACTGTGTCGGCGCGGTCTGATGGGTATGGACCGTCACGGTCGACTCCGATCTACGCTTCGGGCTGGTCGCGGCGCTGGCGCGATTACCGGGCGCGGTCGTGAACTTGGTCATGATGTGCTCTCCTTTGCAGCGGTGGAACAGGATCAGATTAACGGCTCTTGCCGCCGTCGACGTTGAGGACATGGCCGGTGATGAATGAGGCTCGGTCCGACGCGACGAAGACAATCGCGTTGGCCACCTCTTCCGTGAGGCCGAGGCGATCCATCGGAACGGTCGTCACCAGCGCTGCCTTATTTTCAGGCGTGCGCGTAAAACGGGTCAGCATGCCGGTGTCTATGGGACCTGGCGCCACGCTGTTCACCCGGATCCCCGACTTGACGGTCTCGAGCGCCACCGACTTCGTGATGCCTTCGACGGCGTGCTTGCTGCCGACATAGACGGAGGCACCCGCCGCGCCCTCGTGCCCGTAGGTCGAGGAGATGTTGATGATGCTCCCGCTGCCCTGGCTTTGCATGACGCGCACTTCGTGCTTCATGCTCAGGATCACGCCGAGAACATTCGTGTCGAACGTCGCGGCGTAGCTTTCCGCGGTCTGGTCCGTGATCGGGCCGACCTGGCCTTCGGTGGCAGCATTATTCACAGCGACATCGAGACGGCCGAATCGCGCGACGGTCCGATCGACGAGATCGCGCACTTCGTCCTCATGGCGAACATCGGCACGGATGAACTCGGCTTCGGCGCCGAGCGCGCGCAACTCGGCGGTAAGTTGCCGGCCGGCATCCTGGCGGCGGCCGGCAACCACGAGACGGGCACCTTCCTTGGCAAAAGCGAGCGCGGTCGCTCGGCCGATCCCGGTGAGTGCACCTGTGATCAGGACAACGGGGTTGCTCATGGTTCAGTCCTTCGAGATATGGCCGGAGGTGAACTTAGGTTCTTCTGGCGCAGAAGGGAAAGACTTTGTAAGTTGGGCTCCATACCTCGTAGGCATGGGCTGAACCATGGAGTTGAGACATCTTCGCTACTTCGTCGCCGTCGCCGAGGAAGGCAGCCTGACGGTTGCCGCCGAGCGGCGACTGCACACGGCGCAGCCGTCCCTAAGCCGCCAGATGCAGGATCTGGAGTACGAGGTCGGCACTCAGCTCATGGTCCGCAGCGTACGCGGCATCGAACTCACCGCCGCCGGCAGGGTCTTCCTCGACCACGCCCGGTTGGCGTTAGCCCAAGTCGAGGCGGGCCGAGAAGGTGCTCGCCGAGCCGCCGAGCCAACTAAACCATCGTTCGCTCTCGGCTTCCTGACCGGACAGGAGATGAACTGGCTGCCCGAAGCGATGCGAATCCTCCACGATGAACTGCCCAACTTGCAGGTCACGATCGCGAGCCAATACTCACCGGACCTCGCCGGCGCGCTCATGAGGGGCAAGCTCGACGTGGCGTTCATGCGGCGGGAAGCGCAGGCCCCCGACCTGGTATTCAAGGTGGTGACCAGGGAGCCACTCGTCGTCATACTGCCAAGCGACCACCGGCTTGCCGCTTATGAGGCCATAGACCCACACGACCTTGCGGGCGAGACGTTTATCAGCGTGTCGAAGACGGCTCCCGTGTTACGGGTCGTCATCGACGATTACCTGAAGCGCCTCAATCTCGACATCAAGCCGGATCACGAGGTCGACAATCTGGCAATGGCAATGTCTCTGGTGGCGTCGACCCGCGGCGTGGCATTGCTGCCTGCCTATGCGCGGAATTTTTTACCGTGGTCCGTGATCAGCCGACCAATCAAAGGCGATGCGCCAACGATTGATCTGGTCATCGGATATAACCGAGCGAATTCATCGCCGACCCTGAAGCTATTCCTCTCGAGATTGGACGAGCTGATCGCTCGTGTATCGAAAAAGTTCGACGCAGGTGAAGAAGAAGCCCCGCAACGGAACTCGTTGCAGGGCTAGATCCTCACTCAGTCGGGCAGCCGTAACCGAGATCAGCAGCGCAACAGAGTTGAACCATACCGGGGCCCGTTCTTCTTCCCACGGTGTGGGCATAGAATCCTTTCTCGGTGCCGCGGCGAAAGACTACTCGCCGTGCCTAGTTCGGACCACGCACGTTACGCAGCTGTTCCCGGACCTGTTTCGGCGCTCGCGCGAGCGTGCCCGCGCGGTTGTCCGAGACAGCCCCAATCGCCTTCGTTCGAGGGCCGATGAGCGCCCCGGTAGGCACGCGCCGCGCCACCGCTAAGAGCGTGTCGTACCGCGACTTAGTTTTTTGAGGGATGCTAACCAATTTGCAATTGCCAATTGGTTAGCGTTCGTGCGTCACTCCACGATGATCGTCGCACGCATGGCGCCGGGAATACATCCACGTCAGGGATGTGTCAGTGGTACGTAGGGAGTTGGGCACTATGGCTCCAGACCGTTTGATCAGACTTGGGCTCTCCCGCCGTCAACGAACAGCTCGATACCCGTGACGAAACTGGAGTCGTCCGACGCGAGAAACAACGCGACCTTCGCCACTTCCTCGGGTTCCCCCATGCGACCCATCGGGATGGTGGATACCATCTGCGCAATCACGTCAGCTGATTGCCGACTCACCAGCGGCGTATTGATCGGACCAGGACTCACAACGTTCGAGCGGATACGACGGTCCTTCAGATCTGTTGTCCAGGTACGCACGAACGACCGGAGCGCAGCTTTACTCGCGGCGTAGACGCCGAAGGCGGCCGTGCCCTTCACGCTCGCGACGGAGCCGTTTAGAATGATTGAGCCACCATCATTCAGTAGCGGCAAGGCCTTTTGCACCGTGAACAGCGTTCCTTTGACATTGACGTTGAATAGTCTGTCGAAGTGTTCTTCGGTGACCGCCCCAAAGCGAACGAATTCGCCAACGCCGGCGTTGGCGAACACAATATCGATTCTCTTCTTCAGCTGAGCGACGGTCTCGTACAGACGATCAAGGTCAGCCAGCCGGGCAATGTCTCCCTGAACTCCAGAAACGTTCGCGCCGATTGCCTTCACGGCTTCGTCGAGCTGCTCCTGGCGGCGGCCCGTGATGAAGACATGGGCACCCTCTTCGACGAACCGCTTTGCGGTAGCCAACCCAATCCCTTCTGTTCCGCCGGTGATGACGGCGGTCTTGCCTTCGAGCTTTTTGGTCACTGTCTTTCTCCGTCGTTCCCGAGCGGGGAACTCTCCAGCTCGGATGCTTTACGCTCGCTCACTCCTTGAGTGCGAGCACCGCTTGGCCAAGGTGGTAGGACAGATGGTTCGTGCGGTTCAGCAGGACCGCGAAGCGATTCCGCGAAGGATCCTTCGCGAAATCTTCTTCCGAAACGGCAGAGTGCCGCAGGACCCATTCGCTCCACGACATCTTTTCAAACCCCTTCCACAATTCGGCATTGACTACGTTCCATGCCTGGCGCACCTGTTCGTGCGAAGGAATGTTGGCCCGCGACCTGTCGGGATTCGAGATGAAGGCGACGTCAAACTCAGGATGAAGCCGTTCTCTCAGGCCCAGCAGCGGCAGCATGGCGTCGTGGACGGCCGTCAGATGTCCCCACAGGTAAAGCACTCTATTCCGGCCAGGTGCTATTTCCCGAAGAACCTCCTCGGACGAGAGGCTTCCAAAAAGCTTGTCCGCCCGATCGATTTGGGTCTTCCATGCTTTCAGCCCGAGAGCTACGCAAGACGGGTCGTTTGCCATGCCTCCATCTCCTGTCGCCACTAACGTGTCTCGAGCCACTGACGAATATTCGAGACGGTATCCTCGTAGAACATCCTGTACAGACCGGCCGACACGTACCCGATATGCGGCGTCGCCAGTACGTTGTCCAACGTACGGAAGGGGTGAGACGCTGGCAGTGGCTCAGTGTCGAATACGTCGATCGCCGCGCCGGCGATGCGCTTGTTCTTCAAGACGCCGATCAACGCTTGCTCATTGACGATCGGCCCGCGCGATGCATTGATCAATCGAGCCGTCGTCTTCATTCTGTCCAGCTCCGCGGCCCCTACCAGGCCGCGCGTACGGTCGCTCAACACCAAATGGATCGTCAGGATGTCGGCGCGCTCGAACAGCTGGTCTTTGGACACCAGGATTGCGCCCGCGGCTGTGGCGGCCTCGGGCGTCATGTTCTGGCTCCAGGCGATCAGATTCATTCCAAAGGCGCTCCCGACCCGCGCGACCTGTGATCCGATCCGCCCAAGTCCCAGAACGCCCAGGGTCTTTCGACGGAGATCCGTGCCTACTGTTTGCTGCCAGCCCCCGCTTCGGACGGAGTTGTTCTCCGTCACGAGATGTCGCGCGGAGGCGAGGATCAGCGCCCAGGTCAATTCGATCGTTGGGTCAGGCCTATAACCCGTGTGAACCACTGCGATCCCGTGCTCGCCCGCGGCGGCGACATCGATCGACGCGTTTCCATGTCCCGTTGAGGCAATGAGCTTGAGATTGGGAAGGCGCTCAATGACGTTGCGTGGCAGCGGGGTCCGCTCGCGCATGACGCATACGACATCAAAAGGCAGCAACCGCTCAATCACGGCGTCCGGATCAGCGAGGTGGTTCCGAAATACAGCGATATCCGCTCGATCGCGGACGACTGACCAATCGGCACTCTCAAGCGCCACATTCTGGTAATCGTCCAGAATAGCGATCTTGTACTTCTTCATCGGCATTCATCCCACGGTGAGTGATACAGCCATTCGCATCCCGCGGCGAAGACTCGGTCGACCAAGTCGTCAGTTCGGTTGTCGGGGTTTAACGTTCGCTGCCGCGCCCCGTTCGATCGCCAGGAGAAGGTCCGCGGATGGGAATCGTTTCTTCATGGCCTCGATAAAGCCGCCCGGATCTTTAGCGCTTTTGAGTTCTTCTTCGAACACTAGCAAATACGTTTCCGTGAACGCTACGGCGGTACTCGCGTCAAGGGGGGCGCCCGCCTTGCTATGTCCAGGGTTGCCAGTATCGGGGTTGAGATCCACCGCGAGGACCTCGTGCCCGGTCGCCGCAGCGCGTCACAGACGCGCGTTCCGATCTGACCACTTGCTCCCGTCACGAGAACGCAGCCGCGGACAGGTCCGCCTTGCATAACAGGTGCTCTCTTTCAGAAGGCGATGCGCCTCCTCGTCCCGGATTGTCTCACTTGCCATCAGCGGCGGCAAGCGCCTTGGCGCGAGCGAGCACTCTCGTGACCAATGTGGCCCTGCAGCCGCTCCTGGCGGCGCGCCGCTCCTTCTAGACTGCGTAGCTGCCTCCAAGTGTGACTCCAGGGTCACGTGAGGGCTGACAATCAGGTGCTGTCGTGGATGATGGCCGCACTTGACTCGCCCTAGGATCGGACGTCAGTGCGCATTCGAAGGTGCAGCGGATCCGTCTGACCACGTGCGGACCGGAATCATGAACACACTCACTGGCTCGGGTGCGCCCTGAAACTGTGGATTCAGCATAACCGGGGAGTTACGCAGATCTGCACCCCAGACTGCTCCATCTGTTTGTGGAACGTAAAACATCAAATGGGGAACCCAGTGCCCTGCGGAGTCGTTGAGGTATCCTCGGCTCGACATCATGTACGACATCCCGCCCGGCTCCAGGGCCGGCAGTCCTTTCTTGTCGAATGCCTTGATACTGTCGACGACCTGAGTCTTGGACCGTCCCGCCAATACCAATTCGGTCCTCTTGAATGTGAGTGGCAGGATGGATCGTGCGGCCGGCGGATTGAAGCAGATCGGCCCTCGCATCTTGGGGTTCCAGAACTCTGGGAAGTCAAAGGGAGACATCCATGATCGCTCGACGACACACACAAAACCGTTCTTGCCTTTGACCGCGGTTTCGTAGCCGTGGCGTCCCAGGACCAGGACCTCGGCGTCGCGCGATATCGCGGCAGGGGCCGCACTCCGCGCCAGGGCGATCTCGGCATTTCGATCCGCCATGAGGTAGTGCTCAATCGGGGCCATGCTTGCGTACGGAGCTTTGGCCTCCTGTGCTTGCGTTTGCGACCACGCGCCGAGCGCGACAACGAGCACAACAGGCCATCGTGCATTGGTGTCAGCCATCTTTCCGTTCATCGATCGCCCCTTTCGTTTCGATTCGCATACGCCACACCGGGGGGAGGGTTACCACCCTTCCAGCCCTCCTTCTGTCGTGGCTCGACATGATCGTACCAGCCGCCTTGGGCGCCGAGCGCGCCCGCAGCGAGGAAGAAAATGGCGAGGAGGCGAAGGGCAACGCGCATCGTTGTCTCCGTGATGGTGGAGGCAATATGCGGCGGGCCCAGCGCGGCGGCAGGGGCGGCCGACGCCGAGCCGTGGGGCAAAGGCCGCGCCGGCACCGGCGGCCGCGTTAAGTCACTGGCCCCCGGCCTCCCCGGGCTGCCGACGTTCTGACGAACCTCTCATTGTGACGCCCGAAGCGACAGGCGCACCGCGGTGTGATAGGCGACGCTCAGCCTCGTTCACCGATTGTCATGGCTGTCCCCCCGAATGTCCCGCTCGTTTCGGGTGTCCTTCGCCCGGCTTCGTCCCCTTTCCTTCGGTTTCTTCCGCTTCTAGGTCCCCTTTCCTTCGGTTTCTTCCGCTTCTAGCTTTCGGGCCGTGCGGCTCTGGGACTGACTACGGATCAAGAGGCTGGCGGTTCGTCCCGCTCGTCGGCCCGTTCGCAATCCCCTCGTTAGGCCTCGTCGCCGCTCGTTGTCACAAGGGTTGTAACAAGGCGGCCGTTGCTGGCCGGCGGTGGCTGGCGACTCCTAAGGGCAAAGCGTTGAAACAGCGTTGGCGACCGTCGGTGGCGCCGACCCCGTCGGCCTCCGGAGCCGAAGGTCCCGCGTTCGAATCGCGGCTGGCGCATAGGTTAGACCCTGTTACGTCACATCCGTCGCCTTTGCCTCCACCATCCTCCGCACCGGGTGTCCGAACCACGGGTGTTGCTGGTCCCGCGGCAGGGACGCGGTCGCCGACGCACCGTACATCTTTTCCATGGTCGCCACGACGTCGCTCATCGTCCCCTCCGGCGCAACCCATCCGCTGTGGATGTCCGGGAAATCGAGCTTGCAGTTGTCGCACTTCTTCCCGTTGGCGAAGCGAATGGGGCACCAGAAACTCTCCACGTTCCGCAGGATTTCCGCGCCGAGGGCATAGACGCCCGTCATCCAATCACAATACAGGCACCAGATCAAGTCGTGTCCTACCAGGCCGTGGAACCTCTGGCGGCTGACGTTCACCCAGTCTGCGTGGCGGTATCGCGGCAGGCCGACGAGCCGCGTGAGGATGGGGTAGATGAGGAGTTCCGCCGCGCGGATGAAGAGGAAGACGGGGACGGCAGCGGCAGTCGCCCACAGGGCGATGTGGTTGTTGAACCGTCCGACGGTGCGGTTGAGGAAGGTCACGATTCTCGGGCCCCGCACGTATCTCCGGTTGGCAAGCTCGTGGGCGAACATCCAGACCAGCATCCCCAGTACCTGCCCGATGATCGCTCCCGCCACACCGCGCCAGCCGAACACTATTCCCAGGACGGTCGGCGGGATCCACGTAACGAGCGAGACGACCAGGTCCAGCCCCGGCGCGCGGCAGAGCCATGCGGCAATGCGGGTCCCGGCGGCGCCGAGTCGGGGGATGAGTTGGAGGAGGCCCGCGAAACTGGCGATACCGACCAGGGTGGAGGCCGCGATGAGCAGCATGGGACCATCCAATGTCGAGCGGCGCCGCCAAGGTACAGCCGGGTGCGTCAGCCGTCCAGAGACGGCTGGCGCATGAACTCACACCGGGTACATTGGGCCCATGATACTCGGCATGAGCATCGCGACGTACACGCTCCTCCATACGGTGTTGAGTCTCGTCGGGATCGTCGCGGGCCTCGTCGTGGCGGGAGGTCTCGTCACCGGGACACGGCTCGACCGCTGGGCCGCCCTCTTTCTCGTCACCACCGTCCTGGCGAATGCCAGCGGATTCGGCTTCCCCTTCACCAAGCTCATTGCGTCCCATGTGGTGGGGGCTGTGTCGCTGGTGGTTCTGGCGGTCGTGATCGTCGCGGACTACGTCAAGCACCTCGAGGGACCGTGGCGTACCACCTACGCAGTGGGAGCCGTCCTAGCCACCTACTTGAACGTCTTCGTGCTGGTCGCACAGCTGTTCAAGCGGATTCCTGTGCTGTTCCTGCTAGCGCCGACCCAGTCGGAGCCGCCCTTCGCCCTCACGCAGGTCCTTGTCCTGGCGCTGTTCGTGTGGCTGGGGGTCGTCGCGGTCAGGGGATTCCGCCCCGCGGGATCACCAGCGCCTCCCCATACGGTCTGAATCCGGCGCGCCGCACCGCCAGCCAACCAATCCCCAGTCCGGCGCACGCGATCAGCGCGTTCGTCACATCGAAGTAGCGGTCGACGATCACGAGATGTCCCGCCTCGATCCCGACGGCCAGCCAGACCCCCGGCCAGAGGTGCGACCAGCCGCCTCGGAACCGCAACGGCCAAACCGCGAGCACGCAGCCGAGCGGCAGAAACAGCAGGAACTGCTGGGCGACGTGCAGCCCGCTGAAGACGTCCACGCGCTGTGCGAGCGACGCGAGCGGTACGAAATGGTCGGTCGTGATCTGCTCGGCGATCGCGGCCAGGTCGGTTTGCGGCAGGAACGGGCGCCATCCCCACGCGACGAGCAACAGCGCATAGGCCGCCAGGCCCGCTAGCGCCCGTGTCTCACCGCGCATGGTTTGCGACAGTGAGGCGAGCCGGCGCTTCGCCCACCAGGCTCCCGCTCCCACGGCTACCGCGTGTGTCGCGGCCGCCTCCCAGCGAATCGACTGCCCGAACATCCCATGCACCAGCTCAGCGGCGAACGCGCAACCGGCGCCGATCGCCGCCACGACCGGCCACGCCTCACGTGCCGGGCGCCCGCGCTCGCTCAAGAACATGACGACGACAAACCCGACCGGCGCGAACAGCAGCAGGTCTGACCACGGGACCTCCCCCAGTCGCAGCGGCAGGGCGAGCCCCAGGGTTGCGTGCAGCCGGGCGAGCGGCCCGCCGTACAACCCGGGCAGCGGCGTGGATCGGAACAGTGGGGTCAGCGCTTCGCATAGCGCGGCCAGCCCGTACGAACCCGCGGGGAGAAACATCGGCACGCCGAGATAGGAGCGGTCGTTCCGTGCGCGGTGCAACGCAACCACGAGGTACGCGACGACCAAGGCGCCCGCGAGCGCGCCCAGCGTGTTGGTCGAGACGTCCACGATGCTCGCGGTGCGAATGGGCGAGAACACCTGTAGCCCCTCCACCGTCACGCTCAGGCCGAGTCCGACGAGCGTCGCCCGCTCTACCTCCGCACCCACTCTGCCGGACAGCGACGTCATGACCCACGTGACCCCGAGCCCGGCGAACAGCACGGTGTTGCGTAACCCGTCGATCGCGTCCCGCCAGCCGAGGGACGGTGTGAACGCCCGCGCCAGCCGCACGGCAGCCGCGGTGAGATCCGGAGAAAAGTTGAGTTGCGTCAGCGTGGCGAGCAGCACAATCGCCACGTACCCCAGGCGGGCGGCGAGGAAGCGGCGTCGCGGGGTCATGCGGACCTAGAAGCTACCACCGACGATGGGTCGTCGTGCCTAGAACCCCACCGCCAATCCCACCCGCGCCACCGTTTCTTGAATGGGCGCATCGATCTCCCCGGTTCCTCCGGGATTCGTCTTGCGATTGATGCGCTGGAAGGTGTAGGCCGCCGTTCCGTGGAGCCGCCCCGCCAGACGCACGTCCAAGCCGAGCCCCAGGTCGACCGAGAACGCCGCATGGCCCCCGCCCGAGAATTTCGGGGCGGCGAGGTAGTTCGCCCGGAACAGCACGGTCGCCCCCGGGCCGATCTCGTAGAACGAACGCGCCCCGACACGCACGGCCCCCACCGATTGCGCGTCGAACTCCGGATCCGCGGTGCGCCGGATGAATCCCGCCTCCACGCTCGCATACGTGGCCACGTCATAGGCGACCCACGCGCTGACCTCCGTCGCCGTGAAGCCGCTGGTGGCTGAGCTCCCGGTCGCCGGATCGAGGGTCAAGCGCACGACTTCCGCCTCGGCAGAGAGCCTCCGGTAGCGAGCGGACGCCGCGCCGCCGAGCCCGGTCCCCTGATAACGCAGTCCGGAGGCCACTTCCCGATAGCTCCCGAGCGCGAACTGGGGTCCGATGGTGACGTTGACCTGCTGGGCCAAAACGGCCCGGGAAACGAGTACCAGCAATGCGACCCCCGCCGCCGCTCGAGTCACCGGGGCCCCGCTCCGCCCGGCTTCGGGAGCGGCACGAGGGTGAGCTGCACTTGCTGGCGCCGGGCCACATTCTCCTTCGCGATGTCCTGATTGCGCCGTGCGATCTGGTCGCGCAACAACCGATTGTAGAGGATGTTGGCCGCCGCGGGCCGCGGGGCGGGTTTGCGCAGCGTCATTACGAAGCCCGTGACCAGCGCCGCGCCCCCTACCACCGCCAGCTCGCGCTTCGAGCTCGAGCCGAGGCTCGAGTTCTCGAGCCCAAGGGTGCCGACCAGCGCACCCCCTGTATAGAGGAAAGCGAGCCCCAGGGGACGCCAGCTCTGCGGCGGCACCTCCGTCTCGGGGAGGTACTGATAGCCGGGCAGGCTCGTGAGGGACGGCAGGGTATCTACATTGCCGTGGCTCACACGGATCTGCTGTGAGGCGGACGATGTGTTCTGCCCCAGCCGCGCCTCCACGACCACCGTGTACACCCCCGCCGGCACCGGATCGCCGCCCGCGAGCCGGGCAGGCCAGCTCAGGTTCACCTGGCCGTTCCAGGCGCCCGAGTCGATCACATAGCTCCCACCCGCGGTCCCGATGGCGCGCGTCACCACCCGCGCAGGCTGAGTGACCGTAAACCGGATGGGCACCGCCCCCCGCCCGCCTACGAAGCTCGTACTGTCGACGCGCAGCTGGCGCACGAGCAGCACCTGGCGCAACGCGACGTCGAACGCGGAGTACGCCTTGGGCGATATGCGGTTCGGGTCGAGCTGCCGCTCCGGGTCGATCAGGACGACCTGCTTGAACGCATCAACGGCTTTAAGGATGGAATCCATGGCGCCGTAGGTGAAGCCGAGCAGCTCGTACGCCCGCGCGCGCTCGGGCCCTGTCAGGCGCTCGCGCAGCGCGGCCCGGGCGAGGGACAGCACCTGCCGATACTCGAGGTTGTCGTACGCCTGCTGCGCCTGGCGCAGGGTGGCGTTCTGAGCCGCCTGCGCGCTGCCGGCCGCCGGCACGACGAGACCCGCCAGCAGGGCGAAACCATAGAGGTGCCGGATCATGCGCTCATTCCGGGAGCAGGGTGTAGCGCTTGCGGACGGTGTTGCTCGCGTCCACTTGCACCGTTTCGGTTTTCGTCTTGAAGCCGGCGCGCTCGATGCGGATCGTGTGGCGGCCGGGCTTGACCGCGTATTCGATCAATGGCGTCTGACCGGCATCGACCCCGTCGATGTAGACCTCGCCGAACGGGTCCGCCGCGATGGTAAGGAACCCTTGCGCCTCGACCGCCGGCGCCGCCTGCCGCGGCTTCGCCGGAGGTGGCCGGCGCGTTGCCGGTACGCGAACGGTGTCTTGAATCCGTACCGTGTCGACGAGCGGTACCGCTGCACGCTCTCCACTCCCTCGGCGCCCCAACGTGAGGTATCCCCCTACTCCGGCCGCCACCACCAGGAACCCGATCACGGCCGGGGCCCGCGACCGGCGCCGCGCGGGTGGAGCCGGCTTGCGCGCTTTCGCGGATGAGATCGGTGTCGTGGGCGCGCCCGTGATCTCGGTAGGCGCATCGGCCGTCGTCCGGGAGCGCGGCCGAGCGGCGCCGCGGGACTTGGCCGGCGCAGCCACCGGCTGCTCCGGCCAGACGGCTGTGGCAAATTCTTCCATTGTGGGGAAGCGCTGGTCCGGCTCCTTGGCCAGAGCCCGCGAGACGGCCACTGTGAGCGACCCGGGGATGCCGGGCCGCTTGGCGCTCGCGAGCGGCGGCTCCTCGTAGATGTGCTTGTAGATGATCGTGTGCACCGAGTCGCCGCTGAACGGCAGCTCGGCGGTGATCATGCGATAGCCCACCACACCCAGGGAGTACTGGTCGGCGCGGCCATCCACGGGGGCGCCCTTCCCCTGCTCGGGCGCCATGTAGTGCGGCGTACCGATGATCATCCCGGTCGCCGTCAGGCCGGTAGCGGCCTGGAGCGCCTTCGAGATCCCGAAGTCGGTCAGCATCACGCGGCCGTCGTGGTCGAACATGATGTTGGCGGGCTTCACGTCGCGGTGTACCACGCCGCGCTGGTGGGCGTGCCCCAGGGCGCAGGCCGCCTCCCAGAGAATCCGCTGGATCTCCGGCACGGGGAGCGGCTCTTTCTTGTCGAGCAGATCCTCGAGCGACGTGCCGGAGACGTACTTCATGACGAAGTAGTTGAGGCCGCCCTCGCTTTCGACGCGGTAGATGGGGATGATGTTGGGGTGGTCGAGCTTGGCGGCGGTCTTGGCCTCCTGCTGGAACCGGCGCACCACTTGCTCGTCCTGGGAGACGTCGGGCGGGAGCACTTTGATCGCGACCTCGCGCTCGAGCGTGAGATCGTGCGCCAGGAACACCTGGCCCATCCCCCCCTTGCCGAGCAAGCGCTCGATCCGGTACTCGCCCTCGATGAGACGCTGCAGCCGCTCGCGCACCAGGTCCACGCTGCTGGTGCTCGTGGGTCCGTCCCCACCCGAAACGTCAGCGCCGCAGGTCGAGCAGAACTTGCTGCTCTCGGGGATCGGGGTGTGGCAGCGGAAGCACTCGACCACGCCGTTGGTCATCGGCGGGTCGGCGTGATGGGAGTCG
>WNFR01004659.1_pt1 | contig 18337 bp, 21 predicted proteins | sample 5400221 | NCBI WGS metagenome assembly WNFR01 (sample SAMN13153357, study PRJNA577476) | soil metagenome | isolation source: 40 cm soil under Madrone tree | place: USA:California | collected 2016-06-14
CGCGGGCAGGTCCACTTGGGTGGGATCGCCGGTCACGACCATGCGTGAGGCCACCCCGAGCCGGGTCAGAAACATCTTCATCTGTACCGGGGTAGTGTTCTGCGCCTCATCGAGAATGACAAAGGCATGTGACAGCGTGCGCCCGCGCATAAAGGCGATTGGGGCGACCTCGATCTCACCCGTGCCGAGCCGTCTGGCGAATTGATCGGCCGGCAACATGTCGTTGAGCGCGTCGAAAATCGGCCTCAGGTAAGGATCCACCTTGTCCCGCAAATCACCCGGCAGGAACCCCAGCCGTTCGCCGGCCTCGACGGCGGGCCGCGACAGGATGATGCGCTCGACACGGCCGCTCATCAGGAGGTCGACCGCAGCGGCAACCGCAAGATAGGTCTTGCCGGTGCCGGCGGGCCCCAGCCCGAAAACGAGCTCGTTCTCGCGCAACGCCTTGATATACGCGGCTTGGCCGGGCGAGCGCGCCGTGATGCGGCGCTTACGGGTCCGGAACGCCGGGTCTTCGCGCCAAAGGCTCAGACTCTTATCGCCGACTTCGGCCTCGGCGAGCCGGATGGCAGCCTCGACTGCTGGCAGATCGACCTCCTGTCCGCGTTTCAGGCGCTCATACAATTGCGACAGGGCGAGGTGGGCCGTCTCCGTTGCCGATGCCGGGCCCGAGATTGCAAGTCGGTTGCCCCGCGTGACGACCGAAACGCCGAGCTGCCGTTCGATACGATCGAGGTGCTGATCGCGTTCGCCATAGAGCAAAGGGAGAAGCAGGTTGTCATCAAATTCCAGCCGCGTGCGCCCTTCGGCCATTTCTCCGCCGGAAATTTCCGGCGAGAGCGCGTTCATGTCGAAATCACCTCGGCAAGCGAGCCCGAGAGGCTGTTGGCGCTCGCACCCGATATCAGCGCTGGAACGATCTCGCCGATACGCTCCGCGGCCGCCGCGACATGGACACTCTGCAGATAGGGGGTGCGCCCGACGAGTTGTCCCTCGTGCCGGCCCGGCTTTTCAAAAAGCACGGGCAGCACCCGACCGACACAGGCTTCATTGAACTCGCGTTGTAGTCTTGCCAGCAGAAGCTGCAAGGCGGCGAGCCGCTCGGACTTCACCTGTTCGGCAACCTGGCCGGCAGCCGATGCTGCGGGGGTGCCGGGCCGCAGCGAATACTTGAAAGAGAACGCCTGAGCAAAGCGGATCTCTTCGACAAGATCAAGCGTGGCCTGGAAGTCCTCGTCGCTCTCCCCCGGATAGCCGACGATCAGATCGGTAGAAAGAGCAAGATCGGGGCGGGCCGCACGTAGGCGCTCAGTAATTATCCGGTAGTAGCTCGCGGTGTGTCGCCGGTTCATCATCGTCAGGACGCGGTCCGACCCGCTCTGGACGGGCAGATGCAGGAACGGCATCAGCTGCGGCACGTCGCGGTGGGCGGCAACCAGCTCATCGTCGACATCGCGGGGATGGGAGGTCGTGTAGCGGATCCGATCGAGGCCGGGCAGTTCAGCCAGGCCGCGGATCAGCGTGCCCAACCCCCATTCACTGCCGTCGGGTCCCTCTCCGTGGTAGGCATTCACGTTTTGGCCGAGCAGGGTGATCTCGCGCACCCCGCCACGGACGAACTGGCGCGCCTCGGCCAGAACCTGCGCTACCGGACGCGAATATTCCGCGCCGCGCGTGTAAGGTACGACACAGAAACTGCAAAACTTGTCGCAGCCTTCCTGCACTGTCAGAAAAGCGGTTGCACCCCGGGGGGCTGCAGCCTCGGGCAGGAAGTCGAATTTGGGTTCCGCAGGAAAGCTCGTGTCGAGGATTCCGCTGCCGGTCACGCGTAATGCGCGCGTAATCAACTGCGGCAACCGATGATAGCTCTGCGGCCCAAACACGAGATCGACGCAAGGTGCGCGGCGCATTATTTCGGCCCCCTCGGCCTGCGCCACACAACCGGCGACGGCGACGAGCATACGGCCGCCGCGTCCGGCTTTCGCCGCCTTTAAGCGGCGGATCGTACCGAGCTCGGAATACACTTTCTCGGCAGCCTTTTCCCGGATATGGCAGGTATTGAGGATCACCAGGTCGGCGTCGCGGGGTGACGTGGCCACGACAAATCCGTAGGGCGCGAGCAGATCGGCCATCCGGGCCGAGTCGTAGACGTTCATCTGGCAGCCATAAGTCTTGATAAAGACGCGCTTTGCCACGTCCGGTGCCGCGCTCTCGGTTATGCCTGCTTGCGTCATCAGGCCGCTGCCCGTGGGATTGCCGCCGGGAGTGGGCCTCCGGCAGACGAGCCCGGCGGCTCAGGTACCGGCTGCTGCCGACCAAACAGAGCGCCCGCCACTCCCGCGGCGATCCGCGCATAGCAGTAGTCGGCGAGCACCTTCCGGGATCCGCAATCGGAGAGGAAGGTCGGCGGATGAAATTCGACGACTACCTCGACCGCTCCGAGACCCACCATGCTCCACATATGGGGCGCGAGATCGACGGCACCGTACCAGGCGAAAAACGGTCGGTAGAGGCGCCCGATCGGAATGCCATCGAGGCGTGTGTAGGCAAGCGAGACCGGCTGAACGATCACCGGGGGAAGATTTTTCCCCATTTGGGCGGCGCCGAACAGAGCGCTTTTAAACGGAAGCACCCGATTGCCGTCTCCGCTCGTCCCTTCGGGAAAGAGGATTAGTGCATCGCCAGCGGCGAGCCTGTCGCTGATCGCGTCGCGCTGGGTGGCGGCGCTGCGCACTCGCCGGTCGACAAACACGCTGCGCTGCAGTTTGGCGAGCCAGCCGAAGAACGGCCAATCCGCCACCTCGGCTTTGGCGATAAAGGAACCGGGGATCACCGAGCCAAGGATCGTGATATCGGTATATGAGATATGATTTGCCGCGAACAGCACCGGACGTTCGGCGGTTGGCGTCCCGATCACGCGGATGCGGAAGCCGAGAATTCGGCAGCACCAGCGGTGATAAAAAACCGGCAACTTGCTGGTCCATTGGCAGCGCAAGGCGAGCCCTATCACCTGCACCGGCATCAGGCCCACGGTCCAGGCGAGATAGAGCGCGAGGCGCGCGAGCCTCAGCGACGGCGAGCCCATACGTTCAAGCGGCCCATGTGTCTTTGCACTGTCGTTCGTAATGCCGCGAATACCTCTCGGTGACGAGATCCGACTTGACCAGGATGCAGACGTCGGTGGTGTTGAATTGCTCATCGATCACGGCACCGTCGCCGACGAAGCCGCCGAGCCGCAGATATCCTTTGATCAAAGGAGGCAATGCTGCAAGCGCCCGCGCCGAATCGACCTGGCCGGCGTCGAGCCGGCACATGTCGACGTAGCGCTCGACGAGTGCGCGCGGCCGCAAGGCGGGCGGGGCCAGATGATGATGGTGCAGGTACGAGAGCGGCATGGCGACAGCATCGGGATCGGTACCCGGCAGGCTGGCGCAGCCGAACATCAGCACGATCGCATAGTGAAAAACGTAGGCGGCGATACCGCTCCACAGCAGCTGCATAGCCGGCCGCTGTCGATAGGCGGTGTCGACGCACGAGCGCCCGAGTTCGAGGATCTCGCCGGGAATTCTCAGAAGCGGCGCGATGTCATATTCGCCAGCCGAGTAAAAGCCGCCCAGCCGTGCTGCGGTCTCGCGCCGGATCAGGCGGTAGGTGCCGACGATGGCCTGGGCACCGGTGCCGAGGGTGTGGTCGAGAACGAGGAGGTGATCGCAATCGCCGTCAAACCGATCAAAATCGCGCCGCCGCCGGGCCATTTCGAGCATCGGCTGAGCGCCCAACCTTTCGTAGAATATTCGATAGCGCAGCGCCTGCGCGGCATCGATATCCGCCGCCGTCTCTGCCAGCCGGACTTGCAACGGACCCGACCGGATATCAACGATACGACCACCCAAATGGGCCGCAGCGGCTTCGGCGGGCAATGCCGACCCGATCCGCAACACGGGCCGCTCGACCGCGGTGCCGCCAATCATGCTACTTCGCCCATCGAACTGGGCGTCACCGCGTTTCGCCAGGACGGAAACCGTTCAGAGCCATGCGAGGGCATCATTCCGTATCGGGACGAGATTTCCCGCCACGCGGCACCGCGTACAGCTCGAGCCGGTGCCCAACCAGCTCGTAGCCGAGTTGATCGGCAACCAATCGCTGCAGTTTCTCAATCTCCTCATTGCGGAACTCGATCACACGACCCGATTGAAGGTCAATCAGATGGTCGTGGTGAGCGCTCGGCATTTCCTCATAGCGGGAGCGACCGTCGCCGAAATCGTGCCGGGCGAGAATGCTGGCCTCTTCAAACAGACGAACCGTGCGATAGACTGTTGCGATGCTGATGCGCGGATCGATCGCAGTCGCCCGTCGGTAGACCCGCTCGACATCTGGATGATCGGCAGACTCGGACAGCACGCGAGCGATGACGCGTCGCTGCTCCGTCATCTTAAGGCCCTTGTCGAGGCAGAGCTGCTCCAGCCGCGAGATCATCGCGTCTCCGTGATGGCGAGGCTCATCCGCGATGAGTATACCCGAAATCATCCGACCAGCCTATGCCCTGAACAGGGGCGCGTGGCTGAACATTGCGCCGTCACGATCGGCTGTGTGCCGGTCAGGCTACGCCGACAATCAGGCTCGCGGCCGCCGCGCGCGGGTTCCTAGACCGATTTCTTTCGCAAGACGGCTGCGCTGGCGGGCATAATTGGGCGCGACCATCGGGTAGTCGGCCGCCAGTCCCCAGCGCTCGCGGTAGGCCTCGGGGGTCATATTGTAGGCGGTCTTCAGGTGCCGTTTCAGCATCTTGAGTTTCTTACCGTCTTCCAGGCAAACGATGAAATCCGGATTGACGGATTTCTTGACCGGAACCGCGGGCTGAGGGCGCTCTGCCGGTGCCGGCGGAACGCTCCCGATATTGGCTAATGAATTGTACACTTGGTTGATCAGTTGCGGCAGATCACCCACCGACACGGTATTGTTGGAAACGTGCGCGGCAACGATTTCCGTCGTCAACGCCAGCAAATCGCTGCCTTGGTCCGAGTTGTTCATCTCGACGATCCCGCAATGAGTCTCATTTCCAACTATAATTAACAATCAGCGACGAAGCAATCGGCTCAATGATCGATTTCTTCAATCTCGCGCGCTTGCAAGAACATCCGTCGTGACTCGCAAGAAGCCGAGAGCAAGGCAGCGTGCAGCGAACTCAAGTTGCCGGCAAGGCTGTTACCAGAGCGCGCCTCAATATGAGGGCATCGACCAATCGCCCTCTTTGGCAGTAGTAATTCCGCCGACGCCCGACCACAGTAAAGCCCTCTCTGGCGTATAAAGCGCGCGCCGCGGCATTATCCACCGCAACCTCGAGCGCGACGCACTCGGCGCCGCACAATCTTGCCGCGAAGCATACCGAATCGAGAAGCGCGATACCGATGCCGCCTCGTCGCTGATCAGGCACGACACCAAGCGATAGGATCTCGCACTCACCGCCGAGGTCGAGAGCCAAGGCGAAACCGGCCGGTGCCTCTTCTCCCCATGCGATTTGGCCGAAAAACCCCGGAATGCCCATTATTTCGGCGATCGCGGGAACGTCCCAGGGATCCTCGGGGAAACAGACCCGATGCAACAGGGATAATGGACCAGCCGCAGCGCGGGATACCGGCTCGATTTGGAGAGTCATGCTCGGCTGAGGGTCGATTTTCGGCCGCTGCTCGGAAGCGTAACATCCGGCGGACGAAGGTAGATCGGGCGTGCCGCGTCAACCGTTCCACTGCGCCAGCGGTGAAGCCCCGCTCGCAAGACACCGACCGCATCAGGCGCCGAGTCTTCAACGATGGTGGTATCCGCGTAATTCGAAAGCACCAGCGCGGCACGTTGCGCCGCATCACCGGCGATCAGCAACGGCGCCGCGCCGACAGCTGCCTTCACCGCTTCGCCGAGGGCGGCAGGCATCACCGAGACCGGCTGCCCCGCCGGACTGCACGGACGATCAAAGAGCTGGACGTAGAGGTCCTCACGACGGCTTTCGAGAGCGATCAGGAGGAATTGGACATCACCCCAATTGGGCTGAGCAAGGCCGGCCGCGACAGCCTCAAAGCTGCTCACTCCGACCAACTGCGCGCCGGTGCCGAGCGCTATTCCGCGTGCCGCGGCGAGCCCGACGCGAATTCCGGTGAAACTGCCTGGCCCGACCGTCACCGCGACGAGATCGAGCGCCGCCGGCGGCAACCCCGCCTTGCGCATCGCGGCGTCCACCATCGGCATCAGCGTCTCGGCTTGGCTGTGCCTCGTCTCGACGCGCTCCGCCGACAGAATTGTGTCACCCACCGCAACCACCGCCGAGCACGCCAAGCCGGCCGAGTCGATCGCCAGGATAACCGGCCCCGACCCTTTCCTCGTCATTCCGCCGGCATCCGGTTCAACGCACCGGCCGGTCCGCGGCGAGGCTCCCGAAGGGAGACTTGTCGTTCAGACGGCGCGGACCTCGACCACCTCCGGGAGGTAGTGCCGGAGCATGTTTTCGATTCCAGCCTTCAGTGTCGCGGTCGAACTCGGGCACCCGGAGCAAGAGCCCTGCATGTGCAGATACACAACCCCGTCTTCGAAGTCATGAAAGATGATGTCACCCCCATCTTGCGCCACGGCCGGGCGAACGCGGGTCTCGAGCAGCTCCTTGATTTGGGCGACGACCTCATCTTCGTCTTCTTCACTTGTCACCGCCGCCGCGCTCCCCGCTGCGCCTGCGACCAATATCGGCCGGCCAGCGGTGAAATGCTCCATGATAACCGCAAGAATCGCCGGCTTCAGCTGGTACCAATCGCCGTCACCCGCCTTTGTCACGGTGACGAAATCCGTGCCGAGAAATACCCCCGTCACCTCCGGCAACGAAAAGAGGTGTTCCGCAAGCGGCGAAATACGAGCCGCCTCTACACTAGTGAAATTTGCCGTGCCCGAGGTCATGACCGGGCGGCCTGGCAGGAATTTCAATGTTGCCGGATTCGGCGTCTGCTCGGTCTGAATGAACATCGATGGCTCCGATGACAAGGGGAAGAACATCAGTCTTTAGCATGGGGCTTCGGGGCACCGAATCAACCCTTGGCTTTGGCGGCCCTAGCTGACGGCGTCGAGTTGTTCCATGGTAAGGCTGCCGGGGACGATGGTGATCGGGATGCGAAGGCGGGCGGCAGGCTTACCGGTGAGATACGAGATCAGCGGCCCCGGTCCTTCGGGGCCTGTCCCGGCCGCGAGCACCAGGATCGAGATGCTCGGATCCTCGTTGATCAGGGCCAGCAATTCGTCACGGCGCGGGCCCTCGCGGATATAGACGATCGGCATCGAGCCCGCGATCGGCAGGATCTCTTCGCACAGCCGCTGCATCAGTTGCTCCGCTTCCTCCCGACGCTCCTCGCGCGCCAGGTTCTCGATCGCGATCCAGCTTTGCAGCTCCGACGGCTCGATCACATAGAGGAGCGCGACGCGCCCGCCGGTATGGGCGGCGCGACGCGCAGCGTAGTGGACGGCGATCTGAAGTTCCTCGGTTTCATCGACGACGACGAGGAATACACGCGGATCCGCGGTCTCTACCATTAGTCAAATCCTGTTCCCGATCCCTGCTTGAGAGGATCAGGCGCCTCTAAACGGCAGGCTCGCCAGCCATCCTGCCACCACGGCGGTCAGCACGGCAATGGCCCCGTAGAACCCGGGCTGCCGGCTGGCGTATTCAAAAACCGCGGCGTCGACACCAACCTTCGAGACCACGAGCGGGGTCGTTTGGCCACTGACGACGTCCTTGTCGCGGACGAGGAACACCTCGACGAGGTAGGTCCCGGTGGGCACGTTCGACGGAAACGCAATCGTCGTGCGAAACAACCGCTCGCCGAGGAAATCGACCTTGCCGAACCGATTGGCGAACAGTCCCGCCTGCTGTTGGGTATGTTCGAGCGCGGCGCGAAACGTGTCCACCACGACTGATGGCGCCGGCGCCTCAGACTCCAACTTCAGATTGGCGATCCCGAGCCGGTAGAGCGCTGCGTTAGCGGGCGACACAATGTCCTCGATCGGGCGGCTCGCGGCAACGGCATAAAAGCTCGGCACATTAGCGAAGGTCACCTCTCGGGTATTTACCCAGATGCCGGCGATGCGGCTCTTGCGCCGGACGGTCATCCCGCGGTCGGGGCCGCGTACAGTGACGACGACGTCGCCAGGGCCGTCGGTCGCCCCAAACAGCACGACCGAGGCGCCGGTGAACCCGGTGGTGATCGCGATCAGGTGGCTGGTGAGATCCGCGACGAGGGCCTCGGCTCGCGTTGGCGGCGCCCAAATCAACAGCGCCGCCAACAGGACGAACCCCCGGCATGCCAATTTTTCCGGGACACTCGTGCTCCGACGGTTCATCCCTTTTCCGAGGCGATCGAATACAGATCAGCCGGACGCACCGTCATGTCGAACGCCAATTTTGCGGCGACGGCAAGCACCATCAAGGCGAGCAGAAAACGTAGCTGCTCGCCGCGTAGACGCGTTCCGAACCGGCTGCCGATCCGCGCGCCGACGACCCCGCCGACGAGAAGGACGAGGGCCAGCACGGCGTCGACAGTGCGGTTGGTATAGGCCTGCAGCACCGTGACATTCGCGGCGACAAAGATGATCTGCAGCAACGAAGTCCCAGGCACCACGGAGGTCGGCATCCCGAGCATGTAGATCATCGCCGGAACCATGATAAAGCCTCCGCCGATGCCGAGAATTGCGCTGAACACGCCGATTACAAAACCAATCCCGATCGGCAACAACGCGCTGATGTAGAGCTTCGAGCGGCGGAAGCGCGCCTTCAGCGGCAGCCCATGCATCCAGGTGTGCTGATGCAGTCGGCGGCGTCCAGCTCCCGGCCGATGCAGCCGCAGCATGGATCGGATGCTCTCGATGATCATCAGGCCGCCGAGCGTCCCGAGCAGGAGCACGTAACAGAGCGAGATCGTCAGCTCGATCTGCCCCAACCGTTTCAACAGCGTGAAAATCCACACGCCGAAAAACGAGCCCACGAGCCCGCCGACCAACAGGACGTAGCCCATCTTGAAATCGACATTCCCGCGCCGCCAATGGGCGAGGACGCCCGAGACCGAAGCGCCGACCAGCTGGTTGGCCGAGGACGCGACGGCAACCGTCGGCGGCACACCGATGAAGATCAGCAGCGGCGTCAGAAGAAAGCCGCCGCCGACCCCGAACACGCCCGAGAGAAACCCCACCGCCGCACCGAGGCCGAGCAGAACGAAGATGTCGAGCGACACCTCGGCGATCGGCAGATAGATATCCATTGCTGCGGGGGGCGCCGGCCAGATGCTGTCATTCCGCGCGCTGCTTTTTTTCGGCGATGCGCGCTTGGGCCGGACAACTTACAACCGACGCTAGCGCGGGAAAAGCGGGAACCCAGCCCCGGCTGAGAGGGATCTCACGGTCGCAACAGACCGCTGATCTCCTGAGCCTCGCGCGAGACCGGGCCGGCGATCGTGTTGGCGTGCTCGGCGCCGCGGCGCAACACGGAATCGATATACCCGGGATCCGCCATCAACCGGCGCATCTCGCCGCCGATTCGTCCCAGCACCTCGACTGCAAGCCCCGACAGAGCTTCCTTGAATTGAGAGAAATTCTGGCCGGCAAATCGGCCAAGCGCGTCCTCGCGGGACAGCCCGGAGAGCGCGCCGTAGATGCCGATCAGATTGTCGGCTTCGGGCCGCTGTTCCAGGTCGGCGACAGCGGCGGGGAGCGGCTGGGGGTCGGTTTTCGCTCGTCTTATCTTCCGAGCGATCGCGTCGGCGGCATCCGTCATATTGATACGCGAATAATCCGAGCTGTCCGATTTCGACATCTTCTTGGTGCCGTCGCGCAGGCTCATCACCCGTGTCGCCGCCCCGAAGATCTGCGGCTCGGGCAACGGAAAGAACTCGCGCTCATAGCGGCGGTTGAATGCGCCGGCGATGTCGCGCGCGAGCTCGAGATGCTGTTTCTGATCTTCGCCGACCGGAACGTGGGTCGCTTTGTAGACGAGAATGTCGGCTGCCATCAGCACCGGATAGGCATAAAGACCGAGGCCGGCCATCTCGCGATTCTTCCCCGCCTTCTCCTTGAATTGCGTCATGCGGTTGAGCCAGCCGAGCGGCGTCAGGCAGCCGAGCAGCCAGGCAAGCTCGGTATGAGCTGGGACCATGCTTTGATTGAAGATCGTGCAGCGCTCCGGGTCGATGCCGGCGGCGATGTAGGCGGCTGTCACCTCGCGGGTAGAATCTCGCAGCTCGGCGGGATCCTGCGGCTGGGTTAGCGCGTGCAGGTCGACGATGCAAAAAATGCACTCGAAGTCCTTCTGCAATACCACCCAGTTGCGGATTGCCCCGAGATAATTGCCGAGATGGAGATTGCCGGTTGGCTGAATACCGGAAAAAATGCGGTTCATTGGACCTCGAACAGGCGACGATGGCGGCGCCTGTTATCGCCGAAGCGACGCGCCGGTCAAGCCGGTTGCCGGCGCAGCCGGCCCAATAGATCTCGCCAATCGGCGATCCCCAAAGCGCGAGCCAGCAAGGAGAAGGCGGCGAGCCCTGTACCAACCAGCGCGGCGAGCGCGCACACGCGCAGCATCGCCGGCCCGGCGAGTGCCGGGGCGAGGACAACCCGGAATACCACGAGGACAACACCCATGCCGAGAGCTGCGGCCCCGACCCGCGGCAGGTTGCGCCGAGCGCGCCCGTCGAACCGGAAATGCCCTCGTTGGACCAAGAGCCAGAGCAGGGTCAGCGCGTTTACCCAGCCGGCGATCGTTGTTGCAAGAGCGATCCCGACATGCGCCAGGAACTGCATCAAGACCAGCGTCAGACCCAGATTGACCGCCATGGTCGCGACCGCAACCTTGACCGGAGTGACCGTGTCGTGCCGAGCGAAGAAAGCGGGCGCGAGTACTCTGACCAGAACAAAGGCCGGCAGGCCCGCCGCGTAGGCCGAGAGCGCCGCGGCAGTTGCCGCGGTATCGGCGGGGCCGAAGGCGCCGCGCTGGAACAGCACCGAGAGGATCGGCGTCGCCAGAAGAGCGAGTGCCACCGCGGCCGGCAAGGTCAGCAGCAACGCCAGCTCGAGCCCGCGATTCTGTGTGGTGACGGCATCCGCCGCTTGCCCGAGCCGGATTTGCCTCGACAATGATGGGAGGATGGCGGTGCCGACGGCGATCCCGACGACCCCCAGGGGCAATTGATTGAGGCGATCGGCGTAGTAGAGATAAGACACGGAGCCGCCCGGCAACAGCGAGGCGAGCGCGGTCGAAATCAACAAGTTGAGCTGGGTGACACCGGCGCCGATCGTGCCCGGTGCCATCACCGCGAGGGTCCGCCGAACGCCGGGTGTCAGCCGGGGAAATGGCAGCCGCAGCGCCAGGCCGGCCTGCGCGCAGGAGAACAGCAACCACAGAAATTGGGCGAGGCCCGCTCCGGTGACCGCCCAGGCGAGGGCCCGGCCGTCGCTCCACCCGAACCTGCCCATCATCAAGAGCGCGGCGATCAGGAACAGGTTCAGCAGGATCGGGGTCGCCGCGGCAGCCGCGAAGCGGTCGACCGAGTTCAGCACGCCGCCTTGAAGCGCGACCAGCGCGATGAACAGTAAGTAGGGGAAGGTGATCCGTGCCAGTTCGACGGCCAGTCCAAACTTCTCCAGATCCTCGCCGAACCCCGGCGCGATCACCTCCATAACTGCGGGCATGAAGATCTCGCCGAGGAGAACGAAGCCGAGCAGCGCCGCCAGCAGAACGGCGAGCGCGTCCTCGGCGAAGATCCGCGCTCTTTCCTTGCCGTGGTCGGCCATGGTCCCGGCGAAGAGCGGAACAAAGGCAGCGCTGAAGGCGCCCTCTGCAAAAAGGCTGCGGAACAGGTTGGGCAACCTCTGCGCGACGAAGAACGCGTCCGCCACCGGTCCCGCGCCGAGAATAGCCGCAGTCAGAATGTCGCGAATAAAACCGAAGACACGGCTCAACAGAGTGTAAGAGCCGACTGTGGCAACGGAACGGAGCAGGGCCATACGGGGCAGATGTCCGTCGCTGGCTGCCCCTCACCCTCCCGCTATGCGGGTTCCTTCCTCTCCCCACTCGCGGGTAGAGGAAGGGGATGGGGGGCTGCGGGGTCTCTCGGCGACGCATCCAGAGCCACCGGGTTGCCGTGCGGCGTCCGCCGATAGGCCTCGGTCCATTCTTCTTTCCGGGCGAGCAACGAATGAGGGGCGACTATCCGCTTCGCCGCCACGAGGCGTTCGAGCGCGGCGAGCCAGTGGTAGTAGTATCGCGAGCCGTCATCGGGTTCGCCGCGCTGCTCTGCCTCGAGGAGTTCGGCGGCGAGAGCCTCGGACCACTCGCTCCAGGTGAAGTGCCCAATTTCCGAGAGCTTGACCGCGAGGGCAAAGGCATGGGCTTGCCACGGCTCGGCAAAGACTGGCGCGGGCTCGGGCATCGGCTCAAACGGGCTCGAGGTAGTCGTCCCAGAGATCGAGGTAGACGGCGTCGCGCGCGCCGGCCGCTTCGCCCCACAGCTCGCGCGCGGAAAACCGCACCGAATAGAGGTGCTGCGGGTCCTCGCCCTGGAAATGCGCGTTGCTGTCGGGAAAGACGTGGCCGCCATGGAGCCGATCCACAACACCAACATTGCCGCGCGCATAGCGCGGCAGGCGGGTGTGGCCGGTCGGGTTGATCTTTCGTGCACGCACACGCTGACCGACCGCAAAACGCGGTAGCCGGTTCAATGGGCGTTCGAAGGACCGTCCGCGGACGAGCGTCTGCGCGACTTGATCGGCGGTGAGCACCGGGACCGTCTTGGCGGTGCCGGGTGCCGGCCGCAAGCTGTCGAGCTCGGCGCGGCTCACGAGGTCGGTTTCTTCCAGCAATATGACGAGCCCGGTCAGCCACTTCTCGTAATAGCTCATCCGCAGATACTCGGCCGGCGGAATGCGCTCGCGGGAGTGACGGCCCGCGTCGATGTTCCATTTTCCCAAAGCCCCGGCGGCGAGATTGAGCGCAAAGGTACGGGCTTCCCAAAGTTCGTGGAAGACCGGCTCGTTGGGTTCGGGATCGACCGGGCCCATGCCATGCATGCCGCCCATGTCGTGAACGCCGTTCATGTCACGGCTCCCGCCGAGGACACCTTCCCGGTGCCGATCATGGCGTCGCGCGTCACCAACTCCGCGAGTTGTTCCTCGGTCAGATGCTCGGTGCCTGCCGGCCGCTCCGGTAACACGAGGTAGCGGACCTCCGCGGTCGAATCCCAGATGCGGATCTCGACTTCGTCGCCGATCTCCAGCCCGAACTCGCGCAATACCCCGCGCGGATCGATCACTGCCCGCGACCGGTAAGGGGCGGATTTGTACCAGACCGGAGGGAGGCCGAGGACCGCCCACGGATAACAGGAGCAGAGCGTGCAAACGACGAGGTTATGGCGCTCCGGGGTGTTTTCGACGACAACCATGTGGTCGCCCGAACGCCCGCCATAGCCGAGTTCGGCGATGGCCGAGGTTGCATTGGTCAGAAGTCGTTTCTTGTAGTCGGGGTCAACCCAGGCGCGTGCCACCACCTGCGCGCCGTTGCGCGGCCCGATTTTGTGCTCGTAGGTGTCGATCAGCGCGTCCAGCGCGGCCGGATCGACCAGCCCCTTTTCGACCAGCAGCGATTCGAGCGCCATGACGCGCAGGGCAGGATCCGACGGCAATTCTTGGTGGTCATGCTCCATCCGTTCCTCCATCGACTAGGCACCCGGGACATTATAGTCGGGTCTCTTCTCGGCACCGGCATAGAGAATGCGGGTGTTGTTTTCGAGCATTGCCGTGTGGAAGGCGACCGTCTCGGGATCGACTTGATGATCGGACAGTGTCTTGGCTACGCGGCTCCTCTGATCCCGAAAATGGCGGCATCCAAGGGTCATAACGGCAGCGTCGCGCGGCGTCACGCGATTACGCCGGTGACCGCGGCGACTTGCGTTTTCTCGGGTGTTCGCTACCGTTGCGGCATCATAAGCCGGGAGGCAAAACATGGCCGGGACCAAGATGGGCGTGGTCGGATGCGGCGGCCGGATGGGGAGGATGCTGGTTGACCGGTATTCCGGTCGGCGACAGCGCCGAGAAGCTGATCCGCGACAGCGATGTCGTGATCGACTTCACCGCCCCCGCGATCACGGCCGCGAATGCCACGCTTGCAGGTCGGCTCGGCAAGGCGATGGTAATCGGCACAACCGGACTCTCGCCCGAGCAGAGCGAGGCGGTCCGCCAGGCTGCGCGCGAGATCGCGATCGTCTGGGCGCCGAACATGAGTCTCGGGGTCAATTTGCTGCTGGGGCTCGTCGAAGAGGTTGCGCGCCGGCTCGGCCCCGATTGGGACGTCGAAATCATGGAAATGCACCACCGTGGCAAGGTCGACGCGCCGTCGGGCACGGCGCTCGCCCTCGGGCGGGCAGTGGCGATGGGTCGCGAGGTGGCGCTCGAAGCGGTGGAACAGCGCGCGCGAGACGGCGTGACCGGCCCCCGCCGCACCGGCGATATCGGCTTCGCGGCATTGCGCGGCGGCGATGCGGTCGGCGACCACCACGTGATCTTTGCGGGTGCCGGCGAGCGCCTCGAGCTCGTGCACCGGGCAACGAGCCGCGCCATCTACGCCAAAGGCGCCGTGCGCGCGGCTCTCTGGGTGGTCGGCCGCCCACCCGGGATCTACGGGCTCAAGGAAGTCCTCGGCCTCTGACTTCCTGGGGTCATTTCTCTTCGTCGGCGACTGCCGGATCGAATGATTTTCGCCACCGGACGAGAGCCTCGGTGATCGTCGCTGCCATGTCGCGCCGAGTGGTTGGCGGCACGAAATCGCCGATCACCAGGCTGCGGCCGTGCGACGCGACGAGCAGGCGGTTCGACGCGTCGGGCCGTTCTTCGATGACGACCCGCAACCAAAAGGGCTGAAACCGCCAGCTGCGACGCTCGCCCCGAACGCTTACGCGCTCGACGGTGAAGGCGTCACCGGCGAGCCGAAGGGTCTCGCTCTGGCGGGCGCTGCGGTAGTTGAGGCGGAAGGCCAAGTAAACAAGGCCGACATCGAGACCGAAGAACCCGATGACCGGCCACGCGCCGATCGAAACAAAGCCGACCCCCACGGCAAGACTGATCAGCCCGAGCAACCCCATCAAGAGGTGAAAGCCGCGCGCCGGCAGGCTGCGATGCGGTGACAGCACGCGCTCAAAAAAGAGGGGGCCGAACGGGGCCGGCGGGTCAGCGCATTCCGAGCTCGGGGTCATGCACCGAACATAATGGCCGGGCGGGCGATCGGTAAAGCGACCGATAAAATTGCGGCGGGCCTTGGTCGACGAGCGCCGCGGCATTTACACTCGCTGGCGATGCGGCCCTTTTCCAAACGTCAGGTCCGGGAGTTCTATCGGCGGCTGGCCGAGACGCGGCCGATACCGCAGACCGAGCTCGAGTTCATCAACCCATTTACCTTGCTCGTCGCGGTGGTGCTGTCGGCGCAGGCGACTGATGTCGGGGTCAACAAAGCGACACCCGCACTCTTCGTCCTCGCCGACACTCCAGCCAAGATGCTGGCCCTCGGCGAAGAGCGGATGGTCGAGCTGATCCGCACGATCGGGCTCTTCCGCACCAAGGCGAAAAACCTGATGGCGCTCAGTCGGATTCTGGCGGAACGGCATGGCGGCGAAGTTCCGCGCGATCGAGCGGCGTTGGAAACGCTGCCGGGCGTCGGCCGCAAGACCGCGAGCGTCGTCCTCAACGTCGCGTTCGGCGAACCCACGATCGCGGTCGACACGCACATCTTCCGCGTCGCCAACCGTACCGGTCTCGCACCGGGGAAGACGCCGCTGACGGTGGAGACCGCGCTCGAAGCCTGCACACCCGCCGAGTACAAGCATTACGCGCATCACTGGCTCATTCTGCACGGCCGTTACGTGTGCAAGGCGCGCAAGCCGGAATGTGCGGCCTGCGTCGTCGCCGATCTCTGCCGTTACGGCGCCAAGACCGGCCCGGCCGAGCTGATCGCGGCGCGAGCCGGCAGCGGCGAACCTGAAGCGCTGACCGAGCCTCCAGCCTCGAAGCCCCGCCGTGCAAGACGGCCGCAACCGAAACCCCCGGCCAACTCGCGACGCGCTCGCTCGCCTCGTCCGGTATGATCTCGCGGGCTCTTGCCGCCGGCGTTTTCCCTGCCACACGCGAAAATACGGGAAAAAACCTGTTGGGGCTCAAAATCGTCGAAATTCATCACAAATAGATCCATCTAATCAGGTGCTTACGAGCTCTTTCCCGTAGCGGCTAGCAGGGAAGAAATTTTCCCTGCCAGGCAGCCGGCAGGGAAATGGCAGGGAAAAATTCGCATTCGGGTCGGAAGCAATCCGGCCAATGGCGAAAAACGGCCTTTCGATCATATGCTTACGCATCTATTTGGGTCTTTCCGGCAGCGCCGGGCAAGGAATGCTGCGGGACCGCCCGCTCGCCCGCCGCAGGCCGCACCAATGCCCTTGCTCGTCCCGCCGGCGGCCCTTCGCTACCCTGGCGCAAATCATACACCTCGATCTGGACGCCAAGATGGCAGGGTCGCCGTCGCCGAGAAGGCGGCGGCGCTCAGGCCGCTTCGAGGCCGGCGGTTCGTCGAAAAAGCGATGGATCGCCTGCGCCAGGCTGTGCCGCACCCGCCTTCGACCGTGCTACCTTGCGTCGAGCCGACACATTGCATATTCTTACCGGTAAGAGTAAGGACCAGTGATGCGCATCACATCGAAGGGGCAGGTAACCATACCGGCCGACATCCGCGAGCGGGCCGGTCTTCTGCCGCACACCGAGGTGGATTTCGAATTCGACGGCAAAGTGGTGCGAATCGTCCGGGCCGATGCCCGCGGCAAGCCCGGCCGCGGCGCGCGCCTGGTCGCTCACTTGCGGGGGCGCGGTGATATCGCCATGAGCACCGATGCCATCATGGCTCTGACCCGCGATGAATGATCACCGCCATAATGGTCGACAGCAATGTCCTGCTCGATCTGATGACGGAGGATGCGCGCTGGCTTGCGTGGTCGGCCGAGGCTCTCGAAAAGGCGGCCGATCGGTTTCGCCTCGTTATCAACCCGGTAATTTACGCCGAGCTCTCTATTCGCTATTCGCGCATCGAGGATCTGGAGGCGGCGCTGCCGAAAGCAATGTTGGTCCGCGAAGCAATCCCTTATGAGGCCGCATTCCTCGCGGGGAAGTGTTTTCTTGCTTATCGGCAACGAGGGGGAATGAAGCGATCACCGCCCTCTTCACCCCGTCGCACCCCGCCAACCGGTCTCGATTCGGATCGTCGGTCTGGGCCGACACCCGCCCTCATTCCAGCGGCGGTTGCGCTTCGGTGTGCGGCTCATTGGTCATAGCAAATTCGCCTCGCTTCGCTTGCGCAAGCCCTTCGAGCACCGCCGCCAAATCCGCGGGATCGACCGGCTCGGCATCAATGGCCTCGATAGAGTTTCGAGAGTTGTACCTGTACCTAAGAGTGGTGTATAGGTACAGACACGGGCCGCCGCATGATCGTAAGCTTTCGGGATGAGTGGCTGCGCGCCTTCTTCGTCGAGGATAGGCAATCGCGGCATCTCCCGCCCGATCTCGAAAGCCGGCTGTTTCGCAAGCTCCAGATGATCGATGATGCGACTTCCGATCAGGATTTGCGGGTGCCGCCAAGCAATCACTTCGAGAAGCTCCGCGGCTATCTGGCGGGCCTCCACTCGATCCGCGTCAGCAATCAGTGGCGGCTGGTCTTCCGGTGGGATGGCAGCCGTGGGGAGGCAGAGGGCATCTATCTCGACGACCACAGCTACCGATGAGGCGATCTATGCTGACGACGAAGCGCAAACCGGCCACGGTCGGTGAAATTCTTGTCGAGGAGTTCATGCAGCCGATGGGGCTGACGCAGGCTGCGCTTGCCGAGGCGATGGGCGTTCAGCGCAAGCATGTCAACGAGCTATGCAACAATCGCCGAACTGTGACGGCGGCGACCGCGCTCATCCTCGCGCGCGTATTCGGCAACAGCCCCGACTTCTGGCTGTACGTGCAGCGGCGCAGCGATCTGTGGGAGGCGATGAACAATCCGCGGGAGCGAGAGCGGATCGAACGTGCGAAGCCGCTGGGCGCTGCCGCCGCGTGATGTCGCCAATCCCCAGCGCCAGCACGTCCATTGCCGCGACGGTACGGCCGCCGTCGTCGAGGCCCATGTAGAAGGCCTTCCTGTCTTTCGTCCAGTAACGCCGCGAAGGTGTGTTTCGGCGAACGCGATTTCCGGCTCGAGTACGATCACGCGAGGGCGAGATAGTTTGCGGGGGATAAAATGCGAATCCCG
>WNFR01002723.1_pt1 | contig 18332 bp, 15 predicted proteins | sample 5400221 | NCBI WGS metagenome assembly WNFR01 (sample SAMN13153357, study PRJNA577476) | soil metagenome | isolation source: 40 cm soil under Madrone tree | place: USA:California | collected 2016-06-14
CGGCGAACCAATGTATAAATCCGGAGCCAAACCTTTCGCTTGCAGCACCGCCAAAGCGTCTGTGCGTTTTTTTAACTGGGCAGCTGCCACAGCGAGCAACCTTTCATATGCTGGCGCGAACGACTCGACGGTCAGGTCGGCAACAACATCGCCTTCCTCCGCGGCGCCGCGAAAGCCTGAAAGATTACAACAAAGGGTAAGGCGTCCGAGATAATCTATATTGAAGCTCCTGCCCGCCAGTGGCGAACACGGTGCGCGTGGATCGTCGTTGTAATAGCCCACATCGATTCCGATATTCATTTTTAGAATACGGGCCAGCAGTGCGATCTCCTGCTCAGCGATCTTTCGCTCGTCCGGATTTAGCGACTCATCATCACTTGCCCTCGAAGTTGGCATGACATGCACGAAGCTCAGGTTGGCAGCTCCCATACGGGCCACAAAAATAGCGATTTGCTCAAGTTGGACCATCGTGTCTCGCCGAATAGCGATCTTGACGTGGAATGGCAAACCCACTTTGTAGCAACGAGAAAACGCCCGCACCAGCCGATCGAAAGAGCCTTCGCCCCGCCAGCGGTCATGCGTTTCTCGCGTTATTCCATCAAGGCTGAAGGCCACATGGGTTATCGATTCCCGGTTAGCGAGCACTGCCGGCCAGATGCGCTCGAAATGCCACCCATTAGTCACAAAACTTGACGTCAACCCAGCGGCAGCGACGGTTTCAACGACTTCAGTGAATTGTGGATGAAGGGTAGGCTCCCCACCTGTGAAGCCGACACGGGAGATACCGCCAATCTCCTGCGCATCCTTGAGGACACGCTTCAACAGATCAACTTCGAAGAATTTAGCGTAGTTACTGTAAAGGGCTTCTTCTGACCGGAGGCAATAGTTGCAATGAAGATTACAAATATTAGCCAACTCAATACTCACTCGCTGTGGACCATAGTTATTACTGAAAGTAGGATCGCTGGGCATGTAATTAGGCGCCGACGTAGGACGTCAGCAGATCAGAAGCACGTTTGGGATTCAGTAAATCAGCACCGGCAGAGAAATCAAACGATCTGCTCTGACGTGCGAGGCGCGAAAGCATATCGAGATTCTCAACGGCAATTGTCCTATCATATGTAGCCCAGGGACAAGCCCTAATCAGTCGCTTCATTGCTTCTGCCTGTGATAATTCACATAATCTTGTTTCTACTTCGCCGTTAACCCTGGTGAACAACAAAAAGCTCGGCTTGACGGTCTCGATCTGGGCACCGGGGAAAATGGTCTGAGGATCGAAACATCTTTTGACTTCTCGCCCTTCTTGCTGTTGGCGAGAACCGTTTTCAAAAACTGCTGCGCCGGTCCTGAGGGCGGTGTTCTCCGTAATGGCAAAAGGCCGTCGAAAACTTCGGGCTTCGACTTCGTTTTCCCAGAGACTCAGGAGTAATTCGTCATCGGAAAGATATCGCCATCCAGCGGCCGCCAGTTGCAGAGTAAGGGTTGACTTGCCGCTGCCAGACGGCCCTATGATCATCACCCCTGTTTGAGCGCCGGGGCTAGCAACTGCAGCGCTGTGAAGTTCAAAGAGTCCGTAGCGTCGCAAAGCCGCACAGATAGCGAAAGATGTTGCCTTAGTCAAGTTGCGATCCAGAGAGTCAGGGCACTGCTTGATCCATATGTTCACATCTCCGGAATTGGCTCGGTCAATAAGCATTGCCGAATTGCCGAGATCTAAGTAGAAACCACTGCCATCGGTGTAACAATGGCCTCCGTCCTCAACTTCAAAGTGATCAAGTCCGTCAGGAATCCGCGGCAAAGGCTCGTTGCAATGAAATGAAATATTCACATCGGGAGGCTGCACTGAGGCATCGACTTCAGTGAGGAACCATCTCTCGAGCAGGCTATCGACTAGTTCGGCTAGCGATCGATCAAGACTCTCGATCAGGAGAAAGCGACCGGCGACCGTATATAATTTACGGACCGCCGGTCGAGCAAAGTCTTGAGCGACTTCCATACAACCGGAAAATCTTCTTTCTCTTAAGAGTCAGCCCTTTGCGGCACGTCGCTTCATGGCCCTGATCCGCCGCTATCCACGATCTGGAAAAAAGTTGTAGCTTCCAGCACATCAACAGGGAGTGAGATCTCAGGTTCGACAAACAGCTTTTTGCCGCTTCCCCCAGATTCGCCGCTGATCTGTTTCTCAGCGTGCTTCGCCGATTGTTCTCCGTTAGGGATCTCGTTTTGTTCAGCCAAGTTTGAGCGCCTCCTGGAATCCTTCGATGTATGTTATGACGCGAATAGGGTCGTGGGCAACTAAAATTCAGACCACGCAGCGTTGAAGCTTGCTTCTCCCTGAGTCAAGGCGCCTGCTGAGTGACTCTTTCCGGCCCACCTAAAACCAATCGCAACGCCCTTCTTTCAGCGTGCTGCAAATCCGCCCGCATAAAAAGCTTCACGTTTGGCGACAACTGCCGGATTGCGTCCTCAATCGGAAGTTTGTTGATAACCGTATCGACTATTTCAGGCGTTTCAGACGAGATGTCCACAGGAATGCCCAGCTCGTCTCCAATCTTCAGCAGAACCAAAGCAAGTGGCTGATGCTTCGCTTTTACCGTTAGGGAGTTATTCTCAAAAAGAACTCGCAACGGTTGTTCTTCCTGCTTTTTCTTCTCCCCTTCAGTCTCAGGCTCCACTCCGTCTTCGGTGTTGCCCTCCACTAGCAGCGACTGATTATTGCCTCGAACGACGGCATTGGCCGGCGGTTCAGATTGGTTAGCCGCATAGAAGAAAATCCCAAGTGGTCGCGGCTGGTTTCCGGCTGCCATATTAATCTCATAGTCGATGTAGACCTCAGGCGCCAGTAGTTGCATGGCAGGCTCCAGCGTGAGCTCGCTAAACTCGACAGAAATCGAGTGTTTCTCCATGCCTTTTCCCAGGAAGACCGGGATCTTTAAACTTTTCGATAACTGTTCAGTTACATCCGCCAGCCTGGCCTTTTCGGCCTTGAGCGAAAAATTCAAAATCGGCTTCGTCTTAACTTTTAAAGTGAATGCAGGCTTGGCCGCTGCCTTCTCCTCTTTTGGTTTTGCTTCCTGCGCTCTTGTCTCCTGCTGCTTGGAATCTTGCGAAGCAGGAATGGCGGGCTCTTGTGCCGCCACGTATGAACTCACTAGTACGACAACAAGTGCCACCAGTAAGCTATTCGTATACCGTGTTCGGCTCTGTGAAAGTATTCGTTTCAAGCTCTTATTCTTGCTCATTGCGACGCTCGGCGCTGCATTTTGGTTGACCCTTTGAGCGGGCCGCCAATTCCGGTGAAGCTAGCACGTGCAAAAACATCCGTCAAACTCATGGATTTTTTGGTAGTGCCCCAATTTGTAGGGGCGTCCCTCCGTGGGCGCCCTTTCTTGAGTGACAAGTTAGCGGAATGGGGCGCCCACGGAGGGACGCCCCTACAAATTAGGACACTACTGCTTATTTAGCGGAGATCGCTGCTTTGAAGAGCAGCCTGAAAGGACGCATCAGGTAATAGGCAAAACTTAGCCCTGGAGGTAGCGAATGCGAGCCAAGATCGCCGTCCGTAAGTGCAAACATAAAGAGAATATACCGGGCCCGCGATCGCCAGCTCTTGCGTACTCCGAAATTGTACTTGAAGATTTCACTCGACGTTGCCGGCACATGTTCAGGGCCATCAAAAAGATGCTCCCGCACGTTTGTGGCCAGCGATAAAAGACGTTCGTCGGAGAGACATCGCTCCTTCACATCTACCGGCAGAGCTGCGTCGAGAAGACTCTCAGCAAGGTACAATCCGAGAAAGAACATTCTTTCGCAGTCAGTCTTTGCAGCTCGCTCCAGCAATCCTTTCCAATCTATCTTCTGATGCTCAATCAGCTCCGCCACGTCGCAGATCCAGGATAGTCGTTCCCATAGGTGTCGTGAGCCATGAACGCATAAAGAAAACAACAGATCGTTTGCCGACAACGTCTTCACAACGATATCGTTCAGTGGAATTGTTGTGAGGCTCTGCCAAAGTTCATCAGCCCGAACGGACGAGGCAAACAAATGGGAGGCGACTTCCCAGTGGAGTTCAACGATCACGCGTCGCTCGTCCCGCGTGAATTGCATGTTGTGCTGGGTGCGAAGCAGAAGTTCTTGCTGACTCAGGCTTAACGATTTCGCAGCGTTGTAGCCGTCCGCCAGCATAAGTTCCCGCGCCTGCAGCACGTCGTCTTTCCGCACCATGATGTCCAGATCCACAAAGCGGCGCAACGTGAGATCGCCATAAGCAAAAAGTGCCAGCAGCGGCCCTTTGTAAGGAATCGCCTCGATGCCAGAGGCGGCAAACAAGTTGATCAGGCGAGATAGCTCCGCGGTGAGCACAATATTCCGCGCAGCATTTTCACGATAGTCCCGCTTCAATCTACGCAAAGCATCAGGTGGAACGAGATCTGATGCGGATCGATCAAGCTGAACGTAAGCCAGAGGAACCAGGGAATGCCTGCGTGCCAGTTTAAGAAAGTAATTCCAATCAATATCTGCGCTCAAAAGACCGCGAAGGCGCTCTGTGATCGGCGCCCTGACACTCGTGCGTGCGCAACAGAGCAGCAACTCATGCTCGGGGCTATTTAGTCTTCTCAATACTGGAGCTGCGGCAGACATGCTGTTTGACTCGTCGTAAGTTTACTCAGTCAATGATGGTCAATAGCCACAATTGCCCGGCCCGGATTGTTACAGGTCTGCAATTACGAGTTTTGTGTCAGCATTCTTCCAGGCGCTTTCAAATTGTTGCTGGACCAAGCTCGTGGCATACGTCTTTTTCTGCGCCTTAAGCGATTCGAGCAGACCAAAAAGAGAACGACCGTTTCGCTTATTTCTGTCGAGATCAGCTCGGAATACCTGTTCTGCCTCGGGATAGCTTCCACTTCGCAACAGCACCCCACCAAGTGATTCGCGGACCGGTAAAAACCACGCCGGCGGTTCATCATACGCAAGAGAGTCTTCGAGCTCGACTGCTTCCCGCAATAACTTGATAGCAGACTTATCGTCGTGTTTCACCGCAGAGATTTTTGCCGTCAGAACAACTTCCGCAATTTTGAGTATCTTACCAGCGGGGTTTAAGCCAAACATTGAGCTTGCGGGAACTCGTTTCTCTGCGGCACGCAAATCGTTCAACTCCGTTTCGGCCTCCGGTATTCGACCCCTGGCCACCGAGGCAGTTCCGCGGACGAAATGCAGCACTGCATTGCCGGCCACCAGCGACGCGTCAGGTTGAGGCAGTTTATCGATATCGTCCCAGCGATGAAAGCGAACGAGCAGCAAAGGAGTGACAGTCATGAAGCCTTCGAGCATGGGCATTTCCTTGAGATGAGGCGCGACATTGTCTTCAAGTTGGCGTGCAGCTTTCATTGAGTCGACGAAGCGACCTTCCATGCTGTACGCGATCGATAGAAAGTGAAGATTGTGACTGTAGTACATCAAAGGATAAACGCCTTGAGCACCTGTCGACTTTATGTAGGCGCGATCTGCTGCGGCTGCTTGCTCATTGCTTTGAGCGGCCTCGCCATAGTTGCCGGTGCGCTGAAAGATGTGTGCAGGCATGTGAACAACGTGCCCGGCGGCCGGCATGAGAGTGGCAAGCTTCGGCGCATAGGCTAGCGCGCGTTCAGGGTTGGGCGATGCTTCAACTGCATGAATGTAGTAATGAATTGCACCGACGTGGTTTGGGTTGCGCCGGAGTACTGACTCGAGGGTGGCAATAATTTCTTCCGTTCCTTCTGCAGGCTTCCCATCCGCCGACCATAGTTGCCAGGGGCGCAGGTCCATTGCCGATTCCGCGAAAAGAGTCGCCGCGTCGAGATCGTCGGGGTAGCGCTTGACCAGATCTCCCATACCGTTCTTGTAATCAAGCGCCAGCTTCTTCAGATCTGCGTTTGGATCCGAGGAATACCTTTTGGCCAGTACTTCCACATATACCCGCTCATTCTCGGGAGCTTTCGCGACCATAGCCAGGGCCTTCTGGACAGAATCGTAGGCCGCCTTCTCTCTTGCCGGATCGACATCGAGATTGATGTTTGGGCCCAGCGCCAGAGCGATTCCCCAGTAAGCCATCGCCATTTGCGGATCAAGTTCGGCAGCTCGCTTGAATGACTTCACGGCTTCGTCGTGATTAAAGGCATAGACAAAACTCAAGCCTTGATCAAAAAACTTTTGGGCTTCGGGATTGGTGGTGGATACAGGATGATGAAGCGAACCCATGCCGGAGACTAGAGTTGCAGGCTTATCAATCCCGGCACCCATCTGCATTCCGCCGTGGGTTTGCGAGTGAGCCACCATGAAAACAGAAAGCAAAAGTACAGTTAAGAAAGTTGTTCTCATTTCAAATGCACCCCAACCTTCTTCACTCCTGAGGAGTGTGATGTTTATAGATCGGAACATAACCAAACCAAGCGCCGTTCGGAAGCACATTAGCTCGCGAGCTATGAACATTTCACTCCTCCCAAGCGCGCCATGGCTTCGACCGATCAGCAGAATTCTTCACTCCGGAGGAGTGTGATGTTTATAGATCCGGACGTAACCAAAACCTGCGCCGTTGGGAGGAGCGGAACTCAACTCGAGCGGTACCGGTCTAGACACATTCCGCTCCTCCGAACGGCGCCGGAGTGGCATTGGCTCGCGAGCTATAAACATCTTACTCCTCCGGAGTAAAGAACGATCAGATCGGTCCCCTCTTATTCATTCACCTTCAACACGGCGAGAAAAGCTTCTTGCGGAATCTCTACACGGCCAACTTTCTTCATTCGTTTCTTGCCTTCCTTCTGTTTCTCGAGCAGCTTGCGTTTGCGTGAGATGTCACCACCATAGCACTTGGCAATAACGTTCTTGCCGAGCGCTTTTACTGTCTCCCGCGCAATCACCTTGTTGCCGATCGCCGCCTGGATTGGCACTTCGAAAAGCTGACGAGGAATCAACTGCTTCATCTTCTCCGTAAGAATGCGCCCCTTTGCCTGTGCGGTGCTCCGATGAAGAATCAGCGAGAGCGCGTCAACGGGTTCGCCCGCGACCATAATGTCGAGCTTGACGAGATCGCTCTCCCAATAACCGGCGAGGTTATAATCGAGCGAAGCATAACCACGCGAGACAGACTTCAAGCGATCGTAAAAGTCCATCACGATCTCATTGAGAGGCAACTCGTAAGTGAGCATTACCCGATTGGAAGTTATGTACTCAAAACCTTTCTGCACACCGCGCTTCTCCTCCAGCAACGGCAGAATGCCGCCCAGATAATCGTCAGGCGTGAGAATGACAGCGCGAATGACGGGCTCTTCGATCTTCACGATGCGACCCGGATCGGGCATCTTGGCCGGCGAATCAATTTCGGTAATCTGTCCATCAGTGGTTGTCACGATATACCGGACGCTGGGTGCAGTCGTAATCAGATCCAGATCAAACTCGCGCTCGAGCCGTTCCTGCACGATCTCCATGTGCAAGAGGCCGAGGAAACCACAGCGAAACCCAAAACCAAGGGCAGTTGAGGATTCGGGCTCGTAAAAAAATGACGCATCATTCAGGCGCAACTTGTCTAAAGCATCGCGCAACTCTTCGTATTGATTAGTGTCAACCGGGTACAGTCCGGCGAAAACCATCGGCTTGATTTCCTGATAACCGGGGAATGGTTCCTTGGTCGGTCGCGCCGCTTCCGTTACCGTGTCTCCAATTTGCACGTCGGCAACCGCTTTGATAGACGCAGTGAGAAAACCAACTTCTCCGACACCTAACTCATCAATCGGGGTTGGTCGTGGCCGGTTAACACCCAAAGTCTCAACCTGGTAATCGCGACCGGCGTTGAAAAATCTAATCTTCATTCCTTTTTTTATCGATCCGTCGATCACACGAAAAAGAACGATCACGCCACGATAGGAGTCGTACCAGGAGTCGAAAATCAGGGCCTTCAAGGGAGCGGTCGGATCACCCTTGGGCGACGGCACCTCGCGGACGATTGCCTCTAGAACTTCAGCGACGCCTTCCCCGGTTTTTGCGCTCGTAAAAATCGCGTTATGAGTTTCGAGTCCGATGAAGTGTTCGATCTGTTCGATCGCTTTTTCCGGTTCGGCGCCGGGCAGATCGATCTTATTGATCACCGGAATGAGCTCGAGATTGTTTTCAATGGCGAGATAAGTGTTCGCTAGTGTTTGCGCCTCGACACCTTGCGAAGCATCAACGACAAGCAACGCCCCCTCGCAGGCTGACAATGACCGCGAGACCTCATACGAAAAATCGACGTGTCCGGGTGTATCAATCAGATTGAGGATATACGACTGACCATCCTGCGCTGTGTAATCAAGCCGGACGGCATGGGCTTTAATAGTGATACCGCGCTCGCGTTCGAGATCCATGTCGTCGAGTATTTGCTCGGACATATCGCGGCCGGTTACAGCGCCGGTCAACTCGAGCAATCGGTCCGCAAGCGTGGATTTGCCGTGATCGATGTGCGCGATAATGGAAAAATTGCGAATGCGGGACGGGTCCATTGAAAACCTTGTGCTTTGAACTTTGAACTTTGTACTCAGAACTTGGATTTACATTTGTCATTCTCGACGAGTCGAATATCTCCGCAATAGAGCAAAGCACAAAGTTCTAATGTAAGTTCCAAGTCCTAAGCTCTCCTAAACTGTCCTTCAGTCATCAATATGCTTATCAACATAAGCTCGCGCCTTTTCCGGCGTGTTGACCGATTGGATAAAATCTCCACTCTTGAAAGCCCACAGAATATGATCTTTGGCAAACGCGCCGTATCCCTCTCCTGGCGTATCGTCTTCGTTCCACAATCCCAGTTTCTTCCAGACACGATGCATTAGCTCAGTGTCTTGCGTCATACTCGCTGCCTGAAACAGTTTGTGCTGATCGTCGTCTGACATCGAGGTGGAGGCCACACTCGGAGAATTGCTGTTCGAGCTTGAAGTCGAATTTGAATTTCGATTTGTATTGGCGTTGTAGTTCAAACTGCGGTTGGCGTTATAGGCGAAGGAGCTACGTTGAAAATAGAAATAAAGTCCAATGCCAATCACCACCACTACGATCAAACCCAAACATCCCAACCCCCCGCAACCGAGGGCAATCTTTTGGTTCTTCGTCATTCTTTCCTCTTTTTCAGAACTGGAATCAGATATCCTCGTCTCAATCTAACGTCTTCATCCAGGAAATGCAGCGCTGGAGATGCTCGCGCATGACATTGGCATTCTCGCGATGCATATCGCCGTGCCCCGGCAAGACCCACTCGAAGTCATAAGCCAAAAGCTTTGTCATCGAACGCGTCTGCTCAGCCCAGGAATACCAGGCAACACTTCGAAAGGCGGTCAACGTTTTGGTACGCGGCGACCAGGCGAGGTGATCACCGGTGAAAAGAAATTTGTTTCGGTACAGAAAGACCACGTGGCCACGCGTGTGACCAGGCGTCGGTATGACTATTAGATCATCATCGAGTGCAATCGCCTGTTCGCCATCAACTACCTGTTCGAAGCCCAAACGCGTCGCCCCATCCGACGCATGCATAACCCGCACGCAGCCAAATTCTTTTCTGAATAATTCATGATCGGCGATGTCGTCCTTATGTGTGAGGAGCATCGTGTTTATGCCACCCATCGCCCTGAAGCGCTTTACCAGCTGTGTTGCAAAACGCGGAGAGTCAATCAGTACGTTACCCCCCTCGCCAGACGGACGCGTGATCAGATAACTCCAACCTCCAAAACTCGATTCCGAGGTAAACCCGCAAAAGTAGACATTCTCATCGAGCAACAAAGGAAAAGCGTCAATTCCGATGTGCGCATCGTGTTTTTTGGTAGCGCCAATCGAGCCTGTCGGACAGGCAACGAGTGCCATCATTGCGAGTTTCGTCTCGTCTATTGTCTCAGGCTGGTGGTAGACGCTGCACTGATCGCCGTGGTCTCTGAATATTCCGGGAGCCAGCTGGCTGCAGGTATCGCAATCGATGCAGGTCGAGTCAACAAAGAAATCTCCAGGAACATTCTCGGGTAATCGCTGTTGCAAATTTGCCATGACGGAAAACTATGATTTGCATCATGGCGCAATGAGGAGAAAGGTTCAAGCGGGGAAGGAAACAGCAGCAGGAGCAGGCGGCAGGAGCAGGAAATCATTTTTCATTTATCCCTTCCCGCTCCTGCCGTCTGCTCCTGCTCCTGGTTCTTACAGCCCAAACTCATTAATCAGCCTGTGCAAATATGAGCGGCTGATCCCGAGGCGTTTTGCTGCTGCCATTTTGCTTCCACCTTCGCTTTGCAGCGCGCTCACGATCATGCGGCGCTTAATTGAGACTACAGCACCTTCGAGCGTCGACTCGTCCGAAGTACTGGCGTCCGGTAATACCCGCAACATTTTCTCCGGGACAAACTCGAGACCCAGTTTGGAGTTGTTGCTCAACACAATCAGCCTCTCCATCAGATTTTCGAGTTCTCGCACATTGCCGGGCCACTCATACTCCTGCAGCACGTCGACAAGAGCCGGTTCGAGATCGGGAGGCGAATGGTCATACTTGGTTGCGGCCTTGGCAGCGAAGTGAGCGGCCAGAACCGGAATATCATCCTGGCGTTCGCGCAACGGCGGCAGCTGTAACGGAACAACGTTGAGACGGTAAAAGAGGTCTCGACGAAACCTTCCTTCCTCTACTTCCAATTCAAGATCTCGATTGCTGGCGGCAATGAGTCTGATGTCTACGTTCAAGGTCTTCGTGCCACCCACACGCTCAAAGGCGCGCTCCTGCAAAACCCGGAGCAACTTAACTTGCACGGCGGCACTCAATTCGCCTATTTCGTCCAGCAACAGCGTCCCGCCGTCGGCCAGCTCAAAGCGTCCCTTGCGAGTTTGAGTTGCTGACGTAAACGCCCCCTTCTCGTGACCAAATAATTCCGACTCAATCAATGTTTCGGGCAGGGCAGCGCAACTAACCGCAACGAAAGGGCCGGCCGCACGCGGACTCTCTTGATGAATGGCACGGGCCAACATTTCTTTCCCCGTTCCGTTTTCGCCGGTCAACAAAACTGTGGCACTCGTGGCAGCCACCGCTCTTGCCTGTCTCAGGATGTGCTCCAGCGATTGACTCGCACCCAACAGGTGTGCGAAACCCAGCGGGTGGACCATCTCATCGCGCAGCCGTCTGTTCTCCATTTCAAGGTGCCGCATCCGCGCGGCCTGGTTGACGATGTGCAGAACCTCGGCCGAGTCCAATGGCTTCTCAAAGAAACCATATGCACCGCGCCTCACGGCCTCGAGCGCGCCGCGTTTTGAATCGCTGCCAGTAATTACGACTACCTGTGGCGGAAGATCTTGTGAGCGTGCAACATCAATTAGCGTGAGGCCTTCCGATATGTCTTCAACGTGAGGAGGTAGATGAAGATCGGTTACGACAACATCGATTACCTGGGCATTGATAAGAGCGATCGCCTCTTCTCGAGAAGGAGCCTGGAAGACCTGATAATCAGGGATGAGTGTCCAGTAGAGCCCACTCCGCACTGCCTCGTCATCATCAACGACGAGTACGATGCCTTTAACTTGCGCCTGCTCTACCATGTTGCAAACTCATTTCCGACACTGAAAGCGAAATAGCCGCGCGCGGGCGGGACAAACTGCTGGGCAGGTACTCTGCGATGAAGCGGGCGTAACCGGCTCAGGCTAGAGTCAAGCTTTAGCTTGCTTAGCCAATCCGCTACCTAAGGTGTGACTCTAAACTCACGTCCTCAAAACTAAATCAAACCAGGGTCGGCGCAACTGGTGTTTAGTACAAAGGGCTTGCCGCGCCCTTATTTAGCCACGCTTGTCGGTTGAGCCCGATGGTAACATGACGCGAAAGGTGGTGCCAGTGCCGTCGATTGAGCTTACCTCGATTGATCCGCCATTTGCCTGGATCACTTCACGGCAGGTGTAGAGTCCAAGACCGACGCCCCTTTGCTTCGTTGTCGCAAACGGATGAAAGAGCCGGTCTTTGATGAACTGCTCACTCATTCCGACGCCCGTATCGCTCACACTTACTAAAACTTTTCCATCCGGTGTTTGGTCCCCCGCTATCGTGAGGATTCCGCTCTTTTCGGACATTGCCTCCAGCGCATTTAGCACCAAATTCTCAATCACGTTCTCTATCCGATCACCGTCCGCGAGCGCGATCAGAGTCGGCGGAAGATTCATCTCTATGTGGTGCTTTTCTCGCAACGGTTCGGCTGTCATGGCCACCACTCGTCTTATGATGGGTATCAGGTCAGTCGGTAGCGGTCGTTTATGTTCTCCACTCAAAGTGGTTACCGGCTTACTGATACGCGCAACCAGCGCTTTTAGCTTATCAGTTGCCCCGGTGAGCGATTTCATAGCGTCCGCGCGAAACTGCTCGTTATCGAAATGGCGTTCCATATTTCCCACTATCAACGACAAAGCTTCTATAGAATTTTTTAGATCATGTGTAAGGAACGCTGACAACCTTACGAACGAAGCAAACTGTCGCGATTCTGCTTCCCTGGCGATCTGGGCCCGCAAACGTTCTGTTACCACATTAATATTGTCTGCCATGCCCCGCGCATCGTCGCTCGATCTAATGTCGATAAGATGGTTCAACTCCCCTTTAGCAATGGCAGTTAGTCCCTCGTTGACGCGTTCAATGCTTCGTAGCTTCTTCTGTATGTATCGCTCCAACATAAATGCCGCGGCACCGGCGAGCACGAGTGCCAGCAGCAGACCAATAATGCCTGCGAGGTGCGCACGTGAAAGGAACTGTGAACGATCGCGCAAAACTGCAACTGAGACGTTCAAGCGAGGCAGTGGCGCAAACGTAGCGAGGTATGTCTGTCCGGCGGGCGAACTGAAGCTTGTTGTACCACTCTTCCCGGCTAGCATCGTGCCGGCAGTTGGCGTGAATGCGGGAATCGCAGACCTTACCTCCTGATGTTTGAGCGCTTCATTCGCGTGGTAAAGAATTATTCCAGACGGATCGAGCACAATGACTGTCGAGTGGAGGCCGCTTTCACGGTTTGTTCTCGGTTCCAAAACTTGTGCCACCTCAGAAAACACTGGTTCTAGATCCAAGACTGCAACCGCCGCGGCAGCGCCCGACGTACGGTTCTCGGTAAAAACCGGAAGCGTGTATTGCAACGTTGTGCCGGCGGAGTTGGTTTCGATTGGTTGGGCCAGGAGAATGTTTCCCTGAAGGTCCCAGACGCGCTTGTCTGGTTTAGGCTGGTCCGGCGGGAAGTTGTAGAGTCGAAATACTGGCCCACTGTTTTGAGGATCGCTTGAGTTGCGCTCTGCAAACAATAGCGGCTGGCTATTCTGAGCAAACAAGGCAACGCTTTTGAAATGGCCGCGGCTACCAATTAGAGACGCCACGCTCGCGCGCAGTTCAGCTGGTAGACTCCCGTTGCTATCAGAGTTGCCCTTCGTCTCTTTTGAAAGATCAGCACGCGGCGTTTCGTTCCGTGGGTTGCTTCTTTCCTCCACAAACCGCTGCGTTGCTCGGGAGACCGAAAACCTCATAATTTCGTCCTCTTGTTTATGGAGAACATTGTCTACTCCGCTCGTGAACGCGTTGAGATGATCCTGAAGGTCAGCGCCGGCTACGGCATCGGTGGCCGTTATTCCATTCCAGTAGTTGACGACGGCAAGTAGCAGTAAGGGCGCGAAGCATATTAGCAGGTACGTGAGAAAGGGTTTTGGTCGAATGTGCATGGCAAACCATTAAGCCGGCTGCCGGCCAAACTCTGCGAGGAGCGGCGCCAACGTCTCGATGAGTTGCTCGTGAGCCGCGCCATTGCTCGCAACCAGGCCATTGCGGTTCTGCACCTCGAGCACGTTGTAATGAAGCGGGTGACCAAACAGGTCAGTCATTTGGCCTCCTGCTTCAGTCAGTATCAGTTGTGGCGCACAAGTGTCCCATTGCTTTGTTCGTGAAGAGAGATGAACGTACAGATCGCACTGACGCTCGACAATTAAACCGACTTTTATACCAACCGATCCGCGTCGCACCTCTTCTTTGACACCAAGGATACTCACAACTTTATTCATGCGCGAACTGCGGTGCGAACGGCTGGCAGCCAGGCGCATGTTCGTCACATCACGCTGGTCCGAGACTTGTGCTCGCTCGGGTTCATAGTCGGGTCGCTCGATCCAGGTACCTTGTCCCTGCACAGCTCTGTAGAGAATGCCAGTCAACGGTTGATATACAACTCCGACTACGCACTCGCCATCCTCGGCAAGTCCGATCTGCACTGCGAAGTCGCCGTTGCCGTCGATGAAACCATTAGTTCCGTCCAAAGGATCCACCATCCAGGCGCGCGACTTTTCGAGACGGCGCTCCGTGTCGATCGACTCCTCAGCAAGGATGCCGTCGTTGGGGAACTCCTGAGCCAACCGAGAAACAATCAACTCGTTTGCGATTCTATCCGCCTGGGTCACCGGCTCGAGATCGTTTGCGCTACTCTTTTGTTGGACATCGAGTGGGCCTTCGTAGAAATCAAGAATGGCAGCACCTGCCTCGCGTGCCAACTCCAGGGCCACGCGCAGCTCGCGCTCGTAGGGTGGTTCAATTTTGGGCGGGGTCGTCATAATGTCAGTTCGTGTCCGATTAACATCTTCAGTTTGTCTATTACTTTCGCAAGGGGCATCGGGGTAACATTGCGACAAGCTAAAGCATATCGGACATTGTCACTGCAGCCTCGCGAATAATCTCTATTGTTTCATCGATGTCCGCTCGTGTGGTGCGAAAGTTTGTAATGCAGGCGCGCAAGGCGAACCTGCCGTGAACGGTTGCATTCGATAAGTAAGCTCTGCCGCTGGTCTGGACCGCACTCATCAGCTGTTCATTCAAGCGATCAAGCTCTTCATTGATAACCGCAACTTCGGTTTCGGATACGGCAGTTTGCAGTCGTAGTCTGAACGCTGCCGGCAGATAGCGAAAGCAACAGATGCTCAGCTCAACAGGTGCGAGCAGCTCGAAGTCCTCGGCTTTAGAAACGATGCTCGCCAGATACTCTGCCAGCGAGTTGTCTTCTGCGATAGCCTCAGCGATTCGACGCACACCGTAATAACGCAAAGTCAACCAGATTTTCAGGGCGCGAAAACGACGTGACAGTTCGATGCCATAGTCCCAAAAAGCAAAAGCTTCCTCATCACTGTGGCCGTGGACTTTTATGTAGTCGGCATCGGCGGCGTTGAAGGTTGTTCGCGCGCCCGCCTGGTCTCGTAGTAACAGGCAGCCGGCGTCGACCGGAACATATAACCATTTATGAGGATCGAGTGAGACTGAATCAGCGCGTTCCAATCCGGCGAAGAGAGCTTTTTTGCGCGGATCCAAACTTCCCGGCGCACCATAAGCTCCATCGACGTGAAACCACAGATTGAATTCGGCTGCCACGTCGGCAATATCGTTGAGTGGATCAACCGCGCCGGTATTTACTGTCCCGGCACTGCCGACCACGCAGAATGGTCTTAGCCCTTCGCTGAGATCGATCTGAATCCGCTGTCTGAGAATCTCAATATTCATTCGCATCCGGTTGTCACATTCAATGCTGCGCATCTGCTCGCGCCCGAAACCAAGAATATCGACCGCCTTGGCAACTGACATATGAATCTCTTCAGATGCATAAATCGTCAGGGGCGGACCTGAATTCCAAAGGCCTTTGCTGGAAATGTCTGTTCCGGATTTTGTGCGGCTGGCAATGAGCAACGCGATCAGATTGGCCATTGAACCACCGCTGGTGAGCAGGCCGTGCGCGTTTTCGTGGAAACCGATCATCGAGCCCAACCAACGCACGAGTGTTCTTTCAACCTCGGTACCCGCCGGACCTGAACGCCAGCAGGTGAGGTTTGCATTGAGAGCGGAAGCAACCAGGTCGGCGTAAGCTCCGATTGGGGTTGAAGGCGAGGCAACATAACCGAAGAAGCGAGGATGGCCGTTGTGCCTGCTTAAACTCATTATTGTGCGACACTCGGCGACGAGCTTTTCAAGGGGCACTCCTTCCTGAGGGAGTTCTGCATCCAACTCTTCGATGGTTCTGCCACCGTAGTTTTGCGGGAACACAGGAAGATCAGAAATTCCCATGAAGTAGTCGGAGACCAGCTTCGTCATCTGCGAGGCGATCTGGTTGATCGCGTCCGCTGAAATATCAAGAGAGGACCGCCGCAGGGTTTTGGAAATGTCGCCTTCGCTCATTTGATCTACTTGATTGGCGGCGCAATTGCTACGAGCAGAGATAGCCGCTCCTTGCCCGTATTCGTAACGCCGTGGGCAATTCCGGCCGGAGCTACGACAATCGTACCCGACTCGGCAAGTTTCTGTTCATCACCGACGGTGAAGGTACCCCGACCCGCCAGAACAAAATAAAACTTGTCTGAGCCCGTATGAGCGTGAACCGGCTGCGTCTGGGAAGGTTCGAGACAATTCAAGCCAATCATCACGTGCTCACCCTGCCAGAGTGTCGTCTTATAAAACTTCTCAGCCTGAGAGCCTTCATAGTCAGGCCAATTGAGAAAATAGTTCATGACGGCTCCTTGTTTGACTTACACGCCAAACTATCACAGCGCGGCAAAATTACAGAACCGGGAGCGGTAGCAACCGCACTCAACTTTCACTGCCACTGATCGCCGCAATCAACAGACGCCACGTTACAGAACCGGGAGCGGTAGCGACCGCACTCAACTCTCAACACCACTCATCGCTCCTAAATAAGAAAGACCTCACTTAATCCATGGATAAACCCGCGCGTTGGTGTAAGATCTACGGGTTAGTACAACCTCACGTAAAGGAACCTCTCATATGACTCCAACTCACCGGGAGTTTACCGACGTCCACATACCCCTTGCCTACCTAATAACGTTTCGCGCCTATGGTACCTGGCTTCATGGTGACGGTCGTGGTTCAGTGGATCGACTGCATAACATTTATGGCACGCCACGGCTACCACCGAACAAGCTGCGCCAACAATTTGAAGAGCGTCGTCTAAAACGGTCTCCTGTAAAGCTCCATTCCGCTCAAAGATCTGCCATTGAGCGTGGGATTCGTGACACGTGTGAGAAACGCAACTGGACATTGTGGGCCTTCAACATCCGCACCAACCACGTTCATTCGGTGGTGTCCGCTAATTCCAAATCTAAGAAGGTACTGGCGGCACTGAAAGCCAATGCTACCCGGACGATGAGAGAGTCCGGTTGTTGGAAAAGTGAACGAACTCCGTGGGCAGATCGCGGCAGCAGAAGACATCTTTGGACTGAAAAGCAATTATTCGCAGCCATAGACTACGTGCTATACGACCAGGGCGAGCCTTTGCCATAAGCAGCGACGTTGTAAGTTAAGTGCGATCGCTACTCGCTCACGAATGTTACTGAGATATCCCGGCGCTCGTTTGGGTCGTAGCGTAGTCCTGTTCGTTGTTGAGTGCGGTCGCTACCGCCTCCCGGTTCTGTACGGTGAGTGTTAACATCGCCACCATGCCAATACCCGGCCACGCCACTACTGAAGGCACCACTCGCTATCGCGATCGCTTCCGAGATCGTGCAGCTGAACACCACTTCCGCCGGCAACAGGATCTTTTGCTGTCGTCTATCGGCATTGGTACATATCTGGGCAATCCAGACGAAGCCACTGACGCCGGCTATACGAGCGCTGTTGCTCGCGCTGTGCAATTGGGAGCAAACGTGATCGACTCGGCGGCGAATTACCGGTTTCAAAGAAGCGAACGCTCCATCGGCGCAGCGCTTGCTAAACTGACGGACAAAGACGGAGTCTCGCGCGACGAGTTTGTAATTTGCACGAAGGGTGGTTATCTGCCATTCGATGGAGCGCCTCCCCGCAACGTGCGGGCATACGTCGAGGAAACATTTGTCAAAAGCGGAATAGCAGGCTTCGAGGACTTTGTAGCCGGCAGTCATTGCATGACTCCAACCTATTTGCAGCGCCAGTTGGATCAGTCATTAAGGAATATGAATATTGATTGTGTGGACGTTTATTACATCCACAACCCTGAGTCGCAACTGGGAACTGTCTCAGAATCCGAATTTTACACTCGCCTGCGAGCGGCTTTTGAACGGTTGGAGCAAAATCGGCAGCAGGGCAAACTAAGAATGTATGGAGTCGCAACCTGGAATGGTTTTCGTGTACCCGCGGAGTCACGCGAGTATCATTCTCTCGCGCGGATGGTCGAACTCGCGCAAGAGACCGGCGGCGAAGCGCACGGTTTTCGTTTCATTCAGCTGCCGATCAACCTGGCCATGCTTGAGGCGCTGACGTTACGCGATCAGATTGTCAATGGCAGGGAGTTATCAGTGCTTGAGGCTGCGGCAACGATGAATGTCACCGTAGTTTC